>Ga0102588_1000233_pt1 | contig 72477 bp, 66 predicted proteins | sample AraplaMF_Col_mMS_FD_76854 | JGI IMG/M metagenome (GOLD analysis project Ga0102588, IMG submission 76854) | Arabidopsis root microbial communities from the University of North Carolina, USA - plate scrape MF_Col_mMS (SPADES assembly) (version 2) | ecosystem: Host-associated > Plants > Roots >...
CTCAGCCCGCCGGCCGACCCGGCACCCCGGGAGCGGTGCCGAACACCTCGCGATAGGCATCCGGCGTCGCCGCCAGCAACTGCCTCGCCCGTTCTTCGGAAATACTCCGCCAGAGCCAGCGGATCTCGACTTTCGGGCGGGAAAAACTGGCGTTGAGATAGTCGCCTTCGCCTACCGCGATCGCCACTACATATAAGCCGGCATCCGTACGGCACAACCAGTTGGCATCGATTTCCATGACGCCCCCCGGGTTGCCACGCACCACGTGCGAACGCCACCGATGCACCACGTGCAGCTTCGACGCAGGCATTTCCTTGCCGTGGACGACGGGGCGTTGCGCCGCGAACGACGTCTCAAGCAGGTCATCAGTATCGTTCAGAGCCGCCGAGCGCTGGACTGCGAAGACAGCCAGGGCGACGGCGATGAAAACGAGCGCTGGCCACATATCCGCAACATTCCAACGATAGAAGGCGGCGCCACTATCGCACCAAAGCAACCCCGCCCCCTATCGCGCGTGCATCAATGCACGCCGAACCGCCACTCCAACGTCGCCGACGCCACATACGGGCTGTTGGTCCCGGTAATGAAACGCTTGGCCTTCGCCTGGTAGCGGTCGATGTTCAGGCCCATGCTGAAGGTCGGGCTGAAGTCGTAGCTGACGCCGCCGCCGACGTAGACATTGGTGTCGTTGTCCGACGCCTCGCCCTCATAGGCGCCGCTGGCGGTCACCTTGGACTTGGAGAAGAACACGCCCAGCCGCGCAGTGGCATGCCAGTTGTCGCTCAGGCGCCAGCGGCCGTTGCCGCCCAGGGTGAAGCCGGAGACGTGCAGCTTGAAGGCGTACGGATAGCCGGCGTAGTAGCCATTGGCTTCCGGCTTGCCCAGGTCGACGTAGCCCGCTTCCACGCCCCAGGTGTCCTGCCAGCGGTAGCCGAAGTTGAGGCCGTAGCCCCAGCTGTTCTTGTCGGTCAGGCCGTCGAGGTTGGAATGCGAGATGCCGGCGCCGGCATTGATGAAATAGCTGTCGGGGTCCGCATTGCCGGCACGGGCGGCGAACGAGGAGGCGGCCAGGGCGACGCCCAGCGACGCGGTCAGAAGCAAGTGACGCATGATTACCTGTCCCTAGTGAGTTGGATTGCGCCCGGTCGGCGCCCATACCGGTGCCGCCGGCGGTTGCGGCGGGAACGGAAACGCATGAGCCCCTGTGGCCGATCGATCTGATCGGGCAAGCCTTCCTGCTGGCCAGAACCGCGTCCCTGCTCCCCCGGGCGCGCCTGGCGGCCCTGGTTCGGCCGCAGACATTAGCAGCAGGCACGGGACGGCGCGAGTGAGCGGAGGCCTGGCCGGCCCCGCCAGGGGTCCGTGGCGAGCGCTAGATCGCAGTCCTGGACCGCAGGGGCACCGGCGCCGGCCGCGTATCCGACACCACCTGGCCCAGGTCCAGCGCGATCACCCGGTCCGCCAGGTGGAAGTAGCGGTCGTCATGGCTGATCGCGATCACCGTCTTGCCGGCAGCCTTCAGCGCGGGCAGCAGGCTGCGATAGAAGTAGTCGCGGAAATGCACGTCCTGGTCCGCGGCCCACTCGTCGAAGAAGAAGATGTCGCGGTCCTCCGCATAGCATTGCAGCAGGGCTACCCGCTTGCGCTGGCCGGTGGACAGGGCCAGCCGGGACAACTCGCCGTCGTGCGTCTGCACCTGCTCGCCCAGGTCGAGCACGTCGAGCAGTTGCTCGATGCGCGCATCCGACAGCGGCCGGCCGGCCGCATCCAGCACGTGTGGGAACAGGAAGAAATCGCCGAACACGCCGGTGAAGCGATCGCGATAGGCACGCAGATCGCTATTTACCGCCATGCCATCGATGCTGACGCAGCCCTGCTCGGGCGTTAACAGCGAGCTGAGCAGGAGCAGCAGGGTCGACTTGCCGCTGCCGTTGCCGCCGACGATGAACACCATCTCGCCGCGTTCGAACGCCAGGTCGATGGGACCGACCGTCGGCCGCGCCGCCGTACTGCCGGGATAGCGGTAGCACACGCCTTCCAGGCGGATCTCGCGCCAATCGTCCAGCGCACGGGAACCATGCGCAGGCGATGGCGCGTCATCCACGGCGCCGCCAGGATCCAAGCCCACCCGCTCCAGATGCCGCAGGCTCGCCGCACCCACCGCCACCTGCCGCCCCGCGCTGACCAGGAAGCCCACCGGTCCACCGAGGAACACCGCGCCGATGACGAAGCGGATGATGGTGTCCTGGGTCAGTCCCAGCGCCGCATAACCGAGGTAGACGATCAGGAAGATCGAGCCGTACAGCACAGTCATCGACCACGCCTCGTTGAGCCCCAACCCTGCGTGCGCGCGCACCATCAGGCTGCGCGCGCGCTGGATCGCCGGATTCATCAGTGCGTGGGTGAAATGCGTGGCGCGCGCCTCATTCAGCGTCATCTCCTTCTTGCCGTCGCTGATGAAGCGGAAGTACTCGAACACTTTTTCGTTGGCGCGGCGCAGTTCGTCGAGCTTGCCGCGCATCACCCGCGCCAGCAGCAGCGAGGCGGCGAGGCTTGCGGCCAGGAACCCGCCGAGCATGCCCAGCAGCATCGGCGACACCGTGGCGAGGTAGCCGGCATAGAGCACCGCCAACAGCAGGTTGTAGGCCAGCAGCGGCGCCACCAGGGCCAGCGGGGCGATGTTGGCGACATCGTCGATCAGCGAACCGAACACGGTGTGCTTCTGGTCGGCCAGCTTCTCGTATTCCAGGTCGATGAAGCGGCGCGACAACTCGGTGCGCAACTGCGCCACCAGGCCGCCACCCAATTGCGCCAGCAACACCTGCGACAAGGCATTGGTCATCAACAGCGCCAACAGCCAGCCGATGCCCGCGAGCAGCGGATGCGCAATGCCGCCATGCAGGCCTTGCGATGCCAACCGGTTGATATGCGATAGCAAGGCCACCGTGCAGCCGGCGCTGGCACAGGACAGCAGCGCCGCGCCGGCGAGCGGGCGATAGTGCTGGCGGAGGAAGCGCTGCAGGATCATGGCCGGTGCCACCCCGCTCAGGCACTCAGCAGTTCGCGTTCGAACGCCGGGTTGCGCACATATTCGCCCAGGCGGCATTCCAGCAGCAGCGGCGAGGGGATATCGCATTGCGGATGCATGCGCAGCAGCTGGTGGATCGAGCCGGAAATGCCGCTCATCAGCCCGGGCGTGAACGCATCCCGGGCCAGGCCGCCGACGATGCCATGCTCCTCGATGCTGGACAGGATCACCGCGCTGCCCGGCATCGCCTCCGGCGGCAACAGTTCCGGCACCAGCTTGCTCGCACGCAGCAGCAGCTCCCACATGCTCAGGTCGCCATGGCACAGCGTATGGCTGTAGCCCCAACCGCCACGCCGCGCTGCATGCACCGCGCGGCGCAGCGTATCCAGGTGGCGCTCGCCACCGGTGCGCGCATAGAGATCGCAGGCGGCCAGGCCGATGCCGACGCTGCCGTGGCACCAGGTGTTGGGAAACTCGCGGCTGTCCGGCTTGCGCACGTCCAGCCAGTTGCCGAACTCCGGCAGGTACAGCGATTCCTCGAAATCGAAGGCGCGCTCGGCCAGCGCCAGCCAGCGCCGGCGATCCTCGGCGCTGCCGGCCGCGCTCAGGCCCAGCCGGGTCAGCACCCAGCCGATGCCGCTGGAGCCGTGCGCGAAACCGCCCAGCGGCTCGTCGTATACCGCCGCGGGCCAGCGCGCGCCGCGTGCATCGACGATGGCGGCCTGTTCGAGGCGTTGCGCGGCCTGCGCCGCCAGCGCTAGCCAGCGCGCTTCGCCGGTGGCATCGGCAAGCTGCAACAGCGGCACGATCGCGCCGGCCACGCCTTCGAGGATGTCGAAGTTGCGCTCCTCGCCGAACCCGCGCTGCTCCATCGCCTCGGCGCGCTGCGCCGCCACGGCGAGGAAATCGGCCTGTGGCCGGAACGCATGCAGCGTGAGCCAGGAGAGAATCTGCGAACCCACGCCGATAAAGCCGCCGACGGCTTCGACCGGGCGCACCCGCTCCGTGCTGCGCAACACCTTGAGCACGCCGTCCAGCGCCTCCGCCACACCGGCCACTTCGTCGGCGCGACCCGCGCGCATCTCGCGCTGGTAGGCGGCCAGCGTGACGGCCACGCCGCTCAGCCCGACATAGAGATTCGGCTGCAGGCTGCGCATGGCCCAGCCGGCGCGGCCGAGGATCGGGCTGATCCAGGTGACCGTGCCGTCGTTGCCGCGCACCGACAATTCGAGCAGCTCCTGCACGGTCAACGCCGCCATGGCGCGCCGGCGGCGATCCAGGTCCTGCGCGCTGGGATCGCGCGGACGCAGGTCGTAGGGCACGCGCTTGTCGTCGTTGAGGCGCGTGTTCAGATGCGCCGTCACCAGCGCGCCGCGGATGGTCAGCTCTTCCAGGTCCAGCCGCATCGCCTGCCAGGCCTGGAAGATTTCGTCGAGCTGCACCCGATCCAGTTCGTTGGCGAACACCGGCACGTCGCCGTAGCGCATGTCGTCGATCTCGGCGGCGATCGCTGCGGCTTCCTTCGGCGCGACCAGGGAGGCGGCCGAGTTCTTTTCCAGCAGGTCGCGTGCACGTTCGATCGCGGCGGGCTCGTCGTGCAGCGAGGCCGGATGCCACAGCATGCGCATCACCTCGACGTAGATCTGCGTCGGCCGCAGGATCTGCCGGATACGGCAGCCCAGGAATACGGACAGCTTCGGTGCCAGCGCGCCGTCGCGATGCAGCGCGGCGAAACGGCCGGTGAGCTGCTGGAAGCCGGCGACGATGTCGGGCCAGTAGCGCGAGATGTCCGGGCTCTCGCACGGATGGTTCCTGGCCATGTCGAGGTCGATGCTGACCAGGCCGACGCGCGCCTCGCTGGTGCCGTGGTTGACGATCTCCGGCACGCGGATCTTCGGCTGCTGCCCCGGCAGCGCGCCGATCGCCGAGATGTCCACGCCGTCCATGCCCAGCGCCGGTGCGCGGAACGGCACCAGGCCCGTGCGCAACACGGACGAGCGGATCATCGCGTCGGCCAGGTCCACCGCCTGCCCCAGCTCGGAGGCCTGCGGCGGCGGCTCGGGCACGAACAGGCTTTCCACGTCGACCACGCAGGGCACCGGGCCGCAGGCGATCAGGTTTTCGTGATGCACGTCGGTGCCGCCGAGCAGGCGCAGCACGGCGAGCCAGTGGCCGATGTTGCGGTAGAAGGTTTTCAGTTCGTCCTGGTTTTCGCAGTAGCGATGCTCGACGAAGGCGGTCCAGCCATAGGCGCCGCGGTCGAGCGCGGCGGGCACGCGGATGCGGTCAGCCGCGCCCTGAAAGAGATCGTGCAGGAAACTTTCCAGCGCCTGGTCGACGCGCAGCGAACGCGGCTTGTACATCACCTTGCCGCCTTCGAATGTCAATTGCGCGACCGACTGGCCGCCATCGTGCACGTCGCCCCGGCCAAGGCTCGCGCCGCACAGGTCGCCGGCGGGGCGGTTCAACAAGGCGGCGAGCGCATCGCGGTCGGCGACGATGCGCCGGGCCAGATCCACGATGGCCTTGCTCTGCTGGCCGAGCGCGCGTTGCAGCCGCGCCTCCAGCACCGGATAGCGGCGCCGCAGCGTGTCCTTGAACGCGTCCTGCGTGGCCAGCTGGAGAAACTGCGCGAACTTGCCGCTCTCGTCGGCTGCACTGAGCTGGCCGGACAGCTTGGCCGCGTGCAGCTCCAGCAGCAGGATGCGATTGAGCTTGCGCTCGGCGTTGTCGCGCAGCGCCTGTTGCGCTTCGCGTGCCAGGATCGCGCTTTCGCCGGCGCCGAGTCCCGGCAAGGTGCAGATGCTGTCGGCGAGCGACTGCCTGGCATCGGCGGTCAGGTAATCGATGATTCCCAGGAACGTATCGTTCGACGGCGCGTCGCCCATGCTCGACATCCGGCAAGAAAGATTGGAGAAGATCGTCCGCCGCCGCGGCGTGGCCACGGCGGCGGCGATTCACATCAACAGCAGTAGCCGGGGCGCGAAGCCGTGCAGCCGCTGCAGCGGGTATCCAGCGCGATTTCGGGGCTGGTCACGGCGGCGATGGTCGCCACCTGGCCTTCGGTGTACAGCGAGCCCGCCGGATTGGCGTAGCCGTCCACGTTGTCGGAGCCCTTCAGCCAGCCTTCCACGATGTGATCGATCTGCATGGGACGTACTCCTTGCGTTGAGTGTGCGCTCGAAATGACGCGTAGGCGTCCGCCGCAGTGAGCGCGGCTGCGGCGAAAACGAATGTCGATCAGCGGGACCGCGCACGAGCGGGACATGCATGCCGTGGCGAAGTGCAGCGTTGCAGCGAGGCGGATGCGGGTACTGCGTGGCGGGAGACGACGTCCATGGCGGCGTGCCTCCCCGTCCTTGCCTGTTCCATTACGCGATGCCCCCTGCATGCGTCCGTGGCCATCCGTCATGGCCGTGTCCTTGAAACGCCCCTCGTGGGGCGCGCCCTCATATCCGAAGGTTTATCAACCGCCCGGCCGCGTGAAGAGAACGTGATTCCGCATGGCATAAGGCCTGGCGAGGCGCGTCCGGTTTTTGTGGTCGTCGCATGAGATTGCGAAGCGCGAACGCCATCACATTCTGTCCGGCACTCATGACCTTCGACGGGTATGACGCCGCGTCGGCGCGAACGACGCTAAGCTGCATCGCTTACATCGCTCGCAAGGACAACGCATGAGCCGTCGTTCCGCTTCGCGCCGCCTGCCTGTTTCGCTTCGCTTCGCCGCCATCGCTTGCGCCGCCGCGCTGAGTACACCGGCCATCTTCGCCGCGCAGACCGACGGACCGCCGCCCGCGCGCCGCGTCGACGTGGTCGACCACGTCTTCGGCAACAGCCTGAGCGACCCGTATCGCTGGATGGAAGGCGAGAAGAATGCCGAGTTTCAGAAGTGGCTGGTGGCACAGGGCGACTACACGCGCGCCAAGCTCGATGCGCTGCCGACGCTGAAGGCCTGGCAGGAAACGCTGGGCAGGACCAGCGGCAACGAAGTGGTCTATCGCGCGCAGCGCTATGCCGGTGGCCGGCTGTTCTTCATCCGCCAGGAGGGCCAGGGCACCGGCACCCTGATGGTGCGCGAAGCCGACGGCAAGGAGCGCGTGCTGCTCGATCCGGCCACGCTGGCCGAGGGCGGCCACGCCTCGATCACGCTGTTCGCGCTCTCGCCCGATGGCAGCAAGGTGGCCGTCAATACGGATCGCGGCGGCGCCGAAGTTACGCGCCTGGAAGTGTTCGATGTGCAGACCGGCAAATCCACCGGCGATGCGGTCGAGCCGGTGTGGGGCGAATTCGGCGCCGACTGGCTGCCCGACAGCAGCGGCTTCGCGTATACACAGATGGCACCTGAAGACCAGCGCACGGATGGCGATCCGATCCAGGACATGCGCCTGCGCTTCCATCGGCTCGGCACGCCGGTAACGCAGGATCCGACCCTGCTGCGCGCCGGCACGGGCGAAGGCGTCAATGCCTCGTTCGCGATTCCCTCAAATCGCTTTCCGCAAATCGACTTTCCCGCCGGATCGCGCTGGGCCATCGCCGCGGCGACAGGCGCGCAGCCGGAAACGCGCTATTGCGTCGCGCCGCAGGCCGAGGCGATCAAGCCGGGCGTGAGCTGGCGTTGCATCGCCGAACTGGACGACAAGGTGGAAGAGGCGGCCATCCATGGCGACATGCTTTACCTCGTCTCCGCGCGCAAACATTCCAACGGCGAGGTGCTCGCCATCGATCTCTCGAAACCGGATGCGTCGCTGGCGCAGGCGCGCTCGATCCTGCCGCTGGAAGACGACGAGATTGTCGTCGGCCTCAGCCTGTTCGATACGCAGAAAGTCGCCACCGCGCGCGATGCCCTGTACGTCAAGGTGACCCGGAACGGCATCGACAGCGTCCGCCGCATCGATTACCGCAGCGGCAAGATCGATAGCGTCTCGATGCCACTGACCGGCGCCGCCTCGCTGTTCCATGCCGACAACGACGAGGATGGCTTCCTGCTGGCCTTGCGCGGCTGGACCACGCCGGCCAAGGCCTGGCGCTACGACAGCAAGGACCGGTCCATGCACACGCTCGGCCAGGACCAGACCAGCCCGGCCGACTACAGCATGATCCAGATCAGCGAGACCGAAGTGACCAGCCAGGACGGCACGCGCGTGCCGCTGACCGTCCTGCACCGCAAGGACGCCGTGCTCGACGGCAACCATCGCGCCATCCTGTGGGGTTACGGCAGCTACGGCTTGTCGCAGGTGCCGGTGTTCAATCCGATCCGGCTCGAATGGGTCAAGCACGGCAACATCTTTGCCTATGCGCACGTGCGCGGCGGCGGCGAGAAGGGCGAGGCCTGGCACCAGGCCGGCAAGGGACCGAACAAGCACAAGGGCGTGGAGGATTTCATCGCCAGCGTGGAAGCGCTGAGCAAGCTCGGCTACAGCCGCCCCGAACGCACCGGCCTCATTTCCGGCAGCGCCGGCGGCCTGCTGATCGGCGGTGCGCTGGCCAACTACCCCAAGGCGTTCGGCGCGGCGGTAGTCCGTGTCGCCATGCTCAACCCGGTGCGCCTGATGCAGGCGCCCAACGGCGCCAACCAGGTCGGCGAGATGGGCGATCCGCGCAAGGCCGCGGATTTCCCCTTTATCCTGGCCATGGATCCGTACCAGAACCTCAAGCCGAAGACCGCCTATCCATCGGTGATGCTGGACGTAGGCCTCAACGACAGCCGCGTCGCGCCGTGGGAGAGCGGCAAGTTCGCCGCGAAGCTGCGCGCTTCCAGCACCAGCGGCAAGCCGGTCTGGATCCGCACCAATGCCAACGGGGGGCATGGCATCCAGGTGTCGCTCGGTGCGGAAGCGACCGAGTTCGCCGATATCTACGCGTTCCTCGACGCGCAGCTGCCTACGCGCTGAGCGTTTCCTGCGCCGGAGGTCTCGATCCGGGGCCTTCGGCGGTGACGCCCAGCTGCCGGCGTACTTCCTCGTAGATCGCGGCCGCCACGCGCGGATCGCTGCCCATGTTCGCCAGCTCTTCTTTCGACACCCAGTCGACCGAGGCGCGATAGGCATCCTTCTGCTGCTTCATCCGGCGGCGTTGCGCCTCCAGTTCTTCCGCGCTGCCCAGCATCCTGACGCGCAACTGCGGCTCGGCTTCCAGGCGGCTGCGCAGGCGCACCATGTGCCGGTCCATCACCACCTGCGTGAGCGTGCCGTACGGATGGAATTCGTTGTCGATGGTGGGCGGCGATCCGATCTTGCTTGCCGCTTGCGCATTGCTGGTGACGATGAAGTGCCCGTTGCCAAGCTCCGTGGTGTAGCCGACACAGTGCCTGGTCTTCAGCGTGCGCAGGAAGAACCGCGGCGCGTCGATCCAGCGCCCGTTGCCCAGTCCGCGCAGCAGCATGCGCCACAGGCGATCCATGCGCGGCCTGACCTGGTAGTAGTCCGCCGCCACCGCGCCGTGCGCGGAGACCATGCTGCGGATATAGGTGCGCGCCAGTATCGTGGTGGGCGAATGGGAAACCTCGGCGATCTCGACATCGCACAGATGCCGGAAAGCCTTCGCTTCGTGCCGTGCCTGGAATTCGCGATACGCACGAAGATCCAGATGCCGGAACTGCGCTTCGTCGACGGGCAGGTAAGTGAACTCGCCGCCGTACATGGATTGCATGCTGGCGATGATGCGCTGCGCCGCCTGCCGGATCGATTCGTTCATGAGCCCCCTCCCCTGACGAACGATGGGTGGATGCGATATCCACCGCGAAAGCAGCGCGAGGATATCGCATCGGGGACTGGCTATTTATCGCTGAAAAATAGCTTGCTTGAAGCTGTCGAACATCAACCCATCGACAGCAAGATCGCCACGCAGGCAACGGCATTGTTTGCCGCGTGCAGGGCGATCGACGCACCCAGGCCGCGCGTGCGGCGCACCAGCCATCCCGCCAGCAAGCCTATCGCCAGGTAGAACACGAAATGCTGCGCATCGAAATGCAGCGCGGCGAACAGCAGCGCCTGCCACGCGTTGGCCCACCCGAAGCTGATGTGCCTGGCCAGCCCGCCGAGGATGAAGCCGCGAAACACCAGCTCCTCGTAGAGCGGCACCAGCACGGCAATCAGCGCGAGTGCCAGCGCTGGACCGCCGACATGATGGGCGGCGAGGATCAGCGTCGCGACCACGCGGTCGTGCGAGTTGACTTGCGCGGGCGCCGCGGTATGCGGCGCATGCGCCAGCGCCCATACCACCAGGATCTTCAGCACCGACCACACCAGCACCGTGACGACAGCGGCCTTCAGGCCCTGATCGCCGGCCCAGGCGCGCCACGGAAGGCGCCACGCCACGCAGGCCAGCAGCGCGGCGCCGGCCAGGACGGTCGCCAGGTACAGGGTGAATACCGTGGCCTGTTCGCCGGCGAGCATGGAGCGCGCGCCCTCCAGCGCCGGCAGGCTGTCCCCTGCCCACAGCATCGGCACCGCCGCGCTCGCCACCAGGAACGCGCCCAGGCCCCACCACATGTGGCGCAGGCCGATCGGCTCGAACAGCGACAGCGTCGGCTTGTTGAGCCTGGCCCGCACCGTGCCCCGATAGTGCGCGGGAAACGCGAGCAAGCCCGGCATGCATGCCAGGAACAACAACGTGGCCAGGAGAGCCAGCGCCAGCGGCGCCAGCGAGATGGAGAACAGCTGGCGCGGATCGCCGGTCAGCCATTTGCCGTAGGCCACCAGCAGCGGCATGGTGATGCCGGTCTTGCCGAACCATTCGTGCAGCGCCGTTTCCGCTGCCTTGCCATCCTTGCGCGCCGCGGCGATCTCCATGCGCAGCTTGAACTGCTCCGGGTTCTGGTAGGCCGGCTGGACTGTGATATGGCTCAGTGCATCGGCAGCTTCCGCCGGCATGCCCGCCAGCAGATACACGCGCGCCTTCAGCCAGGCATCGATCGGCGCCTTGGCCTGTTCGGCGCGGCGCAGTTCGGCCAGTGCGGCCGCTGGACTGAGTTTGTCCGCGGCAAGGCGTACGCGCTGCGTTTCAAGCCAGGAACGCTCCGCCGGCGGCGGCGCGCTGGCGAGCATCGCTTCCGCATCGGCCTGGTGGCCGGTATCGCAGAGATAACGCAAGGCCGTCACCAGCTGGTCGCTGCCCGGATCCAGCCGCACCGCGGCGAGCGCTTCCTCGCCGGCAAGCTTGGTCTGCTTGGCCGCCGTATGGCCGCGGGCCAGCACGGCATGCAAGCGGGCGCGCTGCTTGGGAGTCCAGCGATCGCTCGCCGGCAGCAGACCGTTGGCGAATTCCAGGCTTTCCTTGCCGTAACGATGCTCGGCCACGTAGAGGTTGGCTTCGGCATCGCCCTGGAAACGGTCAGCCAATTGCTTCTGGCAAGCCTGGTAGTCGTTCTGGGCGTCCTCCGCCCAGGTGACTTCTTCGCTGTCGGCAAACATGGCGACGAAGTCGCAGCGAGCGATCACCAGCGCCACGTCAGCCGGGTGCGCGGTTTCCTCACGCGCATAGGCGCCAAGCAATTTCACATAGGCAAGCTGTTGCCGGTCCGACACCTGCTCGAATGCGCGCGATGGCGTGCGCAGCACGTCGGCCGCAACGGATGCATCGTCATTCGCCGCGCAAGGCAAGGCGGCGGCCAGACAGGCCGCCGCCAGCCAGGCGCGCACACGGCGCGCCGCGATCATTCCGCCAGCCCGCCTCCCGCAGGAAGCGCATTCGCCTCCTCGGCCTTGAAGCGGTGATAGGCAAAGGTGCCGCGCACGCCGCTGATGAAACACAGCAGCAGGATCACCGCCAGGAAGATGCCGAAGCGCATGCTCTGCGGCTGGGTGATCACCTGGAACACCTTCTCGATCCCGAACAGCACCAGGCCCGCGATGGCGAAGCCCTTGGAACGCGCATGAATGCGCCATGCAATGATGGCGAACAGCACGGCGTCGACATACGCCGACGGGCGAATGCCCATCACGCCGGTCGAGGCAAAGACGCTGATGGTTGCCATGATGGCGGTGACGGCGGCGCAGAACACCGCCGCCCACATGCCCTGGTTCGATGCCTGCTCCGCATCGGCGATATTGCCGAACGTCGGCCAGTACCAACGTGCCGGCTCGCTACGCTTAGCCACGTGTTTTCCCCTGTGATACGGCCCCCCTGGCCGCCGGCGCACGTTAGCACGGTGAATCGGCGTGCGCATGCCATCCGCGGCCATGCGGCCGCGGATGGCCCCGGGCAAGTCAACGGACGCGCGTGAAGTAGTGCGTACGCATGATCGGCACGCCGTGGTCGCCGAAGTACACGGCGGTTTCGACCAGGGATTTGCCATCCGGAGCGGCCGTGTAGATGCGCGTCGATCCGGGCACGCCACCCTTGCTGAGCGCCATGATCAGCACGTTGGCGCCCGGGCTCTGCAGCGCGACGGTATCGGCCTCCATGCCGCCCTTGATCGGCGCGGCCGAACCATCGAGCGCGGCCGTGGACACCGAGTGCATCTGCACACCGCCGGCATCGACGATGTCGACCTCGGTCTTCCACTTGCCCTCGCCCGCATCGGCGAAGGTGAAGGTGACACTCTTCGGACGTGCCGCCGGCGGCATGGTCAGGCGCGCGGTATCGACGGCCCAGGTGCCAAGCAAGGGGGACGCGCCAGATGGCGCCGCCATGGCGGGCGCACCCTGGATCAGGCCACAAAGCAACACAGCAGCGCAGAACGCTTTCATGGGGACACTCCGTGGGGTGGGTGCCGGCAGCGTACGGCAAAAATCCTCGCGCTGAAGGCTCAATGGCTTGCCTCGCCGATGTCCTCTACATAGACCAGCTCGCACGCGCCGTTGCCGGTGTCGTCCCGCGACATCGAGGTATGCCATTGCCAACCATCCGGCCGGCTGGCATCGACCAGGAAGCCGCGCAGATGGATCACTTCCCCGGGCCGCACGCGATCCAGCGCGCGATGCACCGCGTCGTCCGCGGGAATCATGTGCATGTTGGCGCTGGAGGTTTCGATGTCGCGGCGAGGGATCGGGAAATCGTCGACGTGCCAGTAGTAGAAGCGATTGGCCTGGCTGATCGAGATCTTGTCCAGCACGGCGCTGTCGGACATCGGCCCCCAGCCCAGCGCGAGATCCACCGGGACGAGCGAGGCGCCGGCATCGAAGCGGTAGTCCTCGCGCGAGAGCACGCGCGCGGTCAGCTCGAAGCGGGCGCGGGTGACGAGGGTGACCTGGCCCAGTTGCAGGCGGGTGCCGCCGGCGATGTCTTCCTGCATGGGTGCGCCGGTGACCAGCACGCCGGCGGCGGGCGGGGGCGGGCGCTGCCGCCACTTGTGCAGGACGACCAGGCCGACCAGCACCGCTATCAGTATGAAAACCCACTTGCGCATGGATCGCCCCCCCAAAGGCGAAATTTTTCCTATACCGGCGTAGGTTGGGGTGAGCCATAGGCGAACCCCAACAGCACCACCTTCATGCGCCCCGCATCGTTGGGGTTCGCCTATGGCTCACCCCAACCTACGAGTCGGTGCTTTATGACGCCCGCGGTAGCTTACCGCGCGCCATCTGCTCGATCATCCGCCCGAACTCGACCGCCGCCGGCGTCTTTCCCCCGGCGCTCCAGATCAGCGTGAAATCCACCTTGGACAGCGATGGCAGGCCGTACTGGCCGTCGACGATCTTCATGCCGGGCTCCACGTCGTCGCGCGCCAGCACGGTGATCGCCAGGCCCGCAAGTATGGCGGCGCGGATGCCCTGCTGGCTCTGCGAAGTGAACACCACGTGCCACGGCACGTCTTTTCCTTCCAGTGAAGCAATACCGACCTGGCGGTTGATGCATGGCGAGGGGAAGAACGCGAACGGCAGCGATGCGTCCGCCGGCACATCGAAGGTTTCCGCGGCAACCCACACGAACTGCGTGCGACGCAGCGGCGTACCCTCCTTGTCAGCCGGCGCCGTCATCACCACGGCCAGGTCCAGTTCGCCGGCCTTGATCATTGGCATCAGGTCCAGGTTCATGCCGACGCTGACATCGAGCCGCACCGAGGGAAACGCGCGGCCGAACTGGCACAGCAAGCTGGGCAGGCGATCGCCGAGGAAATTCTCCAGCACGCCGAAGCGCACCACGCCGGAAATCGGCGACGGGCGGAAGCGCCGCGCCATGGTGTCCAGCGTGTCGAGGATCTTCTGCGCGTATTGCAGGAACTCCTCGCCGTCTTCCGTCAGCGTCAGCGCACGCGTGGTGCGATAGAGCAGCTGCCGACCCACCTGCTCTTCCAGGCGGCGGATCTGATGGCTGATCGCCGATTGCGTGAGGTTGAGGCGCTGCGCGGCACGGGTGAAACCGCCAGCGTCTTTGACGGCGACGAAGGCGCGCAGCAGGGCGGGGTCGAAGTCCATGGGATTAATGACGCCCTTTAATGGGGGCTACAAAAATAAATCATTTCCGTCATGGATGGCGTGTGCCGAGAATAGAGACAGCAACCTTCGCGCGGCAGCCCGAACCGGCGCGCCCCGCCCTCTTTCCCTGCGATACATGCATCGCGCGGCGTCCGCGTGCGGCCAGCGTCTGCTCCGCCATGCCCTCGCCCATTCGACCCGGAGCTATCCCGTGCCTCTCTCCACCGCTCATCGAAATGGTGTCGCCGCGGTCGCGATCTGCCTCGCTGCGCTGATGTTCGGGCTGGAGATCTCCAGCGTCCCCGCCGCCCTGCCCACGCTGGAGCAACAGCTGCATGCCGGCTTCAGCGGCGCGCAGTGGATCATGAATGCCTACACCATCGCCTGCACCACCGTGCTGATGGCCTCCGGCACCCTGGCCGACCGCTACGGACGCAAGCGCCTGCTGCTGCTCAGCGTGCTCGCGTTCGGCATCACCTCGCTGGCCTGCGGACTGGCGCGCGACGCATCGGCGCTGATCGCCGCGCGCTTCCTGCAGGGCATGAGCGGCGGCGCGATGGTGATCTGCCAGATTGCCGCCTTGTCGCACCAGTTCCAGCAAGGGCCGGCGCGCAGCCGCGCCTTTGCGGCCTGGGGCACCATCTTCGGTGTCGGCCTGGGTTTCGGGCCGATGATCGGCAGCGCCATCGCCGTGCTGCTCGATTGGACCTGGGTGTTCCTGATCCAGGTGCCGCTGGCGCTGGTCACGCTGGGCTTGATCGCGTGGAGCGTGGACGAGTCGCGCGATCCGCAAGCCAGGCAGCTGGACGTCGCGGGCATCGTATCGATGTCGCTGGCCGTGTTCGGCTTGACGTTCTTCATCACGCAGGGGCCGTCGCTGGGGCTGCGCCATCCGCTGGCGCTCACTGCCCTGATGGGCTCGGCCGCCAGCTTCATTGCCTTCGTGTACGTGGAAAAGCACCGCGCGCATCCGATGTTCGACTTCTCGGTATTGCGCATCCGCCCGTTCTCCGGCGCGCTCTACGGCTCGATGGGCATGAACTTCAGCTTCTGGCCGTTCATGATCTACCTGCCGATCTATTTCCAGTCGGTGCTGAGTTATGGCGTCGTGGCCTCGGGCGGTGCGCTGCTCGCCTACACCTTGCCCACCCTCGTGGTGCCGCCGCTCGCCGAACGCTTGACGGTGCGTTATCAGCCGCGCGTGGTGATTCCGGCGGGGTTGTTCACTATCGGACTCGGTTTCTTCGTCATGCAACTGCACGGTGCGCTCGGCTTGCCGGCGCTGCTGGCGGGTTGCGCACTGGCAGGCATCGGCCTGGGCATGACCAACACGCCGGTGACGAATACGACGACCGCTTCGGTGCCCACGGCGCGCGCCGGCATGGCGTCTGGCATCGACATGAGTGCGCGGCTGATTACGCTGGCCATCAACATCGCGTTGATGGGGTTCCTGTTGATCGAAGGCATTCTTGCGCACCTGGAACATGCCGGCCCGGGTGCCGCGGATGCGGTGTCGTTGCGCAACCTCGCCAACCGGATCGCCGCCGGCAATCTTTCTTCCCACAACACGCTCGCGCACGATGCACTCGTGCACGGCTTTCATTGGGTGATGCTCTACGGCGGTATCGGCGCATGGCTACTGGCGGCAGCCAGCTTCGTCACTTTCGGTTCGAGTCGAAAGGAACTTGCCGCGCCGAAATGCTGCGCGACGGATGCCGGCAGCGCCTGACGCTAAGGCGCCCCGCGCTTCGCACCGAAGATGCCAATGGCGGCGCCCAGGATGATGCCAAGCGCAATGCCCACCGCGAGATTGCCCAGGGCCACGCCCAGCGCCGTCCCGATGGCGACACCTACGGCAAGACCGATGCCGACCGTCTTGCGTTGTTTGCTATTGCTCTCATCTGACATGACGATCTCCTCTGCGGATCACGCGTTTCCGATCAAACGAACAAGGCGCTGGAAGAACGCCTGGGCTCGCATCGGCCATGAAGACGCACCCACTTATCGAATCGCCGGCGTCAACGCCTTCGCCGCCTCGGCGGCGATCTCATCCTGCACCTTCAACTTGTCGCCTGCCGAGCGATCGTAAGTTGCCGACCACACCACGAAGCCATCGCCCGCGCGCACCAGCCGCGCTGCCACGCGCATGGTCTCGCCGGATTTGCGCACGCTGCCGTCGAGCACATAGGCCACGCCGAGCGACTTGGCAATCTCGGCTACCGGCACCTGCTTGTCCTTGTAATAGAACGAGGAGGTCGGCGCGGATACCTGCATGCCGGGGAACGTGCTCAGCTTGTCGATCAGCTCCTCGGTCATGCCGTCGGCGAACGGCTCCTCGCTCATCTTGTCGGTGAGGTCGAGGAAGGGCAGCACGGCGACGGTGCGGGCGGCAGGCGCGGCGGCCGGGTGGTCGCGCAGCAGCCAATAGGACGAGACCGCACCGCACAGCAGCAGCACGACGCCGAGCGCCAGCGCGGCGCCCAGCAAGGCGCCCCGGCCTTGCCTGGGAAGCTTGATCGGTTCCGGCTTTGCCGCCGCGGAGACGGGAGCCGGTGCGGCGTGCCTATCTGAAGACGTTTCCACGGTCGCGATCAGGCGATACCCCCGCCGCGGCACCGTGGCGATATAGCTGGGCTGCTTCGGATCGTCCCCCAGCAAGCGGCGCAGCGAGGTCACCGCCTGGTAGACCGAATCGGGCGTGACGATGACGCCGGCCCACGCCTCATTGAGCAGTTCGTCGATGCTGACCACCTCGCCGGCACGATCGGCCAGGCACAGCAGCAGGCGCATGCTGCGGGCCTCCAGCCGCTGGGTGGTGCCGTCGCGGGAAATCTGGTCGGCGACCGGGTCGACCATCCAGTCGCCGATACGCAAGGTGCCCCGCGTCGGGCGCTCGGGGTCGGACGGCATGTAACTCACTGTTTATCGCCACCTGGGGAAAGCCGCCGGATAGTCGCACCAACGTTTGCGGGCCACAACCGAACGCGCCCAGGCCCAGCTTCAGAAGTCTTCAGGCCATTTCAGAAGCTTTTTCAGGACTTCCCCTGCGGCCGCCGGCGATGGTGCCGGGGCACGCCGCCGCCGATCCGCCGCGGCCTGCGCCCAACCCAGACCTGGAGCCACCCACATGATCCGCCGATCCGCCTTCGCCCTTGCGCTCGCCCTTGCCACCTGCCCGCTCTGGGCCATGACCTACACCCTGGAACCCAATCACTCGATGGGCACCGTCCGCTGGGCGCACCTGGACTTCGCCTATCCCACCGCGCAGTTCACCCGTGTCGAAGGCACATTGGAGTTCGACCCGGCCGAGCCGACCAAAGCCTCGGTCATGGTCACCATCCCGCTGGCCTACCTCAGCAGCGGCATTCCCGACCTGGACGAGGATCTGCGCTCTCCCGCCTTCTTCGACCTGGCTCGCTTCCCCCATGCCACCTTCAAGAGCACGCGGGTCGAAACCACCGGGATGGCCAACCAGCTCAAGGTGACCGGCAACCTCACCGTGCGTGGCGTCACCAGGCCGGTCACCCTGGACGTGACGATCAACAAGATCGGCGAGAACCCGCGGCTGAAGCTGCCCGCGGTGGGTTTCGAAGCGATGGCCAGGCTCAAGCGCTCCGACTTCGGCCTGGGCAAGTTCGTGCCGCAGGTAAGCGACGAGGTGACGCTGCATATCACTACGCAGGCGGATGAGGCGAAGGGGTATGCGGCGTATCTGAAGAAGGATGCGGAGGAAGAAGCGGCGGCGAAGGCGAAATAATCAGTTCGCCATCGCGGCACCAACTTGTCATCCCGGCGCAGGCTGGGATCCAGTGGCGATGTGCAGCACGAAGGCCTCAACGCAAAAGCGTTGGTGTCGTGCAGTGACAATCGAACGGTGACGCTACTGGATCCCGGCCTGCGCCGGGATGACGAGCCATGGGTGCATGACGCCCTGTGGGTGCATGGTGCCTACGGATGGTGACGAGCCATGGGTGCGTGACAACCTATGGGCGCGTGGCGACGGCAGGATCGATCGGCGTCATGGCATTGACGACGTCCTCGAACGCCTGCGCATAATTCTTCACGTTCTCGCCGTAGCCGGAAATGCCGCCGTTGTACAACTTCGCGAAGGCATCGTAGTCGCCGTTGTTGAGATCCTTCTTCATCTTAGGGGTTGCACCGATGAGTTGCGTCATCGATGCGAACTGGTTGTACGCATTGTCCTTCAGCGATTGGTACATCGCGTCGGCGGACGCATAGCCCACCTTGTCGTGATTGAAGCCCATCACCTGCCCGGGGCCCATTGAGATGGACGCCGCGGCGGCCTCCGGATCCATGCCATAGGCATAGTTGAACGCATCCCAGTTGATGTCCTGGTCCTTGGCGGTGCCGGTGGGATGCAGCGAATGCCAGTCGTTCGGATCGCCGGTGGCGTTGAACTTCTGTCCCTTGTAGCTGATGGCATGGTTGTAGGTGAAATGCTGGTCGAATTCCGCCTGCTGTGCGGGATCGATGAAGCCGGCGAACTTGTGCGCCTCGAAACGGATCGTCATGCGTGCATTGGGATCGATCGTGCCACCCGTCTCCTGGGTGATGATGCCCAGCACGTCCTTGACCTTGATGCCGGCCGCATTGGCCAGGCCTTCGATGGCCAAGCCGTATTTGTTGTAGGTCTCGGCCGCGGTGAGCTGCACGCCGGTCAGCTTGCTGGTATCGATGGTGCCGATGCTGCCCGGGCCGGATTCGATCGACGGCGGCGTCGTCAGCATGGCCTGCAGCGCCAGCGACGAGAGATTGGCCTGGCGCAGATCGGCAGCCTTGATGGCGTAATCCTTGGCGATCGATTCGATCGTCTCGCCGGGCATCACCGTATGTTCCATCACCATGCGCGGATTGGCCGCCGGGATGTCGAGACTGACGCCAGCCCAGGGCTGTACGTCCTTCACCGCATCCTGCAGTTCGGGCAGCGAGCTGGTGAAGTCGAAGCTGCCTGAGGCCGCCTGCAGCAGATCCGGATTGGCGGCGCGAATGGCATTGGCATCGATGTTGTAGCGTGCGGCCAGCGAGTCGACCGTTTCGCCGGGCGCCACCGCGTGGGTGAAATCCAATCCTGCGGTGGCGGAGGGGATGGAAAGGGTGGTGCCCGCGACGGCATCCGGCTGCGGCGAGCCGCCGTAAGGCGTCGCCCCCTGGCTGTTGAACGACTGGGTCGCGGAGTTCTGGCTGTCGCTGCCGCCAACGCTGCTGGTCGAGGTCATCGGAGTCGCTCCCTGCCGAAGGCTATGCTCGATAGACCCCGAATCTAGTGCGATTCGGCCGGGAAATTTACTAGGGTGTTCCCTAGCCCCGCACCGGCAATAAAAAAGGACGGAGGCGGCCGTATCTCCCTGGCCACCGCCGTCCCCTGTTCGGTGCATGTCTGGTGGAGCTAGCTGACTGCCCACATGGATGGATCGATCATGTAGGACGTTTCCGGCCGAATACCCATGCGCTTCAGGACGGATATCAGTTGATCGCGCGCCCGCACTTGCCGGTCGCCATCCAGCGGGTCCCATGCGGAACGGATATCGCTGTCGTTGGTCATCAGCACGATCGCGTTGCCACGCCCCGCCTTGACCACGGTCATGCCGCGATCCTGGTTAATTACGGGCTGACCGGCTTCAGTCCAGCCCATCAGAGCGCAGACCTGGTACATGGCTTGCGGGTAAGGCAGTTTGTCGGCCATGGAATTCCCCTGCTTATCGAGGATTGAAGTCTAAAGATCCGGCAGGGAGACGGCTTGACGCTCCGTCTCATTCGTTGGCTATCTGCCATCGCCGGACTTCAGCGCGCCGCCATCCCGGACAAGCCAGGCTCTTGCACTAGCAGATGCTGCCGAACACAAGGATCATGACGCGATGAATGCAGCACCCTCGCAAGATCTCACCGCCAGGCAGGCGCTGGAGCGCATGCTCGAGCTGATCCGCGGCATCCACGGCATTACCGATGTGACGCCGGCACTGCTGCAACGGACGATGGGCAAGGACGTGCGCCGGATCGAGGAAGGGCACTTCGGCTTCGGCCAGCGCCTGCCGGGGAACTGGGCGTTCAGTGTGGAGCGCTATCTCCTGCAGCCGCATGATGCCCCGCAACTGGAGCTCGGCTTCGACCCCATCCCGAATACCGAGGCTGCCGCCGTAACAGCCTGCGAACCGGACTACGCCGCTTTCAGTTCCTCGTTGGAGGGCATGGGCTTCGCGCGCCATTCCGCCTACGGCGAACACGGGCGGTGGCTGTACGACGCCTTCGACAAGCCGGGCATCCATGTCGAAGTGCACCCCATGCTTGCCCGGGCCAAAGATGACGCCGATGCACAGGGTACGCGCTGCGTGCAACGGGTATTGCTGCGATAAGAAGACCAAGCACTCAACTTTCCCCCACACCCGCCGATACCACCAGCATCACGGAGTAACCGGCTCCGTATCTCGGAGCGACACATGCTGGTCCTGGTTGGCGCCGTCGTGGTGCTTGGATGCGTTATCGGCGGTTTCCTGCTGTCCCACGGCCAGATGGCCGCGCTGTGGCAGCCCTATGAGTTATTGATCATCGGTGGCGGCGCGCTGGGCGCCTTCCTCTCGGCGAATCCGGTCAAGGTGGTGAAGGGCGCGTTGCATGATGCCATCGGCCTGCTGAAAGGGCCCAAGTACCACAAGCAGGATTATGTCGACCTGCTGTCGATGCTCTACGACCTGTTCAGCCTGATGCGCAAGGAGGGCCTGCTCAGCGTGGAACAGCATGTGGAGGATCCGCAGTCCAGCTCGCTGTTCTGTGCCTATCCGCGCCTGCTGCGCGAGCACCACCTGATCGAGTTCACCACCGACTGCCTGCGTCTGATGGTCGGCGGCAGCATGAATCCGCATGAGCTGGAGCAGCTGCTGGAAGTGGAGTTGGATGCGCATCACCACGAGGCCATGGCACCCGCGCTGGCGGTGACCAAGATGGCCGATGCGCTGCCCGGCTTCGGCATCGTCGCCGCCGTGCTCGGCATCGTCACCACCATGTCGCAACTCGACGGCGATACCTCGCGCATCGGCATGCATATCGCCGGCGCACTGGTCGGCACCTTCCTCGGCATCCTGCTCTGCTACGGCTTCGTCGGCCCGCTGGGTGCAGCGATGGAGAACCGGGTGCAGGAGGACGGCAAGGCCTTCGAGTGCGTGAAGATCGCCTTGCTGGCCAACCTGCGCGGCTACAACCCGAAGGTATCGGTGGAGTTCGCGCGCAAGTCGCTGTCGACCAACGCGCGTCCGGGCTTCCAGGATCTGGAAGATCACCTCAAGGCGCCGCGCGCCAAGGCCACCGCATGAGCGAGCAAGGCCAGCTGCCGCCCATCGTGGTGCGGCGGGTGAAGAAGCGCGGCCACGGCGGGCATCACGGCGGCGCCTGGAAGGTGGCCTATGCCGACTTTGTCACGGCGATGATGGCGTTCTTCCTGGTCATGTGGCTGATCGGCGCCGGCACGCGCGAGCAGCGCGCGGCGATCTCCGAGTATTTCAAGAACCCGAGCATGACGCAGGGCACGGCCACCATGGCTCCGCCGGGCCAGACCGGGCCAGGCGGCGCGAGCACCAGCATGATCAAGCTCGGCGGCGCGAAGGATTTGCCACGCTCTCCTGGCGGCAAGAGCCAGGGCGGCGCGACGGCCAGCGTGGACCCTAAGGAAATCGAGAAGGAGGCGCGCCGGCAGGAGCGCGCGCGGCTGGAAGAGCTGATGCAGCAGTTGCAAGCGGCGATCCAGAGCAGCCAGGCGCTGGCGCCGTTCAAGGACCAGTTGCTACTGGATATTACGCCGGAAGGCTTGCGCATCCAGATCGTGGACAAGCAGAACCGGCCGATGTTCGACCTGGGTAGTGCGCGCTTGCGGCCGTATACCGCGACGATCCTGGAAGAGCTGTCCGGCTTTATCAATCGGGTACCGAACCGGATCAGCCTGTCGGGGCATACCGACGATGCGCCGTATACCAGCGACCATCATTACGGCAACTGGGAGTTGTCGGCGGATCGCGCGAATGCGGCACGGCGGGCATTGCTCGATGGCGGCCTGGCCGAGGACAAGATTGCACGCGTCGTGGGGTTGGCGGCATCGGTGCCGTTTGACCGCGCCAATCCCGGCGATCCGATCAACCGGCGGATCAGCATCATCGTGATGAACAAGCAGGCGGAGGCGTCGTCGTTGTCGCAGGAGGCCGGGCCTGTCGTCGCCATCTCGAAGGAAGCTACGCTTCCCTCCGTGGCGCCTCTCGTTCTTGCTCCGCCATCGGCTCCCTAGCCCTCCCGCACTTGGCCGCCACATCGATGCGTTGTAGCGTCACGACCCCACGTGTCGGAGTCGCACCATGCTCTCCCGCTCGCACCTGCTTCTCGGCCTGCTGCTTCCTGGAATTCTGCTGCGCCCAACCGCATTCGCCGCATCAGCAACCGATACCGCCCCCACGACGGGCTCGCGCGTCTCTCAACTGCTCGCCAGGCTCGACCAGGTCAAACGCATCGGCCCCGTGGCCATCTCGCCCGATGGTTTGCACGTAGCCTGGCTGCTGCAAGGCAAGCAGCCGACGATCCAGCTGACAGATATCGCCGGCCACCGCGCGCAGGCACTGAACACGGGCACGGAACTCGCCGGCTGCGCCAAGCGCGACATTGCCTGGGCGCCCGACTCGCAGGAAATTGCCTTCATTGCGGACTGCGGTCATGACCTGACCAACACCCAGGCGGTGCACAACGATATCTATCTCGTCGGCATCGACAACAAGACTGCGCCGCGCCGGCTGGCCGAGCTCTCCGGCTATGCGCGTGCCCTGGCCTGGACGAAGGACGGCAGATCGCTGGACTTCCTCTACGTGTCCGGCGCCACGCGCCTTGCCAACGCTGTCGCAGCAGGCAAGGCACGGGTGGGCGTGATCGGCGAAGGCGATCTCGAACTGCAGCGTGTCGGCAGCATCGACGTCGCCAGCGGCACGTTACGCACGCTGACGGCGGATACGCTGTACGTCTACGAATTCGAACGCTCGCCGGACGGCACGCAGATCGCCTATACCGCCGCGCCGCCGCCGGGCGACGGCAACTGGTGGGTGGCCAAGCTTTATGTGCAAGAGGCAAGCGCCAACATGGTGCAACGCGTGGTAGCCGATCCGGCCACCATGCAGGGCTCGCTGCACGGCCTGCAGATGGCGTTGCCGCGATGGTCGCCGGATGGCGCACGAATCGCTTTCATCGGTGGACTGATGAGCGACCAAGGTTCCAATGGCGGCGATCTCTACAGCGTGCCGGCCGCGGGTGGCGTGGTGAGCGACCTTACGCCCGGTACCGCGGTGACGCCGCGATGGTTCGCCTGGACAGCGCAGGACACGCTGCTGGTCAATCAGAACGTCAAGGGGCAGGTGCAACTTGCCGCCTATACCTTGAGCGGAGACCGCGCCAGCATACAGGCGCCCTACTTCAACCTGCCGGCGACCATCGGCACGGGCAGCTCCGCCCTTTCGCTGTCGCTTTCGGCCGATCACCAGCGCCTGGCATTTCAGCAGAGCACATTCGAACAAGCGCCGGAGGTGCATGCCGGCACGCTGGGCCACACGCCGCCGCCGGCGATCACTTCGCTCAACGCCGCGGTGAAGCCGGATTGGGGCAAGGCGGTATCGATGGAATGGACCAACGAGGGCCACCGTGTGCAGGGCTGGTTGATGTATCCGGCGAACTATGACCCGCACAAGACCTACCCGTTGATCGTCAACGTGCACGGCGGTCCGTCCTGGGACGTGCTGCCGTACTGGCCCGGCATGGAAGCGATGTACGCGGCCAGCGGCTACTTCCAGTTCATGCCCAACCCGCGCGGCAGCTTCGGGCAGGGCGAGGCCTTCGTGCAGGCCAATCGCAAGGACTTCGGCTATGGCGACCTGCGCGACATCCTTGCCGGCATCGATGCGGTGGAGAAGCAGGCGCCGGTGGACGATCGCCGTATCGGCATCGCTGGCGCCAGCTACGGCGGCTTCATGAGCATGTTCGCCCCCACCCAGACCCAGCGCTTCCACGCCGCGGTCGCCGCCGCCGGCGCGTCGGACTGGCAGAGCTATTACGGTGAGAACCGCATCGACCAGTGGCTGATTCCCTACTTCGGCGCCTCGCTATATGACGATCCAGCGCCCTATGCAAAGAGCTCCGCGATCAATTTCATCAAGCAGGCAAAGACTCCCACGCTGATCATGGTGGGCGAACGCGACGAGGAAGCCCCGCCGTCGCAATCGTTCGAGTACTGGCACGCGCTGAAGACCCTGGGAGTGCCGACGCAGCTGGTGGTGTATCCCGATGAGGGGCATGGCTTCGCCGACTCGAAGCATGTGCAGGATTATCTGGAACGGTCGATGGATTGGTTTGCGAAGTATCTGGCGGTGGAGAAATAGAACCCTTTCATCGAGCAACGGTGACTTGCCGAAAGAGGTATTTCCCAAACCGGCTACTTGCCGGGATCACTCTCGGCACGCAGATCGATCCGATGCTTTGTTGCCTCATCTTCGAACACCGCTTCATCCAGGCGCCACTGCCCCATCGCCTCGATCGCCATGACGTAGACCGTGCCTTTGCCCTTAGGTCCTTCCACATCGAACGCCAGGCTGGCTCTTCCATCAGGGCCCGAGATCTGCATGCTGCCCGTGGGAAAACCGGGCTTGATCGGCGTGCCCAGTATCCGGGTTGCCTCCGGATTCACCTGCACGGCGTTGAGGGCGAGTTTGTACGCATCTGAGTTCTTGAAGATCGTCGCCATGGTCCAGAACATGCCTCCGGAGAACAGCACGAAAAAGACCACGACAGCCGGGCCCCACATGGCCCACTTCCGTTGCGTACGCTTGAATGCCTCCACGCTTTCCCAGCGCTTGTTCCTCCATGCCCACGCGCTTCCCTTGACGCCAAGAATGAACCACATCGGGATATTGACGAACGGTACGAACATGAGGAACGCGATAAAGGTGTTGTTCCCCAGGCCCCAGATCCAGGTGAGCAGGAAGGCGCCCCAGTTCCAGTTGTCGATTTCCGGCGGCACGACTGCGTTGCGGCCGCCGCCTGATGTGTTTTCCATACTTGCCCCCGAGCGCTGGTTGACTGACGTTAAACGGAACGAGCACCGATACTTGGTATAGAACCGCTCAACCTGCCTCTGCGGAGACCTGAGCGGGTTTGTCACTCCGGATGATGGCGATGACGTGTCGCGCCTGAAACCAAACCTCCAGGCCAGGCTTCATCTCGTCGGTGCAACAGGGCTGATTGTCCAGCCCGTACACTTTCGCGGCAAGCTCCGGCCGTGTGCGCAGCCACTGGACCGTGCCGCCATGCTGGGCGCGGTGCAGCATCAGCATGATCAGCGAACGCTGCTCCCTCGCGCAGCCGGCCACGGCGCTCAGGTCCTTTTCCATGGCGATGGGACGAGAATTCGAAGATCAAGGGACGAACAGTCCCTCTTGCCATCATCAAAGACGGCCGCCTGCGCCTAAGCCTCGCTGCCTGGCCGAGCGGCAACGCCGGCCTGGGCAATCAAGCTGTCATGCGTGCAATGGGCGGGAATCCGGTCCTCCGGACCGATAAATTGCACCTCCAGGTAGAGATGCAGTCGCGCCTGTAATCGCTCCAGCAGGCGTTTGCAGGCGGCGGCACTCATATCCTCCTCACCGGTCAGCTTGCCGACCATGCGCATGAACCAACCTTCGTAAGCCTGGATATACAAGACCCACCGCGGCAGCTCGGCCGTGCCCGGCGGCGTGTCGCGGCAAAGCCAGATGGCGCGCGCGTGCTGGAAGAGCGGTTGAAGCTTCTCCTGCAGCAATGCGAGTTCGGAGGCATGCATCCCGTGCGGGAAAAAACCTTCAAAGGCCGGCCGGCTTCCATCGCTGCCCGTCCACAAGCGGTCGGCGATCTGCCGATGGCGTTCCGCCGCCATCCGATCGCCCAGCCGCAGGTAAAGCTCGCAAAGCTGACGGTGAGCCTGATACGAAGAGGATGCGTCGTGGCCGATGCGATGCCATAGCGAAATCGCCCCATGAATATCGCCGCCTTGCTCCAGATCAAGGGCCTTGAGCTGGCGTAGGGCCCAGTCGTCGGGCGCCTCCTGCAAGCCCTGCGCAATGGCCTCGGCGCGAAGGGTTCCTGCCGGATCGAACTTCTCCGCCAACTGCGCCAGCTGCAACCAGTCGTGCTCGTCGAATACCTGTTGCTCGCGACGCTGCAGGAGCCTCAGGAATTTTTCGTGCTGCCGCGCCTGCCATTCTTTTGCATCCCGCCAGCCATCGGCCGCATGTCCACGCCAATCGGCGTCGAGCTGGGTGGCGATGCCGGAAGCCTCCCCTTTCAACCAATCCGTCGCCGCCGAGGTCCCGCCGAGGCGCCAGGGCAGACGATCCGGAAGCGGGGCGGCCGGATCCGCGCCTGTCGCCGCGATGCGCTCAGCGAGGACGGGATGCGTGCTGCGATTATCCGGTGGCTCGCAGAGACTCTCGTGCAGCCAGACCGCGGCCTGCGCATCATCGCGCGGCCCGCTGTTCGCCGGCTCCGTCAACAACTGCGCAAATGGCTGCGCCCGCGAGATGTCATCGCGACCTGCCTGCGCGAACGTGTCCGGCCAGAACTGCTCGGACAGGGCCTTTTGCCTCAATACCAGGACGACTTCCGTCGCGAAAGCGACATCGGCGCCGCACACCTGCATGGCCTGGGCATCGGCCACGGCCTCGCAACGACGCGAGAACTCCAGGGTTTCACGCAGCATGCGCGGCACGTACCAGGACAGAAACAATCTGAGCGGCGCGGTGATCAGCCGATGATTGCGCTCATGCAAGGCGGCGAGTGCCGCCCAGCGTTGCCGTGCCATATAAGCCCAGCGGGCAAAATGGCCGTGCTGCCGGGAAATATGGGCGTATTCATGCGCAATGACGGCGGCGGCCTGCTCGCTCGTCAACAAGGCAAGCAGTGGCAAGCCGAGCACCAGGATGTGCCTTGACCGGCCCGCACGGGAACCCGCCTGATAGATGGAGGCATTCAGTTCGGTATTGATATGGACGGCCGTGAAGGCCGGCGCGTCGCAGGCAAGCCGCAAGCGCTCCAGCGCCCCGGCAAGCGCTGGAAGTTTGTCGAGATCCAGCTCCATGCCGCTCGAGACCGATGCCGGCGGCACCTTCGCATAGGCACGCAGAACCATCAGCCCGTAAATCACCCATGACAGCGAAGGCAAGGCAAGCAGCGCCAGCAGAAGCCACGAAGACACCAGCCATGCCAGCCAAAAAGGCGACGTGACCAGCACAACGCCGCAGACAAGCAGGCACAGATCGCCAAAGGCGAGCCAGACCAAGGCTCGCCACCTGCCTTCACGGGGAGGCTGGAGCATGGCGCCGCTCATTTCGGCGGAAGATGCTCGCTCGAGAGTTTCTTGCCGAGGAAGAAGGCACGCATTGCCCGCCCGGCCATCTGCCACCCCGTCGACCCATAGACCTGCGTCTCCATCCAATCCAGTGCGGAATGATTGGGGAAGAGTTCCTTGTAGCGGTCAAACCACTGCATGGCGATGAATTCGCTTTGGGGAACCCCGTCGCCATATTTATAGGCCAGCACGACCTCGCTATAGGCCTCGCCGGCGATGTGATCGTCATCGTGGGCGACCAGGGATTTCATATGGGCGACGGCCTGCTGCTTTCCCTCCGCCGTTCCATGCCGGCGGTCGATGCTCGCCAGCCTGATCATGGCCATGTCCACGCCGCCATGCATCGCCCCCACATACAGATCGCGGACGCGTTCGAAATTCTCCCGAACCATCAGATCGAGCTTGTCGACATGTTCAAGACGCCAGGCGTAGTTGTACAGCGCGACCGGCTCGCCCTCCTCGACCGCCTGCAGGAGCCACCGATCCGCTTCGCTCCTGTCGAGCAGCGACGGGTCGGCATCGGCCCGGATGCCCCCTGTGATGTCGTACATGCTTGCTGCGCCGGAGTACACGCGTCTTTCTGCAAAGGCGCGGGTGAGATAGGTCGCCTCCTTTTGAAATCCTCCATCCCAAATCATTCGACAGGCGTGCATCGGCGTAAATGCGTCAGGCTCATAGAGCGGTTCGAGCTGCGCGACCCGGTCGATCAGCTTCGTTGCAATGGCCGGATCGGCCTCGATTCCCCACATGCCGAACTGCCAGGCGAAGGCGGCCACCGTCAGAATGGTCGGCTCGTCGAAATGGCGGACGGCGGTTTGCAGGACGCTCGCATAAGCGCCCTCGGTGTCTTCAAGATGCGCGTCACCGACATGCTTGATCAGCATCAAGTTGGTGAAATCCCGAAACGGACCATCAACGACCAGATAGGTCTCGGGCGGCTTGCAATATCGAATGGATTCGACATGGCGCTGATGCGCCAGTGTCGCGTCGGCAAGCGAGTAGTGGGTGAAATTGGCGTACTTCCCGAGCGACATGAAACGCAAGCCATCGGAAAGGTCCCGGGCAAGCCACTTCTTGAAGATTTTCTCCCTGGCGGCGATTTCGCGAACATCGCCCGGCTCCGGGTAATCGGGCAGCGTCAATGCATCATGCACGCCAGGCCACCTGACGGTATTGCGCTCCTGCTCATTGAGTGCAGAACACAAAGGACCCGTGGCAAATTTTTCGACCTCTCCATCGTCGCCGCCCCAACGTGGGCTCAGGTACTGGGCGTAGGCCGCCAGGATTTCGGTCCAGCGGGGCCTGAGCGAGAGGCAGTAACGCAGCCAGTAGTAGCCCGGATTTTGGGCATCCCCTTTCTGCAGGGGAGGAAGAGACGCAGGGAGCGTCGCCGTCGGCGTTCCTGGCGGCTTCAATCCATGTCTGGCAAGCCGGGCACAGGCCGCCTCGTATAGGTCGGGCTCGAATGCCTCGCGCTGCATGGTCTGCTCCATGGGCGACCTGCGAAACAGCGCATCGACAAAGTCCGGCTGGCCGAGATACTGGCTTATCTGCATCATGGTTTCGGCAGCAAGCGCCGGCCGCTCCGAGAGCGCCATGGCCTCCAACAGGTGCTCGGCCGCTGTCACGCAGGCCATGTGCGCCGCCAGCCACTGGTCTTCGCCAACCTCGGATGCCCAGCCCGCGGTCCGGATGTCGCAGGCCCGACGAAAATAATACTGACCGAGGATCTGCCTCGCATGGTAGGAGCCCGGGCAGGCTTCTCTCCAGGCATGAAGCCGTTCCAGCCGCAGGCCCGCGTCGACGCTGGCATAGTCGAACAGACCGCCACCGGTGGCCAGGAACGTGTAGTGGTCATCTGTTGCGCCGGTCGATTGCCACCATGCCGCCTCCAGCGCCGCCATGGTGCGCTCGACCTCGTCAAAGCGTCCCTCAAGCATCGCCTTTCGCAATTGTTCCCGTTGCCGGAACCGGGCCCATTGAGGGGCATCGAGCGGCAAGGGTGGCGTGCTTGTGATGACCTGCATGGATAACTCCTTGGGTGTATGCGGGGTGGGTGGCTGAAGCCTGCCGGCAACCTTGCTGGCAGTGCCGATCATTATCAGGGATCGATTTGCCACGTGGCCGCTTCATGGCTGCCATTCGCGGCGCTGGCTGTCTGAGCGCTCTGCGCTTCTATATGCGGGGCCTGGCCGCAGGGCGCTCAGGCTATAGGCCTGCCCCTATCGCCGAAACGCGTGCCTGCGGTTGAGGCGATCGACGTCAACCAGGTTCGGAACGGCGGTCGGCGCTTCAATTCGACCGCGGCAACGCGTCGAGCTGATCTTTATAGCTCTCGATCAGGGCGGGGTCGGCGTCATCGTGGTGCTTGGCGATGAACGTGGTCAGCGCTTCCCGATATTCCGCGATGAAAGCGCGGTTGCCCGGGCTGGCGGCAAACTGCGCCGCCGCCTTCTCGACGGGGCCACGATCCTCGCCGATCACATACCTGACCCCATAGGGTGAATGGTCTCGCATGATGACGAAATTGCGCGGCAACCCCGGAATATATCGGACCGCGAACGTCTCGCCCTGGGGCGGTATGAGGATCGCGTTGGTGATCGGATAGATGCTGGCGGACATCGTGTCGAACTGCGCCACCACGTCGCGACCGTCCGCAGTTTTCATCACCGCGTCATAATCCCAGACGTTCTGGTCATTCAAGGTCGAACTGGTTTCTTCCATGTGGGTGATGACCGCCGTTCCGTCCACGCCGAACGCCTCGAGAAACAAGGCATTGAAGATGTGCGCGGTGAAAACATTGACATGGGCATAGATGAAGAAGACCAGGAGCAGCGCATACCAGCCATTGTTCTTGCGCCATTTCGCCAGTACGCGCGCCAACAGCCACCCCACCAGAACGAGCACGGGCCACGACCAGAAGGGGTGATAGGTAAGGAAATACAGGATCGCTGACAGGATGACCATGAAAGTCCTTGTCGGGGGAAACTCCGTCGGCGCAGGTTACTACGGGTCCTGTGATTTCTTATAGGTGTCGGGCGCGTAGTTAAAGACTCCGACAAACCCCTCTATGGCTCTAAGCCTCCCCACGAAACCGCAACGCATTCAACACCAGCGAGAAAGCCGGTGACGGATGCCGGCGGCTGGGATAGTAGAGGTGAAACCCCGGAAACGGCGGACACCAATCCTGCAGCACCCGCACGAGCCGTCCTTCCTCGATATGCGGTGCGAATTCCTCTTCGGGTAAGAAGGCAATGCCCATCCCATCGAGTGCCGCCGCGACGATAAGGGGCGAGGTGTTGACTATTACCTGCCCTTCCACGCGCACCTCCAGCTCGCGCCCCTTCCGCTCGAACTCCCAGACATAGAGGCCGCCGGCGCCTTGTCGCTGATTGATGCAACGGTGTTGCAGCAGATCGCGCGGCGTCTTTGGCGGCGGGTTCGCGGCAAAGTAGGCGGGCGAAGCGACGGCGGCCATACGCACCTTCGGTCCGATCGGCATGGCGATCATGTCCTTGTGCACCGCCTCGCCCAACCTCACGCCGGCATCGAAGCGATCCGCGACGATGTCACGCAGGCCGTAGCTCACATCGAACTCGACGTTGATGCCGGGATGCTCCCGCAGCACAGGCACCAGCTTGGGCCAGATCGTGGTGCGCAGCACATGATCGGCGCAGGTAATCCGCACCGTGCCGGTCGGTTCGCCGCGGATGGCGGACAACGCATCCAGTTCCGCCTCGATCTCCTCGAAGCGATGCCCGATGGCCTGCGCCAGGCGTTCGCCGGCCTCGGTCGGAGCGACGCTGCGCGTGGTTCGCGTCAGTAGGCGGATATCGAGGCGCTGTTCCAGCGCGCGGATAGTCTGGCTGAGCGCCGACTGGGTAACGCCCAGCACGGCGGCCGCACGCGTGAAGCTGCCCTCCCGCGCCACCGTGACGAAGGCGAGCAGATCGTTGAGGTTGCGCCTGGCCACGTCGGGGCTCCGGATCATTCATTAGCCTGACTAATATCCTCCATAAGATTTCATTAGATAGTCAAGGGCTTACGCACCCGCGAGAATGCCCTCCATGGAAGCGGCATGTGCGACGCCTGCAGGCCTTCGCCACCGCGCCCTCTCGGCAAGAGCGCCCCAGGGAACCGCATCGCCATGCGGCTCCCGCGCCGTCACGGCCATTTGCCCCAAGGAACCCCAGGTGAAAAAGCTCATCGCGTTATTCGCCCTGCTCATGGGCCCGTTCTCCGCATCAGGTGCAGACATGTCCAACCACGCCGACAACTTCTACAAGAGCGACCTCGTCGTCATCCAGAAGGTGACGTTCAAGAATCAGTATCAGATGACCGTCGCCGGCAACCTTTTCGTGCCGAAGACCCTGGACCGCAACCGTAAGCATGCCGCCATCGTGGTCGGCCATCCGATGGGCGCGGTGAAGGAGCAGAGCGCGAACCTCTACGCCACGAAGATGGCCGAACAGGGCTTCGTGACGCTGTCCCTCGACCTGTCGTTCTGGGGCGAAAGCGAAGGCCAGCCGCGCAACGCCGTATCGCCCGATATCTACGCCGAGGATTTCAGCGCGGCGGTCGACTTTCTCGATACGCAGCCCTTCGTCGATCGCCAGCGAATCGGCGTCATTGGCATTTGCGGCAGCGGCAGCTTCGTCATCAGCGCGGCGAAGATCGATCCACGCATGAAGGCGATCGCGACCGTCAGCATGTACGACATGGGCGCCGCCAATCGCAACGGACTCCGGCACGGCCTGGGCCTCGATCAGCGCAAGCGGATCATCGCGGACGCAGCGGCGCAACGCGACGTGGAGTTTGCCGGCGGCGACAAGCGCTACACCAGCGGCACGGTGCACCAGCTGGACGAGCACTCCACGCCGATCGAGCGCGAGTTCTACGACTTCTACCGCACGCCGCGCGGCGAATACACGCCGCCCGGCGCTTCGCCGGCGCTGACCACGCACCCAACGCTCAGCAGCAACGTGAAGTTCATGAACTTCTACCCGTTCAACGACATCGAGACCATCTCGCCGCGGCCGCTGCTTTTCATCACCGGCGAGAACGCGCATTCGCGCGAGTTCAGCGAGGACGCTTATCGGCTGGCGAAGCAGCCCAAGGAGCTTTTCGTCGTGCCTGGCGCGGGCCATGTGGACCTGTACGACCGCGTTGATCTCATCCCCTTCGACAAGCTGACCGCTTTCTTCCGCAGCCATCTCGAATGAACCCGCAAAACCTTTCGCACTTACCGATACAGTCATGAACCCAAACATCTCAACGAGCGGCAACGATACTCGCCAGGGCACCGCTGCGTGGGGCGGCGTGTTCGCACTCGCACTGGGTGCCTTCGCACTCGTCGCCTCCGAATTCATGCCGGTCAGTCTGCTCACGCCGATCGCAGCTGACTTGCATGTCAGCGAAGGGCAGGCCGGTCAGGCCATATCGATCTCCGGTGCTTTCGCCGTGCTGACCAGCCTGTTCGTTTCGGCGCTGGCGGGACGCCTGGACCGGAAGATCCTGTTGCTGGGTATGGCCGTGCTGATGATGGTCTCCGGCACGATCGTCGCTTTCGCGCCGAACCATGTGGTGTTCATGCTGGGCCGGGCGCTGATCGGCGTCGCCATCGGCGGTTTCTGGTCGATGTCCACCGCGGTGGCCATGCGTCTGGTGCCTGAGCATCAGGTGTCGCGCGCGATGGCGATCGTCAACGGCGGAAATGCCTTGGCGACCGTGATCGCGGCACCGCTGGGCAGCTATATCGCCGCGTTCGTGGGCTGGCGCTGGGCGTTCTTCTGCGTCGTTCCGGTCACGGCCATTGCTCTGGGCTGGAAACTGTTCAGCCTGCCGCCCATGGCCGTCGCGCCGCGTACGCGGTCCGGCAACGTGCTGCGCCTGCTGGGGCATCGCCAGGTGAGGATGGGCATGCTGGCGGTGTGCCTGTTCTTCATGGGGCAGTTCGCGCTGTTTACCTACCTGCGCCCGTTCCTGGAGACAGCAACGCACGTTAATGCGTCCACCTTGTCGCTGCTGCTGCTGGTCATCGGCGTGACCGGTCTGCTAGGCACGAGTGCGATCGGGGAAGTGCTGAAGTTCGGGCTCTACCGCACCTTGGCTTTCATTCCGCTGCTGATGGCGGCGATTGCCATGCTGCTGGTCATGGCAGGCCACTCAGTGAGTGCAACCGCTATCCTCCTCGGCGTCTGGGGTTTCGTCGGCACTGCGGCGCCGGTCGCCTGGTGGACCTGGTTGGCGCGGACGCTCCCACATGATGCGGAGGCTGGCGGCGGCCTGATGGTGGCCGTCATCCAGCTGGCGATCACCCTGGGTGCGGTCGTCGGCGGCGTCCTGTTCGATACGAGCGGCTACCGCGCGACGTTCAGCGCGAGTGCCGTTCTGTTGGTTGCCTCTGTAGGTGCAGCCATCTTTGCGGCACGCACGAAGGCCGTCTCCGTGCCTCGCCTCGAAGTGGTGAGAAGCCACTAGCCGTCTGATGCGGCGCGCCATGCGCCGCGTCAAGCCAAGGCTTTTGATCATCGCATCGGCGGCTCACGCCGCGTATGCATCCAGCGTCTGCAACGGCACATGCAACCTTTCGTCTCCCGAGAACGCCTCGAGCAGGTAGTCCACCGTGACACGTACGCGCGGGGCGATCAGTACACGGTGGGGATATTGAATGACCATCTCGTAAGTGCCGGGGTGATACCGGCCGTGCAGAACGATCTTCAATTTCCCGGTTGCCAGATGTTCCAGGGCAAGATGCACGCCGACCTGCGCAATGCCGATGCCATTGAGCGCCGCTTCGACCAGCGCTTCCGGCGCAGACAAGGTCAGCGTCGCCGTATCCACCGGGTCTAGCGTGGTGATGCTTCCGTCGCTTGCTTGAAAACTCCACGTCGCTACTGCGCCGCCAAGAAAATGTCGCGCGATCAAGCTGTGCCGATGCAGATCCTTTGGTACGTGTGGTACGCCGTGACGAGCCAGGTAATCCGATGATGCCACCAGCAGCGTGTTGAGGCGGCAGACCGGTCGCGAGATCAAGGCGGAATCGCGAATGTTTCCGCCTCTAAGGGCAATGTCGTAACGATCACGCACGAGATCGACCAGGCGATCGTCGAAATCCACCTCGATGGACAAACCCGGGTGTTGGGACAGGAGTCCGGACAGCACGGGCATCAGGTGCGCGCGCCCGAATGCCGAACTCGTCGAGATGCGAACGCGCCCGCTGACTTGCGCACGTTGCATGGCAATCGTGTCGACGGCGGCATCCAGCGCTTCAAGAGCCACCCGCGCCTGCCGAAGAAACGCGGTCCCTTCTTCGGTGAGCTCAAGGGTCCGCGTCGTGCGGTTCAACAAGCGCACGCCCAACGCCTTCTCCAAGGTGGCCACATTCTTGCTGATCGCCGCCGAGGTCACGCCCAAAGCACGCCCGGCCGCAGCAAAACTGCCCGTGTCGACCGCCTGCACGAAGCACAGGATGGCCCGTACCCGATGTGAATCCATGACTGCTCCCGTTAGCTGGCTGGAGGGGCTGGGCTCGCGGAACATTCTCAACTATGGGTTGATGCTTAATCAACCCATTCATTACTTCTCGTTGAATTTGGCGCAGCGGATGATGCGGGCCATTCCCGCAACGGACACCACGGAGAACCCCATGTCCAAGACCGCCAACATCGCCCTCGCTCGCCGGCTCTACGACTCCGGCGCCGCCCCGGAAGTTACGCGAGAGGTCATGGCCGCCGACCTCGTCTGGGATATCTCTCCCGGTTTCCCCCACGGCGGCGTCTATCACGGCTACGAAAGCACGATGAAGGACTTTTTCGGGCAGGTGATGCCGCTGTTCGCTTCGTGGAGCAGCGAAGCGAAGGAGTACTACGGCGATGACGACAACCACGTCTTTGTGGTCGGCGAATACCACGGTGTGACCAAGGACGGCAAAAAGGCCGACGTCCGCTTCATCCATCTGTGGACGGTGCGCGACGGCAAGCTCGCTGCCCTGAAGCAGGCCGCCGACAGCCACATCGTCCAGCACGCGCTGGGCAACTAAGCCCTCATCGGAACGGAACATCGCAGGCCTCGATCGCGGGGCCTGCACGTCGCCCTTTTCTTCATGTTTTTGGAGCTCCGCACATGTCCAAGATTCTTTTTCTATTGACGGCCGCCGACCACTGGACGCTCGCCGACGGCAGCAAGCAGCCGACAGGGTTCTGGGCTGAGGAAGCCTTGGCTCCTTACGAGATATTTAAAAAGGCGGGGTATGAGATCGTGGCGGCCACGCCGGGCGGCGTCGCACCGACGGTGGACGCGCAGAGTCTCTCGCCCGAATACAACGGCGGGACGGAAGGCGCGCAGCAGCGCAAACAGGCACTCGACGACGCGACGGAACTGGCCCATCCGCTGTCGATCGAGCAAGTTCGCCTCGACGACTATGCAGCCGTGTTCGTCCCTGGCGGTTGGGGTCCGATGGAAGACCTTTCCTGTGACGCCGCCGCCGGCCAATTGATGGTGCAGGCGCTGCGTTCGGGCAAACCGCTGTCCCTGGTTTGCCATGGCCCGGCGGCGCTGCTGGCCAGCATCGATACGGACGGGCGCTTTCCGTTCGCCGGCTACCGCCTGACCAGCCTGTCCAATGCTGAAGAGCGGCTCTCTGGGCTGGCCGATCGTGCCAAGTGGCTGCTGGAAGATCGCCTGGTCGCGGCCGGCGCGACTTACACCGCTGGCGAGCCTTTTGCCCCGCACGTGGTGGTCGACCGCAACCTGATCACCGGCCAGAACCCTGCTTCCTCCGCGCCGCTGGCGAAGGAAGTGCTCAAGGCCCTGCGTTGAGTGCGACATCCGCGCGCGCGAACGGACTGACTTAAGGAGTCGTCATGAAAGCGATAGGACTGACCCAATTCGGTGGGCCTGAAGTACTGCATCTTCTGGATCTGCCCGCCCCGCAGGCTCGTCCGGGCGAGATTCGGATTCGCGTGAGCGCCGCTACCGTCAACCCCGTCGACACCATGGTGCGCCGAGGGCTGGCCTTCGTTTCCGACGCCGCGCCACCGTATGTCCCGGGCATGGAGGCGGCGGGTGTGGTCGACCAGATCGGCGAAGGCACCGACACCGATCTGCGCATCGGCGACCGCGTCATTGCCATTGCAGTGGTGTCCGGCACGCATGGCGCATATGCCGAGCAGCTCGTGGTCCCTGCAGAGTCTGTGGTTCGTGCTCCTGTAGGGGCCACCGACATTGAGGCCGCTACGCTGCCGATGAATGGTCTGACGGCACGCATGGCTTTGGATCTTCTGGAGCTACCCGTCGGCGCCACGGTGGCGATTACTGGCGCGGCAGGTGCTGTCGGCGGCTATGCCGTGCAGTTGGCCAAGGCGGATGGCCTCCGGGTGATCGCTGACGCGGCGCTCAAGGACGTTCAACTGGTCAACGATCTGGGCGCTGATGTCGTGTTGCCGCGCGGCGAAAGTTTTCCGGAACTTGTACGCAAGGAAGTTCCGGACGGTGTCGATGGACTTGTCGACACTGCGGGGATCGCCCAATCCGTCGCTCGCGCCGTGCGCGACGGCGGTCGGGTGGCGACCTCTGCCCCTGGTGCAGCCCTCGCCACGGAACGCGGCATCGTTACCGAGCGCACTTTCGTCCCGAACTACGCGCGTCATCGCGTTGCCCTCGACCAGCTGCGGCAACTTGCCGAGCAGGGCCGCCTCACCCTCAGGGTCGCCCGGACCTTGCCCGTCGAGCAGGCAATCGAGGCCCATCGACTGCTTGAGATCGGCGGTTTGCCGGGCCGCATCGTCCTGACGTTCTGAGTCAGCTGGGGAACCCAACAGGCGCCGCCTCTCGGCGGCTGCATAGGCCCTGCTTAGAACCCACACCTTCCATAACGAGAGAACCAACGATCATGGCAATCGATACCAACGCAGTCCTCCCCTCGGTGGGCCAGACCTGGCTCGCGGACCTGGGCCCGAATACCCCACTGGGTCATTTCACGGTGGAGATCACCTTCGAGTCGGCGACGCGCGTCAGCTTCCTGGTGACGGGAGGTGCCATCAAAGGCCGAACCCAGTCCATGGACTACACCACGGCCAAGCTCCGCGACGGCCTGTACCTGGTCCGCTGGACCGAGCCGGACTCCAACGACTTCGTCACCCACATCGAGGATTACAACGAAGGTGTCTGCATGGCCAGCTCGGTGGTCGGCGGCAAATTCATCCAGCTTGCGGGAACGTGGACTCGCGTGCGTTGAATTTCCCCGTTATCCGCGAAATCGCATGAAACATTGGCCCGTGCTTCACGGGCCTTTGTCATGGGGCTGCTTCAAGAACGGTACTACCGCTCATTCGAGCGCGATGAATCCAAGCAATGCTTCTTTCCGCACAGCTTAGTGCGCCCTGATTATCAACTTCCAGTTTCTAGCCAATCAACCAGAACACTACTTCTTGTTTGAAGTCATGACGCGCACGATGCGGATAGCGCAACATCCAGGAAAACATCGAATGCTTGTCTGCATCGTCTACGACAGTGGCCATGGCCATACACAGAAGCAAGCCGAGGCCGTGGCCGAAGGTGTTCGCCGCGCCGCCGGTGCCGAGGCCCAGTTGATCGCCGTGGCCGATGGCAACATTCCCTGGGACCGACTGGCTGAAAGCGACGCCATCGTTTTCGGTTCGCCCACCTATAACGGCACGGTGAGCGCGCGCCTCAAAAAATTCATGGAGGACTCGACCCATCCCACCTGGGTAAGGCAGACCTGGCGCAACAAGATCGCCGCCGGCTTCACCAACTCCGGAGCCCAGCACGGCGACAAGCTCAATTCACTGATCACGCTGGCGTTGTTCGCCGCACAGCACGGCATGGTCTGGGTCGGGCTCGATCTATTTCCAGGGAATTCGCCCGAGGAGCCCAACCGGATCGGCGGATGGCTGGGCGCGATGGCGCAATCCGATGACGTGTCCACCGAGATATCGCCGATCGCCAGCGATCTGGAGACTGCTGCCTATCTCGGCCTGCGCGTGGCAGAGACAGTGGCCAGGCTCCAGCCGGTCGCGGCCTGAAGTTCAGTCGAGGACGCTCTGATGAAAAAACACCTCCTGCTGGCCGTGATGCTGGCTACCGCGTCCCCCTTCATCGCAATGGGCCAAGACATGTCCAACGGTGCGAACAATTTTTACAAAAGCGACCGAGTGACCTCGCAGAGAATCGCCTTCGATAATCAGTACAAGATGAAGGTCGTCGGTAATCTATTCGTTCCCCAACACCTGGATCGGGGTACGAAACATCCGGCCATCGTCGTTGGACACCCGTTCGGAGCCGTCAAGGAACAGAGCGCGAACCTATACGCACAGAAACTGGCGGAACAAGGTTTCGTAACCTTGTCACTGGATCTCTCATTCTGGGGGGAGAGCGACGGCCAGCCCCGCAACGCGGTGCTTCCGGATGTCTACGCGGAGGACTTCAGCGCGGCACTGGACTTCCTGGGAACGCAGTCATTCATTGATCGTGAGCGCATCGGCGTACTGGGGATTTGTGCGGGCGGTGGCTTCGTCATCAGCGCGGCGAAGATCGATCCGCGCATGAAGGCCATCGCCACGGTCGCCATGGTCGATATGGGTTCGGCCGCTCGCAGCCTGACAACGCTGGAGCAGCGTAAGAAGATCACGGCGGAAGCTGCTGCGCAGCGATGGGCCGAGTTCAGCGGCGGAAAAGCGGAGTACACCGGCGGTACCGTGAACGAACTGACCGTGGATACGCCTGCCATGCAAAGGGAGTTTTACGATTTCTATCGCACGCCACGCGGCGAATACACGCCCGCGGGGGCTTCGCCGGCGACGACGACGCATCCAACGCTGACCAGCAATGTGAAGTTCCTCAATTTCTATCCGCTCAATGACATCGACGCGATCTCACCGCGGCCCATGCTGTTCATCAGTGGCGATCAGTCCTTTTCCCGTGGTTTCAGCGAAGAGGCGTATCGGCGGGCTGATCAGCCGAAAGAACTTTATTGGGTAAAGGGAGCGGGGCATGTGGACCTTTACGATCGTGTCGATCTCATTCCCTGGGAAAAGCTGACCAGCTTCTTCAAGACCAACCTGAGGTAGCAGATCTGTGCAGGTGACTATCCGGACAGCTGGGCGTTCCGTAGCCGTCATCCTGGATGACACGGCTATCGCACGTGACTTTGCCGCCTTTCTGCCTCTGAAGCTTGAGCTGAGCGATTACGGCAAGGTCGAGAAGATCGCCGATCTTCCGCGAAGCCTCGACGTAGCCGCGGAGGCCGCTGGCTATAGCCCCGCGACCGGCGACGTTGCCTTCTATGCGCCTTGGGGAAACCTCGCGATATTCCTGCACGAGTTTCGCTATTCCGACGGTTTGGTGAGGCTCGGCCGGATCGACGCCGGGCTGGACGTTCTGGCCGCGCCCGGCGCACTCACCGTCACGATCGAGGCGACGAGCGTCGCTTCGCAAACGATCAAAGGATCTCAGACATGAAAGGCACCGTACTGCACGGCCCGAACGACATCCGTTTCGAGGAAGTCCCCGAGCCCAAGATCGAAAAGCCTACCGATGCGATTATCCGCATCGCAGTCACCTGTGTATGCGGCTCGGACCTATGGCCATATCGTGGCATTTCGCCGGGCAGCGGACCCACACGCATGGGACACGAGTACTGCGGCTATGTCGAAGAGGTGGGCAGCGCCGTAATGGCGATAAAGAAAGGACAATTCGTGGTGGGTTCTTTTGCCACCTCCGACAACACATGCCCGACGTGCAATATCGGCTACCAGTCCTCCTGCGTGCAGCGTGAATTCGTCAGCCAGGCGCAGTCGCCGTACCTGCGCGTTGCGCATGCCGACGGGACACTGGTCGCTACCCGCGAAGCACCGGATGCCTCGATGGTGCCGGGCCTGCTTGCGTCTTCCGACGTGCTCGGCACCGGCTGGTACGCGGCCGATGCGGCCAGGGTAAGGCCGGGCGTCACCGCCGTGGTCGTGGGCGATGGTGCCGTGGGTCTGTTGGCGGTGCCGTCCGCCAAACAGATGGGCGCCGAACGCATCATCGTGATGAGCCGCCATCCCGCGCGACAGAAGCTGGCGCTCGATTTCGGCGCCACGGATATCGTGGCCGAGCGCGGCGAGGAAGGCGTGGCCAGGATCATGGAACTGACGCGCGGCCTGGGCGCCGACAGCGTCCTCGAGTGCGTGGGCACCGGCGAATCGATGCAGCAGGCGATGCGCGTCACGCGCAAGGGCGGGCATATGTCCTTCGTCGGCGTGCCCCATGGCGTGGAGATCGAGGGCCAGGCGCTGTTCTTCTCGCACATCCACCTGGAAGGCGGTCCCGCGCCGGTGCGTCGTTACCTGCCCGATCTGATCGATCTCATTCTCGACCAGAAAATCGATCCCTCGGCCGTCTTCGATCTCGTTCTACCACTGGACCAGGTTGCCGAAGGCTACAAGGCGATGGACGAACGCCGCGCGATCAAGGCGTTGCTGCAACCGTGACGATGCACTGATACGCCGCTGTTCTCACGACACGTTTCCCGGGAGACATATCGATGGATTACGCACACCTGGGCCGCACCGGCCTGAAAGTCAGCCGGCTTTCGCTCGGCACCATGAACTTCGGCGAGCTGACCGACGAAGCCACCAGCTTCGCGATCATGGACGAGGCGTTGCACACGGGCATCAATTTCTTCGATACGGCAGATGTCTATGGTGGCCCGCAGACGCCCGACATGGAAAAGGGTTTCGGCACTTCCGAGGAAATCATCGGCCGCTGGCTGGCAAAGGGAGGCCACCGCGACCGCATCGTGCTGGCGACCAAGGTGTACCAGCCGATGGACATCGGTCCGAACGATAAATACCTGTCGGCCTATCACATCCGCCGCGCCTGCGAGGCCAGCCTGCGGCGGCTGAAGACCGACCACATCGATCTCTACCAGATGCACCACGTCGACCGGGCCACGCCATGGGAAGAAATCTGGCAGGCGATGGAACAGCTGATCCGCGAGGGAAAGATCACTTATGTCGGCAGCAGCAATTTCGCTGGCTGGGACATCGCAACGGCGCAGTGCATGGCGAATGCGCGGCATACGCTCGGCCTTGCATCGGAACAGAGCCTCTACAACCTGACTCAACGTACCATCGAGCTGGAAGTGATTCCTGCGCTGCGTCACTTCGGTATCGGCCTCATTCCCTGGAGCCCTATCGGCATGGGCTTGCTCGGTGGCGTGCTGCGCAAGATATCCGACGGGCGCAGGGCGACGCCGCACCTGCAGCAGCGCATCGCGCAGCTGCGTCCGCAACTGGAAGCCTACGAGAAGCTATGCGACGACATCGGGGAAGCGCCATCGGATGTGGCGCTCGCCTGGCTTCTTCATCAGCCAGTGGTCACGACCGTGATCAGCGGACCTCGCACGGTCGAGCAGTTGCGCCAGAACCTGAAGGCGCCTTCGCTGAGCTTGTCCGATGAAACCTTGGCACGACTGGACGAGATCTGGCCAGGGCCTGGAGGTGAGGCGCCCGCTGCCTACGCGTGGTAGTGCCATGCGGCTACCATGCCACGCTCGGGGTTGGCCCCCTGTTGCTCGTGGCATCGGTTAACGTAGCCATGCTCGCTGCGCGCGCAAAGGCTACGTCCATATCCAGCCTCGAAGTCGCCGAGTGTCAGTAGCCGGCTGACGTGAAAAGCGGGCCGTAGCCCGCGTGCTTCCCACGCATAGCGAGCTCCTTGCTCGATAACTACTCCCGCGAAGCGAACTGGCTGCTCGAGATCTCAAGGGTCGATGAACGGCCGCCCCTCGACACAGGCCTTCAGCCTCTCACGGCATGCCATCCACCTTGGGCCGCCAGTCCGTGGCTTCGTTGCGGCGAGGGCCGCGCACGAACAACCGCTTCCCCCACTCGAGCATATCGTCGACATAGGTGAAAACCACCGGGATCACCAGCAGGCTGAGGATGGTCGAGGTCAGGAGTCCGCCGATCACCACGATCGCCATCGGCTGCCGGAAACTAGGCTCCGCGCCCATGCCCAGTGCATTGGGCAGCATGCCGGCGCCCATCGCGATGGTCGTCATGACGATCGGACGTGCACGCTTGTGGCAGGCGTCGACGATCGCATCCAGCCGGCTCATGCCGCGTTCGCGCCGCGCCAGGATGGCGTACTCCACCAGCAGGATGGAGTTCTTGGTCACGATGCCCATCAGCATCAGCACGCCGATCACCGAGGGCATCGAGAACGACTGGCTGGTGACCCACAGCGCGATCAAGGCGCCGGCCAGGGCAAGCGGCAACGCACACAGGATCGTGGCCGGCTGCAGGAAGTCGTGGAACAGCAGCACCAGCACCGCATAGATGCAGAAGATGCCGATCGCCATGGCCAGGCCGAAGCTTTGAAAGAGCTCCGCCATGTGCTGCAGCTCGCCCTGTTCCACCAGGCGCACCCCGCCCGGCAGGCTCTTCAGTGCCGGTAGCTGCATTGCCTCGCGTTGCACTTCGCCGCTCGAGCGGCCATTGAGTTCCACGCTGAGCGTGACGTTGCGTGACCGGTCCAGCCGATCGATCTGCGCCGGCCCGCTGCCCATCGACACAGCGGCCACCGAGCCGAGGCTCACCGTGCCATGGCTGCCCGGCACGCGCAGCTGCGCTACCGCCGCGAGGTCGTTCCGGACGGCGGGATCCATGCGCGCACGGATCGGAATCTGGCGCTCGGGCAGATTGAGCTTGGGCAGCGCGGTCGAATAGTCGCCGTACGTCGCCAAGCGCACCGCATCGGCCAGCGCTTCCGAGGTGACACCCAGCGAGGCGGCGCGGGCGAAATCCGGCCTGACCTGGATTTCCGGTCGCTGCAGGGCGGCGCTGGAGGTGACGTTGCCGATGCCCTTGAGCGTGCGCAACTGCGCCTCCGCCTTGATGGCGGCCGCGGTCAGCGTGGCGGGATCGTCGCTGGCGAGCGTGATATCCAGGGTCTTGCCGCTGGCGCCGCTGCCGACCGACACGCGCACGCCCGGCAGCGCGCGCAGCAGGTCGCGCATACGGGCCTCGACCTGCGGCTGGGTGAGCTTGCGCTGCGCCCTGGGGGCGAGGTCGACGGTCAGCGTGGCGCCGGTGGCGTCATTGGTGGAGCTGGCCGACATGTCGGCGCCACTGGTTGCGGTGCCCACCGCGGCAAACACGCCACGGACTTCGGGCAGCGAGCGGATCAGGTCCGCCGCGCGCAGGCTCATCGCCGCTGTGGTCTCCAGCCTGCTTCCCGGCGGCAAGGTCAGCGTCACGCGCGACTGGGCCTGGTCCTTGGCGGGGATGAAACCCGTAGGCAGCAGCGGCAACACGGCCAGCGCCACGGCGAAGAACAGCGCCGCGCCGACGACGGTGGTGCGGCGCCGGACCAGCGCGGCCCGCACCCACTGCAGGTAGCGCCGCATGATCGGGCCATCGGGCGCGTCGGCTTCGCCCTGCCTTGCCGGCTTGAGCAGGTAGGCCGCCATCATCGGCGTGAGCAGCCGCGCCACCAGCAGCGAGGCCAGCACCGCGATCGAGGCGGTGACGCCGAACTGCCGGAAGATCAGCCCGGGAATGCCGCTCATGAACGCCGTCGGCAGGAACACCGCGACCAGCGTGAACGTCGTTGCGATCACCGCCAGGCCAATTTCGTCAGCCGCCTCCATGGCCGCCTGGTAAGGCGTCTTGCCCATCTTGACGTGGCGTTCGATGTTCTCGATCTCGACGATGGCGTCGTCGACCAGGATGCCGACCACCAGCGACAGCGACAGCAGCGTCACCGTATTGAGCGAATAGCCGGCCAGCGCCATGAACAGGAAGGCCGGGATGATCGAGAGCGGAAGCGCGGTGGCCGAGATGAGCGTGGCGCGCCAGTCGCGCAGGAACCACCACACCACGACGATGGCTAGCAAGGCGCCCTCGCCCAGCAGGGACATCGAGCCGTGGTAGTTCTCTTCGATCGGGTCGATCGTGTTGCTCGCTTCGTCGATGGCGACTTCCGGGTGCTCCCTGGCGAAAGCCTCCACGGCGGCCCGCACGCCGCGTGTCACGCCGACATCCGAATAGCCGAGCGAGCGCGTGACCTGGAAGGCGATCACCGGTTGCCCGTCGCGAAAGGCCAGCGTGCTCCGCTCGGCATGGTTGTCGCTGATGCGGGCCACCTGGTCCAGCCGGATGTAGCGCCCATCGCTCAGCGGCACGGTAATGGCGGCGACTTCCGCCGCCGAGCCGACCGTGCCGATGGTCCGGCTGCCCTGCCGCTCCGTGCCGACCCTGCCCTCGCCGCCCGAACTCTCCTTCTGCACCGCCTTGATCCGGGTGGACACATCGGAAGGCGTGACGCCCAGGCCGGCCATCAAGGTGGGATCGAGATCCACATGGACCTCACGGTCCACGCCGCCCACGCGCGTCACCGACGCCACGCCTTTCACCGCGAGCAGCGCCTTGGACAGCTTGTTGTCGACGAACCAGGACAGGTCCCGTTCGTCGAGCCGGTCGGAGGCGATCGCATAGGTGAGCAGCCATGAGTTGGCCGACGTCTGCTTGGAAACCGTAGGCGCAGCCATGCTGCTCGGCAGGTCGGCGCGGGCGCTGTCGACCGCGTTGCGCACCTGGCTCAATGCCTCCTCGCCATTCTTGTCCAGCTCGAAGCTGACGCTGATGCGCACCGAGCCTTCGGTAATCGTGGTGGTGATGTGATCGAGCCGGGTGAGCGAGGCGAGCTTGTCTTCGATCTTGCGTGCGACCTCGGTTTCCAGCTGCGCCGGGGCGGCGCCTTCGAGCGTCGCGGCTACCTGGATCGTGGGCAGGTCCATGTCGGGAAAGTCCTGGATGTCCAGGCGCCGGAAGCCGATCAGGCCCAGCGCCGTCAGCAGGACAAACAACAGCAGCGAAGGCACCGGCTTGCGGATGGCCCAGGCGGAAAAGTTCATGGCGCACTCCTCGCCTTATCTCGCGTGGCCGGTACGACGTCCACGATCGCGTCTTCCGACAGAAACGCGCCGCCGCTGGCGACGACACGCGCGCCCTTGTCCATCGCGGTGAGGATTTCGATGCGGTCGCCCGAGCGGCGGCCGGTATCGACGGCACGGCTGCTGACCCGGCCGTTCGCATCGACCATGTAGACATAGGAACGGCCATCGCGCGGCACCACGGCCGACTGCGGCAAGGTCGTCGCAGCGCGCGATTCGTACTCGATGGCGCCATTGGCAAACATGCCCTGGCGCGCGGCGCTGTCCGCGGGCAGGCTGACATAGATCGTGGCGCGGCCGGTGTCCGTGCTGAGCGCCGGGCCGATTTCGCGGATCCGGCCTTGCACGTGCTGCCCGGACGGCAGCATCACATCGGCCAGCTGGCCGACATGGATCGCGTTCAACTGGCGGGCATCCACTTCCGGACGCCACTCCAGCCGGCCCTGGCGGATCAGGCGGAACATCTCCGCGCCGGCGCTGACCACATTGCCGAGCACGGCCGACTTGGACGAGACAATGCCGTCGTCGGGAGCAACGACGCGGGACTGCCGCAGCTTGAGCTGGACGCTGTCCACATCCGCCTTCGCCGAACGCATGGAAGCGCGGGCGGTGGCTTCGTTGATCCGGTATTCCTCCAGCTGTTGCGGCGACAGCCCGCCGCTGTCGCCCACCATCTGGGCGCGCCGGAGGTTGGAGACGGCCTGTTCGAGCGAAGCGTTGGCCTGGGCGAGCAGAGCTTCCTGCTTGTGCAGGTCCGTGCGCAGGCTGTCATCCGCCAGGCTGGCCAGCAGCTGGCCGCGCTTGACGCGCGCACCGACATCCACCTGCAGATCCGCGATGCGCAGCCCGCCGGTTTCCGGGCTGACGATCACCTCCTGCCAGGCGGTGACAGGCCCGCTCGCTTGCTCGGTGCCCGGCCAGGTGCGGAGCTCCGGTGCGACGATCTCCACGGTCAAGGCGCGCGTCGCATCCCCGCCTGAAGTGACATCGGCGCGTCCGTGCGCCCCGCGCCAGATGCCCACGCCGGCAACCGCGGCAACGATCGCGACGATGGCGGCCATAAGAGACTTGCGATTCAAGACGCACTCCGCGGGTGGTTGATCGGTGACGCCGGCAGCGCCGCCGTCGGAGGTTGCGCAGGGCGGTCCGGCGCCCATCCGCCGCCGAGCGCCTTGTACAGCGCGATCCAGTACGCGACGCGATCGCGCTGCAGCGTGATGCGCTGGACTTCGGCCGACAGCGCCGAGCGCCGCGCCTCCTCCAGCGTGAGCAGGGTCTCGCGCCCTGCCCGCCAGCTCTTTTCCGTGGCCAGGAAATAGCGGCGGTATTCGTCGTCGGCCGTGGCGGCGTCGGCGGCGCGACGGTCCGTGCTGTCGAGATTGACCAGGGCCTGCTCGACTTCCTTCACCGCATCGCGCACGCCTTGCCGATAATCGGCGAGCGCCACGGCGTAACTCGCATAAGCGCTTTTCACCGCCGCGCGGCGCGAGCCGCCGTTGAAGATCGGAATGGACAACGAGGGCCCGAGCGACCAGCCAGTCGCCGGACGGGTGCTGTTGCTGGCCGACACCGAAATGGAACCGGACAGCGAAAGACTGGGATAAAGATCGGCCTGGGCGACCCCGATATCCGCGCTGGCGGCTGCCACTTGCCGCTCCAGCGAGGCGAGATCGGGGCGCTGGCGCAGCACCTGCGCGGGCACACTCTCTACCGCCAGCATTGCCGGCTGCGGCAGGTGCCCATCGCCCATGACCAACAACGCGCGCAACTGGGCCTCATCGGATCCCGTGAGGTTTACCAGCGATTTGACCAGCAGCTCGCATTGGCCGCGCTGTGAAACAAGGGTGGATCGGGTGTCGGCGGTGCCCGCGCGTGCAAGGGCGCCGTCCGACGGGGACTTGAAACCGGCGCGGACCAGGCTGGCCGTGGCCTGCTCTGTTTGCGTCTCCGACTGCAGTTCGTGCTCGTACGCATCGGCCAATTGCGCGCAGCCGCGGTATTCGACATAGGTATCGGCAACTTCCGCCGCCAGCGAGACCCGCGCATCGTGCCAGTCGCTCACGCGCGCGCCGACGAGCGCGCGGGCGGCCTCGGTAGTGCGGCGCACCTTGCCGAACAAGTCGATCTCCCAGGACGCGTCCAGCTCGCCGCTGCGTGTGCTGCTGGTGGTTTCGCTCCCCGGCAGGGTCTGCTGCTTGCTGCGGGTGATCGAACTGCCGCCCGTCAGGGTCGGCAGGCCGTCAGCCCTGGCGGACACCAGGGTGGCGCGAGCCTTCTCGATATTCGCCCAGGCTTTGGCCAGCGACGGACTGTCGGCCTCGGCCATCGCCACCAGCCTGGCCACCAGCGGATCGTCGAATTGCGCCCACCATGCATCGAGCGAACCCACGGCACCGCCATGCGGAAGCGGCGCGCTCCACGCCACGGGTGCCGCCGGGGCTGGCTCGCGGTAGTTCGGGCCCACCGCACAGCCGGCAAGGGCCAGGCCCAGGCCGGCTGCCCAGGGGGTACGGATAAGGGCGGATTTCTGCATGCGCACGACGGGCCAGGTGAGATGGGCCGCATCGTAGGAGGCGCGATCGTTGGCCGCGGTTCGGCAAGGTTAAACTGGGTAAAAGTCCTGCCGGAGCGCGTGTTTTCCGGGGAATCCGGGCGGATACTGGTGCCATGACCAGGGTTCTTCTCGTCGACGACGACGTCGATCTGACTTCCATGCTCTCGCAATATCTGGTGCGGGAGGGCTTCGATGTAAGCACCGTGCACGACGGCGAGGCCGGGGTGTCCGAAGCGGCATCCAACGATTACGCGCTGGTGGTGATGGACATCATGATGCCGCGGCTATCGGGCATCGATGCGCTGCGCCGCATTCGCGCCAACAGTGCGGTGCCGATCCTGATGCTCACGGCCCGTGGCGACGATATCGACCGCATCGTGGGTCTGGACCTGGGCGCCGACGATTACGTGCCCAAGCCCTGCACGCCGGGCGAGCTGGTGGCGCGCATACGCGCGATCCTCCGGCGCACGAAAACCGGCGAACGGTTCGACGGCTCCGGCAACGCGCGTGCGCTGCAAGCCGGTTACCTCATGCTATGGCCGGGCAATCGCCGCGCGACCTGGCGCGGCGAACCGCTGGAACTCACCGGCACCGAGTTCAGCCTGCTGGAAGTGCTGGCGCGACACTCCGGACAGCTGGTCAGCAAGCAGGAGATTTCCCTGCAGGCGTTCGACCGTCCGCTGGCGCGCTTCGATCGCAGGATCGATGTGCACATCAGCAGCATCCGCCAGAAACTGGGAACGCGTCCGGACGGCCAATCCTGGATTCAGAGCGTGCGTGGGCTGGGCTATCAGCTGCTGGAGGATTGACATGTTCCGATGGGCGCCCGGCCGCTTGTTCTGGAAACTGGTGCTGGCCCATTGGACCAGCATGCTGCTATCGATCGCAGGGATGTCCACTTATCTGCAGATCACTAATCAACGCCTGCCGCCGCCGGAGGAGCTGACGCGGATCGGCGGCGTTCCGGTGGTGCCGGTCGTATCGGGCCTGCTGGCGATCGCCGGCGGTGGACTCATCCTGGCCTGGTATCTGTCGCGCCCCCTGCAGCATCTGCGCTGGGCGTTGCGCGAAGTCGCCAAAGGCCATTTCGAGACGCGCGTACAACCCCTCATGGGCAAGCGCAGCGACGAGATTGTCGACCTGGCGCAGGACTTCGATCGCATGGCCGCGCAGCTGCAGCTGTTGACCGAATCGCGCAAAGTACTGCTGCATGACATTTCGCATGAGCTGCGCTCGCCGTTGACGCGCATCCAGGCGGCGATCGGCCTGCTGCGGCAGGAACCCGGGCAGTCGGAGGCGATGGTCCAGCGCATCGGCCGCGAAAGCGAGCGGCTCGACGAGCTGATCGAAGCACTGCTGGTCCTGCACCGGCTGGAAGCCAGCGAAAGCACACCCTGCGGCGAGCGCGTCGACATCATCGAGTTGCTGCAGTCGATCGCGGAGGATGCCGATTTCGAAGCGCGCAGCGCCTCGAAGACCGTCAGCATCGAGGCGCCCACCCAGTTCGTTGCCGCCGTCCGTGGCGAACTGATCTATCGGGCCTTCGAGAACGTGATCCGCAATGCGGTGAAGTTCAGTCCCGGCGGTTCCACCGTGGAAATCCGCTGCCGGACCTCGGACGACGGCGAAACCTTGGAGACCCTGGTCCGGGACCGCGGCCCGGGCGTACCCGAAGACCTGCTCGAAGCCATCTTCCAGCCCTTCACCCGCCTGCCTGGGCATGACGCCGTCCACGGGTCCGGACTGGGACTGGCCATTGCACGGCGCGCGATGGAAATGCACGGCGGAAGCGTCGTCGCCCGCTTGCGCGATGGAGGCGGGCTGGAGGTGCTGTTGACGCTGCCGGGGCGGCGAGAACCCTAAGGGCGCGCGCTTGATGTCCTGCGTCAGGCCCGCGCCATCGACTTCTCGACCCATCGCATGAATCCATCGAACGCCCGATCGCTCAACCAGCGGCGCAGGAACAGGATCGTCCGCGCGCCGCCGCCGGTGGCGTAGCGCGTGCGGGGACGGGAGGCGCGCAAGGCGCGTGCAATCGTCTTTGCCACCACCTCCGGCGGCGACACGATGGACGACTTGTCACCCGCGGAGAACATGCGCGCATGCATCCGGGCCTGTTCGGCGTAGGCGGTGTCACCCGAGTAGCGCAACATGCCTTCCTGCGCAATGCCGCTCCATTCGGTGCGAATGCCACCCGGCTCCACCACCACGACATCGATCCCAAACGGCGCCAGTTCCATGCGCAGGCAATCGCTCAGCCCTTCCACGGCGAACTTGGTCGCGTGATACCAGCTGCCCATCGGCTCGTGCATCTTGCCGCCGATCGAGGTGATGTTGACGATGGTGCCCGAGCGCTGGGCGCGCATCATGGGCAGGCACAGCTGGATAAGGCGCGCGAGGCCGAAAACGTTCACCGCGAACTGGCGCCGCCCTTCGTCCAGGGGCACGTCTTCCAGCGCGCCGTAGGAGCCATAGCCTGCGTTGTTGACCAGCGCATCCAGGCGGCCTTCGCGCCGGGAAATGGCTTCCACCGCCTGGACGATCGAGGCATCGTCCGTCAGGTCCAGCGACAGCACCTGCGCGCCGGCCTCGGCCAGGCCGCTCATTCGATCCACCCGCCGCGCCGCGGCGTACACCTTGTATCCATCCGCCAGGAGGCGACGCACGGTTGCTTCGCCTATGCCCGATGATGCGCCGGTAACCAGCACGGTTTTGCTCATGGCCTTCACTTGGTGGGTTGCGAAGGATGAGTCTAAACTAGGGCCTTAACCCCCTAGTCAAGAGCCCCGCCATGCTGATTGCCGAATTCTGCCGGCGCGCCGAGCTGACTCGCGATGCCGTGCGCCTGTACGTGAAGCTGGGGCTGATCAGGCCGAGCACAGGGGGAGCAGGCAGCAATCGCTACCAGCACTTTCACGAAAGCGATGTGGACCGCATTGCCTTGATCAAGGTCGGCCAGCAGCTCGGCTTTACGCTGAAGCAGATTGTCACCTTGAACCGCGAATACGAGACCGGTGGCATCGACCGGCCGCGCCGGCTGGCCGTGATGCAAGCGCAGCTAGCGCAAGTCGAGGAGAAGGCAGCGCAACTGGGCAAGCTGCAGAGCTATCTGCGAGCGAAAGTTGCGTGGATCGAAGCGGGCGAACTCGGCGATGAGCCTTCGTTCTGCGGCCTTGAAGCGGTGACGCAGATGCTCGGCAAGGGCAAACAAGCGGTCTGAGGGCGAACGGAATTAGCAAAGTCTTCCGCGGGCATCACACGCTGGGGCCCCGACAGCTCTGTAGGTTGGGGTGAGCCATCGGCGAACCCCAACGTCACCGTACCTATGCGGCTGGCCTGTTGGGGGTCGCCGATGGCTCACCCCAACCTACGCCGCTACGCCATTCAAAGCTGCGCACCTTGGTCGCCAGCGGTCCGCCCCTCCGCCTCCATCTCCTCCAGCACGGCGATGGCGCCGTTGATGCGCAGCATGAGGTTCCCCAGCTCATGCTTGCGCGCTTCGAGCGCGCTCAGCTGCGCCTGGACCGCCTCCTTCTCCTGGCGGAGTGCGGCGATACGTTGGGCGATGCGCGACGCCTGGGGATTATCCTCTTGGATAGCCATGATCAAATCCTTGACTGAGATGCAACGCTGCAGATGCAGAGATGGACGAGGTTGCTGGGACCTTGGGGCTTTCTGGTAGATCTGAAGCCGCGCGCCCCTACAGCGCAGTGGGATTCGCTGCCAGCGAATCCTCTAGACGTTGCTTTTTTCTGCCCGGACGGTGATGTGCGACAAGCGCTCCAAGTACCTCCGGCATCACAGCTTTTACGAGATCTACGGAAAACTCAATGAGGCGGTCGGTTCGCCAGCCATAGCTCTGCAAAAGTGACTCCGCCAGAGATGGCACAACTTTGGCCAGCAACTCTCGCCTGTCCGACACGGCCCCGGCGAGTGAAAACAAGGCATCTGCTCGCCGTAACGTGTGGGCTTCTTGATTAGCCAGTTCAACCATGCGCCTCAGATGCCTTGATATAGCATCGGCATCGATAGACGCCATCACCCGTAGTGGCCAACTCGCCACCGTGACGATCCTATTGATCTCGGCCTGCTCTTCCGCGGCCCTCACCGCCTCATTCAACACGGCCATGCGCTGCGCTGCCGTTCCCCAATATTCCGCAACGGTTGAGAGAGATTGGCATCTGTACCACGGGTGGCGAATGGCTCGTGCAACTTTGAGAGCTTTGTTTGCATCGGTCATCACCAGCGCTTGCACGCGCGAGCGACCAGCGACATCGTCCATAGTGATTGATCTGTCGACCATGTATTCCATCCTGGACATCGAAATCGAATCTGACGAGATCAACCTCGCCGTTACAAGCATGGGCTGGCCGATCAGATCATTGCGTCGCAACGACGCGAGATTGGCGAGATGAAGGCGTTGATCGAGGATATCGACAAGAAGGGCAGATGACGTGCACTGAGCCCTTCTGCGGTGTGTCGAAAGGAAGACATTGGCGCAGCATTATTTGAGGTGGCCTGCCCGACCAAGCCACCGACCTCAATCAAAGACGCGAACCATCGACCGCGTGATCGGCAGGTCGACGAGCTTTCATCCCCGCGGGCGGCGGAAATCCCGGCACTTTGAATGTCGGCGCAGGCAAAGTGACTTCCGACGGCAAGCCCTTCAGATCACCCGTCCGGAGAAACCCATACACCGCTTCCTTGGCCGTAGGCTCGTTGCGCAGTTGGTAGAACGCCGTCATGGCCACCCCGGTGCACCACGATACCGTGGCCATGCGGGAAGTACGCCAGCTGCGTCAGCATGTTTTCGATGGGCGTGGAGGTGTCCCAATCGCCATGCACCAGCAGCACGGGAATGTCGCTGCGCGCGAACGCGCGGAATGCATCGCCCATGTCCGGCGTGGGCCAGTCCTTCGCCGAGGCCATGTAGCTGGCGAAGCCATAGGTGCCCAGCATGGCGACACCGGCATCGTTGCGCAGCAGGTATTCGCGCTGGGGCGTTGCGCCCAGGCTGGTATCGATCAGCGGACCGATCAGCTTGACGGCTTGGGGCTTGCGGTTTTCGATGGCCTCGCGCGCCCACTCCTCGTGGTGGCCGTAATACTGCGACAGGACGAAGGCCGGCCAGGTTTCGGCGTCGCTGGCTTCCTCCAGCAGCGCTCCCTGGAAGTCCAGCAACCCGAGCACAACGGATTGCCGGCTACCATCCGCGCCGCTTATTTCCACCCGCACGGGCGCCTCGGCGAAACGCTGTTCCAGCGTGCGAATCGCCTCCATCAGGCCGCCCTTGGGGAGATACGGCGTCAAGCCGGCGTCCTTGTCTGCATCGAAGGCGATCCGCTGCATGGAGGCGAACACCTGCGAGGGCATTTCATAGCCGAAGTCCAGCGGCTCGACGGCCGACAGCACGGCGCGCGCCACGATCTCCGGATGCAGGCGCATCACCGCGAAGCTCCACTGGGAACCGAAACTGCCACCGAACAGGCTGATGCGGTCGTAGCCCAGCGCGCGCCGCAGATCGTTCACATCTTCGGCGCAGGCGGCAATGGTGTAGCCGGCGAGATCCTTGTCCGGGTTGGCGACCACCGCAGCCTTTGCCAGGGCGATCATGTTCGCGATATCCGTCGCGGTGCTGCTGGGACGGTCGAGCGGCTGGGCAGGAGCCATCATTTCGAGCTTCTCGCCGCGAGCGGTATAGCCGCGCTGCTCGATGACGACCAGGTCGCCGACGCTGGCGTAGGTCAGCCACGAGGCCAGCCGCGCACGGGCGGACGGGTCCTGGCTATCCAATGCATCCAACACGCTGAGGCCGGGACCGCCGGGCAGCCAGAACACCGGGGGCGCACCAGTAGGCGTCTTCGCCTTCAAGCGCGCGAAACCTACGCCAATGAGCCGGCTGCTTGGCGATTGGCGATTTTCCGGCACGTAGAGCGTGCCCACTTCGTACGGAATGGAGGTCCCATCCGCGGCCTTTACGACACCGGTCTGGACGACGATGTCACCGGCCTTCGGCGAGGCGGCCAGACAGAGAGGTGAAAACACGATGCATGCCAACCATAACGACAACGTGGCGGCGATTGATCCCGGCGGATACCTGCGCAGCATACGTAAGCCTCCCATGGCGATGGCGCAGCTTCCAAAGGAGATTTCTTCGTGTCAAGGCACTTTGGTCATGCATGAGCAGCCGCCGATCACCGGCCGGTTGGTGCACTGGGGCTGACATCTCCGTAGGTTGGGGTGAGCCACCGGCGAACCCCAACATCGCCGTGCATATGCCGCTGGTCTGTTGGGGTTCGCCGATGGCTCACCCCAACCTACGCCATCTCTTCATCCGCGCCTGGGCAGCTTGGCGTGCCGACGTCTCACGTTATGGCTAAAGATTCTGACAGCGCGGCCAGGCCACCTGATGGTCTGCTTCACTTACCCGGCATCGGGTGAAAACACAGGCCATTACCATGAACCGCGAACAGAGAATACGTGCCGAGCTGTTCCATCAGCTGCACACCGGCCCGGCGCCACTGATGCTGCCCAACGCCTGGGATGCTGCCAGTGCACGGGTGATCGAAAACGCGGGTGCCAAGGCGATCGCCACCACCAGCGCCGGCATGGCTTGGTCGCTGGGCTATCCCGACGGCGAGCGCTTGCCCGTGCAGGAGCTGCTGGCGGCCTGTCGGCGCGTCTGCCAGGTGGTCAGCGCGCCAGTCAGCGTCGACATCGAGCGCGGCTATGGACACGATGTCCAAGACACCGGCGATCTGGTCGGCGAACTGATCCGGCTGGGCGTGGTGGGTATCAATATCGAAGACGGCACCGAGCCCGGCACGCAAACGCTGGCGCATCCGAGCGTGCTCTGCGAGCGCATTGCCCGTGTACGGAAAACTGCGCAGCTTCGTGATCTGCCGTTTTTTATCAACGCGCGCATCGATACTTATCTGAGCAACCTGTCGCCGGAAGCGCGCCTGGAGGAAACGCGCAAACGCGCACTGGCCTATGTCGATGCCGGCGCCGAGGGCATCTTCGTCCCCGGCCTGGCCGATGCCGAGGACATCGCAACGCTGGTGGGATTACTGCCGGTACCGCTCAACGTCTATGCCGGCTATCCCGGCGCACCCGCCGCGCAGGCACTTCAGCAGCTGGGCGTGCGACGCATCAGCCTGGGCTGTGGCCCGATGCAGGCCGCGCTGGCACACCTGGGCACCATCGCGGCAGAGGCGCTCGATAACGGACGCTACGACACGATGGGCGAGCGAATGTTGACTCCGGCCGAAGCGAACGGCTTGTTTTTCGGCCGCAGGAATGAGGTCGAGCTCATTTCCGCCTCTATGTAGGTTGGGGTGAGCCATCGGCGAACCCCAACGTCACGTCGCATATGCGGCTGGCGTCCTGGGTTTCGTCGATGCTCCCAAACTGAACGGAAACTTGAACAAACTCTCAGTCGACGCGACGGCTTCTACGAGGCTGACTAAATCGCTTGCCCGGACTACCTGCGTACTGGTCAACGGAACGTCGCCCATCCGTGGTCTCAACCGTAACGGAAAAATGAGGGCCAGCGACAACATCGATACCGAATCTGGCCATCAAGACTTTGATCTCCGACGGCTCAAGACCGTGCTCCTTGGCGAGATCCGAAAGCAACTCAGAGTAACGATGAATGGCGCGACGAAGGCCCGATGATATTGGGCTTCCGGACGTTGATCCGGTTTTGAAATCGACAATGATGTGCCCTTCAGGCGAAGCGGACGCCTCACCATAGACATCCACCGAATAGACGCCAGCCATGAAGCACACCCCGCTTGCGAGCGAGTCGGCAATGTTGTGCCCGAAGGATGTGAGCTCACCGATCTTCATAGCCTCTCCGACCAAACATCCGCTCCGGGTCGAGAAAGCGGACATATCACGTCCGTGACAGTAGAAACTCGCTTATCTGCCGCCGAAGCTCCAGGTCGGTGAGCAACCACGCCTCATCGTCTGCCGCAATGGCGTACTCAAGAGCCACGTCTTCCTTTCCGATCGCTCTATAGCGCTCAGCCAACGCAAACCGGATCGATACCCGATACTCGCGTGCATCCTCTGCTTTCGCCATATCCAGGGCCCGAAGGTATAGCGGTATGGCCGCGTCATCACTTGTCGTGAAGTCCCCCAAGCTCTCCCACAAGAACGGGTGGTCGTAGCCTTCCAGGCTCTGCGCCTCGCAGTAGTCCTTGAGCGCGTTGTAGTTTGCCCAGTATCTGTCCGTCCGGTGTTCGTTCACGAGGAGGGTCGCGAACTCCATGACCCGCTCCCAGACATCCCCTTTCAATTCCACTGATCCTCCCATACGGCCTTAGCGCTTGCCCTGCTGTCTGCTGTGGATCGAGAACGGACGCGCGCTTTGTCACTAATCGCTGGCGCCTTATCGACTCAGCACCCGCCGGGCGGACCAGGCGGGTGGGATCCTAGGTACACATCCCTTGGCCCACGGTTGGTATCACCTGGATAGCCAGTCGGCAACATTAAGTCACGTTGGGTCCACATGAAAATGCCGATGACCAGGCCACCCAGAACAGGAATGAGCCACACGATCAATGCCTGCCCGACTTTCTGCCGGACGAGGAGACCCTGATCGGCGGCGATCGCCCAGGTAACGACGACATTCAATGCCGCCAGCCCGTAGAGCGCCCCCTTCAGTACTTCGTGCCAATTCATCAAGCCCCTGGAGACGTCCGCTTTAGGTCGGAAGCGCTCAGAACACCAAAACAATAGCAGTCCGAACCCTGTCCTCAAAGAAACCAAACAAATGGGGCAGGCTCACTTCCTCATGTGGCAAGTGAACCTGACGCCATTTCTTTAAGGACCGTCCAGATTCGACGTGGGGTTTTGTGCCCGGATAACTGCCGTAAGCCGCCCGCAAGTTGGCCGATGACGACATTCGCAAGCTCTTGACGCTCACGGATCGCCCATGTCAAATGCATGGACCTCACGCAACGTGGGGTCTATCGGGGGGAAGGGATGCAGCAGCTCGTCGCAGGGTCAGTCGGACGTCCGTTTTTTTTGAGTTCGCAGAATTCAAGGAAAGCTCTCGCTAGTGACTGACGTTTGGGCAGTCGCACGGCCAGGGGCACGCTGAAGATTTCTTAGGGGAAAGCGATGAACGTTTTGCGCTATGCGCTGCTTGCGGCGTCGGGCGGGTTGCTGCTTGCGTTGCCTGCAGGAAACGCGAACGCCAGGGTCCAGGTTCTGGTGGGTTTCAATTGCGTCCAGGTGCCTTCGAATTACACGAATGGCGGCGTTGTCGACTGTCGACCCATTTACGACAGTTTCGATGACCCGACGAGTGGAGGCGGCTCGGGTGGCGTGGTCGCCGGCGGTGGGGGGAGCAGCGGTGGTACGACAGCGCCCAATCCCGGCAATTCGCCCAGTCAGAAGCGCGACGCTTATGTAAAGACCAAGTGCGACCAGTCGGGATCCCCTCAGGCCGCGGGCAACCCCGTTGTCTTCTCCACCGGCAACAAGATTGAACCCGAGGTGGATTTCAGCAGCGTTGGGGACATGCCCCTGACCCTCAACCGCACCTACGATTTCTATTGGGACGGCATCGGCATTTTCGGCCGCCGCTGGCTGAGCAGCTTCGATTACAAACTGCTGTTCACCACGGACGACCCGACCTCCGCCTGCTATCCACGCCCCGGCAATGGCACCTGCGATCCCACCGGCGCCTCGATCTGGGCGCAGCGCCCCGACGGGCGCAAGATCAAGTTCAACTATGCAACCTCACCAGTGCCGGGCTGGTACGAAGACAAGCCGTCGCCCATCGCCAAGATCCTCAAGGTCGGCGGCAACTACCAGCTCTATAGCGAAGACCACACGGTCGAGCTGTACGACGCCGCCGGCTTTCCCGTCACCATCAAGAACCAGCAGGGCATCGGCTGGAACTTCACCTACGACGGCAATCACTACCTGACCCGGGTCACTCATGACTCAGGACGCCATGTGGATTTCACCTGGAGCGGAGGCCTGCTCACGCAGATCACCGACCCGGCCGGCAATGTCTATCAGTACACCTACAAGACCATTGCCCTGACCTCGTCCAACACGATGCAGATGGCGTCGGCACAGACGGCCTCCAGGTCACTCGCACCGATGCTGATGATGCAGCCGGACCTGGACGATCCGCCGCCCACGCCGACCAGCCCGCCGATCCAGACGATGGTGGCGTTGCTTACCGGCGTGACACAGCCTGGTTCGCCCTCCACCACGCTGGCCTATCTGTACGAAGACAGCCGGTTCCAAACCGCGCTGACCGGCAAGACCATCCAGGGCGTGCGCTACTCGTGGTTCACCTACGATGCCAATGCCCGTGCGATCGAAACCAAGCATGCCTATGGCATGGAGCGTTACCAGTTCGCCTACACGCTCGACACCAACGGCAAAGTGACCGCAACGGCGATTACCAACCCCCTTGGCAAAGTAACGACCTACTCCTTCGACGCCAGCGGCAATCAGCTGTCGATCGACGGCCAGGCCTCGACGCATTGCTCCGCCAGCTACGCTGCGCGGCAGTACGACTCCAACGGCTATATGTCTGCATCGACCGATTTCAGGGGCAACATCACCGCCTACGAATCGGACGCCAAGGGCCAGGTATTGAAGGTCACCGAGAATGCCGGTGCCGATCCGAGCGCACAGCGTGTCAGGACGTATGTCTGGGACGACTACAACCACCAGACCAAGGAAACCTTGGCAGGCCAGCGCGAGATCGCCTACGTCTATGGGGCGGACCAGCGGCTTGCCTCCGCCACGGTGAAGAACCTGTCGTCCACCGTGGCTGCCAGTGCAGGCCAGACGCGCGCCACGACCTACGCCTACACCACCTGGCCAAACGGCCTGCTGGCCACGATGACGATCGATGGTCCGCTGGCGGGCTCGGGTGACGCTACGGTGCTCACGTATTCGCAGACAGGCGACCTGCTGTCCTCGAAGAATGGCCTCGGTCAGACCACGACCTACGACGGCTACAACAACCTCGGCCTGCCCGGAAGCATCACGGGCCCCAACGGCGAGAAGGAGGCCTACGTCTATGACGGCCGTGGTCGTGTTGTCGACCGCCAGACCTTCCGCAACGGCGGAACGCAGCATACCTATTACGAGTACGACGGGTTCGGCCGTCTTTCGCGCATGACCGCCCCGGACGGCATGACGCACTCCTACCAGTACGACGCCGCCGGCCGTCTACTCTCGGAGTACGAACCGGAGCCGGGCGGGACATTCGCACAGACGGTCTACACCTACAACGCCATGTCGCTGCCGACTTCGGTCAAGAAGCAGCGCAGCTTTGTAGAGCCGCAGCGGGGGACCACGCCATGAGTGGCAAGGGAATGCTTCGCCTGCTCGGCGTGCTGTTGTGCCTGTGCCTGAGCGCATTGCTGGCGCCGACAGCCTCCGCGCGACCGATGTGCACCATCAGCCTCAATTCGGCGCAGAACGGCCAGACTTTGGTGACGCCACCTGGCGTCTCGATCTCGCTCTCAGGAACCATCACCTGCGATACGCCGTTGCAGTTGAGGATCTTCGACAACGGCCAGCAGATCCTTTCACCGGGCATGAGCGGCGGCGGATTCAACTACTCGTTCTCGACGACGTGGAGCAACGTGCCTGCCGGGGTCCACAGCTTCTCGGCCACAGTGGATGGCGCCTATGACTCGGCCACCTCCGACAACTCGGTCGTCGTGACGGTCGTGTCCACGGTCGTGACCGGCAACATCGACAGTGTTTCCGCCGACGGCTGGATCAGCGGCTGGGCCTGCTCCACCTATCGCACGGATTCGATTAACGTCGATCTCTATCTTGGCGGCCCCTATGGCACCGGTACTGGCATCGTTCGCACCCTGGCGAACCAGTCCAGCGAGCCCGGCGTGGCCAGCGCCTGCAAGGTTGGCAGCGGCAGCTTCCGCTTCAATATTCCGCTGAGCGAAGCGCAACGACTGCAGTACGCGGGCCAGAAGATCTACATCCATGGCATCTCTCCCGTAGGCGCGGCCAATAACCTGATCGGCAATTCGGGCAACCTGGTCGTGCCGACGCCCACGCCAAATGCCCAGTTCGTCAGCCAGTCTGTGAACACGGCGATGCAGACTGCAACCACGCAGACCGTCACGCTGCAGTTCAAGAACACCGGCACGCGCACGTGGAAGACGGCCGATGCGTTCAAGCTCGGCTCGCAGAATCCCGAGAACAACGGTACCTGGGCTATCGCGCGGGTGGCCTTGCCGGGCGATATCGCGCCGGGGCAGACCGCGACCTTCAGCTTCCAGATTCAGGCTCCGCCTCCCGGCAACTTCAGTTTTCAGTGGAGGATGTTGCAGGAGGGAGTGACCTGGTTCGGCGACTTCAGCCCGAACGTCGTCATCGCAGTCAGCCCGCCACCGCCGGTGGTATCGACCTACAGCAGCGTCGACTATGACGAGCTAGGGCGCGTGATCGCGCGACGCGACAGCGCCGGCAACGTCAAGGTCAGCTACACCTACGATGCCGACAACAACATCACCAAGGTGACCGACGCGCTCAATCGCTCCACCACCGTGGACTACGATGCGTTCAGTCGTCCGATCAAGTCGACCGATCCGGCCGGTGGCATTACCCAGTACGCGTACGACACCGCCGATAACCTCGTCCAGGTGACCGACCCGCGCGGCAAGGCCACCACGTATACCTACGACGGCTTTGCCCAGCTATGGACCCAGGTCAGTCCGGATACGGGAACCGCCTCCTACACCTACGATGCCTCCGGCCAACGCACCGGCATGGTGCGCAACGACGGCAGCTCGCTCACCTACGGATACGACGGCATGGGGCGGCTGACCAGCGTCAGCGGCGGTCAGCAAGTGCGTAGCTATACGTATGACTCTTGCACCAATGGCAAGGGGCGCTTGTGTGGTTTCAGCTCGGCCGTCGGCGCGACCACCCAGACCTGGACCCAATTCACCTATACCGTCGATGGCCTGATCGCAACACGCGACGATGCCATGCAGAGCACGGAGAACTTGACGGCTTATAACTATGACGATTCCGGCCGCGTCACGGGCATCAGCTATCCCAGTGGCGTCAGCGTGGGATACGCCTACTCGTACGGCAAGCTGAGCGCGGCAACGGTCACCGCCAACGGAACCACCAGCAACCTCGCCACCGGGGTGAACTACCAGCCGCTGGGACCGGTCGCGGGGTGGACCGTGGGTAACGGCCTTGCACGCGGTTACGGCTACGACAGCGATGGCCGCCTGACCGGTATCAGCACCGGAAACGCCAGCGGCGTGCTGCAAAGCCTGACCTATGGCTTCAATACGGCCGACGAGATGACTGCGGCAACCAACGGCTTCAATACAGGGCTAAGCCAGCAATACTCATACGATGCACTTTCGCGGCTGACCAAGCAGACGTATGGCTCAGGTGGACAGCAGCTGCGCGAGTACGACGCCTCCAACAATCTGACTCACAACAACGGCCCCTGGGACGAGTATCCCGTCATCGATCCCGCCAGCAATCGAGTGACCAGCATGGGGCCGCACAGCTATGGCTACGATGCGCGCGGCAATCGCTCCAGTTACTATTTCCAGTACGACGCGTCGACGGCCACTTATACCTACGACGCCTTCAACCGCCTGAGCCAATACAGCCGCAATGTCGCCACGACTTTCGGCGAACCGAACGGGCCGAATGGAGAAGCCATCTATCATCCGGCGGGCAGCTGGTCTTATCTCTACGACGCGCAGGATCAACGCGTAGGCAAGAGCGGACCCGATGGCCAGACACGCTATGTGTACGGCGCACCAGGGCAACTGCTGGCCGAGTACGGCCCCAATGGATGGAAGAGCTACCTGTGGCTTGGCGGGCAGCTGGTCGGCGTATACAGCACCAGCGCCGGCCTTGGATTCGTGCATACCGACCACCTGGGACGCCCGGAGCTGGTGACCAATGGAGCACAGCAGACGACTTGGCGCGCCGCCAACTACGCCTTCGGCCGCACCGTGCTGCAGGACGCCATTGGCGGCTTGAACATAGGTTTCCCCGGCCAATACCTGGATGCCGAGTCGGGTACCTGGCAGAACGGATTCCGGGACTATGACAGCCGGCTGGGGCGTTATCTGCAAGGTGACCCCGTGGGCCAAAGCGGTGGAGTGAACACTTATATCTACGCTCGGGCAAACCCTACACGCCTGGTGGATATTCTCGGTCTGACGCCCTGCGACATCTCTACGGCGCTGGCCTTCTTGCGTGAAAAGTTTCCAACAAGCAGGTTCCCGGAAATCGATGTTCCTTCGCGCGTCAGTACTGGCGACACGATCAAATCAGACAATGCCTGGGGCTTGACGACCGGACTTTTTCGCTCTGTGACTATTGATAGTTCGTTCAATAAGAAACTGGATGCGAAGGATGCGGATCAGCTGATTTGGACGCTTTTGCACGAGAGCATGCACCGGGCAGAGTCCACCACGCTCTATATCATGCAAGCCTCCAACCCCACGTACGTGGCTTGGCACGCCCAGGTGGACATGTGGTCTTTCGAACTGTCACAAACGGTGGCGGACGAGTTTGGTCTAATTCGCGCTCAATGCGACTGCTCAAAAGGTGGAAAATGAAAACTCTTTTGGCTGTGTTGGTTCTGTGCGCTTTTTCTTGTCGCGCACCGGAGCAGGCGGACTTGTTCAGCAACGCCGGACTGAATCTGGCTGATGTTCATCGTGCGGAGCTTGATGGCAGCACAAAAGAAAAAGTGCCTTTCGGCTTCCTTGTCGCCGGCCACGAGGTGGCAAAAGGAGCGGGGCGCGTATTTCAGTTCAGACAGAAGCACGATTCAAAGCGAGGGGCCGACGGTGCCTACACTGAGGAGCTCTCCGTGTACGTGCCGGAAGGCGCTCCTGAGGAGCTGTCCATCGACCTGTCCGAACGAAGGAACGGCGTCATCGCTTTTTACTCCACCTTTAGCGACGCCTTCCGGGGAAATAGCGGGTGCTTCGGCTATGCCGCGAGTGGAAAGCTCTCGATCAAAAAGGACGGCGAGCATTGGATCGTCACTTTGAATTCCACCTTCGCCAGAAAAGACCCCATCGGATTAGGAGCTCGCTGTGACGACGTGCATGTCGAAGGCTCCTACAAGATCGAGCGGCAGTCACCTGCTTCTGGCTGAGGAGGCCAGCTCCAGCGCAAAACTTGCGCGACTCTTGCCGATCCTCCTGGTCCTGGCGCTGCCTGGTTGTGACGTTGATCTATTCAATTCCGACTGCCGCTCGATCGGCGAATCCGGATATGCACTCTGCCGAGAGGAAAACAGGCCCGTCGTGTTCTACATCGAGCCGGCTGGTGAGCTGGCTTCGGGTGGAGGGGTGCTGGAAGGGACCGTGCGGGCCATTGGGTGGAACGAGCAGGTGATCGTTGCGGATCGGAAGGCTTTGTCTGGCGGGGATCCGGATGGGCCGATGGTTCTGGATATCGCGAGCAAGAAAGTTGAGGGGCCTTTCGATCAGGATGCTGTCGCCAGGAAGTATCCCTCAATCAAACTATCCAGGGCGGCTGATGCCTGGGAAGCTCTGCGCTAAGGAAGCAGCGATGATCACCTTCCGGTGCTCGTTAGTGATTTCCATCGCTGCGCTCTGTGGTTGTAATGTCCACCACTGTGAGCTGTTTATGGATGGAAGGACTCAGCTGCTCCGGGAGCCCTATCCCATGGGATACCCAACTTCCAAGCCTGCTCAGAATGAAGTCCTGGCCGAACTCATCGCGCAGAAGGCTGTTGTCTTGGACGATCGCTACGAGAAGGATTTCCACCTATATAAAGTCAAGACTGCGGATGGCCGAGCCGGTTACGTGATCGGCGGTCCAGGCATTCGAGAGGTCGGCTGCAAGTGATTACCTAGTCTTGCGGTACTGAGTCGACTCATAGAGTCCAAGGCGTTCTGATCAAAGATCGCCGGGCGCTGTGGTGCTTTCTGGTCTGCGCACACAGAAAAATCGCATGGCAACCTTCCGCATCGGCTCGACAGAACTATCGGACATATCCGCAAATTGCGTCATGCACGCTCCGTGCAGGTGCGCGCCTACAGACAACCAAAAATCGATTTGATAGTGTCGATGGCGTTGTCCGCGCAGTGTCTCGATACGCATCGCGGGCAACCATGGCAGTTCAATGCTGTGAGAGCGCGGGCCAAGGGTGCGCTAACACCCCTGACCCGCTGACCATCACCAACTAATGCGGAGTTGATCATGGCTACCCCAGATCATACGGCACCTACGCGCTCGCCGATCCCCTCGGCGACACACCCACCGACCATCCGGGCCGTCCGACGACATCGCGGACACGGTTGACGAACCGCGGGCTAAGAGTTTTCGCTGGAAGTTTTCCGAGCCGACCTACCCGGCGCGTCGCCTTGTGCGATAGCGAAGCCTTCTAACCCCGCACACCACTTCCTCAATCAAGCCGCCCGGCGCCCAGCCCTTGGGCCGTCGGTGAATCTTCGAGTCCGTGTGATCGCGGCACGTCGTGTTGTCTGCGGCGTGCCGTTCTCGGAACGGAGGCGCGGCGCTCAGCAAGGAGTTGCTTATGAACAACGTTTTCGGCGAGCCCTGGATCATCCGTCACACCAACTACTTCTCCGATCCTTCCGCAGGCCCGGATGAACTGCTCAACGACGCCACGGAATGGTTGCACTACGCCTACAACTCTCTGAAGCTGCTCGCCGAATTGGTAGACGAGCGCGGCAGCATCGATGTACATCGCCTGCCGATCATGCTTGAGGGCATTGCGGCGTTCGTGGATATGGGGACGCGTTGCGCGACGCAGGCGCATATGAGGATGCAGTGGCAGCAGGTGCGAGGGGAGGCAAAGAGCGCGGTGACCGCACCGTAGCTAACGGCGGAATGGCGCATTCCGCATGCTGAATGAGGCGACGGAGGCTGGGTTAACTACCTCCGCCCCTCTAAAGCTTTAGCGCGGCAGGTTTGCGTCCATCCAGTTGGTGATGAATACATCCAGCGCAACGCGCGGGGGAACATCCAGGCCGGCGTCGCGCACGAACACCGCGGCTGCCTTGATCAGTGACTGCCGCGCCACGCTACTGGCCTGTCGCGCTGCCGCCTGCTTGCGCCGAAGCTGGACGATATGAGGCTCCGGCTTACCTGGCTTGGCGAACTTCTGGTAACGGCGTAGCTCATCGGCCACCAGCCTGGTATCCAAGGCCGCCTGCGTGACAGCTAAGCGCGCCTTCAGAAGAGAGGTCAGGGACGACGCCGTCGCCGTCACTCTCGATGGCTCGCCGGCTGACAGGATCAGGTGGGCGATATCCGGCGACAGTTGCTTCTTCAGTTCCGCGCATGCCGAAGCGTCAGAGCGCTCCAGCAGTTCAAGAAGATGTGCGTAGGGAAAAGGAATGGATGCAGCCACAAGACACACTCTAAGAGAAGCCGAGGTCCCTTAAGCCGAAACAGGGAGAGGGCTCGTTTCTGGCAGCATAAGTGAATCTGACCTCGTTCTTGATCGGCAGTCGGGTGGCGCGACCAGGGACTGCAAGAATGAAGTCGAGGGTGATTGATCTGGATGGTCTACGTTGGTGCGAACTGACGCGTACCTACAGGCCTGCCGGAGGCAGCATTGGACTCATTTCTATGTCATGAGTGAACCTGACCCCGTTCTTGCCGTTCTTGTAAAGATATATGTGCAAGTCGCTTGTCGATGCTCAATTATCTTTCATACTCACGCTCATAAAAGTATGTGCCAGGCTCATAGTCATTAACGTCGCCGGGCATAATACTTACCCTCTTTTTCTTTGTATTAAATTGCAATAAGGGACCCGCAGCCCGGATAAGCAGGGTTTCAATCTCCCTTTCATGCTTTTTTTTCTGAAACGACGTAGAATGAGAAATATATGAGCTCAAGTTTTTGCGCAGCCTTCCGTGCCTTAAGCCGGCTAAAGATCGCACCTCGACCTATATAGCGCGGAAAACCCATGGAATCGTGCGCGACATAAACGCCATTTATACCAAGCTCCTCTTTAAGTAGGTGCCTCCTTACATCTTCTAGAGATTCGAATGGCAGCTTCTCGCCCACTACACGGAATAAATGCTCTGTCTTTCCCGGGTTACCTTGACGTCGTTTTAAGACTCCGAACCGGACTTTCCACAATCCATCGCCTTCATACACGGTAGTCTGCAGCGTTTTCTTTGCTCTAGCTTTCTTAGCCATACCAAGCCCCCTTCAACAAGGACGACACGCATGCTCTCCCTTATTGATAGATATAGTTAGAACGAACAGGATGAGGTTTACTCTCTCACGTCATAGGTGAGCCTGCCTCAGTTCTTATGTCCTCGTCGGCCCGGCATCAACTATGTCTGCTTCGTATCGGAAGCGGACTTTGGCGTCCACTATTTTTCTGTAATTGACACAGTCGCGTCCTCGGGTTTGATCAATCTGAACTTTCTGCCCTCCTTTCCTTCCGCGAACTTCATCAGTAGGAGCCTATCGCCGACTGCGCAGACGAGCTTCCACCCTTGCTCGGAACCCTGGACTTGCACAATGGGCAATTTCGACTCCTGTATAGCCCCATCCCTCGCGGCTGCCGTGGATCCAATACTCTGCGGAACAAAGAAAAGGCCTATCCAAACTAGCGATTGAGCTGCTGATAGAATCTTCATGTGAGGAGGGTTTGCTAATGCTAAATAGCCCGCCGCCTCACCCACGGAAAGACCCGCGGTAGCCGCCCAAACAACCGATCCAAAGAATAGTATTTTGTGAGCGCTTGAGGGGCTTCCATGCCCCTCAAGGTAATTGCCAACGCCATAGAGGACTAAAGACAAAACTGCGAAAACAACAGCGCCAAAACCTATTGCACGGGGCTGTACACCGCTCAAATGAGCAATTACGCCAGCGAAAGCGAAAATACACATGATGATTAGCAGATAGGACCACAGCAGAGTTATCTGGCTGGCAGACATCAACTGAATTACCCAAGAAGCCCCCAAGCCGTCGAAGTAGGCCTTGCTCGCGCTTAGGCCTAGAACGTAGGCGATGGCAGTAATTCCTACGACCCCGCCTGCTATCTTGGGAAGAATGCCAAGTATTTGGGTCACGCTCCGCATCCGGTCATCAGCGGATTGCTCACCCTTCTTTTCATTGAAACTCGCAACTGTCGTTGTCTCAGTCATTGCATCTTCGCTCAATGTGTCCCATCTAGGTCCAAAGGCGTGTCGGACGCGACCAGAATGCCAAGACGGTAGCGATCCTCGCCCTCAAAGAGATCAAATATCGGCCGCTCTTTAGCGCGATAGGCGGGAGCTTGGAAAATGCGGTCAAGTTCACCTCCCTACGTCATAGATAAAAACTGACCCATTTCTATTCCATTCCCCTAAACGAGTGAGCGATGGCCAGAGAGCAGTTACCTCTTATTAATATCTACATCCAGACAGCCTGAAAAACGACATCTCTAATTGTTTTAATTTTCGCGTCGCCGATGTAGTCAATCCGATCCAACTCTTCATCGCTACTTTCGGCCAGTTGGCCAACAGTTTTAAGCCCGGCCCCAACTAAACGATCAATAATTGGCTGGGTTAGCCCATACGGGTAAGCTTTTGAGCGACCAAGAACACTGATTGGTTTTGCCAAAATTGCGAGTCCTTGCTCTTCTGGCAAGGAGGGCAACTTAATATCTTGAAAAGTCGATCCGGAAACATGAATTTCCGCAGCTTCCGAACTGCTATTAGTCCACTCCTCCACCATATCAAAAGTCAGACGACGTGTAGGCACAGAATCCAGCAGATTACAAAGATTAATCGCAAAAACCGGACCACGCCCGCCGGATTTCATGGCACGGGAAGCCTCCCTTCGAGCCAAGAAGCCCAAGTACTCCAGCACTTCAAAAATTTTTGTATATTGGCTAACCAACTGCCTATGTATCAAAACTCTATCATGCGCAGTAGAGCGAACACGCTCCTTAACGGGCCTAGTGACATTATCAACGATTGCCTTTACGACCTCTTCGGCTGGCTCAACCAGAGGCTCATATGTACCGAGCTTCGGCGCAACCTCCTCCATCAAAGGCCAAAAATAATCAGAGGATAGCTCCAAGAAACATTGTGTAAGCTCAGGCAACCCAACTTTCTCCTTTGAAATAATTCTGTTGCAGGCCAGAATAAAGCCCCGCAAATTCCCCACAACTGCGCGCCCAAGCAAATTAGCAAACTGCATAGGTGACAAGCGATCTGAAAACATAGATCGCTCCGCAAGCTTGGGATATCTCGCCTTAACTACTCCAGGAAAGAAATCGGGAGTTGCCGCAACATCGGAGCGACTAATGTCCAATACCGTTGAATCGTTGAAAACATCAAAGCGGATACCAAACTTCGTCACCCCGGGATATATAGATGCCTTGCAGGAAACCAGGCTACTTGAAAGCGTGCGAAATAAATCAAAAAAAACTTCCAACGGCTTCTCTCGACCGATATGAGCGGCATCATCGAATAGCAGAACAATTCGCACACTGTGTGCTTGCGCGAGACCACTCAAGCCCATTTGGATAGAAATTTGGTCGGATCGAGAACCAAAATCAAAATCCAAGCCTTGATGATTGATCTCTTGTTGTATAGCTCTCGACAGCAATAAGCAGAAGTGCTCTACATATTCCTGCCCATCGGACTGCAGAAGCGGAAGATAGCGCAAGCTGACGTAAACCGACAAAACTTGTGGCAACTTCAGCATTCGCTGATACGCCTCAATTAGAAGCGCACTTTTGCCACTTCCTCTGCCACCCCTGACGAGAACGGGGCCATGCGCACAGAGCTTCCTAATAATCGCATCATCATAAGTCGAAAACGTATGAAATTCGCTAAATTTGTCAAAAGGAAATTCTTCTGCCGCCAGAATGAGGCCAGAATCCATGTCAACGTCATTCGCGGTCATGACAAACTCCTTCTGAATACTAAATAGCTATCTAGTGCCTCGCGATATTCCAACGAAGCATATGCGGTTGGAATAAAGTGCGAGACCAGCCCCAACTGACCAACTAGTACACATGTATCCCGCAAATGAGTCTTAACTGTTACTTCATCAAATATAATTGCGCTCGTAAAGAACTCCCAATGCACTCCTTTCGATAAAGTCGAATAAATTTGCGCCCCGCGCCCCTTACATTGGCTTATATATTTGTCCGCCTCAATCGCAAGCAGTTCGGCGAACAAAGGGTCAGCCGGCTGGCTTGAAAGAAAATCCTGCAGCCCTTCAACCGCAGGCTTCCAATAGATGTGATCAAAGTATCTTGAAAAGAGTGCGCGGCTTATCTTTGGTAAATCATAATCAAGGCTCCACATAGGAGAAGTCGCTTTTTCAGCGGCAGCCTTATCTTCAGGAAGAACATCCCCTGTCCAGGCAAATGCTGATTTAGCCCTCTTTCCGTGATCGTATTCAGGTTGCGCATGGAATTCACTTAAATAAAGCATTCTAAAGGAATCTAGCCGACCCACTATGGCAGCACACGAATTTTCCAATAACACTCGAGCACAAAATGGGCCAAAACTAAGCATTTCTTCAGACGCCCTTTCTGATAGAAAGCGGACAGCGCGGACGCCAAATCGATCAATTGAACTAGCCAACTGGTCCAAGGCGATCTTCGCCACGCCTTTTGTTGAGTTATGGCCACAAAGAAGACCGCCTATACGGATGGCAGCCTCTCGATCTTGAGCTACGTCACTCATGCCCCCTCCCAAACTTCCATGCTTATGGGACCGCAGTTATAGCAGGACGACTGGCGGGCGGGCAGTGGTTGCTGGCGTCACCGCATTTTCCATCCGAAGTGCACAGCTTAAAAAATAAGAGGCGGCATCTCTGCCGCCTCTTACCTTAAAAAATACCGACTCGTGGAGAACTCACCCGCACTTGCTATACCCACAATTCAAACAAGTCTGACACCCATCCATCAACACCAACGCCTTCGTATTGCACTTGGCGCACAACGTCGCCCCCGGCGGAAACCCATTGCTCGATTCGCCAGCGGCCGCCTCAGCCTCAACAGCCGGCCCCGCCTGGCTCACCTCAATGTTTTTTTTTGCGCCAGCCTCATACGCCGCACGCTTCTCCGCGATCAGGCGCTTGGTCGACTCGTCCATCTCCGGGTCGTGGATCAGGCCGATGGTCTTCATGTGCTGCTCGATCACCGCGCCGATCTCGGCCACGATGCTGGGCATGTAGATGCCGCCAGGCTTGAAGTAGCCGCCGCGGGGGTCGAACACCGCCTTCATCTCTTCGACCAGGAAGGTGACGTCGCCGCCCTTGCGGAACACGGCGGAGATGATGCGGGTGAGCGCGACGATCCACTGGAAGTGGTCCATGTTCTTCGAGTTGATGAAGATCTCGAAGGGGCGGCGCTGCTCGTGGGGCGTGCCGGCGTTGAGCACGATGTCGTTGACGGTGACGTACAACGCATGCTCGAACAGCGGCGACTTGATCTTGTAGGTGGAGCCGACCAGCGTCTCGGGACGCTCCAGGCTCTCGTGCATCTGGATGACTTCCGCCTTGGGCGCCTCCTTGGGCGCGGCGGGAGCGGCTACTGCGGCGGGCGCGGCCTTGTCCTCGGGCTTGACGACGTTGTAGCCCTTGATCTTCTTTTCGATCTTGATCGCCATAGGGATGCTTCTTTTTTCAATGTTGGCGGGAGAACGGCGCTGCAGCTGCGTAGCCCTGAAACGGCACCGGCCCGGCACTTAAGGCCGGGCCGGCACGCGGTACGGCTTACTTCTTCTTGCGGGCGACCTTCTTGGCCGGCTTGCGCGCGGACTTGACGGCGGCCTTCTTGCTGGCAGTGGACCTCTTGACCGCCTTCTTGGCGGTCTTCTTACCGGCGGCCTTCTTGGCCGTCTTCTTCACGGCCTTCTTGGCCGTCTTCTTGCTGCTGACCTTCTTTGCAGCCTTGCGGGCCGTCTTCTTCACGGCCTTCTTGGCGGTCTTCCTGGCGCCGGCCTTCTTGGTCGCCTTCTTCGCGACCTTCTTGGCGGCGGCCTTCTTGGCGGTCTTCTTCACGGCCTTCTTGGCCGTCTTCTTGGCGCCAGCCTTCTTCACTGCCTTCTTGGCAGTCTTCTTGGCGCCGGCTTTCTTGGCGGCCTTCTTGGCAGTCTTCTTGCCAGCGGCCTTCTTCACCGCCTTCTTGGCGGCCTTCTTGGCCGGAGCGGCCTTCTTGGCAGCCTTCTTGCGCGCCTTCTTGGGGGCGGCAGGGGCTTCGGCAGCAGCCGGGGCTTCCGGCATGGCCGGCGTAGCGATCGAATCGAAATCGGTATCAATGGACATCTGGGTTTCCCCTCCGACGTGAGTTCAGTACTTGGCGTGGGCCTGCGTGTATCAAGGCTTGAAAACAGCTTTCCGGGCATAGGCCGGCGGTTGCTGGGCAACCGCCGGCCTGTACTCAAAACTTGCCGTAATAGCCTTCCTTCAAGGCATCAAAAAGGTTTGCGGCGGTGTGCAGCTCCCCGTCGTATTCCACTTCTTCGTTGCCTTTCAGTTCGATAACGCTACCGTCTTCCAATTCGAAGCGGTAGAGGGTGCTCTCAAGATCGGCTTCCTTCACCAGCACGCCCTGGAACGCAGCGGGGTTGAAACGGAAGGTCGTGCAGCCCTTGAGGCCCTGCTTATAGGCGTAGAAGTAGATGTCCTTGAAATCTTCGTACGGATAGTCCGTGGGCACGTTCGCGGTCTTGGAGATCGAGGAATCGATCCATTTCTGCGAGGCGGCCTGGATATCCACGTGCTCTTTGGGCGTGATGTCGTCGGCGGCGACGAAGTAGTCCGGCAGCCTGGCCTGCGGATCGTCGCTGAACGGCACCGCGGCGGCGTTGATGAGGCCGCGGTAGGCGAGCAGCTCGTAGCTGTACACCTCGATCTTTTCCTTGGTCTTGCGGCCTTCGCGGATCACGTTGCGCGAGTAGTGATGGGCGAAGCTCGGCTCGATGCCGTTGCTGGCGTTGTTGGCCAGCGACAGCGAGATGGTGCCGGTGGGCGCGATCGAGCTGTGGTGGGTGAAGCGCGCGCCGGTCTCGGCGAGTTCGGCGACGAGCGCGGGGGCCACTTCGGCCACGCGCTGCATGTAGCGGCTGTACTTCGCGTGCAGCAGGCGGCCGGGGATCGCGTCGCCGACCTTCCAGCCGTCGGCGGCCATTTCC
>Ga0102588_1000243_pt1 | contig 70813 bp, 64 predicted proteins | sample AraplaMF_Col_mMS_FD_76854 | JGI IMG/M metagenome (GOLD analysis project Ga0102588, IMG submission 76854) | Arabidopsis root microbial communities from the University of North Carolina, USA - plate scrape MF_Col_mMS (SPADES assembly) (version 2) | ecosystem: Host-associated > Plants > Roots >...
CATCTGCCTGATCGACGGCGTTCTGGACGGATTCGAGCCGGATGCGACCGCCCTGCCACGGCAGGCTCGCGCAATCGCCCGCCGCAAAGATCGAAGGATCGGATGTGCGGGCGAACTCATCGACGATGATTCCATTGCCGACTTCGAGCCCTGCCTCCTTGGCGAGAAGATCGTTCGGCACCACACCGATGCCGACGATGACGAAATCCACTTCGACGGTGCTGCCATCGGAGAGTTCGGCACCGGCCACCCGGCCATCCCTGCCGATCAGATGCTTCAGACCGGTCTTTTCGCGAATCGTCACATCATGGCTCTTATGAATCGCGCGCATGATGTCGGCGGTCTCCCTGGCGGCGACACGCTGCAGGATCCGATCGGCCATTTCGATGACGGTCACTTCGAGGCCGAGATGACGGGCAACGGCTGCGGCTTCGAGGCCGATATAACCGCCGCCGATGATGAGCACACGGCGGCCGGGCCGCATTTCCCCGGCCAGCAGGTCGGCGTCGCGCTTGTCGCGGGCGACATAGACGCCCTCCAGATCGCCGCCGATCGCCGCCGGCAGGCGACGGGGCGTGGAGCCCGTCACAAGCGCCAGCGTGCCATAGTCGAGAATGGAGCCATCCTGAAGCAGGACCTGCTTCGTATCCCGCTTGATCTGCTCGGCCCAGGTCGAGAGACGGATATCGACATTATTGTCTGGATACCAATGCTCGGGACGGAACAGGAGGCGGTCGAAGGCCATCTCACCGAGCAGATACTTCTTCGACAGCGGCGGGCGCTGGTAGGGAAGCACGTCTTCGGCGCCGATGAGCGTGATCGGACGCTCATCCTTCAGTGCACGCAGCTTGGCTGCCAATGCGAAGCCTGCCTGCCCCGCGCCGATGATCACCAGTCTGTCCGTCACGATGTCACTCCCGAATATGCGGCCTTCAACAGGGACAAGGCCTATCCCCTGCCCCAAACGCCGTCAACGGAAGCGAGGGTTTTGCCTCAGCCGATCTCGATCCAGCGGCGCTCATGGAAGGACTGTGCCATGGCATGAACCGACTTTTCTATCCTGAGACCGTCTTCGAATGTCACGATAGACGCCGGCTCTTCGGAAATCGCCCGGATCAACTCGCGGCATTCGATGATCTTCAAATCATTGAAGCCGAGACCGTGGCCGGGGGCCGGAATGAAGCGATCATAGGGCTGATGGGCGGGTGCTGCCAGTATCTTTCGGAAGCCCTGTTCGGAGCCTCGCCCTTCGGCCTGATAAAGCTCGAATTCGTTCATGCGCTCCTGATCGTAAAGGATCGAGCCCTGCGAACCGTAGATCTGCAAGGCGATTCGACCCTTGCGGCCCCAAGCGGCCCGGTTTGCCATCAGCACAGCGGAGATGCCGCCGCCAAGACGCATCAGCACATTGGCGGCATCGTGATTCTCCACCGCGCGGCGACCGCCTTCCTTCAGCGGGCGATCGGCGTAAGGCTTCACCATATCCGTGGTGACAGCTTCGACATGGCCGAAGAGATACCAGAGCAGCGAGAGCGGATGGACGGCGAAATCGTCGAGCGCGCCGTAGCCGGCCGACAGCTCGCTCTTCCAGTAGAAGAAGACTTCTGGATCAGCCATGAAATCCTCGTCCATTTCGACGCGGATATGATTGACCGAGCCGATCGCGCCCTCGCCGATCAACTTCTTTATATGCCGCATGATCGGGTTCTGGATATAATTGTAGCCGAGCACGGCGACCTTGCCGGACTGCCTCGCAACGGCAAGCATGCGCTCGGCATCCGTATAGGCAGGCGCCATCGGCTTTTCACACCAGACATGCTTGCCGGCCTCAAGCGCGGCGATCGCCATTTCGGCGTGGAACTGGTTGGGCGTGGTGACGGAGACGACATCGACATCCGGATCGGCGATCAGCGCCCGCCAGTCGGCCGTCGCCTTCTCGAAGCCGAACTCGGCGGCGCGGGCGCTTGCGAGCTCCGCATTGGCCTCGGCAAGATGCACTAAGCGTGGCCGCTCGACATCGCCGAACACCGTTTTCACCGCATTCCATGCCAGCGCATGGCACTTGCCCATATAACCGGTGCCGATCAAACCGATGCCGAGTGGTTTCATGTCTGGGTCTCCTCCTCAAATCCGCATGGATTTTTGGAATATTTGGATCATTTTGACAAGCAGGCAGCGATGCATCATTTCGTCTCGCCGTTTCCGAAGTTGTCTAAAACCCTTGATTTTCAGGAGATTAAAAACAATTAGGCGCCTTCGCAGAAATCGTTTATGCTTCGAAATATGGAATATTTGTTTCATCTCCTGAGCCGTCAGCATGGATAGTGATCCCCAGAGAGCGCGCGTGCCGCGCGATTTCGAAAGCCTGCGCAGCACCATCATCGAGCGCAAGGCGAGTATGCCGAAACGGCTGGCGCAGGTGGCCGCCTTTGCGCTCGGCAATCCCGACGAGATCGCCTTTGGCACGACGGCAAGCATTGCCGCCGCTTCGGAGGTGCAGCCCTCCACGCTGGTGCGCCTTGCCCACCACTTGGGCTATGAAGGCTTTTCCGACCTGCAGAGCATCTTTCGCGAGCGGCTGCGCGACCGGACACTGAGCTATGAGGAACGCCTTGTCACGCTGGAACAGTCCGGCGGGGACGACGAGGATGCAACACTGCTTTCCGGTTTCATATCGGCCGCCAGCCAGTCCGTGAACCGGCTTGCGGCGACGGTGCAGACCGACACGTTCGCCAAGGCAGTCGATATCCTGGCGGCAGCGGAGACCATCTATCTCATCGCCAAGCGGCGCTCCTATCCGCTGACGGCGCATATGACCTACGCTTTTTCCAAGCTGAACATCCGCCATCAGATCGTCGCCTCGCCAAACGGCGTCGATCCGGAGATGGTGCAATTCGCCACGCCGCGGGATGCGGCAATCGCGGCAAGCTTTTCGCCCTATGCCGCCGACAGTCTCAGCCAGAGCCAGGAGCTCGCCGAACGCGGCGTGCCGGTCATTGCGATCACCGATTCGGCCTTTTCGCCGCTGGCCGCCTGCGCGACACACTGGTTCGAGGTGGCGGAGGCCGATTTCGGCGGTTTTCGTTCGCTCTCGGCATCGATGGCGCTCACCATGGCGCTGCCTGTCGCCATTGCCGAGCGGCGGCGCAAGCTACAACATTCCAAACCCGTGAAGACGAAAATGGAATAAACATTCCGAATTGACAAATAGACGGAACCGATGTTTCATTATTCAAAATTCGCGGGCACCCCAGACCGTGCAAGAATCTAGCGGGAGGACATCATGGTACAATCGAATCCGGGCTCGCCGGAGCCGTCTCTTGACGTGATCACGATCGGCCGATCCTCCGTCGATCTCTACGGCCAGCAGATCGGCTCGCGGCTCGAAGATATCGGCTCGTTTGCCAAGTCCGTCGGCGGCTGCCCGGCCAATATCGCGATCGGCACGGCGCGGCTTGGGCTGAAATCGGCCCTGATCACCCGCGTCGGCGCGGAACAGATGGGCCGCTTCATCATCGAACAGTCGGCGCGCGAAGGTGTCGAGACCAAGGGCATCAAGACGGACAAGGACCGGTTGACGGCACTCGTACTGCTCGCGGTGGAGGCCGAAGGTGTCTCGCCGATGATCTTCTATCGCTCCGACTGCGCCGACATGGCGCTCGACGAAGGCGATATCGACGAGGATTTCATCAAGTCGTCGCGCGCCGTGCTCGTTTCCGGCACGCATTTCTCCCGCCCGAATACCGAAGCCGCACAGCGCAAGGCGATCCGCATTGCCAAGGCCAACGGCCGCAAAGTGATCTTCGATATCGACTACCGTCCGAATCTCTGGGGCCTTGCCGGCCATGCCGAAGGCTTCGAGCGTTATGTGAAGTCCGACCGCGTCTCCTCGAAGATGAAGGAGACGTTGCCGGATTGCGACCTCATCGTCGGCACGGAAGAGGAAATCCTGATTGCGTCGGGTGCCGATGACGTCCTCGGTGCGCTGAAGGAAATCAGACGCCTTTCGCCCGCAACCATCGTCTTGAAGCGCGGCGCGATGGGCTGCATCGTCTATGACGGCCCGATCAGCGACAATCTGGAAGACGGTATCGTCGGCGATGGCTTCCCGATCGAGGTGTTCAATGTGCTCGGCGCCGGTGATGCCTTCATGTCCGGCCTGTTGCGCGGCTGGCTGAAGGATGAGCCGCTGAAGACCTGCGCCACCTGGGCGAACGCCTGCGGCGCCTTTGCCGTTTCCCGCCTGCTCTGCTCGCCGGAATATCCGACCTGGGCGGAACTCGACTTCTTCCTGAAGAACGGCAGCAAACATCGCGCGCTGCGCAAGGATGAAGCGATCAACCACATTCACTGGGCCTCGACCCGCAAGGGCGAGATCCCTCTTCTGATGGCGCTCGCCATCGACCATCGCTCGCAGCTGACCGCTGTTTGCGACGAACTCAGCGTCGACTACAAGCAGATCGTCGCCTTCAAGCGGCTGGCGGTGGAAGCGGCCGCCCGCGTCGCCGATGGACGTCAAGGCTATGGCATGCTGATCGACGAGCGCTTCGGGCGCGATGCCTTTTTCGATGCCGCCACAAAGGATTTCACCTGGATCGGCCGGCCGGTCGAGCTTCCGGGCTCCAAGCCGCTGCGCTTCGAATTCAGCCAGGATATCGGCTCGCAGCTGGTGGAATGGCCGCTCGACCATTGCATCAAATGCCTGTGCTTTTATCATCCCGACGATCCGGCTGATCTGAAGACGGAACAGCAGGAGAAGCTGCGCACGCTCTTCGAAGCCGCACGCAAGGTCGGCCGCGAGCTGCTGGTGGAGATCATCGCCAGCAAGAATGGGCCGCTGACCGACGATACTGTCTCGACGGCGCTTGAAGAACTCTACGCGCTCGGCATCAAGCCGGACTGGTGGAAGCTGGAGCCGCAGGCCTCAACCGGCGCCTGGAAGAAGATCGATGCAGTGATTGCCAAAAATGATCCATGGTGCCGCGGTATCGTGCTGCTGGGGCTCGAGGCTCCCGCCGACGAACTGTTGAAGGGTTTCGAGGCGACACTGGCTGCGCCCTCAGTCAAGGGCTTTGCGGTTGGCCGCACGATCTTTGCCGATGCCGCGCGCGGATGGCTTTCGGGCAAGATCAACGACGAGGAAGCGATCGCCGATATGGCAGGCCGCTTCAAACAATTGACAGAGGCCTGGCTGAAAACGCGCGGCCTCAATTAAGAGAGTGAATTTGGGAGGCGCCTGATGGGCAAGACGGTAAGATTGACGATGGCGCAGGCCGTCGCGCATTTCCTCAAAAAGCAGATGACGATCGTCGACGGCAAGAAGGTGCCGATCTTCGGCGGCGTCTGGGCGATCTTCGGCCACGGCAACGTGGCGGGCATGGGCGAGGCGCTCTATCAGGTGCGCCAGGAACTGCCGACTTATCGTGCCCATAATGAACAAGGTATGGCGCATGCCGCGATCGCCTATGCCAAGGCGAGTTTCCGCCAGCGTTTCATGGCCTGCACGACCTCCATCGGCCCCGGCGCGCTGAACATGGTGACGGCCGCAGGCGTGGCGCATGTCAACCGCATTCCGGTACTCTTCCTGCCCGGCGACGTCTTCGCCAATCGCGCGCCCGATCCGGTGCTGCAGCAGATCGAGGATTTCGGTGACGGTACGGTATCGGCGAATGATGCCTTCCGCCCGGTCTCTCGCTATTTCGATCGCATCACCCGGCCGGAACAGATCATTACGGCGCTGAAGCGGGCCATGCAGGTGCTGACCGATCCGCTCGATTGCGGTCCGGTGACGCTGTCGCTCTGCCAGGACGTTCAGGCGGAGGCCTTCGATTATCCCGAGAGCCTGTTTGCGGAGAAGGTCTGGACCGCGCGCCGTCCGCAGCCGGATGCCGACGAGCTTGCCAATGCGATTGCGCTGATCAAGGCGTCGCAGAAGCCTGTTATCGTTGCCGGCGGCGGCGTTCTCTATTCGCAGGCGACGAAGGAGCTTGCAGCCTTTGCGGAAGCGCATGGCGTTCCCGTCGTCGTCACCCAGGCCGGCAAGTCGGCGATCGACGAGCGTCATGCGCTGGCGCTGGGCTCGGTCGGCGTGACCGGCACCTCGGCGGCCAACGCGATTGCCGAGGAAACCGATCTGGTGATTGCCGTCGGCACGCGCTGCCAGGATTTTACGACGGGCTCCTGGGCACTTTTCAAGAATGAAGGCTTCAAGCTGCTCAGCCTCAACATTGCAGCCTATGACGCGCTGAAGCATGACAGCCATCCGCTGGTTGCCGATGCGCGCGAAGGGCTGAAGGCGCTGTCATCGGGTCTATCCGGCTGGAAGGCGCCGGCAGCCCTTGCCGAGAAGGCAACGAAGGAAAAGAAGGTCTGGATGGAGGCTGCCGCCAAGGCGATGGGCACCACCAATGCCGCCCTGCCCTCCGACGCGCAGGTCATCGGCGCAGTCGTTCGCTCGATCGGCGGCGAGAAGACGGTGCTGCTCTGCGCGGCAGGCGGCCTGCCGGGCGAATTGCACAAGCTGTGGCCGGCCACCGCTCCCGGCAGCTACCACATGGAATATGGTTTCTCCTGCATGGGCTACGAGATCGCCGGCGGCCTCGGCGCCAAGATGGCACATCCGGAAAAGGACGTCGTCGTCATGGTCGGCGACGGCTCCTACATGATGCTGAATTCCGAGCTTGCGACCTCGGTCATGCTCGGCCTGAAGCTCAACATCGTGCTGCTCGACAACCGCGGCTACGGCTGCATCAACCGCCTGCAGATGGCCACCGGCGGCGCGAACTTCAACAATCTGCTGAAGGACGCCTATCACGAGGTCATGCCCGAGATCGACTTCCGGGCACATGCCGAAGCGATGGGCGCGATTGCGGTCAAGGTGTCCTCGATTGCCGAACTGGAACAGGCGATTGCCGATTCGAAGAAGAACGACCGCACCTCGGTCTTCGTCATCGACACCGATCCGCTTGTTACCACCGACGCCGGCGGCCACTGGTGGGATGTCGCGGTGCCGGAAGTCAGCCCGCGCGGCGAGGTCAACAAGGCGCATGAGGCCTATGTCAAAGCCCGCGCCGCCCAGCGCGTCGGCTGATCGGATTGCTATGACTTATGGAGGAGCGGCAGCGCTCCTCCGCACTCTATTTAAGGAGACCATTGATGAAGGCCAAACTTGGCATGTCGCCCATCGCATGGTGGAACGACGACCTTCCCGAACTCAGCGACGATGTATCCCTTGAGGAATGCCTGCGACAGTCGCGCACAGCCGGCTTCACCGGCATGGAACAGGGCCGCCGCTTCCCGAGCAATCCTCAGGAAATGCTGCCGATCCTGCGCGCCGCCGACGTGACGCTCTGCGGCGGCTGGTTTTCGGGCACGCTGGTCAATGAGGAGCTTGCGGCCAACAAGGACCGCATCGCGCCGATGATCGAACTCTTCAAGGCGGTCAATGCGCCCTGCATCGTCTATGGCGAAGTCGGCCGCTCCATCCAGGGCGACCGTTCGAAGCCGCTCGCAACCAAGCCGCGGCTTGGCGACGACGAGATGAAGGCCTATGCGCGCCGCGTCACCGAATTCGGCGAATGGTGCGCCGACCAGGGCATGCCGCTCTCCTATCATCACCACATGGCGGCTGTCGTCGAAACCGAACCGGAACTCGACGCCTTCATGAAGAATTCCGGCGCCGGCATTCCCCTGCTGCTCGATGCCGGGCACCTGGCCTTTGCCGGCGGCGACGTGCTGCGCGCCATCGACAATCATCATGCCCGCATCAATCATGTGCACGTCAAGGACATCCGCAAGGCTGTCGTCGATGGGCTCGACCGCAGCAAGCAGTCCTTCCTCGATGCGGTGGCGCTCGGCGCCTTTACCGTGCCGGGCGACGGCTCGCTCGATTTCGGCGCCATCGTCAAGCGGTTTGCCGATTATGGTTATGAGGGCTGGTTCGTCGTGGAAGCCGAACAGGACCCGCGCAAGGCGCCGCCGCAGAAGATGGCCGAGATCGGTCATGCGGAATTGATGCGGGTGATGACGGCGGCTGGTTATACGGTGGAGACGGAAGGTTTCCCGAAGGGGTAACCGAGCGAGATGACCCTTCCCCACAAGGGGACAACCGAGACCGCTGGAGCGCTTAGCCCCCTCATCCGCCCTCCGGGCACCTTCTCCCCCAGGGGAGAAGGGGAAACGAGGCGGCGCGGCACATCCCTTCTCCCCGCCGGGGAGAAGGTGGCGGCAGCCGGATGAGGGGGCCGCACCCACCAATCTAGGAGGAGAACACCAATGCCAAACCTCAAAGTGAAACCGTCAGGCAAGACCGGCCGCGTTACGCATGTCACGCCTGAAAGCGCCGGCTGGACCTATGTCGGCTTCGACATGTACCGGCTGAAGCCGGGCGAAACGGTATCGGGCGAGACCGGCGAACGCGAGATCTGCCTCGTCTGGGTGAGCGGCAAGGGCAAGGCTTCGGCCGGCACGAAGGATTTCGGCACGCTCGGCGAGCGCATGAGCCCCTTCGACGGAGCGCCGCACGCTCTTTATATACCGATGGAATCGACGTGGTCGGTGACGGCCGAGACCGATCTGGAGCTTGCCGTCTGCTCGGCGCCAGGCGGCGGCACCTATGAGGCCAAGGCCATTCCACCCGGCACCCATCCGCCGCTGACGCGCGGCAAGGGCACGAATGTGCGCTACGTCAACAATATCATGCCTGAGGACGACAGTTCGGCGCATTCGCTGCTCGTCGTCGAGGTCATCACGCCTGGCGGGCATACGTCTTCCTATCCGCCGCACAAGCACGACCAGGACAATCTCCCGCATGAGAGCATGCTGGAAGAGACCTATTACCACCGCCTCAACCCGCCGCAGGGCTTCGGCTTCCAGCGCGTCTATACCGACGATCGCTCGCTCGACGAAGCGATGGTCGTGGAAGACGGCGATGTGACGCTGGTGCCTAGGGGATATCACCCCTGCGCGGCAACGCACGGTTATGATCTCTATTATCTCAATGTCATGGCCGGGCCGAAGCGTGTGTGGAAGTTCTACAATGCGCCGGAACACGAGTGGCTGTTGAAGGCCTGAACCGGCTGCAGATCGCTAAATAATCTGACAGCGGGCGAGTCGCGCCAATGGTTCAATCTCTCCATTCAAACGCAATGGATGGAGGAACACCATGCGCGGCTCAAGCCTTACACTCTACTCGCAGATGTCCCGCCGGACGGAAACCAGGCAATCCCGGCTCTTTGCCAGTCTCATCAATGGTTTCCGATGGGCAGCACGCAAGCTCGCCGAGCGGCGCAACCGCAGCGCCGTGATGGAGCTTTCGGACGACCAGCTGAAGGATATCGGCCTTTCCCGCGGCCAGATCGAAAGCGACGTGCACATCTCAAGCCACTACTGGAACAACAAGGGATTGTGATAGGGTGCGGCGGGCAATGCTCGCTGCTCGAAATTCCGGGAAGACCGATGTCGCAATTTTCGACCGAACTGCTCCTGAAGACCAACACCGTCACGATCCGCGACATTGTGTGCAATGGCGAGTGCCGCCACAAGAGCGATGAGGAATGCGCCCATAAGACGAGCCTCGTCTATCCCTATCGCGGCGTCTTCATGCGCCATGTCGGACGCAGCGACACGGTGGCGGAAGCCAATCAGGTTCTGTTCTTCAATGCCGGGCAAGGTTACCGCATCAGCCATCCGGTCGACGGCGGCGATGCCTGCATTGACCTCTCGATAGACCAAACGCTGCTTGCCGAGCTTGCACCCAGGGATCAGGTGCAGGCCGGCGAGCTGTTCGGTTTCAAACGCCAGCGCCGGCGCATCGATCCGCGCGCGCAGGCGCTCGTTGCCCTTCTGCGCCATGGCTTGCGCCGGGGTGTTGCCGAGACGCTGGAGGCGGAAACGCTGGCGCTCACGCTCGTACGTCGGTCTCTTGGCGAGCGCACCTCGCATGCAGCGGGTGCCAGCGTCGGTCGGCAGAAGCTTGTCGATCGGGCGAAGCTCGTTCTGTCTTCCGATCTCGCGCGGCGCTGGACGCTCGCCGAAATCGCCACCGAGGTCGGCGTTTCGCCTGTTTATCTCACGCAGGTTTTCCAGCAGGTTGAGGCCACCCCGCTTTATCGCTACCAGCTTCGGCTCCGGCTTGCCCGCGCGCTCGATCTTCTCGGCGAGTATGAGGATCTGACGGCGCTTGGCCTCGATCTCGGCTTTTCCAGCCACAGCCATTTCACCTCATCGTTCCGCCAAGCCTATGGGCAGACACCGGCGGAGTTCCAGCGCGCGACACGGCTCCGGGCGTAAAGTCACTAAAGAATTCGACAGCGGAGAGAGAGCCTTCGATGGTCTTATGATCCTGCCCCAGACGGGGACCAACGGAGAACCATCCCATGAAGAAGACGACATGCGCTGCATGCGACTGCGAACTCGGACCTGATGCCATCAGCGTCAAGCTCGGCGGCAAGACCGTCGAGGTCTGCTGCGAGGAATGCGCGCAGGCGCTCGGGGAAGCGGAGGCGGCAGCGGCTTCCGCACCCGCATCCAGCAAGGATTGAAAACAAGGCCGCGCCTGCCGGCGCGGCCTTGTTACTCTCAAGCGGGCAGCAGCCCATAACGCCAGCCGAGCCGCTTCGCATTCCGAGCAAGGACGCTGAAAGCCAGCAGGAACATGCCGGTCTCCGCAAAGACCGGCACCATCCAGATGCCCATTTCACCAAAGGCATGCGGCAGCAGGAATGTCAGCGGCAGCGTGAAGAGATAGGCCCGCGACAGGCCGAAGATCGCAGCACGCCTGGCATCGCCGATCGCCTGGAAATAACCCGACAGCACGATCATCTGGCCGAACAGGAAATAGGCGCCGACCGTCCATGGCAGGATGCGCGAGACCTCGGCGATGACGACGGGATCGGCCACGAAGATATGGCCGAGGCGGGTGGCCAATAGTTCGACCGTTATCTCGACACCGGTGCAGTAGATGAGCGCCGCGACCAGGGCGATCTGCAGGCTGCGGCCGACGCGCTCGGAAAGGCCTGCCCCATAATTATTGCCGCAGATCGTCTGGAAGGCGATGTTGAGGCCAAGCAGCGGCAGGTAGGCGACGGTCATGACGCGGGTGATGATGCCATAGGCGCCGACGGTTGCGACATAATCGCCCTCGCCCCAGATCGACAGGTTGAAGATGACGGCGGCCGAGCAGAGCGAGATGCCGATGAAGCCGAGGCTCATCGGCGCACCAAGTGCGAGGATCGGCCGCCAGTCGGCAAGCGGGAAGCGTGTCGCCGGACGCAGGACGCGCTCGTTGCGCCAGCGATAGATCAGCACGGCGACCAGGCAGATTGCCTGTGCGAGCACGGAGCCGAGAGCCGAACCCGCGACACCCCATCCAAGGATCGCCATGAAGAACCAGTTCGCGGCAATGTTCAGCGCTGTCGCGGCCAGCATCACCAGGGTCATGAAGCCGATCCGGCCTTCGCTGCGCAGGGCGTCGATGTTGAGCGACAGGAAGAAGGCAATGGGTGCTGCGCCGACCATGATTTCCATGAAGGTCCGGGCATTTCCGGCAACGGCGAGATCTCCCGCCGCCGCGTTGTCGACGATCCGCCAGCCGACCGCCCAGTAGAGGGCGTTGACAATGAGCACGACGACAATCGCCAGCATATGGGCGGCGGCAAAGGTGCGTCGCGCCGCATCGCGATTGCCGCCACCGAGTTCGCGGGCAAGGATGCTCGCCATGCCGTTCGAGACGAGCGATTGCAGAGCAACGAGCATCATCAGGCCGGGAAAGATGAGCGTTACGGCAGAAAGCGCCCCAGCGCCGACATAGGCGCCGAGGAAATAGGCGTCCACAACGGCAAAGAGGCCATTGATGGTGGTGATCAGGATGATCGGCAGCGCCGTGCGGGCAAAGACTGAAGGCAGCGAACCGGTCAGGAAGGCATTGGTTTGCGAACTTGAGGTCATGGACGGAATCCGGGCGTTACGGGCAACGAGAGGGCGATCAGAGATCGAGAACGAGATGCGGCAGGCCGTTGGAGGTCTTGCGCGGCGAGACGCCGTTTTCGTCGATCTGGGCGTGGATGCGCCGGCGGAAGGCCGAGAAGCTCTCGAAGGTCACGACATCGACAGGCTCGTCGAAATGGATGGTAATCCTGTAGAACTCGCTGCCGGCCACAGCCGAAAGCGCCAGAACCTTGCCGGTGAAGGGCTGGTTCAGGTAGCGGCCGCGAATATGCGCACCGAGGAAGATCGGCGAGGCGGGCTTATCATTGGGTTTGGCGGCAAGGGCGGACAGCGTATTCCAGTCGCGTGCGCCATGCTGGCGGGCGATCAGTTCCAGGGCGGCGGCGTGGGTAATCTCACTGCCGCGCTCAGTCATGGCCTGGCGCAGACGCTTTGCCTGGGCCTTGAGTTCGTCGACCGCAGGATAGGTCATAGTCATGGGTTTCAGCCTTTCAAAGGCATGCCATTCGACTGTCAGGGGGGCTCGCATTGCCGTCAGTCAGCATGCACTGGGGCTGTGACCATGATCGCGAGGGCTTCACCATGGATCTTCATCCGCGAGCGGCCGGTGCCTCGAACCGGCTCCTCTATGCGCGAAGACGGGTCGTAAGTCAATGATGGCACAGGGATGGTGAAAAATTGGGCAGATTCCGGACAGTATTGGCCGCGATAAACGCGTTGCGCCGTTGGATTTTGCACAAGTTTTCAATTTTTAAAGATATTGTTCAGCAGATGTGAGCAATCTTGCGTTAAAATCGGACCATACAACAAGCGGAGGCTGATATGGCCTTTCAGATGCACCTCGACACAGAACATCCCAAGCCCGAACAGGCTTACAGGGAATTCAATCTCGACCGGCCCGGCAACATCATTTTCGTCGGCCACCATCTCAGCACGGGCACGCAAGTGCGCTGCCTGATCCGCACCATCACGCTCGCCGGCGCGCTGCTGGAAGTCAGCCCCAGCCTGGAAATGCCGCAGCATTTCTTCCTGGAGATCCTCGGCATCCATGACGAGATCGGCTCGACCGTCGTCAAGCGCGAAGGCGAGTTCGTCACCATCAGCTTCAACATGCTGCTGAACCCCGAATTCCTGCATCACGTGCTGCGGCTGAGCTTCGAAACCAGCCTCTGATTTCCGACCTCCAATCCGCATAGGAAAACGCGAGCCTTGCGACCCGCGTTTCGAAGAGCGATGGCTTTCGGCGATCACGCGGCGAGATGCCGCTCGATCTGATCGACGGGAAGATTGGTATAGTCCTTCACCACTTCGGCTGAAATCGCCGCCTGCGCATCGACACTCAGGTTGGGACGCAGCATGCCGAGCGCCCGCGGGGGTGCTATCAGAATGATGCGGCTCGCCTCCTTCTCATGCACGAGTTCATCGAGCTTGCCGGCCACCTCCTTCAGGAACTCCTCTTCCGCCTGGTCCTGCCAGTCGGTCTCCTCCATGGCGCTGCCGCTCAGGCCATCCGGCGCATAGGATCGGCCTGGCTTGTCGGAACCGATTTCGCGGGTCGGCTGATTGGGTTGGGTCAGGGTTTCGCGAACCTGGAGATTCATGAATTGTGCGTCACCGGCATTCTGCAGGATCAGGGCTTTGGCCCCATCGCACACAACGACCCAGGATTCCCAGGGAACTTTGACGTTTGTCATTTGAGTTTCCTCGCTTTCATGATTGGAAGCAGCGCATCGGTCAGTTAGAGGAAAAACGCCCGGCAATTGAAAGAGTTCGGGAAAATTCTGCTGAAAGAGAGGCAACAGCGATCTGAAGGGCCAGCCGTGCCGTAGAGAGCATGGTAGCTGGAGATCGAGAGGATGAAGACAGCGCTTGTTTCCTATGCGGGTTGCCTTCTTACCCTTGCCGTCCTCGACGCACTATGGCTCGGCATCGTGGCCCGCAGCTTCTATCGCGATCAGCTCGGCGAACTGATGCTGCCGTCACCGAACCTTGCCGCCGCAGCCTTTTTCTACCTGCTCTTCACGGTTGCGATTGTCATACTTGCGGTTTTGCCGGCTCTCTCCAGCGGCTCGATCGGCACGGCGCTTCTCTATGGTGCCATTTTGGGACTGGCCGCCTACGGCACCTACGACATCACGAATTTGTCGACACTGAAGAACTGGCCGCTCGTCATGAGCCTGATGGATATGGCGTGGGGCACTTTTCTGACGGCACTTAGTGCTGTTGGAGGCTATTGCGCGGCAAGATTGCCCGCCTGAGCGATAATGGTTTATTCTCAAGAGGGCACAATAGCTGTGCCGCTAACGCACAAATTTCAAACTCGTTAAAATTGTCGTTTTATATTTGACGAATGTGAAAAACATTCGTGTGAGCCTCACCGTCGAACAGCCTGAAATTTGAACTGCCTGACGGAGAATGCGAAATGGAAATGCTCCGCGCAACGCACCTCGCCACGGTGAAGTCGGCTGTCTACGACATTCGCTGGGAGGAGTTCAACGTCAAACGACCGGCCCGTATCGTCGCCGTTCGCCCCTGCCTGACCGGGATTTCGATGCGCAGCGCCGAAATTCTCGATATTTCCCAGGGTGGCGCGACCTTCGTCGTGTCGACCACGGCAGGCCTGCCCAAACATTATTATCTCAACATCCTGGGGCTTGCCTACCGCATCGGCTGCGCCGAGGTCTATCGCCATCATGAGCGTATCGGCGTTCGTTTCATCAACCTGATAGACCCGGATGTTCTACGCAAGGTCGTGCGCGCCGACTTCATGATCGGCAATACGGAAGCGATCGACGCGCGCCGCAACGGCAGCCGCGTCTGAGCCGTCACGAACGAGAAATAATCTTGCTTGCCTTGGCAAAGCGAGGGCCTATTGTTGCGCGGCTTTTTCAATAATTCCGGGAAATTGCCCTCGCATGTCTGCCTTCTCGCGCTTCACGCCGCTTGCCAGCGCCCTGCCCTCCACCGTCCCCTTCGTCGGCCCCGAGGCCATCGAGCGCCAGCGCGGCCTGAAGGTCGAAGCGCGCATCGGCGCCAATGAAAACGGCTTCGGCCCGGCTCCCTCGGTTATTGCGGCCATGCGGGAACAGGCCGGCGATATCTGGAAATACAACGATCCGGAAAACTACGCGCTTCGCGAAGCGCTCGCCGCCCGTCTCGGCGTGACGCCGGCCAACATCGCCATCGGCGGCGGCATCGACGAACTGCTCGGGCAGATCGTGCGGCTGGTGATCGAGCCCGGCGGCACCGTCGTCACCTCGCTCGGCGCCTATCCCACCTTCAATTTCCACGTGAACGGTTTCGGCGGCCGGCTGGTCACTGTTCCCTATGCCGGCGACCGGGAGGATCTCGACGCGCTGCTCGATGCGGTCAAGCGCGAGAATGCGCCGCTCGTCTATTTCGCCAATCCCGACAATCCGATGGGAAGCTGGTGGGATGCCCAAGAGATCGTCGCCTTCGCGCGCGCCCTGCCGGAAACCTGCATGATGATCCTCGACGAAGCCTATAGCGAGACCGGTCCTGCCTCCGCGCTGCCGTCGATCGCCTCGCTCATCGACCTGCCGAACATCGTGCGCACCCGCACCTTCTCCAAGGCCTACGGTCTTGCCGGCGCCCGCGTCGGCTATGCTATTTCCACACCTGGCACAGTGCAGGCCTTCGACAAGATCCGCAACCATTTCGGCATGAACCGGCTGGCGACGGTCGCGGCACTCGCAGCCCTCGAGGATCAGGCTTATCTGTCCGAGGTGATCGGGAAAATCCACGCCGCGCGCGACAGGATCGCTGATATTGCCAGGGCGAACGGCCTGCAGCCGCTGGTATCAGCCACCAATTTCGTGGCAGTCGATGCCGGGCGCGACGGCACCTATGCGCGGGCTATCGTCGACGGGCTGATGGAACACGGCGTCTTCATCCGCATGCCGGGCGTGGCACCGCTCAACCGCTGCATCCGTGTGAGTGTTGGGCCGGAGGCCGATATGGCGCGGCTCGAAGCAGCCTTGCCGTTGGTCCTGAAGAAATTGAGCTGAAACAGGTAAACCGCGGCCGGCAGAGGACAAGCCGGTCGCGGTTTCCTTCTCCTGGCGTCGGCCCCGTCCAAGGCGCCTCGCCAGCTCCCCTCTTTTGAGGTTGTTATTTTGCTCTTGTCGATTTGTTCCCGGATGGACGATTTTTAGTGGATCGTCATCCATTCGCGGGCGGCGCGCAGCGCCTCGGCAAGCTGCATCTTGCTCATCGTCGCGGCGACATCGGCGCGCAGCTCGGCTGCGCGGTCGTTGCCCTTGATCGCGGCAATATTCAGCCACTTGTGAGCGGCGATGAGGTCGATATTGCAGCCGCGGCCGGTCGCATACATCAGACCCATTTCGCAGAAGACATCGGCGCTGTTGTTGTCGCCACCCATGGTGGCCATTTCAGCATTGTGCATTTCAAAGCGTGCCATCGGTTCTATCCCTGTCAGCCTGTTAAGACGTACCCTGTTTTACCTTTGGGCCTTGCCATCTTCTGCGGCTTCCGGCCTCTCCGGTCCGGCGGGTTTGCCCCGCTCGTTTGATGGGTTCACTATGCCAAACGGCTTTCAAAAAACGCCTAAAATGCATGATTAATTTGACGCAAACAAAGTGCAAATGCTTGGTAAAATTGGATTTTTGTTAAACATCGGAATCCCTGCGAATTAAGGATTTTCGCGCGCCTTTTACGAAAAATTAGGATTTGGAAATTGAGGAACTGTTTACCGTGAAATCAGCATCGATCAGGCCATCAGCAGAAAAACCCGAAGGCGAAAGCCGGATTTCAGGCGCTCCGGCAGCGTATTTACCTTTACGTTCGCGTCAGTTATTTTCGCGCCAATCGGCTTCATGGAGGAAAAGATGATCCGTACCCTCGCTCTCGCCAGTGCGCTGGCACTTACGGCAGGCCTTGCGCAGGCGGAAGAACCGATCGTCGGCAAGTGGAAGACGGTCGCCGGCGATACGGCAGTGATTGCCCCTTGCGGCGGCGGATACTGCATCACGCTCAAGTCGGGCAAATATGCCGGCAAGAAGATCGGCATGCTGGCCGGCACCGGCGACAGTTACAATGGTGAGATCACCGATCCCTCCAATGACAAGACCTACAGCGGCTCGGGCAACATTTCCGGCAGCTCTCTCAGGCTGAAGGGCTGCGTGCTGAACGTCCTCTGCAAATCGCAGACATGGACTCGCCTCTGAGGGGACCCGTCTCTGAAACGTTGGCCGTCTCCGAAACCTTAGCCGGCCTCTGAAACTGAACGCCAAATGAACCGCCATCTCAGCACCCGTTCAGCCACATCATGGCAAAACAGCACCATGAAGGGCGCATATCGGGGTAAGGACGTGGACGTGTTCATTCTGGCGAGACGGTTTACAATCATAACGCTGTTTGCGGCGATCTTCGCGATCTCGTTTTCGGCGGTGGTCGTGCGCACTGGCGGCGGCGGGGCACAGCAGTCGCATTTCGGCGCGAACTATACGTGCCTGGAAAGCAGCGGCGGTTTCTGCACCGCCATCCGCTGAGACCTCAGAAAAATCTGGGTCTCAGCCTTTGCGCGTCGTTTGCTTGTTAAAAACGACTCTCTATAATGCCTCATGAGCAAACGAATCTCTCCCCTGTCCGCTTTCGACATTTCGTCGCCTCCCCTTTTCGAGCCGCAAACCTTCGATGATCCGGCAAAAGCCGTCGAAGCTCTGACCGAGCTTTACGAGCGCAACACCTCCTTCCTGATCGACAGCTTCACGAAGCTCGCCCAGGGTGCGCCGGTCACCTGCCGTTATCGCGCCTTCTACCCGCAGGTCAGCATCGAGACGACGAGCTTCGGCCATGTCGACTCCCGCCTCTCCTACGGCCATGTGACGGCACCGGGCGTCTATACGACGACGGTGACGCGGCCGAAGCTCTTCAAGCATTACCTTAGGGAGCAGTTGCTGCTCCTGATGAAGAGCCATAATGTACCTGTCGTCGTCTCGGAATCGTCCACGCCGATCCCGCTGCATTTCGCCTTTGGCGAAGGCGCGCATGTGGAAGCTTCGGCGGCTTTCGTCGATTTTCCGCTGCGCGACCTCTTCGATACGCCGGATCTCAACACGACGGATGACGAGATCGCCAACGGCGAATACCTGCCGCCGCCGGGCGAGCCGTCGCCGCTTGCGCCCTTCACCGCGCAGCGCATCGACTATTCGCTCGCCCGCCTGTCGCACTATACGGCGACAGGTGCCGAGCATTTCCAGAACTTCGTGCTGTTTACCAACTACCAGTTCTACGTCGACGAATTCTGCTCCTGGGCGCGCAAGCTGATGGCTGAAGGCGGCGACGGATACACCGCCTTCGTGGAACCGGGCAACATCGTCACGCTGGCAGGATCGAGCGTTCCGGAAACCGATGTAACGCTTGCCCGCCTGCCGCAGATGCCGGCCTATCACCTCAAGAAGAAAGGCCATGCCGGGATCACCATGATCAATATCGGCGTCGGTCCTTCCAACGCCAAGACGATCACCGACCATGTGGCCGTGCTTCGCCCGCATGCCTGGCTGATGCTTGGCCATTGCGCCGGACTGCGCAACAGCCAGCGCCTCGGCGACTATGTTCTGGCGCATGCCTATATGCGCGAAGACCATGTGCTGGACGACGACCTGCCGGTCTGGGTGCCGATCCCCGCACTTGCCGAAGTGCAGGTGGCACTCGAGGCGGCTGTTGCCGAGATCACCGGTTACGAAGGCTTCGAGCTGAAGCGCATCATGCGCACCGGCACGGTCGGCACGATCGACAACCGCAACTGGGAACTGCGCGACCAGGCAGGCCCGGTAAAGCGTCTGTCGCAGGCCCGCGCCATCGCGCTCGACATGGAATCGGCAACGATCGCCGCCAACGGTTTCCGCTTCCGCGTACCCTACGGAACGCTGCTCTGCGTGTCCGACAAGCCGCTGCATGGCGAGCTGAAACTGCCGGGCATGGCGACCGCCTTCTACCGCACGCAGGTGAACCAGCACCTGCAGATCGGCATCCGGGCGATCCAGAAGCTCGCAGCCATGCCGCCGGAAGCCCTGCATTCGCGCAAGCTGCGCAGCTTCTTCGAAACAGCGTTTCAATAAGATATCAGGCGCGGCCCGGCCTGTCCGCCGGGCCGCGCAATGTTCTCAAGCGCTTGCGGCAAGCTGCAGCGCTTCAATCAGGCCGGCAAACGCCGCTAGCGCAATCCCGGTCCTGACTAGCACCTTTATCATCTCGGCATTCTCAAGCGGCGGCATCTTGCGTGCGCCGCGTGTGACGATCAGATGTGCTATTCCGATTTCAAGTATGCTCATTGCTCCATCTCCTCGATGTTGTCAGATGAAGCTTTGTCGAGCGCTGCCTCCGCCTTTCGACATTCAAGCCGCTTAAAAGATATTTTTCTTCCCTGTCGAAAAACGCCTAGGCTGTTCGTCCAAGGGCTGTGAAACCACAGCGTGGAGGACAAGGGATGAAATATCTTTGCCAGGTTTGGTTCGACGGCACGGCGCTGTCGGCCATGTCGACGGAAGAAAAGAAAAAGCTCGACCGGGATTCGCTCTCCTATGACCGCGATCTTGCCGACAGCGGTCATATGATCATTGCCCAGGCGCTGCAGTCGCCGCAATCGGCAGTCACGGTGCGGGTGCGCGGCGGCGAGATGTCGGTCACAGACGGCCCCTTCATCGAGACGAAGGAAGCGCTCGGCGGCTTCATCCTGATCGACGCCAAGGACCTCAACGATGCGATCCGTGTTGCCGCCGGCATTCCGCTGGCAAAGCTCGGCGCAATCGAGGTTCGTCCCATCCATGAATTCGGCTGAGGAGGTCATGCCATGAAGTTTCTGGGTCAGATCTGGTTCGATACCGAAAAGAGCAAACGGGTCACGCCAGAAGAATGGGAGGCCGTCACGCAGGAATGCATCGTCAGCGACGACCACTGGCGCAACAGCGGCCATATGTTGAGCGCGCTGGCGCTCTATGAGCCGGAGCAGGCTGTGACGCTCAGGGTTCGCAACGGCACCATCGCTGCAACGGACGGTCCTTTCGCAGAGATCAAGGAACATCTCGGCGGCTTCGTCGTGATCGAGGCCAGGGATATGGCGGAAGCACAGTCGATCATTTCCACCTTCCCGATCCTCAAATATGCATCAATCGAAATCCGGCCGGCCTATTCGATCAAGGATGGGAGGTAGGCCATGCGCTTCGTCTGCCTCATCTATAATCCCGCCGACATGGACGGCACGCTCAGCCAGGCAGAGGGCGATGAGCTCGTAAGGGCGCATTTCCAGTATGACGAGGAGCTTGAGCGCAAAGGCATCATGATCCATTCCGATGCCTTGGAAGGCCCTGACAGGGCTTCGGTGCTGAGAGTACGCCATGGCGTTCTGTCTTCGACCGACGGCCCCTATGTCGAGACCAAGGAACATCTGGCCGGCATCTACATCATCGAGGCGGCCGATCTCGAAGATGCACGCAAGGTCGTTGCGGGCATTCCAAGTATCCAAGTCGGGTCGATCGAATTGCGGCCGGTGAGACTGCTCACTCTGCCGCAGTGAGGGCTAAGCTTTGAAGCAGGTGATCGAGGATATCTACCGGCAGCATTCGCGCCGGGTTCTGGCGACGCTGATCCGCCTGCTCGGCGATTTCGATCGGGCGGAGGAAGCGCTGCACGATGCCTTTGCGGCGGCTGCGCGGACATGGCCGGTCGACGGCATGCCCAACAATCCCGTCGCCTGGCTGGTCTCGACCGGCCGCTTCAAGGCGATCGATCACCTCAGGCGGCGGGCGCGTTTCAACGCCTCGCTGCAGCATATCGAAGACGGGCTCTACCCTGGTGGCACGGAAACGGAGATCGGCGATATGGAACCGATCGAGGACGACATGCTGCGGCTGATCTTCATCTGCTGTCATCCGGCCCTTGCCGCCGATGCGCAAATGGCGATGGCTCTGCGCGAGGTCTGCGGACTGACGACGGAAGAGATCGCCCATGCCTTCCTGGTGCCGGCGCCGACGGTCGCACAACGCATCGTGCGCGCCAAGAACCGGATCAGGACGGAAAAAATCCCTTATGAAGTGCCCGTCGGCGCCGAACTGCCTGAAAGGCTCGACCGGGTACTGCATGTCATCTACCTCGTCTTCAACGAGGGCTACTCAGCATCCTCGGGCAGCGCGATCGTCCGAGCCGACCTGACGGCAGAGGCGATCCGGCTGGCGCGGCTGCTTGCCGCCCTGCTGCCGCATCCGGATGTTGCTGGCCTTCTGTCGCTGCTTCTATTGCAGGAATCTCGTCGCGCCGCCCGGCAGGATGATGATGGCGCGCTGGTGCTGCTTGCCGATCAGGATCGCTCCTACTGGGACCGGAGCAAGATTTCCGAGGGGCTGTCGCTGCTTGCAAGCGCCATGCGCGCACCTGATATCGGCATCTATACGGTTCAGGCGGCCATCGCGGCGGAGCATGCGAAGACCGGAAGCATCGAGGAAACGGACTGGCGGCGCATCGCCTTCTACTACGACCTGCTGATTGCCGCCCATCCCTCTGATATTGCGGAGCTCAACCGCGCCGTGGCGATTGCCATGGCCGATGGGCCGGAGAAAGGGCTGGCGCTCGTCGATGCCATTCTGGGCAAGGGGGAACTAACGTCCTATCATCTCGCCCATTCGGCGCGAGCGGATTTCCTGCGCCGGCTCGGACGCAGGGCCGAGGCGATTGCGGCTTACGAGACGGCGCTGGCACTTTGCCGGCAGGAGCCGGAACGGGCGTTTCTGCGCAAACGCATCTCAGAGCTTACAGCATCGTCTTGAGGCGCGGTCAGGCCTTGCGGCGGCGGCCGAGCGGCAGCGAGATGGCGGTGCCGGTCAGGGCGGAAACGATGATGAGCAGATGCGCGCTGACGCTCGCCTGCGCCAGGGCATCGAACGCCGACCGTTCGCTCGATGCGCCGAAGGCGATGGCACCGGCGGTGATGCCGGCCGGATAGGTTCCGACGCCGCCTGGCGCATGCACCGGCAGGACCGAGGAAAGCTCGCCGCCGAGCGCGCCGCCGAAACTCGCGGCCATCGGCAGCACGCCCATCAGGCCGAGCGCCCAGGCGAGCACGAGCACCTTCACCAGCCAGTTGACGATGGTCATCGCCCAGGCGCGAGCAAAGGCAACGGCATCAAAAGGCAGTCCGTTCTCGATTTCATGAAGCAGCGCCTGTGCCTTGCGCGGCAGTAGTCTTGCACCGAGCCGCAGCAGCGGCTTGCGGGCAGCGAAGGCAAAGACCGGCAGGAACAGGAAGAGCACCCAGACCAACCAGGCAAGCGCGGCATTGGAGGCGGCCGCCGCAAAGCCGAGGCCGGCGGCGGCCAGCAGCGCATGCAGGTCCAACAGCCGCATGACGAAGAGCGCGGAGGTGCCGCGCGTCAGCGGAATGCCGAATTCCGTGCGCATCAGCACCGGAAAGCTAGTCTCGCCGGCGCGGAAGGGCAGCATGATGTTCAGAAGGTTATGGATCTGCGTGACGCGGAAGAGGGCCACGAAACGGCCTGCCGTCTCCCGTGGAAAATAATCGTAGATGCGCCATGTACGCAGGAAATAGGTGCTGGTCAGGAGTATCAGTGCGCCGATAACGGGCCGTGGACCGACGGCAGCCCATTGCTCCAATATGACAGCCCAGCCCCAGAACCATTCGATGAAAAGCGCATAGGCTGCGACGATTGCGACCGTCAGAAGGGTCATGCGATTGCGCAGAAACCAGGATTGCCCGCTTTCAACACTCGGGGTCTTCATGTATCAGGCTTCCTAAGTTTGGCTGCGGCGGCTGGTTTTCATCGGTCTTCCATTGCCGCGCCTTTTAGGAGAAATGAAAGTTGCAGACAACGGTAGAGTCCATTCGCAATGCGAATGATCAGATACAACCGCTCGAGCTGTCGCTGGTCGTTCCGGTCTTCAACGAGGAAGAAAGCATCGGCCCGCTCGTCGAGCGCATTGCCGCGGCCATGGCCGACTATCCGCATCGCTGGGAACTGATCCTCGTCGACGACGGCAGCACGGACGCAACGCTCGTCAATGCCCGCAAGTTCGTCAATCGCGAGGGGCTGACGCTGCGTATCGTCGAGCTGCAGCGCAATTTCGGCCAGACGGCCGCCATGCAGGCCGGCATCGACACGGCGCAGGGCCGGCTGATCGCCACTATGGACGGCGACCTGCAGAACGACCCGAAGGATATTCCCTCGATGGTCTCGGAGCTGGAACGGCGCGAACTCGACCTGCTCGTCGGCTGGCGCAAGAACCGCCAGGACGGTCTGCTGCTGCGCAAAATCCCCTCCTGGTGCGCGAATTATCTCATCGGCCGTATCACCGGCGTCAAGCTGCACGACTATGGCTGCAGCCTGAAAATCTACCGTGCCTCAATCATCAAGCAGGTGAAGCTGATGGGCGAGATGCATCGCTTCATTCCGGCCTGGGTCGCCGGCGTGGTGCCGAGCTCACGCATCGGCGAAATGGCCGTCACCCATCACGCACGCCAGCACGGCACGTCGAAATATGGCATCTCGCGCACTTTCCGCGTGATCCTTGACCTGCTGTCGGTGATGTTCTTCATGCGCTACAAGGCGCGTCCGGGGCATTTCTTCGGCTCGCTCGGCCTCGGCCTCGGCGGCCTCGCAGCGCTGATCCTCATCTATCTCGGTTTCGACAAGTTCATCATGGGCAACGATATCGGTACGCGACCGATGCTGATGGTCGGCGTCGTACTGCTGCTTTCCTCGGTGCAGATGATCACGACCGGTATCCTGGCGGAAATGATCGCCCGGACCTATTATCGCGACGACGCCTCGCCGAACTATATCGTGCGCCAGATCTTCTCCCGAGAAAGCTGACGTGAAGAGCCTTTTCAGCCGCCGGCCCAATCTGATCCTGGCGGTGCTCGGAACCTATTTTCTGCTCCACCTGATCGTGCGGCTCAGCATTCCCAATGCGCTGGAGCTGGACGAAGCGGAGCAGATGCTGCTCTCGCAATGGTTCGCCTTCGGCTATAATTCGCAGCCGCCCTTCTATAACTGGGTGCAGTACGGCGTCACATCGCTCATCGGCGTGTCGCTGTTTTCGCTGTCGCTCCTCAAATGCACGATGCTGTTCCTGTCCTATGTCTTCTACTGGCTGACGGCGCGGCTGACATTGAAGAACAGCAGCCTGGTGGTAGTGGCGACGCTCGGCCTGCTCACCGTGCCGCAGATCGTCTTCGAGGCGCAGCGGGACCTGACACATTCGGTGGCGACGATCTTTGCCGGTTCGCTGTTTCTCTACGGCTTTTTCCGCACACTGAAGTCGCCGTCAGCCATCTCCTATGCCATCGTCGGCATTGCGACCGGCATCGGCATCATATCGAAGTATAATTTCGCGCTTCTTCCGGCCGCGGCATTCGTCGCTGCGCTGATCGATACCGATTTCCGCAAGCGCCTGCTCGACTGGCGGCTGATACTGACCATCGTGATTTCGATCGCCATCGTCACGCCGCACGCAATCTGGTTCCTGCAGCATCTCGACCTCGCCGTCGATCGCACGCTGCACAAGATGACCGGCGGGGGTGAAGGCTTTCTGTCGCAGGTATCGACCGGCTTTCTCCGCTTCATCTCCGCGATGGTCGGCATCGCCGGCGTCTCCGTCGTCATCTTTCTGGCGCTCTTTGCCAAATCGCTGCCGGCAATGTGGCGCGCTTCCAGCCGCTGGACAAGAATGGCCGGGCGCATCCTGCTGATCGAGATCGGCGCCATTGCGCTGATGATCCTGCTTGCCGGCGTCGACAATGTCGCCGACCGATGGCTGACGCCACTCTTCCTCATCCTGCCGCTCTATATCTGCATGAAGGCAGACAGTGCCGAAGTCGATGCGGGAGCGCCCTTGCGCAAATCGCTTGCTGTCGGCGGTGTCATCATGGGTGTCGTGCTGGCCGTGCTCGCCATGCGCGCCTATTACGGCCCGCTCTTCGGCAAATATCAGCGGCTGAACATCCCCTATGCCAGCTTCGCCGAGACGATCCGCAAGGATATCGGCGGCGAGCCGGGGCTGATCGTCGGTTACGACCCGCATCTCGACGGCAATATGCGGCTGCAGATGCCTGACACCCCGGTGCAGTCCTATTTCTATCCGGACTTCAAGCCGAGGTTCCGTCTGGATGCGAAACATCCCGTCGTCTTCGTCTGGCGCGATGACAAGGGCAGGACGCCACCCGCCTGGCCAAATGAATATTTCGGGGATGTGCTGACGCAGAACGGATTGAAGCAGCCGGAAACGCATGTCGTCACCCTGCCCTATATTTACGGCCAGCCGGGTGACACCTATCAGTTCGCCTACGCGGTGGCTTATCCCTAGACTAGCGTGCGAATGCGTCGAAAGGATTGACCTCTGTGAGTTGGCGCACTGTGTCCCTGCTCACGCCAGCGATCTGAAGCATTGGCAGAAGGCTCTCGACAAGGTGTGTATAAGGCCTCGGGGTTCCGCCACCCGGTTGCGCCGGATCATACCAGCCGAGATCGTGGCTTATCAAAAGCCGCTTGCCCAATCCCGCTTCGAGGGCGTCCATGATCAGCGCGACCACGTCTTCATCCGGCGCCCTGCCGACATGGTCGTATTCGATCCATGCGCCGCGTTCCACCAGTGCCTTGTGAAGCTGGAAGTCCTTTTCCTCCTGGGTATGAATGGATATGAACCGCTCGGCTGCGCAACCCTCTGACTGAAGGATGTCCAGCTGCTCCATCACGACCCTTCCCCGGATCGTATGTGAGCCGATGACCGCATCGGTCCGCACGGATGCTCTAGCTGCTGCGCGCAGGATGCGGGCCTCCAGTGGCGTAATGCCATCGTCGCCGGCGCTCAGTTTTATCCATCCGGCGAGCACGCCGGTATCTTCGATGCCCTCGGTAAGCTCAGCCACCATCCATTGTTCGAGATCGACTTCGCTGGCCTCTGCTACCCACCTGGGTATCCATGGTTCGCGATAGTTGCCGGTCGGCACGACGATCGGAAAGTCGGCGGCCCTCGATACGGCAAGATCAATATCTGCGCGTCTTCCAACGCCCCCTGTCGTGCATTCGACGAGCAGTGAAATGCCTTGTCTTTTGATTGCCTCTATTTGTGGGACCATCAAGGCCACGACATCGTCTACGTCCGCCTTGGCGTAGCCGGGCTGGTCGGGGGTTCGGAGATCGACAAACACATGCTCGTGCGGAAGAATCATGCCGAGTTCTTCGCGGCGTTTTGGTCCCAGAGTGGTGTAAATCTGCTTCATTGGTCGAGATTCCCCCAAATGATCGGCGTTCAACGACAATGCGAGTGATGTCCTCACCCAACATCACCGAGCTAGCCACGCAGTTCCTTCCAGGCTGCGTCCAGCGCGATCTTGGCGATGCGCGCCATTTCATCGACTTCCTCGTGGCTGATGACAAGCGGCGGCGAGGCCAGCATGCGGTCGCCGGTGGCGCGCAGCACGAGGCCGTTTGCGAGTGCGTGATTGCGCACCAGAGAGCCGATCGGATCGGGCTTCTCGAAACGGGTACGAGTCTTCTTGTCGGCGGCAAGCTGCAGACCGCCCATCAGGCCGATGCTTTCAGCCTCGCCGACGAAGTCATGCTCGGCAAGGGCGCCCCATTTCTTGGCGAAATAGGGGCCGATATCGTCTCGCACGCGCTCGACCAGCTTCTCTTCTTCGATGATGCGCAGGTTTTCGAGGGCTGCGGCGGCGCAGACCGGATGGCCGGAATAGGTGAAGCCATGGTTGAAATCGCCGACCTCGTTGATCAGCACATCGGCGACGCGATCGCTGACGAGCACGCCGCCGATCGGCAGGTAACCCGAGGAAAGCCCCTTGGCGATCGGGGCAAAATCCGGCTCGACGCCGAAATATTGATGGCCGAACCATTCGCCGAGGCGGCCGAAGCCGCAGATGACTTCGTCGGTCACGAGCAGGATATTGCGCGCCTTGCAGATGCGGTCGATCTCCGGCCAGTAGGTCTCCGGCGGAATGATGACGCCGGCCGCTCCCTGGATCGGTTCGGCAACGAAGGCGGCGACATTTTCCTCGCCGAGTTCATCGATCTTGGCGTCCAGCTCGCGGGCGACCTTCAGACCGAATTCGGCCGTCGTGAGATCCCCTCCCTCCCCATACCAATAGGGTTGGCCGATATGGACGATGCCCGGGATCGGCAGATCGCCCTGCTCGTGCATGTATTTCATGCCGCCGAGGCTGGCGCCAGCGACCGTCGAGCCGTGATAGCCATTGCGCCGGGCGATGACCGTCTTCTTCGACGGCTGGCCGACCGCCGCCCAATAGACGCGGGCCATGCGGAACCAGGTGTCGTTGGCCTCCGAGCCGGAGCCGGTAAAGAAGATGTGGTTGAAGCGCGGGCCGGCCTTGGACGTCACTTTCTGTGCCAGCAGGGTCGTCGGCGGCGAGGTCGTGCCGAAGAAGGTATTGTAATAGGGAAGCTCGTTCATCTGCTTTACCACGGCATCGGCGATTTCCTTGCGGCCGTAGCCGATATTGACGCACCAGAGACCGGCGAAGCCATCGAGATACTTTTTGCCGTGGCTATCGAAAATATGCACGCCCTCGCCGCGCTGGATGACGCGCGTACCCTCGGCATTCAGCTTCTTCATGTCGGAGAAGGGATGCAGGTGATGGGCGGCATCGATCGCAGCAAGGTTGGACAGCGGGTAAGTATCGGACATGATTGGACCTTCGGATTGAAAGGCTTTGACTGATAGTTTACGAGCTTGGCCTTCTGCGAGAGGATTTTCAAGGTCATGGCGAGCAACGGCAAACAGGCTGGAGAGGGCGATCCGCGTTTCGAGATCCTTGTTGTCGGCATGAACGGCGATCTGCGGGGCAAGCAGCTTCCGCTTTCGGCCGAAAAGAAGGTCTGGGCCGGCGATATCCGCCTGCCGACCTCGACGCAGTCGCTCGATATCTGGGGCGACGACAATGACGATATCACCGGCCTGTCGCTGACGATCGGCGATCCCGACGGCAATGTCATTGCCGATAGGCGCAGCCTGACCCCGATGCCCTGGGCGCCCGAAGGATCCATGCAGGTGCTTGCCACCATGCACGAATTCGATGGCAGCCGCAGCTTCATGGATCCGCGCGGCATTCTCGCTTCCGTTCTTGAACGTTATTCCGAGCACGGGCTGACGCCTGTCGTCGCGACGGAGCTGGAATTTTATGTCGTCGAGGAGAACTGGCGCGAGACGGGCATTCCCTCCCCGCCTGCAAGCCTCACCTATCGCGGCGATCCGAACGGCTTCCAGCTCTACGACATGAGCGCCGTCGATGCGCTCGACGACTACCTGCAGACGCTGCGCGCCTATGCCAAGGCGATGAACCTGCCGGCGGAGGCGACGACGGCGGAATTCGGCCCCGGCCAGTTCGAGGTGAACCTGCTGCACCGGCCCGATGCGCTGGCTGCCGCCGACGACTGCCTCTACCTGAAGCGCGTTGCCGAGCAGGCGGCGCGCAAGCACGGGCTGAAATCGACCTGCATGGCCAAACCCTATTCGGAGCATGCCGGTTCCGGTCTGCACGTGCATGCGAGCATCATCGACAGGGACGGCAACAATATCCTCGATGCCGGGGGTGGCGAACCGACGCTTCTGAAATCGGTGACGGCAGGCATGCTGCAGACCATGCATGAGGCGCAGCTCGTCTTTGCGCCCTTCGCCAATTCCTACCGCCGGTTCCAGCCGGGCTCCTTTGCGCCGACCGACCTGACCTGGGGCACCGGGCATCGCGGCACGGCAATTCGCATTCCTGATACCAACGGGCCGGCGGCGCGCATCGAGCATCGCGTGGCGGGTGCGGATGCCAATCCCTATCTGCTGCTGGCGGCCATTCTCGGCGGCATGCTGCTCGGCCTCGACGGCGATCTCGATCCCGGCGAGGAAACGACGCCCGCCTATACACCATCGGGCGCGAAGCGGCTGACGCATGATTTCCTGACGGCGGTCGAGACCTTCCGGCAGTCGGCCTTCATCGCCAATATCTTCGGCGATAAGTATCAAAAGTTGTATGGCGACACGAAGTACAAGGAAGGAACAGCGCATCTGCGCACGGTATCGGATTTCGACTACCGCACGTATCTTGCGCGCCTCTAGTTAATAGAGCCCGCCACATAACTTTCACTTAGACGCTTTTCTTAACCTTGTTGGCATTATCGATGATCTATACTCGAAATCGGTAATATATGCCCGATATCAGCATACTCAATAAACCGGCAACGGGGCCGGATTGGATGACGAGTTGAAAGGGATCGGTTTGATGAACCGCATCACTCTTGAGGGAAAGCTGCTGTTTGCGACCGTCATCGTGGCGTTTCTGACCCTCATTCTGACAGCCAGCGCTCTCATTCCGACTTATGAAAGCTACCGGTCCACCACTGACAATCTGCTGGCTGTAGAGCGCTTCCGCCAGGTCCTGGAAGCGGCGAGCCGCATGTCGGCGGAGCGCGGACCGGCCAACGACATCATGGCGATCGAGCCAAACAGCAGTGCGCCCGCAACAGAGCGCTTGAAGGTCTTCCGGCGCATCAGCGATCTCTCGCTCGAGGCGCTCGATGAGCCGCCCGAAGTCGATGTATTCTCCCTTCCCGATCTCCAGGCGGCACTCGCTGAGACAAGGGCGCAGCTTCGCAGGGCTCGCGAAGCCGTCGACCGCGTTGCCGCAACACCGCTCGCCGACCGCGACCCAGACGATGTGCAGAACGCGATCCGCGAAATGATCGAGGTGATCGAAACATTCCAGCATGTCGTGGATTGGCACATAGCCGCTTTCACCACCCGCCGCTCGGAACTGACCGCTCCATTCCTGACGGGGCGGATGATCAGCGACATGCGCGAATATGGCGGCCGGGCTGCCTCGCAGATCATGGGTCCGATCGCCACGCGCCAGCCGCTGCGCGACAGCCATATCACCGACGCAGGCCGCACCATTGGCCGGCTTCTGGAACTGCGGGCACTGATGCAGGGCCAGAAAATCGTCAGCGATCACGATGCGCTGTCTGCGCAGCTCATGAAGGATGTCGATACGATCTTTTTCGGGTCTGGCCTCGAACTCGTTAAGATATTGATCGAGCAAGGGAAGATCTCGGGGGATTATTCGGTTTCCGCAGTTGACCTGACGCGCGACTATGTTCCGACCCTGCAGCCGCTCGAACGGCTGCGCACGGTCTTCCTCGACGATGTGGTGAAGCGCTACCGGACCCAGCACTACGCCGCTTCCTATCGCCTGGCGGTCATCGCTGTGATCACGGCCTCCGCTCTTGCGATGCTGTTTACGCTCTTCCGCTCCATACGCCTTCACATGCTCGGTCCACTGCTGACGGCACGACGCCAGATCATCGAGTTCGCAGACGGCAGTCCCGTGACCGACCTTGAGACGATCTCCAAGGCACCGGAGATGCGCAGCCTGTTCGAAGCGCTGGAACTGCTGCGCGGCAAGCTTGACGAGCGGGCCGAGTATGAGGCCCGGCTGAAGATGCAGGCCGAGAAGGATGGGCTGACCGGTGTCTGGAACCGCCGGGCGCTGGAAGGCTTCGGTAATGCGCCTTCGGAGCACGAGGAAGATGTCTGCCTGATGCTGATCGATATCGATCACTTCAAGACGGTCAACGATACCTATGGCCACCTGACGGGCGATGCCGTGCTCATCGAAATCGCGTCACGGCTGCAGGGTGCGATGCGGCCGACGGATATCGTTGCGCGCTATGGCGGCGAGGAGTTTGCCGTTCTCGTTTCCACATCGGATCTTTCGAACACCGTGGATTTTGCCGAAGAACTGCGCAGCCACATTCAGGCGCATGTTATCCGCGACGCGGAAACCGGTATAGATCTCTCCATTACCGTCAGCATCGGCGTCGCCTCCGGTCGGTGCGGCGCAAATGGCTGGCGCCAGCTCATCGCATCGGCCGACGAGGCGCTTTACTGCGCCAAGAAGAAGGGACGCAATCGCACCTGTGTTTTCGGAGACGAGGCGGACCGGGATATCGTCGAAGGCGCTCTTATTCCTTTCAGAGCCAGGCGTTCCGCTGCGCTCTGAGCGTCAGGCCGCCGGCTCGCGCCGCTCCCTTTCGCCTTCCTGTGCGGCAAGCCCCTGTTTGACCAGCACCTTCAATTCACCCGGATGCAGCTTGATCGTGATATCGCGCTCCAGCGGCAGAAGTTCACCATCCATGACGCAGTTCGCCTTGGCGCGCAGCTTCGGAAAGTGCAGATTGACTTCGGCCGGATGCATGACCATGACCGCATCGTTTTCGCGGAACCTGCCGCGCAGCATGTCGATCGCCAACCGTGCGACGCCGAGCGGTTTCAGCGGTTTTGCCGTGTAGAAGCCAAGCTCGCCGCTGCGCAGATTGTCGGCATAGAGCAGCGCGTTTTCGCCGAAGGGGTTGTTGGAGACTGATATCGCCGAGACGCGTCGGGTCTCCTTCATGCCGGCCGCCTCGAACTCGACCTCGAATTCCGGCGGGTTGAAGACGACGCCGAAAGCCGCACGGGCGCTCGCCCGTAGCTTTCCGAGGCGGGAGCGATAGCTGTAGGAGTTGCGGTAGCGCACCATGCGCGCGTGCAGGCCGGCGGAGAACTGGTGGACGAAGGGCCGATCGTTGGCACTGGCGATATCGATATTGTCGAGCTCGCCGAAAGCCAGCACGTCGAGCGCCTGCCAGATATCGAGCGGCACTTTCAGCGAGCGGGCAAAGAGGTTCATGGTACCGGCCGGCACGACGCCAAGCGCCACGCCGTTCCTCCAGGCAATCGATGCGGCCGCAGAAATTGTGCCGTCACCGCCGCCGGCAACGATGCCGTCGAGATCGTCGCGCCGAGCGGCACGTTCCATGGCGGGAACGATCTCGCCGCCGGAGAAGACGATCGCTTCGAAATCATGCCCGGCATCGCGGAAGACTTCCTCCGCGCGCTTCTCGTAAGCCTGCATGTCCGTCGTTCTGAAGGTACCGCCGTCGCGATTGAAAAAGCCGACGAGCTTCATGAGGTGCCTGTTCCCTATACTCGCTGTCCTGCCCTCAAGAAATGGTTGGCGCACCTGCGATTTCAAGCCGGATGGTTTTCCCGGTCACATCGCCGAAACGCAAATATTGCAATGGACGTATGCAGATAGCAGGACGCTGCACTGCAAAAAAAGCACTCGACGCTTCCGACTTCGCGTTCAATAGATGGGATATTGGAGATCATATCTCCGCCTCCCGCCATTTCTGCCCACCAATTGCAAATGACCGGCCCTGCGCGCCCCGCCAGCGGCCGTCACCAAGCCCAGATCCTCCGAGGACCGCCCGTGAGCCAGGTTGCCGTCAACGATTCTATCGATGATTCTACCGCTTCCGGGCCGGAGGCAGAGCTTCCCTCTTCCATGACCGTCGCACTGGTGCAGCTGGCACTTGCGGCCGGCGGCTTCGGCATCGGCACCGGCGAATTCGCGATCATGGGTCTGTTGCCGAACGTGGCCGATACTTTTTCGGTCACGACCCCGCAGGCAGGTTATGTCATCAGCGCCTATGCGCTCGGCGTGGTGATCGGCGCACCGGTCATTGCCGTGCTCGCTGCCAAGATGGCGCGACGCACGCTGCTGCTCTGCCTCATGCTGCTCTTTGCCGTCGGCAATATCCTGAGCGCTGTCGCTCCGACCTTCGAGAGCTTCGCCGTATTGCGCTTCATCACCGGCCTGCCGCATGGCGCCTATTTCGGTGTGGCCGCCCTCGTCGCTGCCTCCATGGTGCCGGTGCATCGCCGTGCGCGGGCCGTCGGCCGCGTCATGCTCGGCCTGACGGTCGCCACCCTGCTCGGCACGCCGCTGACGACTTTCTTCGGCCAGGCGCTGGACTGGCAGGTGGCCTTCCTGACCGTCGGCATCATCGGCCTCGTGACGGTCGCGCTTATCTGGTTCTACGTTCCGCACGACAAGGTCTCGGAAGGGGCAAGCGCGCTGCGCGAACTCAGCGCCTTCCGCCGTCCGCAGATCCTGCTGACGCTTGCCATTGCCGCTGTCGGTTATGGCGGCATGTTCGCGATGTTCAGCTATATCGCCTCGACGACGACACAGGTGGCGATGCTGCCGGAGACGGCCGTTCCTCTCATGCTCGTGCTGTTCGGCGTCGGCATGAATGCCGGCAATGTCATCGGGTCCTGGCTTGCAGACAAATCGCTGCTCGGCACGATCGGCGGTTCGCTGGTCTATAATATCGTCGTGCTGACGATGTTCTCTCTGACGGCTTCCAACCCCTACATGCTCGGGCTCTGCGTTTTCCTCGTCGGCTGCGGTTTTGCCGCCGGTCCGGCGCTGCAGACGCGCCTGATGGATGTCGCGGCCGACGCGCAGACGCTGGCTGCCGCCTCCAACCATTCGGCCTTCAACATCGCCAACGCCATCGGCGCATGGCTCGGCGGCCTGGTCATTGCCTGGGGCTACGGCTTTGCGGCGACGGGCTATGTCGGCGCCGTCCTGTCCTTCCTCGGCCTTTTCGTCTTTGCAGCGTCGCTACGCCTGGAGCTCCGCAGCCGGAACGCCTAAAGCAGTTGCAATGCGCAGCTCGCGGCCTTCCGGGCTGCAGAAGACGAATTCATCACCCCAGGCGGCGAGTGCCCGGATGACCGGTTTCAGCGTGGAGCCGAGCGGTGTCAGCGCGTATTCGACGCGCGGCGGCACGACCGGGTAAACTGTTCGTGAGATCAGGCCGGATTCTTCCAGTTCGCGCAACTGCTTGGTCAGCATGCGCTGGGTGATGGCAGGCAGATGGCGTCTCAGCTCGTTGAAGCGCAAAGTCCTGTCCATCAGGTGGAAAAGGATCACGCCTTTCCATTTTCCATCGAGATAAGTGAGCGTCGCCTCGACCGGGCAACCCGGAAAATTCGTGACCAGTTTGGCGCGCGGGCGTGACATTCACAGTATCCTTTTTGGTACTACGTTCAGAATTTGTGCATTCTTGCGTTGCCGGAACATAGGTCGCATCTAGCTCTCGTGCAATGAACACAGGAGTTTCTGAAGATGCGCGCCGTCGCCTACAAAATCCCGCAACCGATCACTGCCGAAACCTCGCTGATCGATGTCGAACTGCCGACGCCTGAGGCCAAGGGCCACGACCTGCTCGTCGAGATCAAGGCGGTCTCCGTCAACCCTGTCGACGTAAAGGTTCGTGCCCATATGGCGCCGCCTGCCGATGAGCTGAAAGTGCTCGGCTTTGATGCCGCCGGCATCGTCAAGGCTGTCGGATCCGATGTGACGCTGTTCAAGCCGGGCGATGAAGTCTTCTATTCCGGCGTCATCAACCGCCCTGGCTCGAATGCCGAATTTCAGCTCGTCGACGAGCGCATCGTCGGCAGGAAGCCGAAGACTCTCGACTTCGCTGCAGCCGCCGCCCTGCCGCTGACCTCCATCACAGCTTATGAGGCGCTGTTCGATCGCCTGCGCGTGACCGATCCCGTGCCGGGTGCTGCCTCTGCCGTGCTCATCATCGGTGGTGCGGGCGGCGTCGGTTCGATCGCCATCCAGATCGCCCGCGCGCTGACGGATTTGACGGTCATTGCCACGGCCTCGCGCCCGGAAACACAGGACTGGGTTAGGGAACTCGGCGCCCATTACGTCATCGACCATTCGCAGCCGATCGCACCGCAGGTCGCAGCGCTTGGTGTCGGCGCGCCGGGTTTCATCTTCTCGACCACGAATACGGACAAGCATGTCGCCGATATCGTCGAGGCACTCGCGCCGCAGGGTCGTTTCGCGTTGATCGACGATCCCAAGACCTTCGACATCGTTCCCTTCAAGCGCAAGGCGGCGTCCGTTCACTGGGAGCTGATGTTCACCCGTCCACTTTTCGGCACGCCCGACATGATCGAGCAGCACAAGATCCTCAACAGGATTTCCGAGCTCGTCGATGCCGGCAAGATCCGCACGACGCTGTCGGAAACCGTGGGTGCGATCAATGCTGCGAACCTGAAAAAGGCGCATGCCATGGTCGAAAGCGGCAGGATGAAGGGCAAGGTGGTTCTCGCCGGATTCTGAGGTTTCCGAGGTCGAAAATCCGCTTTTTCCGACGCTCGAAATATTGCGTAAAGGATGCTGACCTATAATGCCGCGCAGAGGGTGCGGCATTCTGGCGTTAAACATCTAAGCAGCTTGACTTTTTCTGCATTCGAGACCACCTAGTGTGGCACGTGCATGACATACGTCACGCACGGATATCAACGGAGCCATCATCACGATGCCAAGCGACAGTAGCAGTCGATTGCCTTTGCCGTACGCGGCCGTCGTGCGCTGACCTGGATGCTCCAGGCTCGCCCGTCCGGACGCTACGGCGGATCGACGGAAAGGCGAGCCAATGAATATCAATCGCTTCCCCCTGCGGGCCGGCTATGCCGCCCGTGCCTTCATGAACAACAGCCGTGTCGCGACCATTGCCGAGCGCGTGGAATCGCTGAACGGGCTTGCCCCGGCTGAAGCCGGCCGCATCCTTTCGCGGATGCCGCAGGACCATGCCGTCAACATTCTCGACCGTCCGGAGCTGCGCAACGCATCGGCCATACTGGCGCTGATGGACGGCACGGATTCGGCCCGCCTGCTGCACGGCATGTCGAACGACCGCGTCGCCGACGTCCTGCTGGAGCTCGGCGTCGACGACCGCGTGCGCCTGTTCTCCAGCCTGGAAGAACCGGTCCGCATCGCCATCCAGCATCTGATGGGCTATCCGCCGCGCACGGCCGGCAGCATCATGACGACGGAATTCGTCAGCGTGCCCGACGACTGGACCGTCGCCCAGACGCTGGACCATGTGCGTCAGGTCGAACGTTCGCGCGAGACCGTCTATGCCATCTATGTGCTGGACCACAATTCCGGCGCGCTGATGCATGTCGTCACCCTTCGCCGCCTCATCACCGGGGAGCCCGAAGCCTCGGTCCTCTCGGTCGCGCAGAAGGGCATGCCGGTTTCGGCCAATCCGCTGATGAAGCAGGAAGATGTCGCACGGCTGATCCGCAAGCATGACCTGCTGGCGCTGCCGGTGATCGACGATCATGGCCTGATCCTCGGCATCGTCACGGTCGACGACGTCATCGACACGATGATCGCGGATACGACGGAAGCCGCTCAAAAATTCGGCGGTATGGAAGCGCTCGGCAAGCCCTATATGAAGATCGGCTTCGGCAGCATGATCCGCAAGCGGGCCGGCTGGCTCTGTGCCCTCTTCCTCGGCGAAATGCTGACGGCAAGCGCCATGCAGCATTTCGAAGGCGAGCTGGAGAAGGCCGTCGTGCTGACGCTCTTCATTCCGTTGATCATGAGCTCCGGCGGCAATTCCGGTTCGCAGGCAACCTCGCTTATCATCCGGGCGCTCGCCGTTGGGGAACTGAAGCTGACCGACTGGTGGCGGGTGCTGCTGCGCGAACTGCCGACGGGCATCGTGCTCGGCGCCATTCTCGGACTTGTCGGCATGCTGCGCGTGATCTTCTGGCAGACGGCCGGGCTCTATGATTACGGCCCGCACTGGCAGCTGGTCGGCCTGACGGTCTTTGCCGCACTGGTCGGCATCGTCACCTTCGGCTCCATGTCGGGTTCGATGCTGCCCTTTCTCTTGCAGAAACTGCGGCTCGATCCGGCAACGGCATCGGCTCCGTTCGTTGCTACGCTGGTCGACGTTACCGGGCTCGTCATCTACTTCTCGGTGGCGCTGCTCATCCTCAGCGGCACACTGCTGTAGTTCTTTGATTAGATGCGGATGATTTTAGGCTGGGCTAAAACCATCCGCATCTGGTGTCCTGCAAGGCGTCAATTGCGCTCCGGCAGTTTCAGCGGTCCATGTGTCTTGATGCTGCGGATGGCGAAATTCGAGCGGATATCGGTGACATTCGGCAGGGTCAGCAATGTCTCCGTCAGCAGCCGTTCATAGGCCGAGAGATCTTCGACCACGACTTCGGCCAGGAAATCCGCCGTGCCTGAAATCAGGAAGCAGGAGACGATCTCGGGAATGGCGAGCAGTGCTGCCTGCTGCGCCTCGGAATTCTCCTTGCTGTGACGGGCGACCTTGAACTCGACGAAGACGGTGAGGCCGAGCCCCACCTCCTTGCGGTCGATATCGGCCGTGTAACGGCGGATGACGCCGAGCTTTTCAAGATTGCGGATGCGACGCAGGCAGGGTGACGGCGAGAGGTTCACCTTCTCGGCGATCTCGACATTGGTGGCACGCGCATCCTCCTGAAGGCATTTCAGGATGGCGATATCGAATTTATCGAGATTTGGCATAATTGCGAAATCCATCGGCATGAATTGGCAGATCATTGCGCATAGCATGTTTTTCGCGCCACAGATAGCAAGGACATGCCCCGGCCTCTGGCGCTAATCTTCTGTCAACCGGAGTGGATCCGGACGGAGAGAGGACAGGACGATGAGCACGATCGCATTTTCAAACGAGAAATCGCCTTCGCAAGGACTGGGTTATGCCGCCGGCACGATCACCGTACTGATCTGGTCGACATGGTTTCTGGCAACCCGCCATAGTGCTGCAACGCCGCTAGGCTCGATCGATATCGGGCTGATCCGCTTCGGCATACCGGCGCTCGCTCTCTCGCCTGTCTGGCTGCGTACAGGCCTGCTGCCAAAAGGGCTCCCGCTACACCTGCTGGCGATCATGGTCGCCGGCTGCGGTGCTATCTTCTTCCTGGTGACCACGCTTGCCATTCACTCCACACCGGCCGCCTCGTCGGGCATCCTGCTCGGCGGCTCCATGCCGCTTGCCACCGCCTTGATCGGCATTCTGCTCTTCGGCGAACGGCCGGATGCCACGCGGATTGCCGGGCTGCTGGCTATCGTCGCCGGTGTGCTGATCCTCCTCGTCCGCAGCCTTGCCGACGCTTCCCTGCCCTGGACGAGTTTCCTGCTGCTGCCGGCGGGCGCCGTTCTCTGGGCAAGCTATACGCATGCCTTTCGCCGCTCGGGTCTTTCTGCCATCCAGGCCAGCGCGCTGATTGCGATCTGGTCCTTCCTGATCATGGCCGTCCTGGCGCTGGTCTTCGGCATCTCGCTGCCGCAGGCACCGCTTCCGGAAATCGGCCTGCAGGTGCTGAGCCAGGGCATTCTTTCCGGCCTCGTTGCCATGGTCGCCTACGGCACGGCGGTGCGCACCCTCGGCGGAACGCAGGCTGCGGCTTTCACCGCGCTGACGCCGGTGCTTGCGACGCTCGGCGGTGGCCTCCTGCTCGGCGAGCAAATGGGCCTTGCCGAAATCAGTGCGGCCGTGATCACCGGCATCGGCGTGGCGCTCTCGACCGGCATCGCCGCCAAGCGCCGCTGAGCATCCGCCCAAAACAAAAGCCGTCGACAGCGATGCGCTGCGGCGGCTTTTTTGTGACTTTACATCAGGCCGTCGCCTGGATGACCACGACCCTGGCGCCGACTTCGACGCGGCTGTAGAGATCGATGACGTCGTGGTTCATCATGCGGATGCAGCCGCTCGACATGGCAAGGCCGATCGATTGCGGCTGGTTGGTGCCATGGATACGGAAATGCGTGTCGTTGCCGCCGCGATAAAGATACATGGCGCGGGCACCAAGCGGATTGTTCGGGCCGCCCGGCATGCCCGCGGCGAGCCTGCGATAGCGCTCCTCGCGGCGCTGCATGTTTTCCGTCGGCGTCCAGCTCGGCCATTCCGCCTTGCGGCCGACATAGGCATTGCCGGCAAAGGCAAGGCCCTCGCGACCGACGCCGATGCCGTAACGCATCGCCCTGCCGTCACCGAGGATATAATAGGCGCGCCGCGCCGGCGTATCGATGATGATCGTTCCCGACGCATAGCTGCCCTCATAAGCGACTTCGGTGCGGCGAAGCTCCGGCTTGATCTGATCGATCGGCACCTGCCTCAGCGGAAATTTCTCATCCGGAAGTGCGGCGTAATTCGTCTGGCTGTTCAGAGTGGTCGAAGAGCAGCCGGCAACGAAAAGGGGCAGAGCGATCAGGAAGCCCCGGCGCGAGATCGTCATGAACGTGTCCTTAGTGCGTCAAGAAGATGTCGCAGGCTAAGGAGATTATGGTTAACGAAACGCTAAACGGGCGATCCGGGATTAAAGGATGCGAGGCATTTACTTGCTTCCGCATTGAGAAGCGCACCATTGATGCTTTTTTGATGCAGCAGGAGGCCGCAATGAGAACCACGGTAACTTTAGAAGATGAACTGGTTGCAAGGGCTCAGGAGGTCACCGGCATCACGGAGCGTTCTGCGCTTTTGAAGGAGGCTCTCACACGCTTGATACGGGAAGAAGCAGTGCGTCGTCTCTAATAGCACAGTGTGCGCAACATTCCTTCGAAATTCGGCTTGGACTTACAGCTCTCCATATTCGGCCGATGCGCTGCGTGACGGCTTTGAGTCGGCGCCGATTGGGATGCTGGGGGAGATTGTGTCGAACATGCCGAACAGGCAATCGCAATCACCGGCACGAGCAAAAAAAGTCTCATCTCTTATCCTCCGAGAAAAGGCCGGTAGCCCCAAAGTAGGGGGCACAGGTCCCTCGCTTCCTCCGTCCGTCCACCATTCGGGCGGCCTAACAATTCCGAGACTTCACGTATGGTCAAACGGAGCTTCAGCGGCCCAACCTCTCCTGTGCGAAGGACGGAAAGCATGGAAACCCTGTCCAATTTACGGCGCCGAAGAACCACCCCGCGTCACATATTCGGATAGACCGGCCCCTCACCGCCCTGCGGCGGCACCCAGTTGATGTTCTGGTTGGGGTCCTTGATGTCGCAGGTCTTGCAGTGGACGCAGTTCTGGGCGTTGATGACGAAGGTCTCCTCGCCGTCCTTTTCCACCCATTCGTAGACCCCGGCCGGACAGTAACGCGCCGACGGGCCGGCATAGATGCCGAGTTCGGACGATTTCTGCAGCGCCATGTCCTTGACCTGGAGATGGACCGGCTGGTCCTCTTCATGATTGGTGTTCGACAGGAAGACAGAGGACAGGCGGTCGAAGGTGAGCACGCCATCGGGCTTCGGATAGGCGATCTTCTTATGCTGCGAGGCAGGCTCCAGCGAGGCGGCATCGGTCTTGCCGTGACCAAGCGTGCCGAAGAAGGAGAAGCCGAAGAGCTGGTTGGTCCACATGTCGAGGCCGCCAAGGGCGACGCCCACGGCCGTGCCGAACTTCGACCAGAGCGGTTTGACGTTGCGCACGCGCTTCAGGTCCTTACCGATATCGCTCTTGCGCCAGTCAGTCTCGATCTCGACCACTTCGTCATTGGCGCGGCCGGCGGCAATGGCGTCAGCGATACGGTCGGCCGCCATCATGCCCGAGAGCACGGCATTGTGACTGCCCTTGATGCGCGGGACGTTGACGAAGCCCGCCGAACAGCCGATCAGCGCGCCGCCCGGGAAGGAGAGTTTCGGCACCGACTGCCAGCCGCCCTCGGTGATGGCGCGCGCACCATAGGAGAGGCGCTTGCCGCCCTCGAAGGTGCCGCGGATCGCCGGATGCGTCTTGAAGCGCTGGAACTCCTCGAAGGGGTACAGATAGGGGTTCTTGTAGTTCAGGTGGACGACGAAGCCGACGGCGACGAGATTGTCTTCCAGGTGATAGAGGAAGGAGCCGCCGCCTGTGGACATGCCGAGCGGCCAGCCGAAGGAATGCTGCACGAGGCCCTGCTTGTGGTTCTCGGGCTTCACCTCCCAGAGCTCCTTGATGCCGATGCCGAATTTCTGCGGCTCACGGCCGCTCGAGAGATCGAACCTGGCGATCAGCTGCTTGGCGAGCGAGCCGCGCACGCCCTCTCCAACAAGCACATATTTGCCCATGAGCGCCATGCCGCGCGCATAGTTCGGGCCGGGCTCGCCGTTCTTCTCGACGCCCATGTCGCCGGTCGCGACGCCGATGACGGCGCCCTCGTCATTGTAGAGCACTTCTGTGGCGGCAAAGCCCGGATAGATATCGACCCCGAGTTCCTCCGCCTTCGTCGCCAGCCAGCGACAGACATTTCCGAGCGAGACGATGTAATTGCCGTGATTGCTCATCAGCGGCGGCATCATGATGTTCGGCAGGCGCAGCGAACCGGCCGGGCCGAGCAGCAGGAAGTGATCGTCCTTGACCTCGGTCTTGAAGGGGTGGTCAGCCTCCGCGCGCCAGCCGGGAAGCAGGCGATCGATACCGATGGGGTCGACGACGGCGCCGGAGAGGATATGGGCGCCGACTTCAGCGCCCTTCTCCAGCACCACGACCGAGAGTTCCGGATTGATCTGCTTCAAACGAATGGCGGCTGAAAGGCCGGCGGGACCGGCGCCGACGATCACCACGTCGAATTCCATGCTCTCGCGTTCCGGCAGCTCAGTCATTTCGGTCATCAATCCGTCTCCGCTCGGCCTTCTCAAGGCCGTTCATCCCCATTCTAAGGTACTCTCTTGTCAAAACCGGAAAACATTGTCGAGCCGGGAAGCGACAGCCAATCCTCCAATTCGCACAATGATGTTCCTCCGCACAGAAGATTATATGACGCTTACGTTAACGTCAATTATTGGAGTACCGAGAAAGCGCTCTTCGTGCTTTTCTTTCACGGGAAATGCGCCCTATAGAAAGGGCACAGGAAATGGAGGAAATCATGGATCTCGGCATCAAGGGCAAACGCGCGCTCGTACTGGCTTCCTCGCGCGGCCTCGGGCTCGGCATTGCGAAGGCGCTGGCACAGGAAGGGGCAAACGTTCTTCTCTGCGGGCGCAGCGGCGAGCAGCTGGACGCCAATTGCAAGGCGATCAACGAGCAAGGAAATGGCAGGGCCGACTGGATCTGGGCCGACCTTTCCGAGGATAATTTCATCGCGAGCGTCACGGCCGCCGTGCAGGAGAAATTCGGCGGGCTCGATATTCTCGTCAACAATACCGGCGGCCCGACGCCCGGCACGACCGAGGACATGACGCCGGAAAAGCTCGAAACCTATTTCCTCTCCATGGTGGCGCGCGTCATCACGCTGACCAATGCGCTGCTGCCCGGCATGAAGGCGCAGGGCTGGGGCCGCATCCTGACGGTCGCCTCGTCGGGCGTGATCGAGCCGATCGCCAATCTGGCGCTGTCGAACACCTTGCGCCCAGCGCTAGCCGGCTGGAGCAAGACGCTGGCATCGGAAGTGGCAAGCCATGGCGTGACCACCAACCTATTGCTGCCCGGCAGCATCCTGACAGCGCGCCTCGACGATCTCGATAGTGCGGCCGCCAAGCGGACCGGCAAGAGCGTCGCAGACATCCGCGTGGAAAAGGAAGCGCGCATTCCGGTCGGGCGCTACGGCAAGGTCGAGGAATTCGCCGCAACGGCCGCCTTCCTGTGCAGCCAGCCGGCGAGCTACATCACCGGTTCGCTGATCCGCTGCGATGGCGGTGCTGCGCGCTCCGTCTGATCGCTGGCGTCATCCAGCATCATCCAGTATGGGCCGAGGCAGCCGCCCATGCCGCGACGCTGTCGATCTTCGAGCCAACATAGGCGGGATCATCGGCAAGTTCGGCGAGTTCGGACAGGCGATGGAAGCCCGTCAGGATCGCGATGCGCCGGCGGTCGAGCTGGCGGCCGGTCAGCGTCTCATAGGCCGAGACGATGCGCGCCGTCAGGTCGGGCGAGATGAAGTTCGAATAGATGAACTCCTGATGCAGCGGGCCGAAGCCTGAATCGGCGAAGTCATAGACGCCGTTCAGCCTGCCCTGCCCGTGATCGAAGGCCATGTTCCAGCCGTGGCCGTCGAAGAAGCCGAAGGTGATGCCGTAGGGATCGGGCGGCAGGGACTGGAAACCCGGGATGACGGTTTCCGCATAGCTTGTCAGTTCGGACGGCAGCAGCGGCAGGGCCTTGTCCCTGACAGTCTCCGGCGATTGCCAGGGCAGGATCGGCCCAGCGCCAAGCGCGCGCATGCGGTCGGCATCAAGGTCATGCAGTTCGGCATAGAAACGGGCGAGATCGTCGCCAAGGCGCTGACGGGCTGCTTCCGGCAGAGCCTCGTAATCCTCCGTCATGAGATGTTCGCCGCGCAGCTTGGAATGGCTCGAAAAGATCGGGGGGCCGTCGTGGATGCGCATGTCGGGGACAGCCATCGTTAAAGATGGCCTGATAACGCCGAGGAACGCCGCTTCCCTCACCAGCGCCCTTTCGGCATGCAGATTAAGGGGAAACTTGAAGATCAGCCGGTCGTCGACATCGACGGCCACCGAATCCCAACCCTTGGTCGCCAGCTTGAAGACGGAGCCCGTCAGTTCGGGAAAAGTGGTTGTGATGAGTGAGCGAAGTTCACCAGCATTCAACTCGGCCATGGCTGCCTGCCTCTGCGTTTTCCAGGGTCTATCCCGCGCAAGATCTGCCATGCGGATCAAATAGTGTTTCGCCGGTACAGCCTGCGCCGGCAGGTCGCCAGGATGGACGACGCAGCCTACCTGACTATATATTAGAATAGTTTGAATATTACAGATTGTTCATTACGAAAATTTAAGCCGCCATAACCGCTTAGTGATCGCCGCCGGGGTGATTATGTCTTTTTTGCGCCGCAATATAGGCGGCTCAATCACGGCAGAAAATCACGCAATTTTCCAAGACAAGACCGGTCTCGCCCATGAAGAAATTTTGGATCACCGTCAGTATTGCAGCCGTGGCCGCCGTTGGCGTCTGGCAGTTCGGGGACAGGATCCCCTATGCCTCTGATATCCCCTACCTGTCGCAGTTCATCAAGAAGCCTGAGGGCACCCGCAATGGCGGCCAACAGCAGGCACAAAGCGATCAGACCCAGAGTGGTGGGCAGCAGGGTGGCGGACGGCGGCGCGGCGCGACAGGCCCGACCATAGTCAAGACCGTGGCAGCCGTGACGGCGACGCTGCCGATGGATGTGACGGCGACCGGCTGGGCCGATGCCGAGGACAATACGACGATCGCCGCGCAGGAACAGGGCCTCGTCGTCAGCATCGAGGCTCAGGACGGTGCGACGGTCAAGGAAGGCGATCTGATCGCCAAGCTGGACGACCGGACGGCCAAGGCCGCCGTCGACAAGGACAATGCGATGATCGTGCGCGATACGGCGACGCTTGCAGAATCCGAGACGGCGCTGACCCGGGCGCAGGACCTCTTCAACCAGAAGGCCGGCACCCAACAGAGCCTCGATCAGGCGAGAGCCGCCCGCGATACCGCCGCCGCGACCGTCGAAGCCGACAAGGCCACGCTCGCCTCCGACCAGGTCATCCTCGAGCATACCGATATTCGTGCGCCCTTCGACGGCAGGCTCGGCGATATCGCCCTCAGCAAGGGCGCCTTCGTCAATGCCGGTGCGGCCATCGTCACCATCGCCAAATATGATCCGATCTATGTGAAGTTCCATCTGCAGGAACGCTACCTGCGGGATCTGAAGAAGGCGCTGGCCGCCGGCCCGGTCGAGGTCAGCACGGCGCCCGATTCCACCAAAGGGCAAGCGCGCAAGGGCGAGGTCAGCTTCTACGACAATACCGTCGACACGGCATCGGGCACGATCCTCGCCAAGGCGAAGTTCGAAAACGCCTCGGGCGCGCTGTGGCCGGGCCAGTCGGTCAATATCGTCGTGCATTTCAACAATGACGAGCAGCAGGTGGTCGTGCCGACGGTTGCCGTCAGCCCCGGCCCGGACGGCTTCTTCGCCTTCGTTGCCAAGGATGGCAAATCGCACCTGACGCCCGTTACCGTCGCCCGCGCCAACGGCGGCTTCACGGCCATCGCGTCAGGCCTTTCGGAGGGTGACCATGTGGTTGTCGAAGGTCAGGGCCAGCTCAGCGACCAGCAGGCGGTCAGCGAGCAATTCGACGACAAGACACTCGATGTCGCCTCCGCCGACCAGCCTCAGCAGCAGCCGCAGGCCGAAACGATCGCCGTGAGGGCTGAGCAATGATCCCGAATTTCTGTATTCAGCGGCCGGTCGCAACGACGCTGCTTGCGATCGGCGTCATTCTGGCGGGCCTTGCGGGCTACCAGCTCGTGCCGGTGGCGGCGCTGCCGCAGGTCGATTTTCCGACCATCAACGTTTCGGCGCAGTTGAGCGGCGCCTCGCCGCAGACCATGGCGACCTCGGTCGCGACACCGCTGATCAAGCAGTTCGAGACGATCCCCGGCATCAGCGAAATCAGCGCGTCGAGTTCGCTCGGCAGCACCAGCATCGTGCTGCAGTTCGACCTCAACCGCGATATCGATGCGGCCGCCGCCGACGTGCAGGCGGCCATTTCGCATGCGACACGGCAGCTGCCCGACAACATGACGACACCGCCGAGCTACCGCAAGACCAACCCGGCCGATGCGCCGATCATGCTGCTTTCGGTGCAGAGCAACACCATGCCGCGCAGCAAGCTCGACGAGATCGCCGAAGACATCATCTCGCCATCGCTGTCGACGCTTCCGGGTGTTGCCCAGGTCAGCGTCTTCGGCGCGCAGACCTATGCCGTGCGCGTCGAGGTCGATCCCAACAAGCTTTTGACCCGCGGCATCGGCATCGATACCGTCAACAAGGCGCTTGCTGCGGCCAACAGCCAGCAGCCGGTCGGCACGCTGCAGAACAATTCGCAGGCCATGACGATCACGGCGAACACGCAGCGCACCAACGCCGAGCAGTTCCGCTCGCTGGTCATCGCCAATCCGAACGGTGCGCCGATCCATCTCGGCGATATCGCCGACGTGCAGGACAGCGTCGAGAACCAATATACGGGAAGCTGGTATGACGGCCAGCGCGGCATCATCCTGGCCATCCAGCGCCAGCCGGATGCCAATACGGTCGAGGTCGTGGATGCGATCAACGCCAAGCTGCCGCAGCTTCACGCCGAAATCCCGCCGTCGGTCAACACAGTCGTCATGAACGATGCCGCAAAGCCGATCCGCGACGCCATCGCCGACGTGAAGTTCACGCTCCTTCTGACGATCGGCCTCGTCGTTCTCGTCATCTACCTCTTCACCGGCCATGCGACCGCAACGATCATTCCAGGCCTTGCCGTTCCGCTGTCGCTGATCTCGACCTTCGGTATGATGTATGTGCTGGGTTACAGTATCGACAATATCTCGCTGCTCGGGCTGACGCTCGCGGTGGGTCTCGTGGTCGACGATGCGATCGTCATGCTGGAAAACATCCTGCGCCATGTCGAGGAAGGGATGCCGGTGCGCGAGGCGGCGATCAAGGGTGCAGGTGAAGTCAGCTACACGATCATCTCCATGTCGGTGTCGCTGATCGCGGTCTTCATCCCGATCCTCCTGATGGGCGGCGTGGTCGGCCGCGTGTTCAACGAATTCGGCATGGTGGTGGCGATCGCCATCATCGCTTCGGCGATCGTGTCGCTGACGGTGACGCCGATGCTCGGCTCGCGTCTTTCCAACAACCACAGCCGTCCGCCACTGCTCATCCGCATCTTCGATGCCGGTTTCGAGCGGACGCTGCGCGGCTACGACAATGCGGTCGGCTGGTGCCTTCGCCACCGCCCCTTCATCCTCGGAGTCTTCCTCGCTTCCGTCGCGCTGACGATCTATTTCTTCATGACGCTGCCGACGAGCTTCTTCCCGCAGGAAGATATCGGCCGCCTGACGATCAGCACGCAGGCGCGACAGGATATTTCCTATTCGGCGATGGAGGCCCTGCAGCAGCAGGCGGCCGCCGTCGTCAAGGCGAACCCGGCGGTCAACCACGTGATGTCGACGATCGGCGGCAATCCCAACAAGCCACAGAACAACGGCTCGATGTTCGTCGAACTGAAGGACAAGGATCAGCGTGCACCGCTTGACCAGACGCTGCGCGAGCTGCGCACTGACATCAACAAGATCCCCGGCCTGCAGGCCTTCGTAACCCCGAACCAGAGCCTGCGCTTCGGCGGCCGCCAGACCGCCAGCCAATATCAGCTGGTCATACAGGCGCTGAACGCCGACCAGACCAACCTGTGGGCCGGCAAGATCCAGCAGGCGATGCGCGCCGACCGCCTGTTCACGGACGTGACCTCGGATGCGCAGAACAATGCTCTTCAGGCCAGTATCGTCATCGATACCGAGCGGGCCGCCGCCTACGGGATCGACAACGATACGCTGCGCACGACGCTGCAGGAATCCTTCAGCGGCTTTGCGGCAGCGGAAATCCAGTCGACCGGCGACAGCTACGACGTCATCGTCGAATATGACACGAGCAAGCCATGGGATGACCAGAAACTCTCTGAGATCCGCGTCGCCTCTTCCAATGGCAGCCTGGTGCCGCTTTCGAACTTCGCGCATGTCGAGCGCACGGTCGGACCTGTCACCATCAACCAGACGGGTCAGCTCGTCTCGACCACCGTTTCCTTCAACCTGCCGGAAGGCGTATCGCTCAGCGACGCGACGGCCAGGATCGAGCAGATCAAGAAGGACCTCGACATGCCGGCAGACGTCTTCACGTCCTATGGCGGTACGGCAGAGATCTTCCAGCAGTCGCAGGGCAATACGCCCTATCTGATCCTGGCGGCTGTTCTGACCATCTATGTCGTGCTCGGCGTGCTCTATGAAAGCTTCATCCACCCGCTGACCATCCTCTCCGGCCTGCCGGCGGCGGCCTTCGGGGCACTGCTCGCGCTTAAGATCATGGGCTTCGACCTGTCGATCATCGCGCTCATCGGCCTCCTGATGCTGATCGGCATCGTCAAGAAGAACGCGATCATGATGATCGACGTGGCTGTCGAAACCATGCGAACGACGGGCGGGAAGGCGACGGCGGCGATCCACGAAGCCTGCGTGCGACGCTTCCGCCCGATCATGATGACGACCTTCTGCGCCCTGCTCGGCGCCCTGCCGATTGCGCTCGGCACAGGTGCGAGCTCGGAACTGCGCCAGCCGCTCGGCATCGCCGTCGTCGGCGGCCTGATCGTGTCGCAGCTTCTGACGCTGTTCATCACGCCTGTCATCTTCGTTGAGATGGACCGCTTCGGGAATTTCCTTCACCGCATGCTCAGCCGCGAGAAGAAGGAAGAGCATGTGGCAGCGGAAACGCGGGCGATGGCCGCGGAATAGAGAGACAGAAAGGGCGCCTTCCGGCGCCCTTTCGCATCAGCGGCCTTCGACCAGCTTGGGGAAATCCGCGACCAGCGTATCCCGCGTCTCGAAGCTGATCGGATTGTCGCTGTAGCGGTGATTGGCGATATAGAGCCTTGCGAAGATGAGCCGACTGTCGCCCTTCGTCGCCCAGCCGACAAACCAGCCGAGCGGCCGTTCGTAATTGGTCTTGCCGGCCGCGTTGCGCAGCCAGCCGGCGCCGGTCTTGCCCTGGATATCCCAGCCGTCAGCCGTCTGGAAATGCGGGACGATTGCCTCTGTCATCTGCCGCGCGCGCTGCGAGATCGGTAGACTACCGGTGCCGAAGCGGCGCAGGAACCTGACCTGATCCTCGGCCGAGATCTTCAGCGAGGACATCAGCCAGGATTCGGTCAGCCCATCCGTGTTGCCAGGCTCGCCCGAAACATCCTGGTTGCCGTAACCGAAACGCCTGACGTAATCGGCAAAGGCGCGCTTGCCGAGCTTGCGGGTCAGCGCCTGTGAGAACCAGACGATGGAATCCCGCTCCCAAATGGTCGGATCGGTATCCTTCTGCTCGCGTGGGGATCGGTTGAGCTTCGGATCATATGTCCAGAGCGGATTGTGCTCGTCGACCAAAATGCCGGAATCATAGCCCATCATGGCCAAAGGCAGTTTGAAGGTCGACTGCGGATAGAAACCCTGGTCGCAATTGCCCTGACGGTAAATCGTCTCGCCGGTCTTCTCATCGATGATGACGGTGCAGCGGATCGGATCGGCGGCATCGGCCGGCGATGCACCCATGGAAATTGCTGTAATACTTATGGAAAATGCCAGAAGAAGAAGTCTTTCGAAAGCCACTTTCGTTCTCCATATGGTTCGACCTCGGCTTTCTAGGCCGACCTGGAAGGCTCGATCAAACGATGATATTTCCGGTCAGGCATAAATCAGATTAGGCCATTGCCATGGTTCGACCATATTTGCCGCTGAACTCGCTGCGTGCCTTCGAGGCGGCGGCGCGGCACCTTTCCTTCACCCGGGCGGCGATCGAACTCTGTGTTACGCAGGCGGCCGTCAGCCATCAGGTGAAGCTTCTGGAACAGCGCCTCGGGGTGAGCCTGTTCCGCCGCCTGCCGCGCGGGCTGATGATCACGGAGGAAGGGCTGGCACTGCTGCCCGCCCTGCAGGATTCCTTCGACCGCATGGCCGATATGCTGGAGCGTTTCGAGGGCGGCCATGTGCGCGAGGTGCTGAAGCTCGGCGCCGTCGGCACGCTTGCCGTCGGCTGGCTCCTGCCGCGACTTGCCGATTTCCGCGAGCGATATCCTTTCATCGATCTCAGACTTTCGACCAATAACAACCGCGTCGATATTGCCGCCGAGGGGCTCGACTATACGATCAAGTTCGGCAATGGCGCCTGGCACGACATAGAGGCCGAAGCCCTGTTCGAAGCGCCGCTTTCGGTGCTCTGCGTTCCCTCGATCGCCCGCCAGCTCTCCTCCCCCGAAGACGTCGCCCATCAGACGCTGCTACGCTCCTACCGCGCCGACGAATGGCCGGGCTGGTTCGAGACGGCAGGGGTTACCTCCCCACCGATCCGCGGCATGGTCTTCGATTCCTCCGTGCTGATGATCGAGGCGGCGCTGCAGGGTGCGGGCGTGGCACTGGCGCCGCCCTTGATGTTTTCCCGCCAGCTTGCCGCCGGCGAGTTGGAACAGCCCTTCCCGATCTGGATTTCCAAGGGCAGCTACTGGCTGACGCGGCTGCAATCGCGCTCCGTCACGCCCGCCATGGAGATGTTTCGCAAGTGGATCGGCAAGATGGCCGAGGAGACGCGCGCGCAGCTCGGAAACTAGTTGAGGGCGGGTTGCTTTCCGGCTCCTGCTGTGCGATCACGCGCCTCTCACAACATGTCAGGGGCGCACCATAAGGCGCCCTTTCGTATTTCGGGGCACCTGCCCCGGTTCAGTCATTTTCGACAGATCTGATAAGGAGCACGGCCATGGCACAGGCGCTCGGGCTTGACTTCGGCACGACCAATACTGTTCTGGCGCTGGCAGATAGCGGCGCCGATACTCATTCCATATCGCTCACCAGCAGCGCCGGCACAGCCGACAGCATGCGCACCGCGCTCTCCTTCATGAAGGACGCGCAGCTCGGCGCTTCGGCGCTGAAGGTGGAGGCCGGGCACGCGGCGATCCAGCAGTTCATTGACAATCCCGGCGACTGCCGCTTCCTGCAGTCGATCAAGACCTTTGCGGCGAGCGCCCTCTTCCAGGGCACGATCATCTTCGGCAAGCGGCAGAGCTTCGAAGACCTGATGGAAATCTTCATCCGACGACTGCGCCACTATGCCGGAGAGAACTGGCCTGCGGACGTTACCCGCATCATTGCCGGCCGTCCGGTGCACTTTGCCGGAGCCAGTCCGGACCCGGTGCTGGCGGTGCAGCGCTACAACGAGGCGCTGACGCGCTTCGGCTTTCCGGAAATTCACTATGTCTATGAGCCGGTCGCCGCCGCTTTTTATTTCGCGCAGAACCTGAAGTCCGATGCGACCGTGCTCGTCGCCGACTTCGGCGGCGGCACGACGGACTATTCGCTGATCCGCTTCGAGACCAAGGCCGGCAAGCTGACGGCAACGCCGATCGGCCATTCCGGTGTCGGCGTCGCAGGCGATCATTTCGACGCGCGCATGATCGACAACATCGTCGCGCCGCAGATCGGCAAAGGGAGTCATTTCAAGAGCTTCGACAAGATCCTTGAGGTTCCCTCGAATTATTACGCAAGCTTCAGCCGCTGGAACCAGCTGTCGATCTTCAAGACCACAAGGGAATTCGAGGACCTGAAGAAGCTGGTGCGCACGGCGCTGGAGCCGGAGAAGCTGGAAATCTTCATCGATCTCATCGATCATGACGAGGGCTATCCGCTCTATCAGGCGGTCTCGGCAACGAAGATGGCGCTTTCCGCCGCCGAGGAAGCCCCCTTCGACTTCGCTCCGCTTGGCCGGGCCGGTCACCGAACGATCAAGCGCAGCGATTTCGAAAGCTGGATCGTCGATGATCTTGCCCGCATCGAGGGCGCACTCGGCGAGGTGCTGGAGAAGACCAACACGGATGCATCCGGCATCGACAAGGTGTTCCTGACCGGCGGCACATCTTTCGTGCCGGCCGTGCGGCGCATCTTCACCGAGCGCTTCGACAGCGACAAGATCGAGAGCGGCGGCGAACTGCTCTCGATCGCCCACGGACTGGCGCTGATCGGCGAACGCGACGACATCGACCAATGGACTGTGCAATAAGGGCCGAAAGGGCGCTGGCAGGTCTGCGCGCCCTTTCATTGCCGTTTTCGCTCCGCTAAAGTCCGTCCATGATCTCCGCCAACGACCTGACACCGGCCGAACTTGCCGCACTTCTGCATTTTCATGCGGAAGCGGGCGTGGACTGGCTGCTGGAGGACGAGGCGGTCGATCGGTTCGCCGAATTCGAGGCGATGAAGGCGGCACGCCGCGCGGCAGCACCCGCGCAGCCGGAAAGACTGGCGCAATCGCAAAGTGAGGCGCCTTCGCGCACGGCCGCCCCGCAGCAGCGCGCAGCCACTCCCGCCCCTGCCTCGCGCCCGCAGCCGGCTATCCCCGACGGCGAAGCGGTGCAGCAGGCGCGGTTTGCGGCCGAGAGCGCACGTTCGCTGACCGAGTTGAAGACGGCGCTGGAAGCCTTCAACGGCTGTAATCTGAAAAACAGCGTCCGCTCGACCATCTTCGCGAGCGGCGATCCGGCCAGCGGCATCATGGTGATCGGCCCGGCGCCGGGTGCCGATGACGAGCGCGAGGGCACGGCCTTTGCCGGTCGTCAGGGCCAGTTGCTGGACCGGATGCTGGCCTCGATCGGCCTCGATCGATCAGCCATTCTCCTGACGCAGATCATTCCCTGGCGCCCGCCGGGCAACCGCATGCCTTCGGCGGCCGAAACGGAGATCTGCCGTCCCTTCATCGAGCGGCAGATCGCGCTCGCCGAGCCGCGTGCCATTCTGCTGCTCGGCAATTACACGGCGCGATTCTTCTTCGGCGAGAATGACACGATTCACGGGCTTCGCGGCCGGTGGAAGGAGATCGCTGTCGCAGATCAGGTCATTCCGGCCATCGCCAGCCTGCATCCGCAGGACCTGTTAACCGCGCCTGTCAATAAGCGGCTCGCCTGGAGCGATCTCTTAGCCTTCCAGGCTAGACTTAAGTCGCTTTCTTTGCTTACAAATTAGCCAAGTTTGAAAATATTATGAATTGGTCCATGCAATATACGCATGGCTGCATCCTGCATGGGTGCATTGAAGAATCAATGCTGCACTGCAATATAGAAGGCGTGTCTTGGGAGGAATGAACAGGAACCAAGGCCATGAGCAAGCGTTTTCGTCCTATACATTGCGGGTTTGAAACCCTGCGCCAAGCAAGCGATCAGGTTCGCAGCACCCAGGGCTACAGCCGTTTCGGCTTTGCCACCAACGAACAGATGATCGCCCGCGGTACCGGCATCAACAGCCGCACCTCGCGTCCGGCGATGATCTTCGCGGATTTCCAGGAATATTGAAAAGGGTATGACGATCCGGCAGGCGGTTCGCCTGCCTGTTTCCGTTTTCAGACGTATCGACCGATGTCCAAAATCCTGATTTCCCTGCTGCGCAACATCGACTCTTTCGAGCATATCCGTGTCGCCGTCTGCGCCGCGCACGAATATCGGCGCGAGCTTTGCGATACGCCGTCCGAGGTCAAGGCTCCGGTTTGCGCCATCGCCTTCTGATCAGGACTGCTCGCTTTCGAGCTGCGCCTTTGCCCATTCGAAAGCTTCGTCCACGTAGGCGAACTTGATCGCCTGCCAGCCGACATATTCCCTCAGGAAATCGCGCGACAGCCAAAGCTGCGACTTCTTGGACTCGTCGTACCAGCCGACACAGCCGCGTTGTGCTCCTTTGGCCAGCAGCCGCTGCAGATGCGTGCGCGACATCATGAAATCACCGGCTAGCGCGCGGGTTTCCACCTTGCCGATCGTCAGCCGTGTCGGATCGGTACCTTCAAGATCGAGCCTGGACATGAAATGATCGATGACCATACCGCCCGCTTCCGTCCAGAGGAACATCGCCACCTGCTCCGGCGGTTCGCGCCAGTTGCCATCCTCGAGGCAGTTATAAGCGACACGCGGCTGGATCTGGCGGAAAAGCAGCGGATTTTCCTGCAGGAACGCCGCCCGCTTTCCACCATCGAGGAGATCAAGCGCGCCGAGATTGGCGAGCAACCAGCCGAACATTGCCTGATGGCTGACTTCGGCCGGCTCGAAATGGCGCGGGCGGCGGCGTTCATCGCCAGGCGTATGGGTGATGAAGCGGTAGGTGAAGAGCTCTTCGATGAAGGCGAGCACCGTATTGCGGCTGGCGATCTTGTGCGCGGTGATCTTGCCGGTCAGCCGGACGGCGGTGAAACCCGAGGTCGCGTCCCGCGGATCATATTCGAGATGCAGCGCATAAGCCGTCTGCGTCAAGAGCCAGCGTTGATGCGAGGCCAGCAGGCGCGCCAGCCGCGGCCCCGCATCAAACATGCCACGCATTTGCCCGGCCAGAAAGCGAATGCTCACTACGAAAGAGGGGTCCTGCGCCAGTTGTTCCGCCGTGAACGCCATGATGCTTTTCCTCAACCCCCGCTCGCAAGCCAGCGTTCGGAGCAGCGATACCGAAACTCCCCCGGCATCCATGGCCTGTCGAATATGCACGGCTTTGAATAAATGAAAGTAATTCACTTTCATAACCATATTTTTGCGAAAAGCGATATCCTAAGATTTCGCCATCCAGCTTTCTTTTGAGGGGCGAATGGCGAAATTATTCAATCATGGCGTTATGAAATTCGACCTGAGGTACGCCTTAAAGCCTTTTTCCGGACAGGAAAGGCGTATTGCGGCTCAGGGTTGCGGCGTACCGGCTCTTCGAGCCTCGCGACGTTCGAGGCCGAGCTGATGCTCGCGGTAGATGATGAAAATGCCGGCGGCAATGACGATGATAGTGCCAAGCAGCATGGTGCTGCTCGGGACGTCGTCGAAGACATAATAGGCGACGATGCCGCCAAGCAGGATCGAGCTGTATTCGAAGGGAGCGATGGTGGACACATCCGCGTGGCGGTAGCTCTCGGTCAGGAGGATCTGCGCGACACCGCCGCAGAAACCGGCGGCGATCAGGAAGAGAGCCGATGACCAGTCGAGCAGCAGCCAGCCGAACGGTACGGTCACCAGGGAGAAGACCGAAGCCGTGATCGAGAAATAGAGCACGATCGTCGCCGTCTTCTCGTCCTCGACGAGGCGGCGCACCTGGATCATCGCCATGCCGCCGAGCACGGCCGAGAGCAGCACGCAAAGCGCGCCGACCGCCTGTTCGGCTGCCATGCCGCCTTCCCGGAACAGCGTGAGCTTCGGCCAGGAGATGATGGCAACACCGATAATGCCGAAGCAGACGGCGCTCCAGCGATAGACGCGCACCGTCTCGCCCAGGAAAACGGCTGCGAAAATGACGGCGACGAGCGGCGTGGCGTAACCGAGCGCGATTGCTTCGGGGAGCGGCAGATGCAGAAGCCCGTAGAAGCCGAGCCCCATCGAGATGATGCCGAGCGTGCCGCGCTTCAGATGGCCGACAGGATTGGCGGTGTAGAAGGCGGAGCGCAGTTGATGCCGGTAGCCGAGATAGGCCATGATCGGAAACAACGCGAAGAAGGAGCGGCAGAAGGTCACCTGCCCCGGCGGGATATCCGACCCAGCCAGCTTGATGAAAGTCTGCATGGCCAGGAAGACCACGACCGACGAGACTTTCAGCGCAATGCCTCTCATCGGGTTTCTGAGAACCGATTCCATAATCCAGGCTCTTATGCGGGTATGCCGAGCGGGGGAGACGCGTTCGACTCGAACGCAGCGGACGATCTTTTCATGGTAACCGAAGAAATGCGCCGGTGGGAAAAAATCTGCGTGCGGTAGAGCGCCGTGCGTCCATTCGGACGCTCAAAGGACGCTCCAACTGTTGGAATCGACACATCGGGCTTTCCGAAAATCGATTCCGATTTTCGGGCCGATGCTGTAGGCCGCAAGTATTTACCCGCTTTTTATCTGCCGCTTTTCTGTGCAATTCGGTTTTCTGATGAAAAAACTTCGCGTTTTACGCTCATTCCCCCGAAAATGTTCACATGTGCAGCCATTGCGTTAACCAGTTGCAAACCATGCCACCGCATCGTTCCCAGTTAATTAATCATACAAAAGAATCGCATTCGTTCCGCAGCCAGCCGCGTCAGATTATTTTCAGGATCTTTTTCAATGAAGCCGCTCAGCGCAGAGATCATATCCCAGTCTCAGAACGCAACGCCCCGCTCGATGCGTGTCGTGACCGACGGCATCAGCACGGATCTGGAGCGTTTCAGCACCGACAACACCAGCATCGTCAAGCAGATCAAACTGCTTGCCATCAACGCGCTGATCGAGGCGGCCCGCGCCGGTGAAACCGGCAAGGGCTTTGCCGTCGTCGCCAATGAAGTGCAGCGGCTGGCGCAGATTGCCACCGAGATCACCAACAAGTTCGAGAGCAATGTGCTGGGACGCATCGGCCTCAGCCGTGCGATGGCGGATTCGCTCGTCACCGAGATGGAAGGCGTGCGGCTGACCGATCTCGCGCAGACGCTGGTCCAACTCATCGTGCGCAACCTCTTCGAACGCACCGCCGACGTGCGCTGGTGGGCGACGGATCCGGCGCTCTGGCAGACGCTGCAGGCGCCGGACAGGGACAGCATCGCCTTCGCGGCCGAACGGCTCGGCGTCATCAACCGCTTCTATACCGTCTATCTCGATCTCGTGATGACCGATCTCTCCGGCCGGGTGATCGCATCGGCCAATCCGACCTTCCAGCGCAAGATATCAGGTTCGTCGCTTGCCGGCGATCCCTGGTTCCGGGCCGCCGCCAGCTGCGCCTCCGGCGACGACTATATCGTCGATGAGGTGAAACCGAGCCCTCTCCACGACCAGCGGCATGCGCTCGTCTATGCCACGGGCATCCGCGAAGGCGGCAAGGTCGACGGCAAGCTGCTCGGCACGCTCGGCGTCTATTTCGACTGGCAGAACCAGGGTCAGGCGATCGTCGAGAAGGAAGCCAACCTGCCGCCACAGCTTGCGGAAAAGACCACCGTCATGCTGCTCGACGGCGCAAGCCGGGTTATCGCCAGCACCAATCCGGCCATGCTCTTCACCCATTTCGCGCTCGCCAACCAGACCGGCCAGCCGAAGGGCAGCTATTACGACAATAACGGCTCGATCGTCGCCTTTGCGCGCACGCTCGGCTACGAGGATTACGACGGGCTCGGCTGGTGTGGCGTCGTCATCCAGCAGACGGAAAGCGATGCCGAGATCAAGGCGGCACTCAATCTCAAATAGCGGGCTTCCCCATTCAGCTGCACTACCACAATTCGTATGGAATAATTTGCCTGTGAACTTCGCGTTCACGGGCATTTTGCTTTAACTTTAGTTCAGACTTTAATGTAATCATGGCGGCCGAATTTCAGCAGAGTGCGCCCGCCTCTGTAATCGGCCATTGTCTAATAAAGGTCTTCAGGCAACATGCGAACAGATACCGGTCAGGTCATCAATCTGGCAGATTACCGCCCAACAGATTTCGTGCTGGAACGCGTCGACCTGACTTTTGAACTGGATCCGACTGAAACAAAGGTGGAAGCGCGGCTGATCTTCCATCGCCGCGAAGGCGCCGATCCTTCCGCGCCCCTCATCCTCGATGGCGACGAGCTCAATCTTTCCAGCCTTCTCTTCGACCAGAACGAGCTGGCGCCGGAACGCTACACGGTAACGCCCGAAAGCCTGACCATTCGCGACCTGCCGGAAACGGTGCCTTTCGAAGTGACCGTCACCACGATCATCAATCCGGAAGCCAATACCCAGCTGATGGGCCTTTACCGCACCAGCGGCATCTATTGCACGCAGTGCGAGGCCGAAGGCTTCCGCCGCATCACCTATTTCCCCGACCGGCCGGATGTGCTGGCGCCCTACACGGTCAACATCATCGCCGACAAGGATGCCAATCCGCTGCTCTTGTCGAACGGCAATTTCCTCGGCGGCGCCGGCTACGGCCCGGGCAAGCATTTCGCCGCCTGGTTCGATCCGCATCCGAAGCCGAGCTATCTCTTCGCGCTGGTCGCCGGCGACCTCGGCGTCGTCGAAGATGCGTTCACCACGATGTCCGGCCGCGAGGTCGTGCTGAAGATCTATGTCGAGCATGGCAAGGAGCCGCGTGCGGCCTATGCGATGGACGCGCTGAAACGCTCGATGAAGTGGGACGAGGAGGTTTTCGGGCGCGAATACGATCTCGATATCTTCATGATCGTCGCCGTCTCCGACTTCAACATGGGCGCCATGGAGAACAAGGGCCTCAACGTCTTCAACGATAAATATGTGCTCGCCGATCCCGAGACGGCGACAGATGCCGACTACGCCAATATCGAGGCGATCATCGCGCATGAATACTTCCACAACTGGACCGGCAACCGCATCACCTGCCGCGACTGGTTCCAGCTCTGCCTCAAGGAAGGCCTGACTGTTTATCGCGACCACGAATTCTCGTCGGACCAGCGCTCGCGCCCGGTCAAGCGCATTGCCGAGGTGCGCCACCTGAAATCCGAGCAGTTCCCGGAAGATGGCGGCCCGCTCGCCCATCCGGTGCGCCCGACCAAATATCGCGAGATCAACAACTTCTATACGACGACGGTCTATGAGAAGGGCAGCGAAGTCACGCGCATGATCGCGACTCTGCTCGGCCGCGAGACCTTCAAGAAGGGCATGGACCTCTATTTCGCTCGCCATGATGGCCAGGCCGTCACGATCGAGGATTTCGTCAAGTGCTTCGAGGATGCGAGCGGCCGTGACCTCTTGCAGTTCTCGCTCTGGTATCATCAGGCCGGCACGCCGCTGGTTACCGCTTCCGGCACCTATGATGTGGGCACCAAGAGCTTCAGCCTGTCGCTGGAACAGATGATCCCCGCCACCCCCGGTCAGCCGACCAAGGAGCCGATGCATATTCCGCTGAGCCTTGCGCTTTTTGCCGAAGACGGTTCGAAGATCGAACCTGCCTCCGTCGATGGCGCCGAATATGCTGGCGAGGTGCTGCATCTGACGGCGCGCACGCAGACCGCCGTCTTCCACGGCGTTGCCTCGCGCCCGGTGGTTTCGATCAATCGTTCCTTCTCCGCGCCGATCAACCTGCATTTCGACCAGAGCCCGGCGGATCTCGCCCTGCTCGCCCGCTACGAGACGGATCATTTCGCCCGCTGGCAGGCGCTGACGGATCTGGCGCTGCCGAACCTCTTGAAGGCTGCCCGCGATGCGCGTGAGGGCACCGCGATCGTCTGCGAACAGACCTTCGTCGACACGTTGATTGCGGCGGCTGCCGATGAAAGCCTCGAGCCAGCCTTCCGCGCCCAGGCCCTCGCCTTGCCGAGCGAATCCGACATCGCGCGCGAGCTCGGCAGCAATATCGACCCCGATGCCGTCCATGCCGGCCGCCAGGCGGTCATGAAGCAGATCGCCGAAGCCGGCAAAGGCACGTTCGCGGCCCTCTACGACGCGATGACCACGCCCGGCGAATTCAGCCCGGATGCCAAGAGCGCCGGCCGCCGCGCGCTGCGCAACGCCGCGCTGACCTACCTCTCCTATGCCGAAGGCAGCCCTGTTCGCGCCAAGGCCGCCTTCGACGGCGCCAACAACATGACCGATCTCAGCCATGCGCTGACGATCCTCGCTCATCGTTTCCCCGACAGCGCAGAGGCCAAGGCGGCGCTCGAAACCTTCCGCAGCCGTTTCCAGGACAATGCGCTCGTCGTCGACAAGTGGTTCGCCATCCAGGCCGGCATTCCCGGACCGGGCGCGCTCGATCGCGTCAAGGCGCTGATGGAAAACCCGCTCTTCAAGCGCACGAACCCGAACCGCATGCGCTCGCTGGTCGGCACGTTCGCCTTCGGCAATCCGACCGGCTTCGGCCGCGCCGACGGCGAAGGCTATCGTTTCCTCGCCGGCGAGATCCTCGATATCGACCAGCGCAACCCGCAGCTGGCCGCACGCCTGCTGACCTCGATGCGTTCCTGGCGCTCGCTGGAATCGGCCCGCGCCGATCACGCGCGTTCGGCGTTGATCGAAATCGAAAAAGCAGCCAGCCTTTCGACCGATGTTCGCGACATCGTCGAGCGCACCCTCAAGGGCTGATTTGCGCAAGTGATTTGCCGCCTGGCTGCCTTCATCCGATGAAGCAGCTAGGCTGCACTAGCTGCGAATCTCTTTGAAAAACCAGCAATCACAAATGGTTAACAAATTTTTACCATCGGCTCTGGACAAGGCGAATCACGCATGATTCTCTAGGTGCAGTTCGAGCGAGCGGCGCGCGAATCACACGAGGGACAAGGTTCAGAGATGATGGACGTGCGGCGGGCAACCGCGGCCGAAGGACGGCTGCGTGTCGATTTTGGCGGGCTCAAAGCCTGGCGCGACAGCCTGTCCGGACAGACCGCAAAAGCTCCTGAGCCATTGCTGCGCCACCTGCCGAAGGCCGAGCTTCTGCTGAAGCGCGCCATCCCCATTCTGATCGTCGCCTTCCTTGCCGTCGTGGCGACCTCGCATTTCTTCGGCATGGTCAGCGAATACAGTCGCATGGCGGCCTCCGCGCGCCATGCGACTGCGCTTTCTGCTGCAACTGCTGCTGCTGTCTTTTCCGATGCGACCGATATGTTCGACGGCGGCAACGCTGCGGAAGCGCAGGCGCGTCTAGCGAAGTTCCTGCCGCAGGACCGGCTGGAAAACGGTGCCTTCGTGCTGCTGGTGCAGGCAAGCGGCAAGGTCTTTGCGGCAACGACGGCGGGTGCCGCCTATGTCGGCGCCGATGTCTCGACCCTCTTTCCCGAGATCTCCGCCATCCGCCGGTTCGGCGACCGCACCGATGTCATCGAGACGAGCATCGGCGGCGAGCTGCATTATGCCGAGATCGCGCTGATGGGCACGGCCGGCGGCTATATCATTTCCGCAACCTCTCTCAACGAGATCAACCGCCTCTGGCGCGAAGAGCTGACGCTCAATGTCACGCTGTTTGCCGGCATTTCCTCCATTCTGCTGGTCATCCTCTACGCCTATTACATGCAGGTGAAGCGGGCGCGCGATGCCGACGACATCTTCCTGGAATCCAACCTCCGGGTCGAGACCGCGCTTTCGCGCGGCCGCTGCGGCCTCTGGGATTTCGATTTCCACAACCGCGAATTCTTCTGGTCCCGCTCGATGTACGACATGCTCGGGCTTGCCGGTTCCGACAAGACAATGAGCTTTGCCGATGCGGCCCGCCTGATGCACCCCGAAGACAACGGCCTGCATGAGATCGCCCGCGCCGTCGCCAAGGGCGATTCCGGCCAGGTCGACCAGATTTTCCGCATGCGCCATGCGGCCGGCCACTACGTCTGGATGCGCGCCCGCGCCCAGGTGATCCGCAGCCATTCCGGCCGCGTGCACATGATCGGCATCGCCATGGACGTGACCGAGCAGCATCGCCTTGCCCAGCGCTACGCCGAGGCCGACCAGCGTCTGGCCGATGCCATCGAATGTACTTCGGAAGCCTTCGTGCTGTGGGACAAGAACGACCGGCTCGTCATGTGCAACGCGCATTTCCAGCAGGCCTACGGCCTTCCGGACAGCGTGCTCGTGCCCGGCACCGAGCGCACGGTTGTCCATGCCGCCGCGGCGCGTCCCGTCATCGAGCGGCGGATCGCCGATGCCGACGGTTCCGGCTATTCGCGCACGACGGAAGTGCAGCTTGCCGACGAGCGCTGGCTGCAGATCAACGAACGGCGTACCCGCGATGGCGGCCGCGTTTCCGTCGGCACCGATATCACGCCCTTGAAGCGTCACCAGGAGCGCCTGCGCGACTCCGAGCGCCGGCTGATGGCGACGATCAACGATCTCTCCGCCTCGCGCCAGACGCTGGAAACACAGAAGGCCGAGCTTTCGACCGCCAACTCCAACTATCTCGTGGAGAAGGAACGCGCGGAAGCGGCCAACAAGGCGAAGTCGGAATTCCTCGCCAACATGTCGCATGAGCTGCGCACGCCGCTCAACGCCATCCTCGGCTTCTCGGAGATCCTGCAGAACCAGATGTTCGGCCCGCTCGGCTCGGCCAAGTACAATGAATATGCCCGCGATATCCATGACAGCGGCAAACATCTCCTGAACGTCATCAACGACATCTTGGACATGTCGAAGATCGAGGCCGGCCACATGCTTTTGTCGCGCGAGCCAACCGACCTTGCACCGCTGATCGAGGAAAGCCTGCGCTTCACCGCCATTCCGGCAGCCGAGAAGAACATCGTCATCGAGCAGCGTATCTCCTCGGGCATGACGCTGATGGCCGATCGCCGCGCCATGAAGCAGGTGCTGCTGAACCTGCTTTCCAATGCCGTGAAGTTCACCAACGAGGGCGGGCGTATTGCGGTTCGCACGCGGCGCGTCGGCGATGGCGTCATGGTCACCATCGCCGATACCGGCATCGGCATTCCGCAGACAGCGCTCACCAAGATCGGCCAGCCCTTCGAGCAGGTGCAGAGCCAATATGCCAAGAGCAAGGGCGGCTCTGGCCTCGGCCTTGCCATTTCCCGGTCGTTGACCCACCTTCACGGCGGCAGCATGAAGATCCGCTCCCGCGAGTCCATCGGCACGGTGATCTCGTTGCGTATTCCCGATCACACCTGAGGCAATCAGGCACTAAGCCTTCACCACCGTCTGGAACACCTTGCGGACGGCCTTGGAGAGCCGCTTTACTTCCCCCTCCAAAGTCTTGATATCGGGGCAGTCACCGGCCCGGCAGACGAGTTCGGTCAGACCGGCGGGTGCCTCCTTTGGATCGAACGGGCCATCAATACACAGGCGGATAAGCTGTGAAAGCTCGGTGTAAAGCGCGAAGGCTTCCAGGCAAGTGTCCAAATCGGCGGAGACCATCAGGTCCGAACCCAGCGCTTTCAGTGCTGCCCCCGTGGTGAGGCCATTCACCGTTGTATCAACACCGTTTGCCGGGGCGATCAGCGCCAAGTATTGGGCGATGAATTCGATATCGACCACACCGCCCGGAATGAGCTTCAGATCCCAGCCATTTTCCGGCGCCTTCTCCTTTTCGATCAGCTCGCGCATCTCGACGACGTCATGGGCGACCTTGGGGATATCGCGCTTTTTCGACAGGACGTCGGCAATGATGCTTTCGGCCTCGCCGATCAGGCTTTGATCGCCACAGATCAGCCGGGCGCGCGACAGCGCCATATGCTCCCAGGTCCAGGCCTCTTCGCGCTGGTATTTGCCGAAGGCATTGATGCGGGTGGCGACCGGACCCTTGTTGCCGGAGGGCCGGAGGCGCATGTCGACTTCATAGAGCACGCCTTCGGCCGTTGGCGCCGAGAAGGCGGCAATCAGGCGTTGGGTGATGCGCGTGAAGTATCGCGTGGCGTCGAGCGGCTTTGCACCGTCGGATTCGGTGGCGGAATCGTCGTAGTCGTAGAGCAGGATGAGGTCGATATCGGAGCCCGCCGTCAGCTCGAAGCTGCCGAGCTTGCCCATGCCGGCAATGGCGATACGTCCTCCTGGATAATCGCCGTGCGCGACGCGGATCTCCTTCATGACAGCATCAAGTGCCGCCTCGATAATGAGGTCTGCGAGATGGGTAAAGGCGCGCGAGGCCATGTCACCGTTGATCGAGCCGGTCAGCAGGCGGATGCCGATCAAAAAGCGCTGTTCGGCAGCGAAGATGCGCAGCCGGTCCAGCACTTCCTCATAGTGTCGGGCCTGCACCAGCGAGCCCTTCAGCCGCTCGCCGAGATAGTCGCGTGTCGGCAGCTCGGCCATCAGGCCGGGATCAAGCATGCCGTCGAAGACATGCGGGCGGGCGGCGATGACTTCCGCGAGCTTCGGCGCCGAGGACATGATGTTGACGATCAAGGAAAGCAGCGCCGGATTGCTACCGAGCAGCGAGAAGAGCTGGATGCCTGACGGCAGGCCGGAAATGAAGCTGTCGAAGCGCAGCAGCGCCTCGTCTGCCCGCTTGCTTTCACCGAAGACGCGCAGAAGCTCGGGCGCCAGTTCCGTCAGACGCTCGCGCGCCTCGACCGATTGCGTGGCGCGATAGCGGCCATAGTGCCAGGTGCGGATGACGCGTGAAATATCCGATGGCCGTTCGAAGCCAAGCTTCTTCAGCGTCTCCAGCGTATCGGGATCGTCACCCTGGCCGGTGAAGACGAGATTGCCTGTTCCAACGGAGAGCTTGGTTTCCTGCTCGAAGAGGTCGGCGTAGCGCCGCTCGACCGCTTTCAGCACCTCCACCAGCCGTTCGGAAAAGCTCGGCGTGTCATTGAAGCCCATCATGAAGGCGATGCGCTTCAGCTCTGCGTCGGTCTCCGGCAGAAGATGGGTCTGCTCGTCGCGCACCATCTGGATGCGGTGCTCGACATCGCGCAGAAACCAGTAGGCCTCCGTCAGCTCGTCACGCGTTTCCGCATCGATCCACTTTGCCTTGGTGAGTTCGGAGAGCGTCTCCTCCGTCACGCGCGAGCGCAGTGCCGGCATCCGGCCGCCGGCGATCAGCTGCTGGGTCTGCACGAAGAATTCGATCTCGCGGATGCCGCCGCGGCCGAGCTTGACGTTATGGCCCTTCACGGCGATTGCGCCATGGCCCTTGTGAGCGTGGATCTGCCGCTTGATGGAGTGGATGTCGGCGATGGCTGCATAATCGAGATATTTGCGGAAGACGAAGGGAGCAAGGCCGCGCAGGAACTGTTCGCCCGCAGGCAGATCACCGGCGACGGCGCGGGCCTTGATGAAGGCGGCCCGCTCCCAGTTCTGCCCCCTGCCCTCGTAATAGATCATCGCGGCATCGACGGGGATTGCGAGCGGTGTCGAGCCGGGGTCCGGCCGCAGCCTGAGATCGGTGCGGAAGACATAACCATCGGCCGTGCGCTCCTGAAGGATGCGCACCAGCCGCCGCATCATGCGCGGGAAGATCTCGATCGCATCATCCGGATCAGGCACGATGCCGGCCTCTTCGTCGAAAAAGACGACGAGATCGATATCGGAGGAATAGTTGAGCTCGGAGGCGCCGAGCTTGCCCATGCCGAGAACGATCAGACCGGAGCCTTCGCTGGGTGCGGCTGTAGTCTTCAGTTTCAGCTTGCCGCTCTCATGCGTGGATAGCAGCAGATGATCGATGGCGGCCTCGACCGAGGCCTCGGCAAGTTCGCTGAGCCAGCCGGTCGTTGCCCGGCCGTCGAAGATGCGGGCGAGATCGGCAAGTGCTACGAGGAAGGCCACCCTGCGCTTGACGATGCGCAGCCTGCTCATCACCTGCCCTTCGCCGGGCACGCTTCCTTCACTATCCGGCTTCCAGCAATCGCGCGCCTCAGAAATCAGCGCTTCGATCTGCGGCTCCAGCGGATCACTGATGGCGGAAGCCAGTATAGACGGATCGAGATTGGCGATCTCGCGCAGGTAGGGAGACAGCGTCAGGACAGCAGCGATGAAATCGCGCAGTGGCCCTTCGGCCTTCAGCATATCGGCCACAACAGGCCCACTCTTGCCGATATCCTGCAGGTCGGCGAGCGCCGCTTTCAGCTCCGTCTGGTTCAGCGGCCGCAGCAGTCCCTCGGTGACATCCTTCAAGCCGCGCTTCGATTTCGTCAGCATTCGCTCTCCCTGGCATGGCCGCAATGCGACTTTAAACTAGGGTCTCAAGGCGAAAGCGCCAATATGAAAATGATAAGGAAAATCAGGCTGCCCTGGCAGGGAAAACCATGCTGACAGTGAGGCCGGGGCGCTGCGCGTTGCCGGGATCCGTATCGGAAAGCTCCAGCGTGCCGCCATGCAGCTCCATGATGGCCTCGACGAGAGAAAGGCCAAGGCCGGTACCGGGTTTCGAGCGGCTTTCATCCAGGCGCACGAAGCGCTTCAGCACGTCCTCGCGCCGGTCGGCGGGAACACCCGGCCCGCGGTCGGCAACGGACAGGCAGGTGCCGTCGGGGCGGCGGCTGAGCTTCACCGAGACCGCGCCGGCCCCTTCGGCATCGGCGGAATATTTGATCGCATTGTCGAGCAGATTGAAGATCGCCTGACCGATCAGTTCGCGATTGCCCTGGATCTCGATGCCGGGTTCGATCTCGGAGGTCAGCGTCATACCCGCCTCATCGGCAACGGGCTCATAGAGTTCGGCGCTGTCGGCGACGATGGCGGAAAGCTCGATCGGCGACATTTCGGCGGCGACGGAGCCGGCTTCCACGCGCGAGATCATCAGCAGCGCGTTGAAGGTGCGGATCAGCTGGTCGGATTCGGAGATGATGCCTTCCAGCGCGCCGCGGCGCACCTCGCCATCCTCGATGTCGAGCGCATCGGCCGCCTTGTTGCGCAGGCGCGTCAGCGGCGTCTTCAGGTCATGGGCGATATTGTCGGAAACCTGCCGCAAGCCTTCGTTCAACTTCTCGATGCGTTCCAGCATGTTGTTCAGCGAGACGGAAAGACGGTCGAATTCGTCACCCGAGCCGCCAACCGGCAGGCGCTGCGAGAGATCGCCGGCCATGATCTTCTTGCCGGCATCCGACATGCGGTCGATGCGTTTCAGCGCGTTGCGGCCGATGCCGAACCAGATGATGATGGCGCCGAGGCCCATGATGGCGAGCGCGATCATCAGTGCCTGGCGCACCAGCACGCGGAAACGTTCCGGCTCGCCCAGGTCGCGGCCGATCAGCACGCGCAGGCCGTTGTCGAGGACGAAGATGTTGGCAATCGCCGTATGCCGCACCACGCCGCTATCGGTGTAGCGCTGATACATGAAGGGCACCGAGGTCCAGCCTTGTTCCTCGAAAACGCCCGGCTGCACGGAGGCGACGTTGCCGGCAAGGATATCGCCGGAGGGGCCTGCAATGAGATAGAGATTGGCGCCCGGCTGGCGGGCGCGGCGCTCCATGGTGCGCAAAAGCAGGTTCATGCCGCCGGCATCATAGGCGCGCTGGACCTGCGTCACCTCCTGGGCGACTGCGTCGCGGATCTGGCCGGTCAGCAGCCGCTCGGACATCGCCGTCACATAGATGACGAGCGTTGCGGCGCAGATGGCGAAGAGCAGGATATAAAGGGCCGAAAGGCGGACTGCAGTGGACTTGAAGAGAACCCGGAAACGGCTCATCCGTCGTCCTTGATCATGTACCCCGCACCTCGGATCGTCTTCAGCAGCGGCTGGCTGAAGTCTTTCTCGATCTTGGAGCGCAGGCGCGAGACATGCACGTCGATGACATTGGTCTGCGGATCGAAGTGGTAATCCCAGACATTCTCCAGCAGCATGGTGCGGGTCACGACCTGACCGGCATTCTTCATCAAGTATTCCAGCAGGCGGAATTCGCGCGGCTGCAGCGGGATTTCCTTGCCGCCGCGGCGGACCTCATGGGAGAGGCGGTCGAGCTCGAGATCGCCGACGCGATAGACGACGTCCTGATCCGGCGTGCCCTTGCGGCGGCCGAGCACTTCGACGCGGGCAAGCAGCTCGCTGAAAGCGTAGGGTTTCGGCAGGTAATCGTCGCCGCCGGCGCGCAGGCCGGTCACGCGGTCGTCGACCTGGCCGAGAGCCGAGAGAATGAGTACGGGCGTGTGGATGGCCTTGCGGCGCAGTTCGCTGATGACGGAGAGGCCGTCGCGGCGCGGCAGCATGCGGTCGATGACGATGACGTCGTAGGTATTCTCCGTGCCCATGAAGAGACCGCTTTCGCCGTCACTTGCATGGTCGGCAACGATGCCTGCCTCGCGAAACGCTTTCGTGAGATAGACCGCCGCCTCCAGGTCGTCTTCGATGATGAGAATCTTCATGCGGCCGACATTACCCGCCGGTTGCTTTTCGGCAAGGCTCAAAGCGTCTTCCTGTTGTGCGGAGGTCATTGCGGGCGTCCTTCATACTTTGAAGAATTCTGCAGACTTGAGGAGTTGGAGCCGCGCGGCATTTACGCCTGCGCGGCTCCTGCCTTCATGGGGATAGAAGATCAGCCCTGGCCGTTGATCGGAAGGGCGACGAAGCGGCTGCCGTCCTTCGACTGGATCTGGAACAGTGCGCGGGTGCGGCCGTCCTTCTTGGCCTGATTGATGACGCGGACGACATCGTCGGCGCTGGAGACCTCCTGGTTGTTGACCGAGGTGATCGTTTCGCCTTCCTTGATGCCCTTGTCGGCAGCATCCGAATTCGGATCGATGCCGGTGATGGCGAGGCCCTTGCCGTCATCGGCGGGGCCGACCGTCAGGCCGAGATCGGCAAGCGCCTTCTCGGAAGCCGGCGGCTGGGCCGGCTCTTGCTGGCCGTTGTCGTCACCAGCGGAAGCCTGCTGGTCGGCCGGCAGCGTGCCGAGCTCGACGGTGACGGACTGGGCCTTGCCGGAACGCCATACCGAAAGCTCGACCTTGCTGCCCGGCGTCATCGCGCCGATGCGGCGGCTGAGATCGCGGGCATCCTTGACCGGTTCGCCGTTGACGGCGGTGACGACGTCACCCGTCTTCATGCCGGCCTTCTGGCCGGGCGTACCTTCCTGGGCGGAAACGACCAGAGCGCCGTTTGCTTCGGAGAGGCCGAGCGAGTCGGCGATATCCTTGGTGACCGGCTGGATCTGCACGCCGAGGTAACCGCGCGAAACCGTACCGTCCTTCATCAGGTCGGTGACGACGTCCCTGGCGGTGGAAGCCGGGATTGCGAAGGCGATACCGACGCTGCCGCCGGACGGCGAGAAGATCGCGGTGTTGATACCGACGACCTGGCCATTAAGGTTGAAGGTCGGGCCGCCCGAGTTGCCGCGGTTCACGGCTGCGTCGACCTGCAGGTAATCGTCATAGGGGCCGGAGCCGATATCGCGGCCGCGCGCCGAAACGATGCCGGCCGTGACCGTGCCGCCGAGGCCGAAGGGGTTGCCGACGGCGACGACCCAGTCGCCGACGCGGACCTTGTTGTCATCGGCCCAGTTGACATAGGTGAATTTGCGGCCCTTGCCATCGACCTTCAGCACGGCGAGGTCGGTGCGCGGATCCTTACCGATCAGCTTGGCGTCCAGCTCGGTGCCGTCGTTCATGACAGCGACGAAGGCGGAGCCGTCGGAAACGACGTGGTTGTTGGTGACGATATAACCGTCCTCAGTGATGAAAAAGCCCGACCCTTGAGCGACCGGACGCAGACGGCCCGGGCCGCCCGGCTGGCCGAAGCGGCGCTGCTGGTTCTGACCCTGGTGGCCCTGGCCCTGTTCGCCGAACTGGCGGAAGAACGGCTTCAGAGCGTCCGGCAGATCGTCAAAGCCGCGGCCGTTGAAATCGAAGGAGAAACCGTCGCCGTCATCGGAAGCGGGCTTCACGCGGCTTTCGACGCGGACGGAAACGACGGCAGGGGAAACGGCGTCAACGACATTGGCAAAGCTCGGAACCGAGGGAGACTGGACATTGACAGCCTCGGCGTAAGAACGGGAGATCTCGACAGGGATACCGGTTGCAAGCACGGCGGCTGCCAGACCGGCAACGGTGGATGCCTGAAGCACCGTTTTGAGGGACGGACGTCCGCGGAAATTTTTGAGCATTAGAGCACCTTCTCTTCTTGTTCAGATCTCGTTCCGGGCGATGCCGGATCCGTGAATGATCGAGATATAGGACGCCAGACCTTACTGCGAACTGTCCGGCCCATGAAAAATTCGTAATGTACTGACATTCTTTTGGTTGCATGCGGGGATGCGGTCGAGCCGCCTGCCGCATCCTATTTAACCAATTGGTTGACAAGCAGACTTCCAGCCAGTATTTAACCATTGCGTTACATACGAGGCCCATCATGCAGACCGATAGTTTGAGCGCCGCTTTTGCAGCCCTCGCAGACCCCACACGCCGGGCGATCATCGCGCGGCTGGCCGAAGGCGAGGCTTCGGTCAACGAACTCGCCGCCCCTTTCGACATGAGCCTTCCGGCCGTCTCGAAACATCTGAAGGTGCTGGAAAAGGCTGGCCTCATCAGCCGTGGCAAGGAAGCCCAGTGGCGACCGGCCAGGCTCGAGCCGCAGACGATGAAGAGCATTGCCGACTGGCTGGAGCAATACCGGCGCTTCTGGGAATCGAGCTTCGACCGGTTGGACGGCTACCTTCAGAAGATCCAGAGCGCGGACGACGGCGGCTCGCGCAACTAGAGTATCGGACCGAAAAGTGTGAAGCGGTTTTCGGAGAATCCGATGCTTAAAAAGATCGATCCTCACATTTTCAATCATGACAAGGGGAATATCATGGCCGATCAGCTATCGCGCCCCACATTGCACATGCAGCGGATATTCGACGCGCCGCGTGCGCTCCTCTGGGCCGCCTGGACGCGGCCGGAAATGGTCGTGGCCTGGCTCGGCCCCGTCGAATGGCCAGCCGTCAGCGTCGTACAGGATCTGCGTGTCGGCGGCTCGTACAGGGCCTGCCTGAAGAATGCCAGGGATGGCCGGCTGTTGTGGCAGAACGGCGTCTACAGGGAAATCGACGAGCCCTCGCGCCTCTCCTTCACCTTCCAGTGGGAGGGATCGCATGAGGACGGCGAACCGGTTGTGACACTCGTAACCGTTATCTTCGAGGAACTGGCCGATGGCCGCACGCGAATGGATTTCACCCATGCGGACCTGAAATCCGAAGAGAGCGTCACCGGCCACCGCTACGGCTGGGAGAGCACCTTCGGCAGGCTGGAAAGCTGGATTGCAATGCAGGGACATCAAAGGGAGTGAGGACCATGAAACTCGTAACGAATCTCGTCTTCAAAGGCGAATGCCGGCAGGCCTTCGAATTCTACGCCAAGGTGCTCGGCGGCAAGCTGAACGGCATGTTCACCTTCGCCGAAGCGCCCGGCGACATGCAGATAGACCCTTCCTACAAGGACAAGATCATGCATGCCTGGCTCGATGTCGGCGACCAGTCCCTGATGGGCTGCGACGCCCCTCCCGGATATCAGGAGGACATGGGCGGCTTCAGCGCCACCTATCACAGCGAGGATGCTGCAGAAACGAAGCGGGTCTTCGAGGCGCTCTCGGAAGGCGGCAAGGTGACCATGCCCTATAACGCCACCTTCTGGTCGCCGGGCTTCGGCATGTTCACCGATCGCTTCGGCACGCCCTGGATGGTCAACACGATCCCGGCGGGTCAGCCATGAACGAAAAGGCCATGCTCTGGACCGGTCGCGTGCTGACCGGGCTCTTCGCGCTCTTCATGCTCGGCGCATCGATTGCCCCCAAGCTCCTGGGCCTGCCGGTCGCCGAGGAAATCATGACGCAGCTTGGGTGGCCGAACGGCTATGTTCTGATGATCGGCTTCATCGAGCTCACCTGCCTCGTGCTCTATCTCATCCCGCAGACGAGCGTCCTCGGTGCGGTGCTGATGATGGGCCTGCTCGGTGGGGCCATGGCCACGCAGATCCGGGCCGGAAGCCCGCTCTTCAGCCATATCCTGTTCAGCATCTATCTCGGACTGTTCATGTGGGGCGGATTGTGGCTGCGGGATCCCGCCGTGCGGGCGCTTTTTCCCTATCGGAAGGTTTGAGGATCGACCATTCCGCCGTGGTTTGTCGGCGGAATGGTTTCTTATTTTTTCAGCAACTCGGCGAGCTTGGCCTGCTCTTCGGCGGTGAGTTTGCTGCCGGTCGGCTTGCCGGCTCTTCTGCGGGCAAAGACGATGAGCGAGATGCCACCCGCGAGGATCAGCAGCACGGGTGTGCCCCAGAGCAGCAGCGTGCGCACACTGAAGCGCGGCTTCAGCAGCACGAATTCGCCATAAC
>Ga0102588_1000245_pt1 | contig 70581 bp, 68 predicted proteins | sample AraplaMF_Col_mMS_FD_76854 | JGI IMG/M metagenome (GOLD analysis project Ga0102588, IMG submission 76854) | Arabidopsis root microbial communities from the University of North Carolina, USA - plate scrape MF_Col_mMS (SPADES assembly) (version 2) | ecosystem: Host-associated > Plants > Roots >...
AGGCGTCCTCGCATTTTCCGGTTGGCCGGAATAGCGACTGGAGGGGTTAATTCCAGGTACCTTACCGATTTCCTCACCAATTCGAGGGTTCGGCGGACACCCATGGGCACGTGCGACTTTGGGCTGACTGGGAAATAAGAATATTCGCCGACATAATCAAGAGAATTTTTGATGACGCCCAAAAAATAAATTGAACACGACAGCCGGATTTGTTCAATATTCTGAAACAGATCGGAGGAATCATGGACACGCTGACCCGCATACGCGCCTTCATCGATGTGGTCGAGGCAGAAGGCTTTTCTGCCGCGGCACGGCGTACGGGGCGTTCCAAGGCGCTGCTCTCGAAATACGTGCGTGAACTGGAAGACGAGCTTGGCGCTCTGCTGCTCAATCGCACCACCCGGCAGTTCTCCATGACCGAGGCCGGCCACACATATTATCGTACCGCTTCCGATATCCTGAAGGAGATCGACAACCTTGCCGATCTCGTGCGGGAGAATAATGCGCAACTGAAGGGCCGCCTGAAGGTCTCTGTGCCGCGCACCTTCGTCGATGCCGATGTCGGCCAGTCGTTGATCGATTTCGCCAAGGAAAATCCAAACCTGCAGCTGGAGATCGCCGCCGACGACCGCTTTGTCGACCTGATCGAGGAAGGCTTTGACGTCGCGGTCCGCGTCACCAAACTCGAAGATTCTGGTATGATCGCCCGCAAGATCTCCGATTTCCGTGTCCATATCTGCGCCACGCCGGAATTCCTGGAGCGGTATCCCAATATCGAGCACCCGAGCGATATCTCCAATGTGCCCTTCATCGTCGACACCAATTCCCGCAGCCAGGCAAGCATCCGCTTCTACAATCCCGACAGCACCTCCTTTGCGGTCGCCGTTTCCGGACCGATGGAAGTCAACAGCCCGCATGCCACGCTGCGCGCCGCGCTGTCGGGGATCGGTATTGCGCTGATTCCTGACTTTATCGCCCGCAAGCCGATCGAAGACGGCCGGCTGGTGACATTGTTCAACGATTATATACCGACCGACCGCGGCATCTATGCCGTCTATCCGCACCGGCGTTATCTGCCGGCAAAGGTGAGAATCTTCGTGGACTACCTCCACAACTGGTTCAAGAAACATCCCTGAAGCGAGCGGGATGCGCGCCCAAGCGTCGCAGGGACGGTCCCAATTCCGTCCCATTTTCTGGTGAGAAATCACCCCAACCGAACAGGGGCAGCGGGTAAGCATGAAAAGATCGACACTTCTGACGGCTGGGCTTCTTTCGCTGGCCCCCGCCACCGCCTTCGCCCATCCGCATATTTTCGTGGAGGCCCGGCTGGAAGTCGTCGCAGCACCTGACGGCAGCATTCAGGAACTGCGCAACGTCTGGCGTTTCGACGAGGTCTTCTCCTCCTCGGTCGTCATGGATTTCGACAAGAACACCGATCTGAAGCTGGAGCCGAGCGAACTTGCCGAGGTCGGCAAGACCGTCCGGGATTCGCTTGCCGATTATGATTACTACATGAACCTGACGATCAACGGGAAGAACATCACCGTCCAGAAGCCCGACATTATCCATGTCGACTACAAGGAAGGGCAACTGCTGATGTTTTTTGCAGTCAAACCAGTCGAAAAAATGCCGCTGAAGGGCAAGCTCACCTTCGGCGTCTACGACCCGACGCTCTACACCTCAATCGATTTTCCGACCGACAATGAGCTTGCCATGGTCGGCACCAGCTTCCAGTCCTGCAAGCACGCGGTCGTGCGCCCGGATGCGGACGAGGTGATCTCGGAAAACAAGCAATCGCTGACCGACGCATTCTTCAACGATCCGACCGGCACCAATATGTCGAAGCTCTTCGCCACGCGGCTGGAGATCACATGCTGACAAAACGCCTGCCTCTCGCCCTGCTCGCGCTCGCCATCATGGCTGCCGCCGCCCATGCCCAATCGCCGCTCGGCATCGGGACGGCGGAACCGAGCTTCCAGCCGACGGGCGGGCCGCTGGAGCCTCTTTTTCTCTATGTCAACTACGAGCAGCAGGCCTTCTACCGCGCCCTGACCAATGCGCTGAAAGCCATGCGGCAGGATCCCTGGCAGCTCTCTTCGCTGATCGGTCTTTCCTTTGCCTATGGCGTCTTTCATGCCGCCGGCCCCGGCCACGGCAAGGCCGTCATCTCGTCCTACATGATCGCCAACGAAGTCGAGCTTCGACGTGGCGTCGTCATCTCCTTCATCTCCGCCTTCGTCCAGGGCATCATGGCCGTCGTGCTCGTCGGCGGCGCCTGGCTGGTGTTGCGCGGCACCGGCATCACGCTGACCATGGCGACGCAGGCCATGGAAATTGCCAGCTTCGTGATGGTCATCCTCTTCGGCGGTTGGCTGCTTTTCCGCAAGCTGCGCTCGATCGCCGGCAACCGGCCGCGCCGGCAACTGATGGCGACGCCAGCCGGCCCCGTCAGTATGATGCTGAATTGGAAGGATAATGCCGCCGAGCGCCAGAGCGCCAATTTCAGCTTTAACGGCAAGGCGCAGGCGGTCGAGCGCGGCCACACCTATGTGCCCGGCATGGTCTGCGAGACCTGCGGCAACGCCCATGTACCCGATCCTTCGCTCGTCAGCGGCGACAAGTTCAGCATGCGCGAAGCCTGGTCGGCTGTCATCGCCGTGGGCTTACGCCCCTGCTCCGGCGCATTGCTGGTCATGACCTTCTCGCTGCTGAACGGGCTTTATCTCGGCGGCGTGTTCTCGGTCGTCGCCATGTCGCTCGGTACCGCGATCACGGTTGCAATCCTCGCCACGCTCGCCGTCACCGCCAAGAGCACCGCAGTGCGTCTCTCCGGCCGCGGCTCGTCCGCTTCCGTCTGGATCGGCAATGCGATCGAGATATCAGGCGCAATCCTGGTAATTCTGATGGGTGTGTTGCTGCTCGGAGCATCCCTGCAGGGATAGGCTCCCTCAAGGTTTCCTGCTGCGCTGGTAGCGCGCCCGCAGCCAGAATATGCCGAAGAAGCACATCAGCAGGCAAACGCCGACAATGACGGCCAATGTCGGCGAGAAACTGCCGATCCACAGCACGATGGTCGGCAGGAAATAGATCACCAGCCCGGCGCAAACCAGAATGATAGCGGCTGCAATTGCCTGCGAACGGCTTTCCGGGCTCATGGACATGCTCACTCCTCTTGTCCGGGAGTGGATAGGCCAGCCGCCTCGCAAAGGCAACCGGCCCTGATACTGCTGGGATCGCTACTGGGACAAAGTGACCTTGGCGGAGGAAACCGTCGCCTCGATATGATCGACGAGCTGATCGGGAAGACCCAGCCTGCCGGCGAGCAGATCGAGATAGCCGCGTTCGGCACGCGAATCCGGCTCGATCGTCAGGCGCGAGGCGGTGTAGAGTTCGACCTTCTGCTCCTCGGTAACGGCGGCTGCGACAAGCGCATCGATATCCGTCGGCTCCGAAAGCTCGTGCTCGATGAAGGTCGCGGCCTCCCCACTGACATCGGCGGCCTTGACCTTGTCCATAACGAGGGCGCGCTCCGCGTCGTCGATATGGCCGTCGGCCTTGGCGGCAGCGATCATGGCGCGAATGAGGACGAGCACGAATTCATTGCTGGTCGCGGGTGACGCCGAGCCGAAACCGGATTCTGCAGGCGGCGGCAGGAGCACGGGATTGTTGGCCGTCGGCGCATCTGACGGTGCTGCAGGCGCCTGTCCTGCCTGATAGTTCTTCCAGGCCTGGTAGCCGAGACCAGCAATGGCTGCGAGACCGCCGATGGTGATGGCATTGCCCGCGATGCTGCGGCCGGCCTTGGTGCCCAGAAGGACGGCGGCAAGCGCGCCAGTCTTCAAGGGATTGTCCTTCGCTATCTGGATCGCATCGCCCGCCCGGTCGCGCACACTGCCGCCCACACCGGGCACCTGAGATCCCAGAAACTGGTCGAGTAGTTTCTTCGCGTCGAACATGTCCTCATCTTCTCCCTGTTTTAGAGGTTGGAGGAGAACATAGGTTTGCGACTGCCGAAATACAAACGAGGGCGGCGCGGCCACCCTCGTTCGAAATCTATCAGCGTCCAAAACCGGCAAGCTTTGAGAGCTCAGCCCTTCAGCGCGAAAGCTTCCGAAGCGAGCTTGGTGATGCCTGCCCAGTCGCCTGCCGCGACCAATTCCTTCGGCGCGACCCACGAACCGCCGACACAGATGACGTTCGGCAGAGAGAGATAGTCATTGGCATTCTTCAGCGAGATGCCCCCGGTCGGGCAGAAAAGCGTGCCTGACAGCGGCGAGGACAGCGCCTTCAGATAGGCAGCACCGCCGGCCTGTTCGGCCGGGAAAAACTTCAGAACCTGGTAGCCTTCTTCGCGCAGCGCCATGACCTCGCTTGCGGTCGCGGCACCCGGCAACAGCGGCACCGGAGAATCGGCGGCGGCATCCAGAAGCTCCTGGGTCGTGCCGGGGCTGACGATGAACTTGGAACCTGCCTGCACCGCAGCTTCCCAATGAGCAGCGTTCAGGATCGTGCCGGCGCCGACTTCCGCGCCTTCCACTTCAGCAGCAACGGCGCGCACCGCATCGAGAGCGGCCGGCGTGCGCATGGTGATTTCGATGGCCTTCAGACCACCGGCGACGAGCGCGCGCGCAAGCAACACGGCCGACTTCGCGTCATCGACGATAAGAACCGGAACGACAGGCTGGAGTTTCAGGATGGAAAGGAGTTTCTCTGTCTTCTCGCCCATGGCCACAGTTTCCTTGAAACGATTGAAATCGGGTTTCGAATAACGCCCTCATAAAGGCTTGTCGAGATAAAACCATCCTGCGCGACAAGACGGGTATTAAATCACTATAAATTGGGTTACCGTACCGCAATCGTCACAAAAGGTTCATTCGTATGGCGAAAGAGATCGAACGGAAGTTCCTCGTACGCAGCGATGCTTGGCGCTCCGCAGTTCAGTCGAAATCGGTCCTGAAACAAGGCTATATCGCCTCGACGGACGACCGCTCCGTACGCGTCCGCATATCGGATGAAAAGACCGCGCGGTTAACGCTGAAGATCGGCCGGAGCACCCTTACCCGCGACGAATTCGAATATGAGATCCCCGTCTCCGACGCCGAGGAATTGCTGGAAAACGCCATCGGCATCGTCATCGAAAAGACGCGTTACCGCGTGCCCCACGAAGGTTTCGTCTGGGAAGTCGATGTCTTCGCCGGCGCCCATCGCGGCCTCATCATAGCCGAGGTCGAGATGCAGGCCGAGACCGACAATCCCTCCCTGCCGGCCTGGATCGGCCGCGAGGTAACAGGTGACTTCCGCTACTCCAATCAGGCACTTGCCACAGAATTCGAGCACGACAGGCATGGGCTATCGCATACGGCCTGAGGCCGACTTTACGGACGAGTTCCAAAGCGCAGCCGTGGAACAGCTCACGCGTGCCATCACCGTTCTGGAGAAGCGGCCGGAAGGCACCCATGAGGCGATCCACTCTTTCCGCAAGAATATGAAGCGGCTGCGTTCGCTCTATCGCCTCGTGTCCCGCCAAGCGCCGGATTTCCAGAAGCGGGAGAATGCGCGACTGAGGGACACTGCAAGGTCGCTCTCGGCCATCCGCAATGCCGCAGCAATCGTCGACACTGGTCGTTACCTGCAGGAGAATGCTCGCAACACGGAAGAGGCAGAGGCGCTCGGTCGCATCGTGTCCATTCTGGAAGCGCGTCGCGACTGGATGGCGGAAGCCGAAAGCGACCTCGAGCAGCGGCTGCATGATACCGCCGGCACGCTGCGGGAGGCGATCGCAGCACTCGACGATATCACCTTCGACAAGAGCCACCGCAAGAATGCCCGCATGTTGGCAAAGAGCTGGCGCCGGACGGCATCGCGTGCAAGGGAGGCACTGGATGCCTGCCACGAGGATGCAGCGGCTGAAGATTTTCACGAATTGCGCAAGCGCACCTATGACTACCGGCTCTATCACGCGCTTCTGCGCGATCTCTGGCCGAGCGCGATGAAGGCCAAGCGCGACTGCGCCAAGGACCTCGTCGAACGCCTCGGGCATATCAACGATCTCTCTGTGCTTTCAGGCCTTGTGGAGGCAGAGCCGCAGCTCTTCACCCGCAACGACGACCTCGCCCACCTGCTGGATGCCATCATCTTCCGGCAGCAGGAGGATCGGCGCGAGGCGCTGCTCAGCGCCGAAACACTCTACGGCGATGAGCCCGATGATGAAGCGCAACGTCTCGAGCTGCTCTGGGTCTCGATCCGCAATTGATGCATTTGCCCTGTTGACCTCAACATTGGTTGAGGTTCTAGCCTCAGCCGGTCAATGAACCTGCTGAGGAAGATATGTCTGCCGACAACGCTACGACGCCGCAAATCCAGGGCATCTACGAAACCCATCTCACCGTCGCCGACCTGAGGACTTCCATATCCTTCTACCGCGATATTCTGGGCCTGGAACTCGCCGCGGAATTTCCCGAGCGCCGCATTGCCTTCTTCTGGGTGAACGGCAAGAAGAACGCCATGCTCGGCCTCTGGGAAACCGGTACCGGTCCCTTGAAGATGCGCCTGCACATGGCCTTCCGCCTGTCGCAGGAGGAAATGATGCGGGCGCCGGCGCTGCTGATCGACAAGGGCCTGAAGCTGCACGGCTTTCACGGCGAGCCGATCACCGAACCGATCGTCATCGGCTGGATGCCGGCACTATCGCTCTACTTCCACGACCCTGACGGGCATTCGATCGAATTCCTGAACGTACTCGACGAAGAGCCGGATGCTGCGTTTGGCATGCGGTCCTACGCCGAGTGGAAGGCGCGCGGATAGGCCACAATCCCATAGTGCCGTCCTTGCGTAATGTCATTGCGCAGGGACGGCATATTCTGTATTTCCACGCACATGACCGACAATGCGACCCAAACAAGCCCCTTCCTGGTGGCAGCGCTCTATCATTTCGTATCCCTGCCGCGCTTCGAGAGCCTGCAGGCGCCGTTGCAGGCGCTTTGCGAGGAGAATGGCGTGAAGGGTACGTTGCTTCTGGCTCATGAAGGCATCAACGGCACGATCGCAGGGCCGGATGCCGGCATCCGGACCGTCCTCTCCTTCCTGCGCGCCCAGCCGGAATTCGCCGCGCTCGAGCATAAGGAAAGCCACGCTTCCAAGATGCCTTTCTTGCGCATGAAGGTGAAGCTCAAAAAGGAAATCGTCACCATGGGCGTCGAGAATATCGACCCCAACAAGGTGGTTGGGACCTATATCGATCCAGGCGACTGGAATGCCCTGATCTCCGATCCTGATACGATCGTCATCGACACCCGCAACGACTACGAGACGGCAATCGGCACCTTCCGCGGCGCGGTTGACCCCAAGACCAAGACTTTCCGCGAGTTTCCCGACTGGGTGCGCAACAATCCCGGTCTGCACAACAAGCCGAAGATCGCCATGTACTGCACCGGCGGCATCCGCTGCGAGAAGGCGACGGCCTTCATGAAGGAACAGGGCTTCGATGAGGTCTATCACCTCAAGGGCGGCATCCTGAAATATCTGGAAGAAGTGCCGCAGGAAGAAAGCCTGTGGGATGGCGCCTGCTTCGTTTTCGACGAGCGCGTTTCCGTCGAGCACGGACTGAAGGAAGGCGAGCACAAGCTCTGCCACGCCTGCCGCAACCCGATCACGGCAGAAGAGGTCACCTCGCCTTACTACGAGGAAGGCGTTTCCTGCAGCAATTGTTACCATACGCGCAGCGAAGAAGACCGCCTGCGCTATCGTCAACGCCAGCACCAGATCGCGCTCGCTAAGAAGCGCGGCCAGAAGCATATCGGCACGTAAGGCGGACTTTTAACGGGCAAGGCGGCGCTGCGGCTGAACCTCACGGCGTTCCTGCAACAGCTCGTTGATCTGGTCGGCAGCCATCGGCTTGCCGAAGAAATAGCCCTGCAGGCTGTCACAACCGAAGAGGCGAAGCGCGATCGCCTGCTCCTCCGTCTCGATGCCTTCGGCGGTGACGGGAATATCCAGCGCGCGAGCAAGTGCGACCGTCGCCTGCAGCATTTCCCGCTGCCGGCCGTTGCCGGTAATGTCAGTCACCAGCGAACGGTCGATCTTGATGCGGTCGAAGCCGAACTGCCGCAGGTAGCCGATCGAAGAGAAGCCGGAGCCGAAGTCGTCGAGCGCCACCTTGACGCCGAGCGACTTCAATCGCTCGATCGATTGGCGCGTACGCTGCGGGTTCTGGATCATGTAGCCTTCGGTGATCTCCAGCGTGACGCGGCTCGCCTCGATCTCCGTCTGCTTCAGCACATAGCGAACATAATCGGTGAAGGCCGGATTGCGGAACTGGCCCGGTGAAACGTTGACCGAGATCTTCAGTTCCGGCCACTGTTTTGCCGTTTCGCAGGCCTTGCGCAGCACGAATAGCCCGAGGGATTCGATGAGGCCGCTGGTCTCTGCGATCGGAATGAAAACCTCAGGCGAAACCGGACCGTGGCCAGGCCGATTCCAGCGTACCAGCGCCTCCACGCCATTCATCTCATGCGTCGCGGCGTCGACGAGCGGCTGATAGGCAAGCGTGAGATCGCCGCTTTCGATCGCCATGCGCAGATCGAGCTCCAGCGCATTGCGCTGCGCGCGATCGGTATCCATGGCCGGATCGTAGAGCGTCATGCGGGCGCGACCGGCTTCTTTTGCCTTGTACATGGCGAGATCGGCGCGGCGCACCAGTTCTTCGCGATCGATCGAGCCGAGCGGCGACATGGCGATGCCGATGCTGGCGCCGACCACGACGATCCGCCGACCGACCTCCAGGGGTTCGGCGAGGAAATCGAGGATCTGCTCTGCGAGCTGAAGTGCGGCGGCATTTTCCGCATCCGAAAGGAAAGCGATTGCGAATTCGTCACCGCCGATACGCGCGAGCACGGCATCGTCAGGGATCAGCACGTCCAGTCCTGCCGCAACAGCGCGGATCAGCTGGTCGCCGGTACCGTGGCCATAGCTGTCGTTGACTTCCTTGAACCCGTCGAGATCGAGATAGAGCAGCAGGACGTTCCGCTTCGTGTGCCGTGCTTTCGCGACGAAACTGTCCACCGCAAGGCTCAAGCCATCCCGGTTGGAAAGACCACTCAGGCGATCGCGAAGCGCTTCTTCTCGCGCACTGTTTTCCTCCGCCTTCAGGCGCCGCCCGGCCAGCCAGCCGATGATGAGCAGGACGACGAAGAACAGGCCGACAAGACCAAGCGCCTGAATGACCATGGGCCGGACCTGCGCATAGCCGATATCGCCGGGCGAACGCGACACCCAGACAAGCTTGCCAAGAACCGCACGAGCGGGGTCTGCGATCTCGACGGAATAGGCCGAAGCAGAATCCGCAGGCACGAGCCGCAACCCGTTCAGCACATAAGTGGTGCCGAGAGCAGATACCTTGGCATCATCGAGATGCCGGGCGAAAATCAGATAGCGATGCTGACCGGCAGGCGCGTCCAACGCACCGGACTTCTCACGCACAAGCGCGATGCCGACAGCCGCGATACCCTTTTCGGTCCTGATGAAGCCGGTCGCTTCCGGCTTGTCGTTGGCGTCAGGTGCACGAACCTTATCCAAAAGCAGCCAGAGGGACGGGGTAAAGAAATCGCTGACCGGCTTCTGCATGGGCAGGCCGTCCTGATAGGCGATGACGGTCTTCTTCTCGTCGTCGATGACAATAGCCATGTCGAAGAGAGAGCTGTTGACGGACATCTCACCGTAATTGCTGATCGTCCATGCCATGCCATCCGCATTGTAGACATTGGCAGCCGCGTCATCCCAGGCGGCATAATCGTCGAGCGTGGCGGCAAGCTGATCTTCGAAAGTCCTGAGTGCACCGATCGTGGTTTCGCGCGAACGCTCTTCGTCAAGCACATTGGCATTTTCGGAAACGCGTTCCAGCGCCGTCAGCACCATGACGGTGACAACGGCGACAATGACCGCAAAGGAAAAAAGCACGCCAGTAACCGTGGTATGGCGGCCCAAACCCGATCCGTTGCTTCTAGACCTCAAGACTGGCGGCAATTCATACAACTCCCCGTTCAGGAAATCTTCGCAGTCAACGGTCAAGAAACGCTTAAAATCATGAGAACAATCGGGAATCCGGCTCAGGATTTACTTGAATATCGCACGCCACGGCTCATTGACAACCAGTTTCCAATAATGGTAACTAGTTTCCATAACTCGCTATGGAGAACCGAAAATTTTGAAGCGCACGATCGAGGCAGACCTGCTGACGGACATTATGCTGATGGTCTTCCGCATCAATGGACGACTATTGGATGGCGGCGATCGGCTCGGTGCACCGCTGAACCTCACCAGCGCTCGCTGGCAGGTGCTTGGTGCGATCTCGCTGTCTTCCGGAAACGTCACCGTTCCGGTCATCGCCGAGATGATGGGTATGACGCGACAGGGCGCCCAGAAACAGGTGAACAAGCTGGAAGAGGATGGTTTCATCGAAAAACGAGCTAACCCGCGCCATCAGCGCTCGCCCTTTTATGGACTGACGCCACAAGGCGCGGAAAGCTATGCACAGATAACCGACTTTCATACCGGCTGGGCCAACAGACTTGCCGATGGGCTGGATGCATCGGATCTCCGCACCGCGCTCAGTCTCCTGAACAGTTTCGACCAACGGCTGGCGCTCGACGCCACGGAAAGCGAGGAGCAGACATGAAAACGATCATTCATGCCGGCGCAGGCACTCTGGCCATGATCCTGATTGCGGGTTTTCTGACCGCAACGCTGATCTCCGAACTGCTTCTGAATGAGGCGGCCGTCCTTATGGTCAAAAAAGCGATCCTTGCCGGCATCTGTCTGCTGATCCCGGCGATGGCAATCACCGGCGGCAGCGGCTTCTCACTGGCCGGCGGCCGTCATTCGCCGGCTATCGACAGGAAACGCAAACGGATGAAGATCATTGCCGCCAACGGGCTGCTCATATTGCTGCCCTTGGCAATCCTGCTCTATCTGCGAGCAGCTGCAGGTCTGTTCGATAGCTTTTTCTACACCATGCAGGCGTTGGAAGTGCTGGCCGGATCGACGCAGCTTGCGCTGCTTGCCGGGAACTTCCGTGACGGGCGGAAGATGACGCGAGGCAAACGCCTCGCTACGGCAAAGACGCTACGCGCGATTTGAAACGGCGGGGCACCCATGCCCCGCCGGAATTCTGCCAATCTCAGACGACCTTGTGGTTGCCCTTCGGGAACTGGCTCGCCAATTCGCGATACCACTTGCCGCTCTTCTTGACCGTGCGGACCTGCGTTTCGTAATCGACGTGAACGAGGCCGAAGCGCATGCGATAGCCTTCCGCCCATTCGAAATTATCCATCAGGCTCCAGGCGAAGTAGCCGCGCATCGGATAGCCGTCCTTGATCAGGTCGGCGACGACATTGAGATGGTCGCTGACATAGTCGAGGCGCATCACGTCATCGACCTCGCCGTTGACGACGTCGGTATTGTCGCAGGCGCCATTCTCGGTGATGTAGCACTCCGGCAGATCGTAACGGCGATAGAGGTCCTCGACGAGCAGCTTCAAGCCCGGCGAATAGACCTCCCAGCCGATATCCGTCTTCACGTCGCTTGCCGGAGGCGCTTCGACCGTCCAGGGGAAATCGCCCCTCCGGCTGGAATCGTCGGCAACGCGCTCAGGCTTGTAATAGTTGAGGCCCCACCAATCGAGCTTCTGGTTGATGATCTTAAGATCGCCGTCTTCGATGACGGGCATGCGGTCGCCGAGTGCTTCGACGAATTCCTTCGGGTACTCACCCTTGAAGACCGGATCGAAGAAGGCACCGTTGTGGAACTGATGGGCACGCTCGCCGGCAGCGAGATCAGCCGCGCTGTCAGAACCCGGAATGATAGACGAGGCGTTGAGCACCAGACCGACGGGCACGCCAGGCGCCTCCGAACGGATCGCCTCGACGCCGAGACCATGCGCCAGGTTCATGTAGTGCATGGCGTGCAAGGCGGCCTGCATGTTGCGCTCGCCCGGCGCGTGAATGCCGTAGAGGTGGCTGAGCCAGACGATGCACCACGGCTCGTTGAAGGTCGCGACGCTGTCGAGGCGGTCGCCAAGGCGGCTCATGACAGTCTTTGCATAGCGCTGATAGGCATAAGCGGTCGAACGCGCCGTCCAGCCGCCGTCACCGGCGAGCAGCAGCGGCAGATCCCAGTGGTAAAGCGTCGCGAAAGTCTTGATGCCGCGTGCCTTGCAGCCATCGACGAGACGATCGTAGAAATCGAGGCCGGCTTCGTTCACCGGGCCTGTGCCATCGGGGATGATGCGCGGCCAGGCGATCGAGAAGCGATAGGCGTCGACGCCCATATCCTTGATGAGATCGAGGTCCTGCTCCAACCGGTTATAGTGGTCACAGGCGACATCGCCGTTATCGCGATTATAGACGCGGCCGGGCATGTTGCAGAAGGCGTCCCAGATGGACGGCTTGCGGCCATCGGCCTTGCTGGCGCCCTCGATCTGGAAGGCAGCGGTGGCAACACCGAAAGTGAAATCACCGGGGAAGCGGTCTGCAAGCGTTTTCGGATCGATCATCTCTAAATCCCATCTCTCAGTTGTGGACTGACCGTTTGCGCGGGGTTTAGCCAAGCCCGCGCCCAAAGTACAGGCCGGCAGCGCGAAAAACTGCAACGTTACAGGAAGAAAGACGACAGAACAGCAACGCTGTCACAAGCCATCCTTCCAGATCTCATAACGCCAATGTCAGCAGTCGTGATTTGCCGTTGCAACCCTGATCCTTACACGGAAAAGGGCATCGCAATATGAAAGGAAACGAATGCTCTCCTCGATCCATCTGCTGCAGCCGCATCTCCTGAGCCTGCTGCGCATCGTCTCGTCCCTCGTGCTTTTCAGCTACGGAACGCAGAAGATCCTGCTTTTCCCGGCTGCGGCAAGCGTGCCGCCCGTCGGCTCGCTGTCCTGGGTTGCCGGCCTTATCGAACTCACGCTCGGCTTCCTGGTACTCATCGGTTTCCAGACCCGCATCGCAGCCTTCGTGCTTTCCGGCCTCATGGCCTTTGCCTATTTCATCGGCCACGCATCGAAGAGCTTCTTCCCGGCACAGAATGGCGGCGTTGCCGCGATCCTGTTCTGCTTCGTCTTCCTTTATCTGGTCGCCGCCGGCGCCGGTCCCTTCAGCGTCGATAACCTGCTGAAACGCGACCGCACCACGGTCGCCGCCTGATCACCCCAAAAAGAAAAACGCCAGGGCGATATCGAACCGCCCCGGCTTTTTTTGACATGCGCTTGATAGCGTAGAACTCAGACCTTGACCCAGGCACCGTTGCGCTTCGAAGAGGCGACGCAGGCCTCGACGAAAGCGACACCCTTCACGCCATCGTCGACGGTCGGGTAGACCACGGCCTTATCGACAGCCTTGCCCTTCTTGTGGGCGTTGATGGCGTGCGCGGCTTCCGTATAGATCGTCGCGAAAGCTTCGAGATACCCTTCCGGGTGACCCGAGGGGACGCGGGAAACGCGGGCAGCGGCAGCGCCGGAACCGGCACCGTTGCGGGTAATCAGTCGCTTGGATTCGCCAAATGGCGTGTACCAGAGATAGTTCGGATCGGCCTGAACCCATTCGAAACCACCCTTGGTACCGTAAACGCGCACCTTGAGGCCGTTCTCATGGCCGGGTGCTACCTGGCTGCACCAGAGCATGCCCTTGGCCGGCTTTTCCGAACCCTTGGCCTTGAAGCGCAGCATCACATGCGCGTTGTCATCGAGACGGCGGCCCGGCACGAAGCTGTCGAGGTCGGCAGCAAGACTGTCGAGCTCGAGGCCAGTGATGAACGAAGCCAGGTTATAGGCATGTGTACCGATATCGCCGGTCGAACCACCAACACCCGATTGCGCCGGGTCGGTGCGCCATGCAGCCTGCTTCTGGCCAGACTGCTCGATGGCTTCCGTCAGCCAGTCCTGCGGATATTCAGCCTGAACGACGCGGATATCGCCGAGTTCGCCATTGGCAATCATCTCGCGCGCCTGCCGCACCATCGGATAGCCGGTATAGTTATGCGTCAGGATGAACAGCGCGCCGCTCTCGTCGGCAACTTTCTTCAGCTTCTTGGCGTCGGCAAGGTTTGAGGTCAGCGGCTTGTCGCAGATGACATGGATACCGCGGCGCAGGAATTCCTTGGCAGCGTCATAATGCACGTGGTTCGGCGTGACGATGGAGACGGCCTCGATGCCGTTCTTCAGCTTGGCTTCGCGGATCGCCATTTCCCGGTAGCTGGAATAGGTGCGCGACGGATCGAGACCGAGATCGCGACCGGACTGAGCAGCCTTTTCCGGCGTCGACGACAGCGCGCCGGCGATCAGATCATACTGATCGTCGATACGCGCCGCGATACGGTGGACGGCGCCGATGAAGGCGCCAGCCCCGCCGCCGACCATGCCGAGCCGGATGCGCGGCTCGCGAGTCTGTTCGGATGATGCTTCGATTGCCATGATATTCTCCTCGAAATCCCGATCCGCTTACGACAGACCGAGCATGCGCCGGTTTGCGGCCTGATCGGTTCCGCCGGCCGCGAAGTCGTCGAAGGCCTTCTCGGTCACGCGGATAATATGCGCCTTGACGAATTCGGCGCCTTCACGCGCGCCATCTTCCGGATGCTTCAGCGCGCATTCCCATTCGACCACGGCCCAACCGTCGAAGTTGTTGGCAGTCATCTTGGAGAAGACGGCGCCGAAATCGACCTGGCCGTCGCCCAGCGAACGGAAGCGGCCGGCGCGTTCGACCCAGCCCTGATAACCGCCGTAGACCCCCTGGCGTCCGGTCGGGTTAAACTCCGCATCCTTGACGTGGAACATCTTGATGCGGTCTTTGTAGATATCGATATTGTCGAGATAGTCGAGGCACTGCAGAACGTAGTGCGACGGATCGTAGAGCATATTGGCGCGCGGATGGTTGCCGACGCGCTCCAGGAACATCTCGTAGGTGATGCCGTCGTGCAGGTCTTCACCCGGATGGATTTCGTAGCAGACGTCGACGCCGTTTTCGTCGGCATGATCGAGGATCGGCTTCCAGCGACGGGCAAGCTCGTCAAAGGCGGTCTCGACGAGACCGGCAGGACGCTGCGGCCACGGATAAATGAAGGGCCAGGCGAGCGCACCGGAGAAGGTCGCATGCGCCTTCAGGCCGAGGTTCTTGGAAGCGGTCAGCGCATACTTGACCTGCTGCACGGCCCATTCCTGGCGCGCCTTCGGATTGCCACGCACCTCGGGTGCGGCAAAACCATCGAAGGCCTCATCATAGGCCGGATGAACGGCAACGAGCTGGCCCTGCAGGTGGGTGGAAAGCTCGGTGACTTCGACGCCGTTTTCATGCGCCTTGCCAGCGAATTCATCGCAGTAATCCTTTGACGTCGCCGCCTTCTTGAGGTCGATGAGCTGGCTTGCCCAGGTCGGAACCTGCACGCCCTTGTAGCCGGTGTCGGCCGCCCATTTGGTGATCGCGTCCCAGGAATTGAAAGGCGCGGTGTCGCCCGCGAACTGCCCGAGGAACAGGCCGGGTCCCTTGATCGTCTTCATGTCAGTTTCCTCCCTGAATATCGATCGTAAACGTTTTCGATAAATCTTAGTGCGCCGTTCGGTAAAGAAAAGGCGCCTCCCCGCCAATGCGAAGGATTTAGCGGGTGAGCCGAAAATCAACGCGGTCTGGACCTAATCACGCTCGCCGCGGAACGGCAAGAGGTACGTGCCGCATTTTGGCTGCAACTTGTCTGAAGGCACGAAAAATGCGCCCATCCTCTCGAATGGGCGCATGCGCGAAGGCAGTAATCAGAACGGAGAATCCGGGAAGTAGAAGTTCTTCGCATTCTCCTTGGTGACGAGCGTTGCGTCGAGGATGTAGTTGCCGTGAACCGGAACCTGATCGTAGAGCGCAGCAGCCGTAAGTTCCATTGCCGTACCGACCATTGCCGGCGGATAGAGAACGTCGACCGGGATCAGCTTGTCGCCATCCATGACCTTCTTGACCATATCCTTGGAGCCGGCGCCGGCAACGACATACTGGATGTCGGTGCGCTTGGCCTGCTCGATGGCCTGGAGAACGCCGACAGCCATGTCGTCATCCTGGCACCATACGACGTCGATCTTCGGATACTTCGTCAGATAGTCCTGCATGACCTTGAAGGCGTCGTCGCGGTTCCAGTTGCCGTACTGACGGTCGAGAACCTTGACCTTGGAGCCGGCAATACCCTTGTCGAAGCCGTCCTGGCGCTGCTGGTCGATCGGGATCGGCAGACCGCGGATGACGACAACCTCAGCTTCCGGGGTCTTTTCGGCAATATACTTGCCGGCGACTTCGCCGAGTGCCGGATTGTTGCCGGCGACGTAGAGGTCACGCACGGAATTGTCGTTGCTCGACGGCGCACGGTCGACGAGCGCAACGAACTTGCCCTTGCCCTTGACTTCCTTGATGGCGTTGACGAGCGGATCCGGATCCGACGGCAGGATGACGAGCGCATCGATGCCCTGCGTATCGAGGTCCTGCACGGCGTTTGCCTGCGTTGCGGCATCCGGCGAGGTCTTGACGATGACGTTCAGGCCCGGATGTTCGGCCATCAGTTTCTTGGCAACGCGTTCTGCATGGAACACGACGCCCGATGTCCAGCCGTGGTCGGCAGCCGGAATGGACACGCCGATCGTGTAACTCTTATCCTGGGCGTAGGCTGCGCCGGCAAAAGCCACCCCCGCAACCGCCAGACCCAACATGAGCTTGCGCATGCTATTTCCTCCCAAAAATATCAGGGACTTGTCCAATCCGAACCGGGTGCCCTGGATAGCCCGGCCAATCCGAGAAGCAGGCTTGTCTTACGATTTGCGGACCAGCGACCGCTGCACCAGCATGGCGATGATGATGATCGCACCCTGAATCGCACCGATGAGATATTCGCTGATGAAGTTCGAAAGCAGCATGATGTTGCCGACGAGCTCGAGAATGAAGGCGCCGCAGATCGTGCCCCACACGCGGCCCGCACCACCCTTCAATGCCGTGCCGCCGACGACGACGGCCGTAATCGCCTGCAGCTCCCACAGGATGCCCGTTGTTGCCGAGGTCGAACCGAGGCGCGGCACATAGAGCAGCACGGCAATCGCCACGCAGAGGCCCTGGATGACGAAGGCGATCGTGCGCACACGATTGACCGCAATACCGGAATAACGCGCTACATCGCTGTTCGAACCGACAGCCACGACATGGCGGCCGTAACGCGTGCGGTAGAGGATGAAGGCCGCAACGGCAGTGACGGCAAGGATGACGGCGATCGGCACCGGAATGCCGAGGATATTGCCGAAATAGGCCGGACGATAGAGCGTCTGGATATCTGCCGAACGCAGCGTGATTGCGCCGCCCTGCGACAGCCATGTCGTCAGGCCGCGATAAATGCCCATCGTACCGAGCGTCGCGATAAAGGGTTCGATTTTGCCGACTGTGGTGATGAGGCCGTTTGCGAGACCGCAGAGCGCACCGGCAATCACAGCGAAGACGACAGCCGCCGTCAGCATCAGCACCGGATCGGCGATGACGCTGGAATTGATGAGCAGGATCATCAGGCTCGCAACGAAGGCCACCATCGAGCCGACGGAAAGGTCGAGGTCGCCGGCAGAGATCACAAAGGTTGCGCCAACGGCGATGATCGCAATGAAGGCGCAGCGGGTTGCGACATTCGTAAGGTTGGTGATGCCGATGAAATTCGGATTGACCAGCGCGCCCACGATGAGGAGCAGGGCCAGTGCGGCAAAGGGCGCAACCGCTCGCAGATCGACATCACGCCAGGATCTGCGCCGGATTTCCCTGGTCTCCTCGTTAACACTCATGTCCAAAACCAACCTCCCGTCCCATGACTGCTGGGCATCTTGTTTATCGCGCAGCCCGCTCGTGCCCTGCCGGCGTCAGGCGGCCGCCTGACGCTTCAGTCCTGCAGCGTAACGCATGATTTCCTGTTCGGAAATTTCATCCCCTTCCAGGATGCCGACGATCCGGCCTTCGCGCATGACGGCGACGCGCGTGCAAAGACCGATAATCTCGGGCATTTCCGAGGACACGACGATGATCGACCGCCCGTCACGGGCGAGCGCCGAGATGAAATGATAGATCTGCTGCTTGGTACCGACATCGATGCCGCGCGTCGGCTCGTCGATGATGATGATCTGCGGCTCGGTCTCCATGACCTTGGCCAGAAGCAGCTTCTGCTGGTTGCCGCCCGACATGCGCCCGGCGATGATATTGCCATCGCGCACCCTGATGTCGAATCGCCGCTTGGCCTTGGCAAGAGCCGCCGCCTCACTGACGGGGCTGAGATAGCCGTGGCTGACATGACGCTCGAGCGACTGTAGCGTCAGGTTGGCGATCATGCCCGAACCGAGTAGCAGCCCCTTCGACTTGCGATCCTTGGTCATATAGGCAAGGCCGGCGCGATTGACCGCACGCGCATCGCCCGAGTGCACGCTTTCCCCGTGGATGACGACTTCGCCCGACAGACGCGAGCGCAGGCCGGCGATCGCTTCCATCAATTCCGTGCGGCCGGAGCCGATCAAGCCGGAGAAACCGATGACTTCGCCCTTGCGCACCTCGAAGCTCGCATCCTGTACGTAGCCGGTCGAAACCGCGCTGACGCGAAGAACCACTTCCTCGTCCACATTGGGCTCGGCCTTAGCGGGATAGAGACTGGAAAGCTCGCGGCCGACCATCAACTGCGCAATGGATTCCCCATCAAGCAAGGAGGTCGGTGCCGTCTTGACCCACTGGCCGTCACGCAGCACCGTGACCTTGTCGGTCAGTTCCATGACCTCGTCGAGCTTGTGGGACACGAAGACGAAGCTTGTGCCCTGCTCGCGCAGCTTGCGCACCTGCTTGAAGAGCATATTGGTTTCTTCCCGCGACAACACGGCCGTCGGCTCGTCCATAAAGACAACACGGGCATCACGGCTGATCGCCTTGGCGATCTCGACCATCTGCTTATCGGCGATGGAAAGCGAGCTGATCATCGCATTCTCGTCGACATGCGAGCCGAGCATGTCGAGCACCCGGCGAGTCTCCGCGCGCATGTACTTGCGGTCAAGCACACCGAAATGCGTGACTTCGCGGCCGAGAAACAGGCTCTCGGTCACGGTCAGATGTTCGGCGAGATTGAATTCCTGATGGATGATGACGATCCCGAGCGCCTCGGCCGCACCGTTCGGCGGCAACACCACAGGCTTGCCGTCGAGTATGATTTCGCCCGACGTCGGCTGCTCGAAGCCGGAGAGAATCTTGACGAGAGTGGACTTGCCGGCGCCGTTTTCACCCATAAGCGCATGGATCTCGCCGGCGCGAAGATCGAAATTGACGCTGAAAAGAACCTGCACGCCGCTGAAAGACTTGCAAATGCGCCTGGCGGACAACACCACCGGTGCAGCCTCTGCGGTATCCACGGTCATGATTTCCTCCTGCGGCTCCCATCCGCTTATGTTGGGCATATGTAAACCTTTACATCAGGCATGTAAAGGTTTACATCATGGATTTACACAGATCTGTTGTGCGGTGCCTTTGACCTCCCGACAAGTCTGTGTAGTGTGCGGCGAAGACAGCCCAAGGCAGAGCCCCGTGTCGAATTCCACGCCCGCAACAATCGAAGACGTCGCCCGGATCGCCGAGGTTTCCATCGCGACGGTTTCACGGGCAATCCACATGCCCGAAAAGGTGGCCAATTCCACGCGGCTGAAGGTCAACCAGGCGATCGCCATCACCGGTTATACGACCAATGCCATGGCGCGCAGCCTGCGGCTCGGCCGTTCCAACATGATCCTGGTCGTGGCGCCCGATATCGGCGACCCCAACTTTTCCAACATCCTGATCGGTCTCGAGAACGAGGCTCGCGCCCATGGCTACGGCATCCTGATTGGTCATACGCAGAACGACGCACAGCGCGGCCTCGAATATCTGAAGTTCTTTAGTTCCAACCAGGCGGCGGGACTCATCCTTTTCACCGGCATCCTTCCCTTCGGTCATCAGACTGTGACGGCGCAACTGCCGCCGAGCGTCGGCGTCTTTGAACCGGTCTTCAATGGCGGCATTCCCTATGTCGGCGTTGATGACATCGAGGGCGCCAGGAAAGCCGTCGACCTGCTCCTGGCCGAAGGGCACCGCAAGATCGCCTTTATCGGCGATTCACGCACCCGGCTGGCCTACAGCCGCCGCCGACAAGGCTATGACGCCGGTCTCGACGCTGCCGGCGTGCCGAAAGACACGCGTATCGTGCTGGAGGGCGACGGGACGATCGAGAGCGGCCGCCATGCCGTGGAGCAGCTCTTCATGCGCGATACGCTGCCCACCGCCTTCATGTGCGTCAACGACCAGACGGCGATCGGCGTCATGATCGGCCTCAATGCCCGCGGATACAACATCCCGCAGGATTTCTCCGTCACCGGCTTCGACGATGTACCGCAAGCCGTGTTCATGAGTCCGTCGCTGACGACCATTCGCCAACCGCGCACAGCGATCGGCAAGCAGGCCATGGCGCTGCTCTTGGAACTTCTCTCCGACCGCCGCCCCGCCGAGACGGAAATCTTGCTGCGCCCGGATCTTGTGGTGCGCAATTCGGTTTCGGCACCGCCGCGCAACTGGCAGAAGCGGTGACCTGACGGGCAAAGCTCGGCGAACGCTCCGGTATTGCCCGATCTCCGCGTCGTTCCGGTTTGCCGATGGACCCCTTTTTGCAAAGACGAGGCAAGCGTGATGACGGAAACCCAGCTAGCCGACAGATACCGGCGCTACGTTGCCTGCCTGAACGGACAGGATTGGGACAACCTGGAAAGTTTCGTCCACGAGAACGTTTGCTACAATAGCAAGCCCATCGGCCTGTCCGGCTATCGGGAGATGCTCCAAGGCGATTTTCGAGCCATCCCCGATCTCTTCTTCGACATTCAGCTGCTGATTTGCGAGCCGCCGCGTGTGGCAAGCCGTTTGCAGTTCGACTGCACCCCGAAGGGCGAGCTGTTCGGTCTTCCGGTCAACGGCAGGAGAGTGCAGTTTGCCGAAAACGTCTTCTACCAGTTCCTGGATGGAAAGATCGAAAACGTCTGGTCGGTCATAGACAAGGCCGCGATCGAATCACAACTTTGAAACCCTCAGGCTTCCTCTGCGATTATGCAATCCGCCTGAACGTGCTGAATTGAAATCTCTGCACGCTGTCCCAAGGTGTCGAATGATCGTGGCGGCGGCTGTCGATCAGTTCGAAACCTGCTCCCAATAGTTCCAGCAGACTGTCTGAACTATGGCGCGCAACTGGCAGACCGCTGCACTTTTCCGGCCCATCGAGGGCGAAAGTCCCCATAATCAGATAGCCGCCTATCTTCAGCGCGAGTTTCAGTCGCTCGATGTAGGCCGCTTGTTCAGCCGCATCGGTCAGAAAATGGAAGGCTGCGCGATCATGCCAGATATCATAGGCCTGCGGTGGCTCCCAAAGAGTGGCGTCGCCGGCAATCCACATCACCTCGTCAGCCCTGACGCCGAGACGCTTTTGCGCCGTATCGAGCGCAGCCGCCGAGAGATCGAGCACAGTCACATCGCCGAACCCTTCGGCAAGAAGGCTGTCGACCAGCCTTGAAGCTCCACCGCCAACATCGACGATAGCGTCAGATCGTTTTGCCTTAACGAGGTGGATCAGCTCGAGAGAAGGCGCGGGGCTTTCCTGAAACCAGCTGACATCAGCCTCGCCTTTGGTCGAATAGACGTTTTCCCAATGCAGTTTGCGATCGTCCGTCATGAAGCGCTCCAGGCGTTTTCTCCATCGCCGCTGATGGCATGCCAGATTTCCGTATGCCCGACCAGTACAACTAGCCAACGTTCGCTTTTGCAAATGAAAAAGCCGGGAAGCTTTCGCTCCCCGGCTCTTCAAATAATCAAAACCGCCGATCAAACGTAGCGGTTGACGATATTTTCCAGCAGCTCCTGCTTGCCGGACTTCGGCTGCGGGTTGACGTCCTTGCTCTCGACCCACTGCGTGATCTCTTCCAGCGAATATTCGCCGCGGAAGAGCTTCTGGCCTTCGGCCGAATTCCAGCCGGCATAGCGGTCTGCGAGCGGCTGCGACAGAGCCTTGTCTTCGAGCATCTTGGCAGCAGCCTTCAGGCCGCGGGCGCAGCAATCCATGCCGCCGATATGGCCGATCAGCAGGTCTGCCGGATCGAGCGACTGACGACGCAGCTTCGAATCGAAGTTGGTACCGCCCGTCTTGAAGCCGCCACCTGCCAGGACGTGGTAATAGGCCAGAGCCATTTCCGGGACGTTGTTCGGGAACTGGTCGGTATCCCAGCCGGACTGGTAGTCGTTGCGGTTCATGTCGATCGAGCCGAAGATTCCGAGCGCATTTGCGAGCGCCAGCTCGTGCTCGAAGGAGTGACCGGCGAGAATCGCATGGCCCTGCTCGATGTTGAGCTTCACCTCGTTTTCGAGGCCGTGCTTCCTAAGGAAGCCGTAGACGGTCGCGACGTCGTAGTCGTACTGATGCTTGGTCGGCTCCTGCGGCTTCGGCTCGATGAGGATCGTGCCCTTGTAACCGATCTTGTGCTTGTACTCGACGACGAGGTTGAGGAAGCGGCCGAGCTGGTCGAGTTCACGACCGATATCGGTGTTGAGCAGGGTTTCATAGCCTTCGCGACCGCCCCACAGAACGTAGTTTTCGCCGCCGAGCTTCTGCGTCGCGTCGATGCAGGTCTTCACGGTCGCAGCGGCAAAAGCGAAGACATCCGGATCCGGGTTGGTAGCAGCGCCCGACATGTAGCGGCGGTTGGAGAAGAGGTTCGCCGTGCCCCAGAGCAGCTTGGTGCCGGTGGCGGCCTGCTTCTCGGCGAAGTAGTCGACGATCTCGTTCAGATTCCTGGTGTTTTCGGCAAAGTTCTTGCCTTCCGGACGAACGTCGGCGTCGTGGAAGCAGTAATAAGGCGCGCCGAGCAGCGAGAAGAATTCGAAAGCGACGTCGGCCTTGAGCTTGGCAGCCTTCATCGTGTCTTCAAACCACGGACGCAGGAAGGTCTGACCACCGAAGGGGTCGCCGCCCGGCCAGGTGAAGGTGTGCCAGTAGGCGACGGCAAAGCGCAGATGGTCCTCCATGCGCTTGCCGAGAACGATTTCGTCCGGCTGGTAGTAACGGAAGGCCAGCGGGTTGGTGCTGTCAGGCCCTTCGTACTTCACTTTCTGGATATCGCCGAAAAATCCGGTGCTCATTTGGGTTCTCCTTGGGTTCAGTTCTTATGGATGGATCAATGGGCCAGCGACTTGATCGCTGGGTAGACGGAGCGGTAGCGCTTGTAGGCATCTTCATAGGCGCCGCTGAGGGCGGCGACCGGCTCGATCGTGCCGGCCGTGACCGGCGGCATGCAGACGGCAACCGGATCGGCACCCGTTGCCGCAATCAGGCCGAGGCGGGCAGCACCGAAGGCGGCGCCGAAATCGCCGTCTGCCGGCAGGTCGACGGGAACGCCGAGCGCGGTCGCGATCGAGGCCAGCCAATAGCGCGAGCGCGAACCGCCACCGATCGCCGTGACGCGGGAAATATCCGTGCCGGCTGAACGCAGGGCTTCGAGATTGTCGCGGATCGCGAAGGATACACCTTCGAGTACCGCCTGCGTCAGCACCGCACGGCTGCTTTCATGCTCGAGGCCGATGAAGGCGCCGCGGATGACTGCATCGTTGTGCGGCGTGCGCTCGCCCGAAAGGTACGGAAGGAAGGTCACGCCGGTCGGCGCCTTCAGGCTTTCGCCAAGTTCGCTGGTCAGATCGGCTGCCGATTTGCCGGTAACCGACGAATGCCAGTTCAGCGCATCGGTGGCCGACAGGATGACGCCCATCTGGTGCCAGGTATTCGGCAGCGCGTGGCAGAAGGCGTGCACGGCGCTTTCCGGCTTCGGCAGGTAGGCGGCGTTGGCGGCAAAGAGAACGCCTGACGTGCCGAGCGAAACGAAGGCAGCGCCATCGCTGACCGTGCCCATGCCGCAGGCCGAAGCCGCATTGTCGCCGGCACCACCGGCAACGACGACATCGCCCGAAATACCCCAGGCCGAGGCGAGCTCGGCGCGCAGCTTGCCGCCCTGCTCCGTGCCTTCGATCAGCGTCGGCATCTGCTTTTCATCGAGATTGGTCGCGGCCAGCAGTTCGGACGACCAGGCGCGCTTGCCGGTATCAAGCCAGGACGTGCCGGCCGAGTCGGACATTTCCGAGATATGCTCGCCGGTCAACCAGAGGCGCAGATAATCCTTCGGCAGCAGAACCTTGGCGACCTTGGCGAAAATCTCGGGCTCGTTCTTGGCGACCCAGGCAAGCTTCGGCGCGGTGAAGCCGGGGAAAACGATATTGCCGGTCAGCTTGCGGAAGCGCGGATCGGCATCGAGCGCGGCCGCCTCGACATAGGAACGTGTGTCGTTCCAGAGGATGCAGGGGCGCAGCACCTTGTCGGAAGCATCGAGCAGCGTCGCGCCGTGCATCTGGCCGGAGAGGCCGATGCCCTTCACCGCGGCAAGCTCCTTCGGGTGTTTGGCTTTGAGGCCGGCGACAGCCTCTTCGGCAGCGCGTACCCAATGGGCAGGTTCCTGTTCGGACCAGCCGGAATGCGGGCGCGAGACGTCGAGCGAACCATTGGCCGAGCCGATGATCTTCTGATCGCCGTCGATCAGCATCGCCTTGACGCCTGAAGTTCCGAGATCGAGACCCAGATACATGTGGTATTCTCCCTTTGCCGTTACGGCAGGTTGTCTTTCAGGAATATGTCGAGGCGGATGCGCTCCTGCGCGTCGATGACCGCAAGCCCGTCTGCCTTTGCCTTGAGAACACGGATCGCGCTGCGCACTTCGTGGCCGGCATCCTGATTGAGGATTGCGTCGATAGTGCCGTCGAGGAGGGCAGCGCGCGTATGCGCCGTCAATTCATGGGCAATCACCGTCAACGCCCTGTCGACAGCCTTTTCCTTCAGCGCCCGGATCAGACCACGATTACCGGCGCCGAGGCTGTAAATGCCGATGATGCCGTCATTCTTCCCAAGCACATCGGCGATCAGCATGTGTGCGACTTCAGGGTCGTCCCGGCCTTCGAGAACCGATAACAGATGCAGCGCCGGAAACTCCTGAGCCATGACGGCGGCGAAGCCCTCCAGGCGTTCGCGATGGTCGCGTACCAGCATGGAACCGGCCAGAATCGCAATCTCGCCCTTGGCGCTGCCAAGGAAGCGTCCGAGCAGACGCGCTGCGGTGCGCCCTGCCGCAATATTGTCGACGCCGGCATAGTGGTGGCGCAGCGATCCCGTCAGGTCGGAAACGAGCGTGACGACCGGAATGCCATCTTTCACCAACCGGTCCACGGCCGCGCGCACATCAGGCGCGTCAGTTGCCACGAGCGCGACACCTGAGGGCTTTTCCGCAGCGAGCGTTTCCAGCTCGCGCACCAGCGCCTGCGGATCGAAGGCAGGCACTTCGACGATGCGGATATCCGTACGCTCGGGGGCCGATCGCGCGATCGCCGCGCGGATCTCGGCATTCAGACCGTGCATGAAGGAGTTGTCGCTGGCGGGCAGGATGAAGGTCAGCGGATAGACGCGGCCCTTGGCAAGGTTTGCAGCCGCCACGTCGCGCACATAGCCGAGATCGCGGATGGCGGTCTCCACCTTCTCCCGCGTCACATGACGCACGCCCGGCCGCTGGTTCAGAACCCGATCCACGGTCGCGAGACTGACACCCGCCGCAGCGGCGATATCATGAACGGTTGGCCTCATCATTCCTCCTGACGAGACCATTAGCGCCAATTTTGATGTACGTAAATCAAAAAATACGTGAGCTGGAAAACACCCTCGCTGAAGGAACAGAGAAACCGCTCATGTTTAAAAGCAAAAAGGCCCTCCGAAGAGGGCCTTTCTTGCAATGACGGCCGGAGGTCAGTGGCCGCCACCGCCTCCCCCGCCGCCTTGCGGCGCGGGTTTCTTGATCATGACGACGCCAAGGATCATCGCCAGGAAAAGCACTGTCAGCATCAGGAAAATGTCGCCGAAGGAAAGGATCATTGCCTGCTTTGTAGCGAGGCCAACCATCTGCTTGACCGCGACATTGGCTCCATCCAGACCCCAATTGTTGAAATTGGCAGTCATATTGTTCATCTGGTCGATTGCAGCCGTGTTACCCCAATGGACGTTTTCGCGCAGCCGCTCGTAGTGCACGTCCTGGCGGGTGGTGAGCACGGTATTGATAACAGCAAGGCCGACGGCGCCGCCGAGGTTACGCGTCAGGTTGAAGAGGCCGGACGCGCCGCGGATACGCGTCGGCGGCAGGGTACCGAGCGCGATATTGTTGATCGGCACCATGCACATCATCAGGCCGAAACCGCGCAGGATCTGCGGAATGAAGAGCTCGTAGAAGTCCCAGTCCTGCGTCAAATGCGTCATGATATAGGTGCCCGCCGCAAAGCTCACGAAGCCGATCGCCATCATGAAACGCAGGTCGAGCTTGGTCGACAGCCGGCCGGCGATCGGCGCGGTGAAGAACATCGCAAGGCCCGACACGAACATCGTCTCGCCGATCATCTGCGAATCGTAGCCGCGGATACGGCCGAGATAGACCGGATAGATATAGGTGAGCCCGTAGAGGCCGATGCCCATGACGAAGGAGAAGACCGAGCCGAAGGAAAAATTTCGGTTGGCGAATGCCGTCAGATCGACGACCGGGAACTCCACGGTGAAGGCCCGATAGAAGAAGACGATACAGGCGACAGCCGATGCCACAGCACCCATGACGATGTAACTGTCGTTGAACCAGTCGTTCGAATTGCCTTCTTCAAGCACATATTCGAGCGAGCCGAGAAAGATGCCCATGGCAAACAGTCCGTACCAGTCGAACTTCTTGAAGAGCGACAGTTCCGGCTTGTCGAAATCGATGAAATTCCAGGTGACGAGCGTGACGATGATACCGGGTACGATATTGACCAGGAACAACCAGTGCCAGGAAAAGGCGTGGCTGAGATAGCCGCCGACCGTCGGGCCAATGGTCGGCGCCAGTGTGGCGATGAGGCCGATGATCGGCGAGACGATGGCGCGCTTCGACGGCGGGAAGATCGTGAAGGCAGCCGCAAAGACCGAGGGGATCATGCCGCCGCCGATGAAGCCCTGGATCGCGCGGTAGACGATCATCTGGTCGATGTTCGTCGCCGTTGCGGCAAGCGCGCTTGAGATGGTGAAGCCCGCCGCCGAGATCGCAAACAGATAACGTGTCGAGATAATGCGCGCGAGCGTGCCCGACAGCGGGATCATGATGACTTCCGCGATCAGATAGGCTGTCTGTACCCAGCCGATTTCATCGCTGCCGGCAGACAGGCCCGCCTGGATTTCCGCAAGCGAAGCGGAAACGATCTGAATGTCGAGGATCGACATGAACATGCCGAGCACCATCGCAAAGAAGGCGATGAGCTTTCTCGGATCCATGCGATCGGCGGCATGCGCGGGCGCTGCCGGGATCGAACCTGCCGTTGCTGTCGCACTCCCGGCCATGGGACTACCTCCGCCCTAAGGGCCTACTTCACCGGCGCCGTGCGGGTATCGACGTCGACGACGACGCTGAGACCGGCGCGCAGGCGGCCGCTGTCAAGTGCATCCTGCGGCAGGGCGATGCGAACCGGCACGCGCTGGATGATCTTGGTGAAATTACCCGTCGCATTTTCCGGCGGCAGCATCGAGAAGACCGAGCCGGAGGCCGGCGCGATCGATTCAACGGTGCCGACGACTGGATAGTCGCTATAGGCATCGACATGGACGTTCACCTTCGAGCCGGCGACGAGATGCTGGATCTGCGTTTCCTTGAAGTTGGCGTCGATATAGAGCTCGCGCGTCGGCACGAGCGCCATCAGCCGCTGGCCGGGCGAGACGAGATCGCCTTCCTGAACCGAACGGTTGCCGACAACGCCGTCATAGGGCGCCTTCAGTACGGTGAAGGAGAGGTCGCGGGCGGCCTTGTCGCGCTGGATTTCCAACGTGCGAACAGAACCTTCGGCTTCCTTGCGCTGGGCTTCGAGGATCGCGATGTTGGCCTGCGCAGCAACGATATTGGCATCGCCGCCGGCAAGGTTGGCCTTAGCCTGATCGAGCGCCGTATTGGCGTCGTCAAGGTCTGCCGTGGTGCCGACCGACTTTGCCTGCAGATCACTCTGGCGCTTCTGCTTGATCTCTGCGCCGCGCACGGTGGCTTCGAGGGCAGTCTTCTGGGCATGGGCTTGCACGAGGCTGGCCTTCGCGCCTTCGATCTGCGCATCGATGCGGCTGAGCGACAGCTGCTCCGTCACGATCTGGGCATTCGCCTGGTCGAGGGCGTTCTGGTAGTCGCCGTTGTCAAGGGTAGCGAGAACGTCGCCTGCCTTGACTTCCTGGTTGGCGACAACATTCACCTTCGCGACATAGCCAGTGACCTTCGGCGAGATCGTCGCGATATCGCCCTCGATATAGGCGTCGTCGGTCGACACCATGAAGCGGCCATTCGTCCACCAGTCGTAGCCATACCAGCCGGCGCCGGCGAGAAAAGCGAGCACGATGACGGGCAGCACGAAGCTGCGGCGCTTCTTCGGGGCAGACGGAGCCGGTGCGACAGCAGGCGCGGACTGCGCGGGAGCCGTCTGCGGTGCCTCGGCCTTCAGGGCTTCAACGGGAACTGCGGTTTCCGCTTTTGCCTCTTCGGCGTCGGCATTTTCGCTGACGATGCGCGCGACGTTGCTTTTCTGGTTTGTCGACATGGACAGGCTACCGATCTGGAGTAAAATAATCGAACTGAACGGTTCGGTTCAGTTGACATAAAGGGTTTTTGACTTCATATCAAGATGCATAGAACCAATCGGTTCGATTTCTTTAAAAGAAAACACGAATTCGCCAAGACGGTTAAGGAGACATGACACTGAAGCCCGAAGACACCGCCGTATTCAGCCCACCCAATCCGGGAGGCCGCTTTGCTGCGGGTGAGGATCCCGCCAAACGCCAGCAGATCCTTGATGGTGCCCGGCGCGTCTTCATGAAGATGGGCTTCGACGCGGCCAGCATGAACGATGTGACCCGCGAGGCCGGCGTTTCCAAGGGAACGCTCTATGTCTACTTCGCCAACAAGGAAGAACTCTTCCACGCCATGGTCGAGACCGAGCGCGCCGCCTTCGTCGCGGCCGTGCGCACGGTCCTTGCGGAACACGACGATGTCGAGGCCGGCCTGTACGAATTCGGGATGACCTTCGTCACCCATATGACCGAAGACAAGGTCATCGATGCGATGCGTACCGTACTCGGCGTGCGTGAGCGCATGCCCCTTCTCTGTCAGCGCTTCTTCAAGGGTCCGCAGAACCTGCGCACCATCATGCACGACTTCCTGGAGAAGCATGTGCAGGCAGGCACCCTGAAGATCGACGATATCGATCTTGCGGCCGGGCAGTTTCTCGACCTTGCAAGCGGCAGCTTCTTCAAGCTGCGCCTCTTCGGCAATATGGAAGGCCCGCCGCCACGCAACGAGATCGAACGCGTCATCCGCGGCGCGATCTATGTCTTCATGGCGGCCTACGGCGTTCGCAAACACGAACCCGCCTGATCCGTTTCTCCACCCCGATCGGTTTTCCGCCGGATTTGCGCAATAGCGATCAAATCCGGCTGCCGCATTTCCACTAGGAATAGAGCGGCAACCAAGGGAGAAGAGATGAGCGCCATCGGACGGGCGATATGGTTCATCGAGAGCCATTTCGAAACCGATATAAGCCTCGACGAGATCGCAGAAGCCGCCGGATTGTCGCGCTATCATCTGTCGCGCATCTTCGGTCTGGTGACCGGCCATTCGATCAGCGGCTATATCCGCGCACGGCGTCTGAGCGGTGCCGCGCTGTCCCTCATCTCGGGCTCATCCAGCATTCTCGAGGTTGCCCTCGGCGCGGGCTATGGCTCGCACGAGGCTTTCACCCGTGCCTTCCGCGACCAGTTCGGCATGACGCCGGACGCGGTGCGGCGACAGGGGCACATTCGCAATCTTGTTTTGATGGAGCCTATCAGGATGAAAACCGCAAACCTCAACGATCTCGAACCGCCCCGTTTCGAAAGCCTGCCGCCGATGCTTTTTGCCGGCCTGCAGGAAACCTATGCCTATGGCGGCAACGCTGCGATCCCCTCGCTCTGGCAGAAATTTAACCAGCATTTCGGCCATATCCCTAGCCAGAAGGGCAATGTCGCCTACGGGATCTGCACCCATATAGACGGCGAGGCCGAGAAATTCCGCTATATGGCCGCCGTCGAGATATCCGATGCCGACGATCTGCCGGAAGGGTTTGCGACATTGAAGCTGCCAGCCCAGCGCTACGTCGTCTTCTCGCACCGCGGTCACGTCTCCGGCATTCCCGCCACGATGGACCTGATCTTCGGCAACTGGTGGCCGACTTCGGGCCTCCAACATGGCAGCATGCCCGACATGTTCGAACGCTACGATGACGGCTTCGATCCCTATACGGGGATGGGCGTGACGGAAATCTGGTTGCCGATCAAGGAATAAAAGCCCGATGGTTTTCGTATACCCCCTTGCGGTGCTTGCCTGGCAGGTCCGTAACGATAGATTGTCCGCGTCCTTAGGTGACGCAAGGGGGAAATACGCCGATGCAGGATATCATGACGCTCATTCAGGACCCGGCTGCCTGGGTGGCGCTTGTCACGCTCGTGGTAATGGAAGTGGTTCTCGGGATCGACAACCTCATCTTCATCTCCATCCTCACCAACAAGCTGCCGCCTGAACACCGTGAAAGAGCGCGCAGGACCGGTATCGCCCTTGCCCTCATTATGCGTCTTGCCCTGCTCGGCACGGTCGCCTGGATTGTCCAGCTCACCGAACCGCTCTTCGAGCTTTTCGACCACGGTTTCTCCTGGAAGGACCTGATTCTGATCGCCGGCGGTCTCTTCCTCGTCTGGAAGGCCACCAAGGAAATTCACCACAATGTCGATCCTGAGGATCATCAGGAGAATTTCATCGCAGGCGCGACAGGCACGAGCTTTGCCTCGGCAATCGGCCAGATCCTGCTGCTCGATCTCGTCTTCTCCGTGGACAGCATCATCACCGCCGTCGGCATGACCCCACATCTGCCGATCATGATCATCGCCGTCATCGCCGCCGTCACGGTCATGCTTGTCGCCGCAACGCCGCTCGCCAATTTCATCGAGCGCAATCCGACGATCGTCATGCTGGCGCTCGCCTTCCTGCTGATGATCGGCACGACCCTGATTGCCGACGGCATGGGCTTCCACGTACCCAAGGGCTATGTCTACGCCGCCATGGCCTTCTCGGCCCTCGTCGAGGTGCTGAACATGTTCGCGAGGAACGCACGCCGGCGAAAGCGCGAGGGCGGCCATTAAGGCCACCCATCCATCTGAGACCCGATTGTTGCCTCCGCCTTGCTCGGTAAGGCGGAGATTCTTCTGCGCACCGGCAGTCTCACCTCGAAGAACAGATCATCCGAAGCGGCCGCCCGGATGGGCCGGAAGAAGTCCGCCAAAAGCGGTTTTTCTTGACGTGCCCTTTTGAATATGGCCTAAGCGCAGCCACACGGATAATCGGCGGATTATGCGGGCAGACGCCTCCTCCAGCCGGTTCCCGAACGATATCTGCATCCTCCAGGCCGACGTCGCTTTCATTGAAAAGCCGCTCGGCATTCATTGACGGGCACAAAAAATGACAGCTTCCGGCGTCCGCGTCCGCATCGCTCCCTCGCCGACTGGCGAGCCGCATGTCGGCACCGCTTACATCGCTCTTTTCAACTATCTCTTTGCCAAGAAGCACGGCGGCGAGTTCATCTTGCGCATCGAGGATACCGATGCGACGCGCTCGACCCCGGAATTCGAGACGAAGGTGCTGGATGCGTTGAAATGGTGCGGGCTGGAATGGAAGGAAGGCCCCGATATCGGCGGCCCCTACGGCCCCTATCGCCAGTCCGACCGCAAGGACATGTATCAGCCATACGCCCAGGAACTGCTGGACAAGGGCCATGCCTTCCGCTGTTTCTGCACGCCCGAGCGACTGGAGCAGATGCGCGAGACCCAGCGCGCTGCCGGTAAGCAGCCGAAATATGACGGTCTCTGCCTGAGCCTCACAGCTGAAGAAGTCACGGCCAAGATGACATCAGGCGAAAGCTCCGTCATCCGCATGAAGATCCCGACCGAAGGCTCCTGCGATTTCACCGATGGCGTCTACGGCGACGTGTCTATCCCGTGGGATTCCGTCGATATGCAGGTGCTCATCAAGGGCGACGGCATGCCGACCTATCACATGGCAAACGTCATCGACGACCATCTGATGAAGATCACCCACGTCGCGCGCGGCGAGGAATGGCTGGCCTCCGTGCCGAAACACATTCTGCTGTACCGCTATTTCGGCTGGGACCAGCCGGTGTTCATGCATTTGTCGCTGATGCGCAATGCCGACAAGTCGAAGCTGTCAAAGCGCAAGAACCCGACCTCGATCTCCTATTATTCCGCGCTCGGCTATATTCCCGAAGCGCTGATGAACTTCCTCGGCCTGTTCTTCATCCAGATCGCCGAAGGCGAAGAGCTGCTGACCATGGAGGAACTCTCCGAAAAGTTCGACCCGGAAAACCTCTCCAAGGCCGGCGCGATCTTCGACATCCAGAAGCTCGACTGGCTGAATGGCCGCTGGATCCGCGAAAAGCTGTCGGAAGAAGAATTCCGTACCCGCGTACTCACCTGGGCAATGGAAAATGACCGGTTGCAGGCAGGCCTTCGCCTGTCGCAGACGCGCATTTCCAAGCTCGGCGAACTGCCCGATCTCGCAGGCTTCCTGCTGAAATCCGATCTCGGCCTGCAGCCGGCCGATTTCGCCAAGATCAAGTCGCCGCCGGAAGAGATCCTTGAGATCTTGAACACCGTCCAGCCCGATCTCGAAAAGATCCTGGAATGGAACGTCGAGACGATCGAGGCCGAGCTGCGCGCCGTCGCCGACCGCATGGGCAAGAAGCTTAAGGTCGTCGTCGCACCGCTCTTCGTTGCCGTTTCCGGCTCGTCGCGCTCGCTGCCGCTCTTCGATTCGATGGCGATCCTCGGCCGCTCGGTCGTACGCCAGCGCCTGAAACTCGCCTCGCAGGCAGTGGCCGCCCTCGTCGGCTCGAAGTAAGAACAGTCAGAGGATTCGACAATGGCTGACAACAAGACCGAAAGCACCCTTTCCTCCGACGCAACGGAAGTTCGCGCCCAGAAGCTGAAGCTGCTGCGCGAGCAGATCGGCGACGTCTATCCGGCGCATTTCCACCGCACGCTGACCAATGCCGAACTAGCCGCGAAATACGAGGGCCTGGAACCCGACGTCGAGACACAGGATGTCGTGACGGTCGCCGGCCGCGTCTACTCGTCGCGCAACTCCGGCATGTTCATGGATATCCACGACGCCGGCGGCAAGATCCAGATTTTCAGTCACAAGGACACGACCCCGGAGGAAGCGCGCGCGCTTCTGCCGATGATCGATATCGGCGACATCATCGGCGTCACCGGCATCGTGCGCCGCACCAAGCGCGGCGAACTGACGATCAACGCCCAGAAGATCGAGATGCTGACCAAGTCGCTTCTGCCGATGCCCGAAAAGTGGCACGGCCTCTCCGACATCGAACTGCGCTATCGCAAGCGCCACCTCGACATCATGACCAACGAGGAATCGAAGCTGCGCTTCCAGCAGCGCTCGAAGATCCTCTCCGGCATCCGCCGCTTCATGGAAAACGACGGCTTCATGGAAGTCGAAACGCCGATGCTGCATTCGGTCTATGGCGGCGCCACCGCCGAGCCGTTCAAGACGCATCACAACACGCTGAAGCTCGACATGTACCTGCGCATCGCGCCGGAACTGTTCCTGAAGCGTACGCTGGTCTCGGGCCTTACCGACAAGGTCTTCGAGATCAACCGCAACTTCCGCAACGAAGGTGTCTCCACCCGGCATAATCCGGAATTCACCATGATGGAGTGCTACTGGGCCTATGCCGATTACGAGGACATCATGGACCTCGTCGAGCGGCTGTTCGAGAGCCTGGCACTCTCCATCCACGGAACGACGGAATTCCCCTTCGGCGACAAGACCATGTCGTTCAAGGGGCCGTTCAAGCGTGTTCCGATGCCTGACGCGGTCAAGGAAGCCACCGGCATCGACTTCCTGGCGATGAAGACCGACGAGGAAGCCCGCGCCGCCGCCAAGGCTGCCGGCTTCGAGGTCGAGAAGGACTGGACCTGGGGCGAATGCCTCGCCTTCATCTTCGAAGAGAAGGTCGAGCAGACGCTAATCCAGCCTTCGCACGTTACGCATTTCCCGAAGGACATCTCGCCCTTCGCCAAGGAGGTGCCGGGCGAGCCGCGCCTCGTCGAACGTTTCGAAACCTATTGCAATGCCTGGGAACTCGGCAACGCCTTCTCCGAACTCAATGATCCGGAAGAACAGCGCCGCCGCATGGTCGAGCAGCTCGAACAGGCCCATGCCCGCGGCGAGAAGGAAAAGCAGCTTGACGAGGAGTTCCTCGATGCGATCGACCAGGGCATGCCGCCCGCCGGCGGTCTCGGCATCGGCGTCGACCGCCTGATCATGCTGCTCACCAACGCACCGTCGATCCGCGACGTTATTCTCTTCCCGGCCCGTCGCAGCAAGGCGGACTGAGACGCGAATTTCCCGGATAAGAAAAAGGGAGCGACCGAAAGGACGCTCCCTTTTGTTTATGGTGACTGGTGAAATACCGAGCCGATCGTCCATGAAACGGTGGTTCGATCGATCACCTCGTGCACGGGCGAATCCGCCAACTCGCGCATGAGCCGGCTGGCGGAATCCGATGCCTGCCTCGCGGTGTCCCAGATCACCATATCGGTAATGGTGCCATCCTCGTGTTCCACCATGATCCTTGAGCGGAAGCCCGGCTGCCGGCGCAGCCAGGGTTCGACATCGGCATTGGCTGCCAGAAAATCCTGAGCGACGAGCCCATCCTTCAAACGAAAAGAGGTTACTTCGATTGCATGTGCCATGTGTGCCAGTCTCAGCTCAGATCATATATCCGCCCGCGACCTCGATCGTCTGCGCGTTAATCCACGCGCCATCGTCGGATGCAAGCATGGCGATGACGCGGCCGACATCTTCGGCCTCGCCGATACGACCAAGCGCGGTCTGCGAGGCAAGCAGTGCTGCAAATTCCGGATTCTTGTCCAGCGCCGCGTCGGCAAGATTGGTGCGGATGGGACCGGGCGAAATGGCATTGGCGCGGATCCTGCGGCCGCCGAATTCCTTCGCCTGATAACGGGTCAGCGTCTCAAGTCCGGACTTGAGAGCCGCATAAGGCGCAACGCCGGCCGTTGCGACGCGAACGGAAGCGCTCGTCACGTTCAGGATCACGCCTCCATCCGCCATCAGCGGCAAGAGCGCCTGCGTCAGGAAGAACGGTCCCTTCAAATGGACATTCATGAGGGCGTCGAACTGCTCCTTGGTTACCGTCTCCATGAGATTAAACATGCCGAAACCGGCATTATTGACGAGGCAGTCGAAATCGCTGCGCCCCCAGTAGGTGGAAAGCAGCCGTTTGACCTCTTCCACGAAGGCGGGGAAGCTGTCGGCATCGCCGACATCGAGGGCAAGAGCCACGGCCTGCCCGCCTTCGGCCTTGATCTCGGCAACGACCTCATCTGCACCCGGCTTGTAGCTATTATAGGTGAGGACAACGCTCATGCCACGTCTTGCGCATTCCTGCGCCGCTGACTGGCCGATGCCACGGCTTCCGCCGGTGATGATTGCAATCTTCATCTCTGTCTCCTTTGCTTCAATGGTCGGAAGCTATGGGAAACGGCCGGCAGACACTCCGCCGGAAACTGCCTCGTTCTTGCCTATTCCTGCTTTTGTCTTGCGCGTGATCACGTGCTGGTCCAGGATTTTGGCATGGAAACAATGCTCCGTGAATTGCGCCGCTTGACGGCCCATGCCGAAAATCGTCCGACGGAGACCGGCATACCCGGCATCGTGATGGTCAAGGGGGAGATCCCCGAACACAAGCTCGGCGCCGTCTATGAACCGATGGTCAATCTGATCCTCGATGGCAGCAAGACGCTGACGATCGCCGGCCGCGACTATTATTATGATCCCGCCAGCTACTTCGTGATCTCGGTCGATATGCCGGCGACCGGCATGGTGCGGCAGACCGGCCCCGACCGGCCCTATATCGGCGTCAGCCTTTCGCTCGATCCGGCACGTGTCGCGGCCCTTCTCCTGGATATTCCACCGCAGTCCGATGTGGCGGGGCAGAGCGGCGGCTACTCCGTTTGCCGCATGACTCCGGAACTTCTGAGCGCATGGCTGCGAATGCTGCAGCTGATGGAGCGCCCACAGGATATTCCTGCCCTCGCCCCGGCCTATGAGCGCGAGATCCTCTATCGCGTGCTGCAGGGACCGCAAGGCTGGATGCTGCGCGATATTGCGGCACCCGACAGCGCCCTGTCGCAAGTAAGGCTCGCAATCCGCTGGGTTCGTGAACACTACACCGAAGCGATCGAGGTCGAAAAACTCGCCACCTTCGCCTCTATGAGCGTCTCGGCCTTTCACCGCCATTTCAAGGCCGTGACGGCGATGAGCCCCATCCAGTACCAGAAGCATATCCGTCTGCTGCAGGCCCGCCAGTTGCTGATTGCCCAATCCGGAAACGCATCTTCGGTCGCCTATGCCGTAGGCTATGCGAGCGCTTCGCAATTCACTCGGGAATATGCGCGCCTGTTCGGCCAGCCGCCGGCGCGCGATATATCTTCGATAAGGGAAAATATCAGGCCGGCGGCCTGATCGTCTTCGGACCTAGTGGCCGCTCTTGGCAGGCGCTTCCTCTGCAGGAGCAGCTTCCGATGAAACGGCTGCATCCTTGGCCGCTTGCTCTTCAGCAGACGGTTCCTCGGGCTCTTTGGCCTCCGGCTTGCTCTCTTTCTTGGTGGAAGCGACGGCAACCGGATCGATGCAATCGGCAGGATCCTTGAGGCTTGCATTCAGCGCCGCAATCCGATCGTCCGGCAATTCGATGCGTTCGCCATAGAAGAGGCCCTGCTCGCTCGCCTTGCCGTCGTAATAACGGGCCGTATAGGGCTTGTCGTCGAGACCTTCGACCATCTTGTCGGGATGCGCAATATAGACCACGTCGGCCCCGATCGCCCGGCCACGAATATCCGAGCGCAAGGTCGGACCATTCTCGTCGAGGACGACGACCTGCACGAGGTCGGGCTTCTGTGCTTCATAGACCGCCTGTGCGACACGCAGCGCCGTCTTGATGCGCGTCATGCCGTCGACAGGCTCGGTCTTGATATATTTGCGGACCCAGACATGGTCCTGCTTCTTGATCGTCACCAGATTGACGTCGGTGCAGGCCACGCCATCGGCGGATTCCTCGTCACCCAGCAGCCTGTCTTTACCGACATAGATCGCAGCACCGCCGGAAACGCCCGCTAGCAGGGCGCTACCACCGATGATCAAAGCCAATTTCCGGGAAGGCCGGAATATGCGCAGTAAGGCCTTCACGCCAACTGCTCCGCCATCTGAAAACTCCAACGCAATACAAGTGACTGTGAAGCTAAGGGAAATGACGTTTCCGAATCTTTAAATGGGCCGCCCGACTTTGTCTCGAATTGGCAAAATACCAAAAAAGGTCCGGCCGTTCGTGCCCTTGCCAGACCGCTTGAGCCCATGCTCTAAAATACCATGGCCTTCACGCTTCGCCAGATTCAGTATTTTGTCGCCGTTGCCGAACAGGGCTCTGTCACGCGCGCGGCGCAGAACCTGTCGATCTCCCAATCCTCGATCACCGAAGCGCTGAAAGAACTGGAAAACGACCTCGGCGTCGTGCTGTTCGAGCGCCACCCGCGGGGGCTCTCGATCACCCATAATGGCCACCAGTTCCTGCGGCATGCCACGAAAATCCTGGCATCGGTCTCGGATGCCCGCACCAGCTTTTCCGGCCAGCAGAACATACCCTCCGGCACTCTCAACATCGGCGTCACCTCGCTCGTCGCAGGTTACGTGCTTTCCGACCTGCTGGCCCGCTATCGCCGCGCCTGCCCTGGCGTCGAGGTTAGCGCCATCGAGGACAATGGCAGTTACCTCGAACATCTGCTCATCGGCGGCGAGCTGGATGTCGCTGTCATGGTGATTTCAAATCTGCGTGATCGCATGGCCCTGCAGGCCGAAATCCTGGAAACCTCGCCCTACCGCCTGTGGCTGCCGATGGGCCACCCGCTGGTTTCTGCCGATATCATCTCCATCGCCGACATCGCCCGCGAGCCGTTGATCATGCTGACGGTGGATGAAATCGAGGAGAATACCGGCAAGCTGCTGACAGCGCTCGGCGCCCGCCCTCACGTCGCCTTCCGGACCCGTTCGGTGGAAGCCGTGCGCAGCCTGGTCGCGACTGGTGCGGGCGTGGCGCTGCTCCCCGATCTCGTCTACCGCCCCTGGTCGCTGGAAGGCGACCGTATCGAGAGCCGCGATGTTTCCGGCTCCCTGCCCGTCGTGCAGGTCGGCATGGTCTGGCGCAAGGGCTCCAGCCTGCCGCAGGCCGCACGCGATTTTGTTGCCATCGCCGAGAACATGCGATCGGGACGATCCCGCTAGATATCGGAATTTCCGATATCGGCTTTCTGATAAATGAATTTGCGAAACCGGGCTTTCCGCGTCACCTTTTCTTTCGGGAACAAAACGCCGCAAAAGCGGCACCGAACCGGGAGACAGACGATGAAGCATCTTCTGAAATCGTGCACTGCTGCGCTCGCGAGCCTGAGCTTCGCGACACAGGTTGTCGCTGCCGAACCGTTGAAGGAATTGGGCAAGGGTGAAGGCGCCGTCAGCATCGTCGCCTGGGCCGGCTATATCGAGCGTGGCGAAACCGACAAGAGCTACGACTGGGTCACCGATTTCGAAAAGGAAACCGGCTGCAAGGTTTCGGTAAAGACCGCCGCCACCTCGGATGAAATGGTGGCGCTGATGAACGAAGGCGGCTTCGACCTCGTGACCGCCTCAGGCGACGCGTCGCTTCGCCTCGTCGCGGGAAAACGCGTCCAGCCCATCAACACCGATCTCATCCCGAGCTTCAAGACCGTCGATAAACGCCTGCAGAATGCGCCCTGGAATACGGTGAATGGCGTCCACTACGGGGTGCCCTACCTCTGGGGGCCGAACGTGCTGATGTACAATACAGACACCTTCAAGGATAAGGCGCCGACGAGCTGGAATATCGTCTTCGACGAGCAGAACCTGCCGGACGGCAAGTCCAACAAGGGCCGCGTTCAAGCCTATGACGGCCCGATCTACATCGCCGATGCCGCTCTGTATCTGATGGCGCACAAGCCCGATCTCGGTATCAAGGACCCCTACGAGCTCAATGAGGACCAGTACAAGGCTGCCCTCGACCTGCTGCGCGGCCAGCGCAAGATCGTCTCGCGCTACTGGCACGATGCGATGATCCAGGTCGACGACTTCAAGAATGAAGGTGTCGTCGCCTCGGGCTCCTGGCCGTTCCAGGTCAACCTGCTGCAGGCCGACAAGCAGAAAATCGCCTCCACCTTCCCTGAGGAGGGCGTCACCGGCTGGGCCGACACGACCATGCTGCACGCCGACAGCGAGCATCCGAACTGCGCCTATATGTGGATGGAACATTCCCTGAAGGCGAAAGTACAGGGTGATGCCGCCGCCTGGTTCGGCGCCGTACCCTCGGTTCCGGCCGCCTGCAAGGGCAATGAACTCCTGACCGATGCCGGCTGCAACACCAATGGCTATGATCACTTCGATAAGATCAAGTTCTGGAAGACGCCGGTCGCCAAATGCGCAAGCGAGAGCGAATGCGTACCCTATCATCGCTGGGTATCTGACTATATCGGCGTGATCGGCGGGCGGTGACGCCAGGCCGATCCATGTAAAAAAGTCCCCTCCCCAACCCCTCGCTACAAGGGGAGGGGCCAGAGTGGCACCGCCGCATTCCTGCCGAAACGCCGAAAGGTTTGAGCGTGGGCGCGGCAGATTAAGCCCCTCCCCCTTGTGGGGAGGGGTTTGGGGCGGGGTCTTTTTGAAGATCAAAGCCTCTCTCAGATAATACAGCTCCGGAGCCCCCATGACGTCAGCCGTCCGTTTCCAGAAGGTCTCTCGCCATTTCGGTGCAGTGCGCGCCGTCGATGGCGTCGATCTCGAGATCGCGCCCGGCGAATTCTTCGCCATGCTCGGCCCGTCCGGATCCGGCAAGACCACCTGCCTGCGGCTGATTGCGGGCTTCGAACAGCCGACATCGGGACATATCGAGATCTTCGGCGAAACCGCCGAGGGCATTCCGCCCTATCGCCGCAACGTCAATACCGTTTTCCAGGATTACGCACTCTTCCCGCATCTCGATATTCTCGACAACGTCGCCTACGGGCTGATGGTCAAGGGCGTCGGCAAGGTGGAGCGGATCAGGGAGGCCGAGAAGGCGCTGGAACTGGTAAAGCTGCCGGGCTATGGCAGCCGCCGTCCCGGTCAGCTTTCCGGCGGCCAGCGGCAGCGCGTGGCGTTGGCCCGCGCTCTCGTTAACAAACCCCGGGTGCTTCTGCTGGACGAACCGCTCGGCGCTCTGGACCTGAAGCTGCGCGAGCAGATGCAGGAAGAACTGAAGAGCCTGCAGCGTGCGCTCGGCATCACCTTCATCTTCGTCACCCACGATCAGGGCGAGGCGCTTTCCATGGCCGACCGCGTTGCTGTCTTCAACGATGGCGGCATCGTCCAGCACGGCACGCCCCAGGATATTTACCGCCGCCCGAAGACACGCTTCGTCGCCGATTTCGTCGGCTCGTCGAATGTCATTTCTCCCGATGTAATGACGGTTCTCGGTGGCGAGAAACGCTGGGCGAGTTTGCGGCCGGAAGCAATCCGCCTCGCGGCTGACGGCATTGAAGCCAAGGTCGAGAATGCCAGCTTCCTGGGTGCCTCAACCCGCCTTACTGTCGGTATCAAAGGAACGCACCTGCATGTCATGCTGCCGGCCGGCAGCGACATCCCCGATATCGGCATTGCCATCCGCCTCGCCTGGCAGCAGGACGACGTGCACTATATGGATGACGCGGCATGACGGCGCTGGCGATCACCAAACCGCAAACCTCGATCCTGCCGCGGCGCGGCGGCTTCTTCAGCCGCCTGTCGGACAATTTCTGGCGCCACCCGAAACTGCTCCTGTTGCTGATGCTGACACCGCCGCTGCTCTGGCTCGGCATCATCTATGTCGGCTCGCTGATCGCTCTCCTGCTGCAGAGCTTCTTCTCGATCGACGATTTCTCGGGAATGGTGAATTACGAGTTCACCCTCGATACTTATGCGCAGCTTTTGAACCCCGGCAATTTCGACATCATCGTCAGAACCATTCTGATGGCCGCGCTGGTAACAATCGCCTCGGCCATCATCGCCTTCCCGATCGCCTATTACGCCGCGCGTTATGCGCAGGGAAAATGGAAGGCTCTTTTCTATCTCGGCGTCATGCTGCCGCTCTGGTCGAGCTATCTCGTCAAGATCTACGCCTGGAAACTGATCCTTGCCAAGGAAGGCATCCTCACCTGGCTCTTCGACAAGCTCTATCTTTCCTGGCTGCTCGACGGCGTCCTCGCCTTGCCAGTCGTTGGCGGCAATTCGCTCTCCGTCAGCTACCTCGGCACCTTCATCGTCTTCGTTTATATCTGGCTGCCCTACATGATCCTGCCGACGCAGGCAGCACTCGAGCGCGTGCCCGGCAACCTGATCGAGGCATCAGCCGATCTCGGTGCCACGCCGCACCAGACCTTCCGAACCGTACTTTTCCCATTGGCGCTACCCGGCATCGTCGCCGGTTCGATCTTCACCTTCTCGCTGACCTTGGGCGACTACATCATTCCGCAGATCATCGGCTCGTCGCGCCTCTTCATCGGCCAGGCGGTCTATACACAGCAGGGGACCGCCGGCAACGTACCGCTCGCCGCGGCCTTCTCCGTCGTGCCGATCGTCATCATGGCGATCTATCTCTGGCTGGCCAAACGCATGGGAGCCTTCGATGCGCTCTGATCGCATGCACCGTTCCCCAACGCTTTTGAAGATCGCCGCTGCCGGCGGTCTGCTCTTCCTGCATCTGCCGATCCTGTTGATCTTCGTCTACGCCTTCACGACGGAAGAGAAGAGCTATCAATGGCCGCCGCCGGGCCTGACGCTGCAATGGTTCGGCATCGCCTGGAATCGCCCGGACGTCTGGTCGGCACTTGGCCTCTCTCTGCAGGTTGCCTGCATCGCGACGGTGATCGCGCTGATCCTCGGGACGCTCTGTGCCGCTGCCGTCAGCCAGACGAAATTTTTCGGCCGGGAAGCGATCTCGCTGCTCGTCATCCTGCCGATCGCGCTTCCCGGCATCATCACCGGTATTGCGCTCCGCTCCGCCTTCAGCCTGTTCGACATCCCCTTCTCGGTCTGGACGATCGTGCTCGGCCACGCCACCTTCTGCGTGGTTGTCGTCTACAACAATGCCGTCGCCCGCTTCCGCCGCACGTCAGGCTCATTGATCGAGGCCTCGATGGACCTCGGCGCCGACGGCTTCCAGACTTTCCGCCATGTGATCCTGCCGAATATCGGCACGGCGCTTCTGGCCGGCGGCATGCTCGCGTTCGCTCTGTCCTTCGATGAGGTGATCGTCACCACCTTCACCGGCGGCCAGCAATCCACGCTGCCTATCTGGATGCTGGAAGAACTGATCCGCCCGCGCCAGCGTCCCGTTACCAATGTGGTCGCCATGGCCGTCGTGCTCGTCACCTTCCTGCCGATCCTGGCAGCCTATTACCTTACGCGCGACGGCGATCAGATCGCCGGCGCCGGCAAATAACCCGAGTGGACGCGGAAAGTGCCCTTTTTCGCATCCTACTCAACCAACCACTAGGGAGAACGCCCCATGGATACGCAAATGCTGATCGGTTCCCGCTTCGAAACCGGCACGGAAACGGAAGAGCACATCCTCAACCCGAAGACGGGCGAGACGGTGCTGAACCTTCCCGAAGCCTCGCTCGGCCAGATCGATGCCGCCGTGGATGCCGCAGAAAAAGCCTTTGTCGCCTGGTCGCGGACGACGCCGTCCGAACGCTCCGCTTATCTGCTGAAGATTGCCGATGCCATTGAAAGGGATGCGCAGGGCTTTGCCACCTTGGAGGCGCTGAACTGCGGCAAGCCGATCAACGCCGTGCTGAATGACGAAATCCCGGCCATTGTCGACTGCTACCGCTTCTTCGCCGGCGCGGTGCGCAATCTGCACGGACCGGTCGCCGGTGAATATCTTCCCGGTCATACCTCGATGATCCGTCGCGACCCGATCGGCATCGTCGGCTCGATCGCGCCATGGAACTATCCGCTGATGATGATGGCCTGGAAGTTGGCGCCTGCCATCGCCGGCGGCAATACGGTCGTTTTCAAGCCGTCCGAACAGACGCCGCTGACAGCACTCAAGATGGCAAAGCTCCTCTCTGACATTCTCCCCGAGGGCGTGGTCAATGTCATCCTCGGCCGCGGCGAGAGTGTCGGCAACGCGCTGATCAACCATCCGAAAATCGATATGGTGTCGATTACAGGCGATATTGCGACCGGCAAGAAGGTGCTGCAGGCTGCCGCAAAGACCGTCAAGCGCACCCATCTGGAGCTTGGCGGCAAGGCGCCGGTCATCATCTTCGATGATGCCGATATCGAGGCCGTCGTCGCCGGTATCCGCACCTTCGGCTATTACAATGCCGGCCAGGACTGCACGGCCGCCTGCCGCATCTATGCGGATGCAAGGGTCTACGACAATTTCGTCGCCGACCTGACCTCCGCTGTCTCGAGCATTCGCTTCAACCAGGCCGATGACACACAAAACGAAATTGGCCCGCTGATTTCCAAGCGCCAGCGCGATCGTGTCGAGAGCTTCGTCACCCGCGCTTCCGAGCACAAGCACATGGAAATCACCACCGGCGGCAAGACCTCCGGTGACGAGGGCTTCTTCTTCACCCCGACAGTCGTTGCAGGCGCAACGCAGGAGGATGAGATCGTCCGCCGCGAAGTTTTCGGCCCTGTCGTCTCGGTCACCCGCTTCACCAATGTCGAGGATGCAGTAACCTGGGCGAATGACAGCGATTACGGCCTCGCCTCTTCCGTCTGGACCAAGGATATCGGCCGCGGCATGAAGACCGCCGCCCGCCTTCAGTATGGCTGTACTTGGATCAACACCCATTTCATGCTGGTCAACGAGATGCCGCATGGCGGTTTGAAGCAGTCAGGCTACGGCAAGGATATGTCCGTCTACGCTCTGGAAGATTATACGGCTGTCCGTCACGTGATGATCAATCACGGATAGTTGAACAAGAGCCTCCTGTTCCGCTGCAAAAGTCACTGCCGCCATCAGTGACTTTTGTCACTTTGTCATAATACAACTGCAAATACTGTTTTTCGAACGCGGAATTGCTGTTTCACCGTATGTGGCAACCCGCGATAAATGTGATTCTTCGTCGGATCAAGGAAATCGGTCAGGCATTACTTACCCATGGCGACGCCCATCGATATCTCCGAGCTCGAAAAAGCCCTGGACGGATTACTGGAATCCGCACTTGTACCTGATCGCTGGGAGCGCACGCTGGAGCAGATCAGTCGGGCGACTGGTTCCGTGGGAACACATATCATGCCGGTGCGCGGCAAATTCCCCGCCAGCTTCCTGAGCACGTCGAATTTGCTCGAGGCCTTCCAGGTCTATTTTTCTGAAGAATGGTACAAGCGCGATTTCCGTGAGCGCGGTCTGGCGGTTGCGATGACCACAGGTGTCGTCATCGAACACGACATCGCCAGCGAGGAAGAATTCAAGAACCAAAGCTTCTATACGGAGTTTCTGGCCCGCTTCGGCTTTCGCTATTCCGCCATGGTGGGCTTTACCGCCGGCGATACGATGCTGAGCCTCAACCTGCAGCGCCGGATCGAAGACCAGCCTTTCGATCGCGACGACGCGCGATTGCTCATAAAAATGCAATCGAGGCTGACTGCTGCGGCCGAAATCATCCGCGCGCTGCATGTCGCCAGGATCGACAGCATGAGCGAAGCCTTCGAGCTCGCCGGTACCGCAGTCATCTTCTTCGACCGGGCTGGGCGTATCACTCGGCTGAATCAGCGGGCGGAGAAGCTGCTCGACGGAAATATCCGCGTTGTGGATCGGGAACTTGTCGCGATCAGCCAGGAAGAAACAGGGCTCCTGCGCCGCCACCTCCAGGCAATCCTTTCGAAGGAGTCTTTCGTCAATCCGGTCGTTTCCACGCCCGTTCTGTTTTCCCGACCGGGAAAGGCGCCACTGGTTATCCGCGCCCAGCGGTTGAACGGCGTGCCGGCCGAACTCTTCTCGCATTCCGCCGCTGTCGCCATCATCACGGATCTTTCCGAGCGGGCGAGCCCAAGCCGCGATCTGCTGCGACGGCTGTTCGCACTCACCCCTCAGGAAACGACGGTCGCGCGCCTGCTCATGGATGGTTCGTCACCGCGTCAGATCGCCGAAATATGCGGACTGACCTATGAGACGACGCGCGGCTACGTGAAAAAGGTTCTCGCCAAGACCGGCACGCAGCGCCAGTCTCAACTCATCTCGCTGCTCTCAAGTCTGAAAGTATAGAGCGCCGTGCGTCCAATCGGACGCACAAAGGACGCTCTATCCCTTTGAATCTACGCATCAGGCTTTCCGAAAATCGATTCCGATTTTCGGGCCGATGCTGTAGGCCTGATTATAGAGCGCAAGTAGTTCCCACCCGCCTTCCCAGATCATGTCGAGCGCCACATAGATGATGACGGCAAGACCGATCCAGCCGATCCAACGCAAACGGTTGAGCAGCTTTGGGTCAAATCGATGACGTTCCCTTGAAACAGATCGACGCACCTTTGAAAAGCCCTTGCAGGCCAGAGAGATACGCCTTTAAGGAACGGCGTTCCATCTAAGCGATTTGGAACAAAATCCGCTTTGATGCGTCTTCCTCCAGCAATCACGGAGGAAGATATCCATGCTGAAATGGGCTCTGATATTTCTGGTCATTTCCATCGTCGCCGGCTTTTTCGGCTTCTCCGGCATTTCCGCGGCGACCGCGACGATCGCACGCGTGCTCTTCGGCATATTCCTCGTCGTTTTCCTGATCTTCCTCATTCTGGCGCTGATGGCCGGACAGGCGATCTTCTAGCAAAAGGGCTATTCTGTATGGCGTAACGGCGGTACTGACGGCTTCAACACAAGCGTGCTAAAGCACCGCCGTCAGCCAGGGATGCATTCCCTTCAGCTGCCTCTTCACGAGATAATCGATAGATATCAATCCTGCACCCGAAACAGCCAGCACGAACATGCCGCCGGCGATTGCGAAGTCCTTCTCGAAATGCAGCAACTCGTTCTGGCTTGCAAAGTTGGTGTGGAACAGAGAGGCGGTCGCGAGGCAGAACAGCCCTAGGGCAACCGCGCCGAGCCGGCTGAGAAAACCGGCGGCGATGGAAAGACCTGCGCCGATCTGCAGGGCAATCACGCCAAACGCCACTAGTGCAGGCAGACCAAGCTGTTCGAAGGTCGCAAGCGTCGCGCTGATGTCTGTGATGAGCGAAAACCCTTCATGCAGGAAGATCAAGGATAGGAGAAGCCTACCCAAGAGAAGAATGAGGTCGGCCAGAGAGGGTCGGCTTGCAACGTTTTCCATCATATCCTCCACGATGTTGGGAGCAGGCGGTGAAACCACCTGCTCCTGTCGTTGATGCAGGTCACTTGCCGCCCTTTGCGGCAATAACTTTCTGAAGGTCGTCAAGTTCCTCGCAGCCGCCGGGGCAAAGCTGCTTCAGCACTGACGCCTGCTCCTCGGCCTTTGCCATGTCGCCGGTCTCGACGTAGAGTTCGCCAAGATATTCGCGCGCCGCCTTATGATCGGGCTGAAGCTCCAGCGCCTTGGTATAGTAAGTTAGAGACGTCCGGTAATCGCCTGTCTTGCGCAGGGTAAATCCCATCAGATTATAGACATCTGCTTGTTGATTATCTTCGGCAATGTCGCGAAGTTCGGCGAGCGCACCGGCAAAATCCTTGGCATCGATCTTGGCGCGCACCGAAGTGAGATCGGGGGCGTCAGTCGATTCCATGTTGTCGACGGCAAAGGCCGGAAATGCAGTAACCGCAGAAAAGCCGGCGAAAACGGCACAAACCCAGATGAATGCGAGAATGGCATATTTCATCATGATAAGCTCCTTTCGGCCGTTCAGGCTTGGATCGTTGGGGTAAAGGCATAGGCGCTTCCGTCTTTGACGAAGGTGCCTGAGCCCGGGAACGGGAAGTGCGAGCCGCAGATCGCGATATTGTCGGCAATGACGCGATCGATAAGACGGCGGCGCGTGTCGATGGCCATCGGCCCGTCCTGGTCGTAGCTGCCCTGCCAATCGGGATGGGGGGCAAGTAGCGCCGGCACATACATGATGTCAGCGGAGACCAGCAGTTGCTTGTTGCCCGAGCTGACGAGATAGGTCGAATGGCCGGGTGTATGGCCAGGTGCCGAAAGCAGCATCATGCCCGGCGCAACCTCTGCCCCGTCATTCACCAGCTTCCAGTTCTTCCATTTCGGGAAGACGTCGGCGATACGCTTGCCAGCCGGCTTGCGGCCTTCGGCAAGCTTTTCGACACGACCGGGCTCAGTCCACCAGTTATATTCGACAGCATTGACGATGAGCTCGGCATTCGGAAACACAGGATTGTTCGTTCCCTTTTCCATCAGGCCCCAGACATGGTCCGGATGGAAATGCGAGATCATGATCGTATCGATCTTCTTATAATCGATACCGGCCGCGGCCATATTCGCCGGCAGATGTGTGGCGTTTTCCTGCCATTGACCGACACCGGAACCGGCATCCATCATGATCGTGCGGCCGCCGGCCTTCAGGACGACCACCGTCAGCGGGATCGGCATGAACTCGGTCGCCAGTCCGGCTTTGGAAAGCGCCTCCTTGGTATCTTCGATCGAGGCGTTCTTGATGAAGGTCGGGTCATGCGGCTTCTTCCAGATGCCGTCATAGATCGCCGTCACCTCAATATCGCCGACCTTGTATTTGTAGAAGCCGACCATCGGCTCCAGCGGTGTTGCGGCAAAAGCCGGCATGACGAATTCGAGCTTCGGCGACAGGCCGAATGCGGCCGCTGCAGCAGCCGATCCGAGGACAGCGCGGCGTGACATGGTAAACATGAATATGCCTCCTCTTGTTGATGGCATTTCGACTGGCGAAGACCGCGACTATTCGGCTGCCCTCGCTGACGAACTAGATCGACTGCAGCGCGCTGTTATTCCCAGCTCGGCCGATTTTTTCGATAATAGATTGTAATTGTTTGATTATTTCGCTCAACGCGGCTTTTGTCCTGCCGCACGCCAAATAAATCGGCACGATTTGGAATAAAATCGCACGCCGATCGGTCTAGACTGCAAGGGACCGCATGTGACCGCGGGTCTCACGTCCAAATCGGCTGCTGTTGAGGCAGGGAGGATGATGACAAACGCTCAGATCACCAATCCCGTCGGATCGATCGACTGGATGCTGCTGCTCAACCGGCCACTGCTGAAGACACGCATTCGAACATCGGCGCTGGCGACGCTTTTCGCCGGTGCCGTGCGGCTGTTCCATCTCATGGCTGCAGAAAAATCGGCCGATAGCCGGATTACGTCGAAGGCCGATGCGACCGCCCAACACGAATTCATGCAGCGCTTCCAGAACGTGATCGTCCCGCATCTGGACGCCGCCTATAATTTCGCCCGCTTCCTCAGTCGCGATGCAGACGCCGCTCAGGATATCGTCCAGGAGGCATTCCTGCGTGCCTACCGCAATTTCGAAACCTATCGTGGCGGCGATCCGCGCGCCTGGCTCTTTGCCATCGTCAGGAATTGCTGCCACGTCTGGCGCCAGCAGGATCGCCGCAAGGCGCGTTTCGAGCGGCATCTGGATGATAGCGGCAGTGCCGATCCCGATGAGGATGAAGGCTATCAGATCGCTTCCGAAGAGGATTCTCCGGAGACGGCGATGATCCGGCGAACCGAGCAGCAACGCGTGCGCGCCGTCATCAGCCAGCTTCCCGAAACGATGCGGGAAATCCTCGTTCTGCGCGAGATCGAGGATCTCTCCTACCGGCAGATCGCCGAGATCATCGATACGCCGATCGGCACCGTCATGTCACGCCTTGCGAGAGCCCGACGCGAATTTGGCGAAGCCTGGGATGCAGGCAACACGCGTGAGACGACAGCATGAGCGAAGCCCATCAGAAAGGCTGCCCCGAATGGCGCATCATGTTGCATGGTTTTATCGATGGCGAACTTGATTCCGTCCATGCGGCACGATTCGAGGATCATCTGGCGACCTGCGAAAATTGCCGGGCGGAGATGGAAAGGGTCGCTGCCGTGAGAAAGATCATCGATCAGGATGGTGTCCGCTGGAAGCCACCGGAAGCCCTGCGCTCGCAGGTCCTATCCATGCTGTCCTTCGAACAGACGGCGGCAATCTCCAGCCTGCCCTTGCAACGCCAGCCGCCTTTCTGGCGCCGCGCTTTCGATTTCGTCCGGTATTGGAGCTTCGTGCCATCGCTTGCGGTACTCGCAGCAAGCGGTTTCCTGTTCATCAATGCACCGTCGCGGACCCTGATTCTACAGGACGAAATCATGGCGAGCCATGTACGATCGATGATGGCCGATCATCTGACGGACGTGCTGACTTCGGATCAGCATACCGTAAAACCCTGGTTCAACGGCAAGATCGATTTCTCGCCGCCTGTCAGCGATCTGACCAAGGACGGCTTCCCGCTGGTCGGCGGACGCGTCGACTATATCGGCGGGCGAGCCGTTGCCGCCCTCGTCTACCGACGCCATGGCCACGTCATCAACCTGTTCATCTGGCCCGCAGCATCTGGTGCCCAGACGACAACGGAACACGACGGCTACAACATGGTGCAATGGTCGGATGGCGGACTGATGTTCTGGGCGATTTCGGATGTCGCTTCGGGCGATCTCGCCGAGTTCGAGAGCGTCTTCCGGTCTGCGGCAAGACTCTAAAGCAGGCTTGCGCCGACATTGATCGCAAGTGCCAGAATGGTGGTGTTGAACAGGAACGAGAGCAGCGCATGCAGCAAGGTGAACTTGCGCATCGTCGTCGAGGTCACGGCCACATCGGCCGTCTGTGCCGCGACACCGATTGTGAAAGAGAAATAGAGGAAGTCCCAATAAGCAGGCTCCTCGATTCCATCAGGGAATTTAAGCCCTTCGCACTTATCCGAACCGCCATAGAAATAATGGGCATAATGGATCGTGAAAAGCGTGTGCAGGAAAAACCAGGAGATCAGGATAGTCAGGATCGCCGCAGCCGCACGCCACAGCGCGACATCTGCCGGTGCATCCTTGATCGAATGAAGCTCGATGCCGATGCCGGCAATGCTGGCAAGAGCGGCAGCGATCGACAGGAAGAGCAGAAAAGTGTCGGAAAAATCGAGATCCTCGGACCGCTTGCGGATGCTTTGGACGGTGGCGCGCAGCATTTTTCGCCAGCTCAGCGCAATGAAGATGATCGCCGAGGCGTTCCAGCCGAACAGGATGTTGCTGGCGCTGACCTCCCGCGAGGTCAGCAGCAGAAAGACGATGAAACCGCCGAGCACCGAAAGGATGAAGCTTGCATGCTTGTAGGCAAGCGAGACCAGCGAATTTCCGTCATCCCCGTCAGCCACCGGAATCCTCCAGCCTCCATGTCCTTGATATCAACATGAAAAAGGCGCAGATGCCAGCGGCACCCGCGCCTTTCATCAAAGTGCGGCTTGCGCGGCCTTAAGCGGCGGCGAGCTGCAGTTCCTTCCGGACCTGGCTGCGCAGCGTGCCGAGATCCTTTGCGAATGCCCTGATACCTTCGGCGAGCTTTTCGGTCGCCATCGCATCTTCGTTCATCATCCAGCGGAAAGTCTTTTCGTCGACCGTGACCTTCGCGGCCGGCTTGATCGTTTCCGGCGACAGCTTGCGCTCAAGCTTGCCCTGATCGTTGGACAGTTCGTCGAGCAGGTTCGGAGCAATCGTCAGGCGATCGCAACCGGCCAGCGCTTCGATTTCACCTGTGTTGCGGAAGGAGGCGCCCATGACGACCGTCTTGATGTCGTTGGCCTTGTAGTAGTTGTAGATGTCGCGGACGGACAGAACGCCCGGATCTTCCTCGGCAGTGAAATCCTTGCCGGTCGACTTCTTGTACCAGTCGAGGATGCGGCCGACGAAGGGCGAGATCAGGAACACGCCGGCGTCAGCGCAAGCGATTGCCTGGGCCTTGGAGAAGAGCAGCGTCAGATTGCAGTCGATGCCTTCCTTCTGCAGGACTTCCGCTGCGCGAATGCCTTCCCAGGTGGAAGCAAGTTTGATGAGGATGCGATCCTTCTCGATGCCGCGCTCCTTATAGGCCGCGATGATGCTGCGGGCCTTCTTGAGCGAAGCTTCGGCATCGAAGGACAGATCGGCGTCGACTTCAGTCGAAACGCGGCCGGGAACGAGCTTGACGAGTGCGGCGCCAACGGAGATGGCAAGACGATCGGCAACGGCTGCAGCCGCTGCATCGGCATCACCGCCGAGCTTCTTGCCCCAGGCGATCGCTTCCTTCATGTCGTCGGCGAACATGTCGGTGCCGAGTGCCTTGAGAACGATGGATGGGTTGGTCGTGCAATCAACCGGCTTCAGGCGAGCGACAGCCTGGATATCGCCGGTGTCGGCGACAACGGTTGTGATCTCGCGGAGTTGGTCAAGCTTGGATGTCATGGTCAAATTCCTTTGTGAACTTGGGCTGCGGACCGGCGCGAGTTCCGCCCGGCAGAGAGGTGATCTAAGGACAGATGGTTTGCATGTAGCAGGCGAATAGTCGCGCGTCCGTCACGGATGATTCATAAACGTGAGAGACACTGGTGGTGTTCCCAAGGGCGTTGTTCCAAGCGCCGCAAAACGACAAGCGCATCACAAGCGATGCCGCCTGCGGCTGAAAGGCCGGTCGTGACTTTCCGCATGCCCGCACATTGTCCTCCTCGAACGGACAAGAACGACGTTGTCGGTCATGACTATCGCCGCTCTCGCAACGAAAAGTCAAGGACATTTGTGCATTTCAATTGACATAAGTATCACACCCAGCATTATCGCGGGAACAAAGCCGATATCGCAACCTTATGCCATCGATGGCAAAGATCTAGGGCGAAATCGGCGCGGGAGGAGATGTGGTCAAGCTGAAACGCGGCACGCATACTGCCTATTCCGAAGCCTCGTCGCTTAGGCTGCGGGCCGCATGGCTCTATTATAACGAGGGCCTGACCCAGAAGGATGTCGCCGAACAGCTTGGCATCAGCCGCACCACCGTCATCCGCGTGCTCGACGAGGCGATGAAACGCAGCGAAGTGCAGATCTGGATCAACGATTCCATCGGTGACTGCGTCGAGCTGTCGGTCAAGCTCGAGCGGGCTTACGGGCTGGACGAGGCTATCGTCGTGCCGCAGCCCGCCAATTGCGACGTCAATTCCATGGCAAAGAATGTCGGTCTGGCGCTCGGCCAGTTCCTGTCGGAGGCCATTCCGGACGATTACACGATCGGTGTCGGTTGGGGCCGCACCATGACCGCCTCGCTCGCAAGCTTCCGCCCGCCGCGCCGGGACAATTGCAAGATTGTCTCCCTGCTCGGCGGCATCGTCGCTGTCCACCAGACGAACCCGATCGACTACACATGGCGGCTGGCAAACCAGCTTGGCGCAGAGTGCTACATGTTCCTCGCCCCGCTGCTCGTCGATTCGACCGAAACCAAACGTAACCTCATCGAAAAATGCGGGCTGGATGCGATCTACCGGCTGGCGGAAAACCTTGATCTGGCGATCGTCAGTTGCGGCGACATCGGCCCGCATTCGACCTCACTCTCCGAGGGCTGGATTTCGAAGGCCGAGTTGCAGCAGTTGATCGATGCCGGCTGCGTCTGCGATACCATGTTCAACTTTCTGGACAAGGACGGCAATTCCGTCGACCACTCGATCAATCAGCGGGTCATGTCGGTGGATCTCGACACGCTGAAGAAGGCGAAGCACATCGTACTGTCCTCCGGCGGCGCGCATCGCGCCGTCGCGATCCGCGCGACGATCAAGCGGGTCGGCTGCAACACGCTGATAACGGATGAGAGTGCGGCAAAAGCGCTGCTGGAGCTCGCCGAAGCCGCCTGAACGGCCTCGGTCTGTCGCGTCGGTCAGGCGTGCGCCGATTCCCAGCCGAGCATCGCCCGCTTGCGGGTCAGACCCCAATGGTATCCGGTCAGTGCCCCGTTCTTGCCGAGCGCCCGGTGACAGGGCACGACGAAGGAAATGGGGTTGGCCCCGACTGCTGCACCGACGGCGCGCATGGCAGTCGGCCGGCCGATATCCTTGGCGATATCGCTATAGGTCACGGCTTTGCCGAAGGGGATTTTCAGAAGACTCTGCCAGACGCTGACCTGGAAATCTGTTCCGATCAGGACAACCCGCAACGGCTGGTCCGACGTCCAGCGCCCCGGCTGGAAGATACGCTCGGCGTAAGGCGCCGTCGCTTGGCGGTCCTCAACATATTCCGCATTCGGCCAACGGCAGGTCATATCCTCAAGACAGGCCTTTTCATCACCGGTATCGCTGAAGGCGAGACCTGCAAGGCCGCGGTCCGTGACCATGACGAGGGCCGTCCCGAACGGGCAAGCGTGGAACCCGTAACGGATCGTCAGCCCACCGCCCTTCGCCTTCCATTCGCCCGGCGACATTGCCTCATGCGTCACAAACAGGTCGTGCAGGCGGCTCGGGCCTGAGAGACCGACCTCGATCGAAGTTTCGAGCAGCGGCATTTCTTCCCTGCGCAGCAGCCGCTTGGCGTGGTCGAGCGTCACGGCCTGCAGGAAGGCTTTCGGCGACAGGCCGGCCCAGCGGGTAAAGGTCTTCTGAAGCTGCGTCGGCGACTGGTGTAGCCGAGCGGCAATCGCTTCCAGCGACGGCTGGTCGCGATATTCCTCGCTGATGAGTTCGATGACCTGACGGACGATATCGTAATCAGGGCCATCAGGAGTGATATCTGTGTCGAGCTTCGCGATCATGTTCATCGTTTTTCTCCTTTACAAAGGAGATAATCAAGGGCGAGCAGCCAAACCACCCGTTTCTTGCGCCCCGATTCTTACGCAATGCCTCAAATACGCTGTCTTACCGTTGCCAGTGCGCCCTTGAAGGCCTTGGCGAAGCTCTCGCGATCGTCAGGATTGAGGAAGGAGCCGACATCGGTGCGTTTGCCCTCCCCGAAAATATGCATGGAGAGAATGCCGATCTCCTGATGTCGGCGCACGAGAAAGCGCGTCCAAAACGGATTGAAGTGATGCTCGATCATGCGGCCCGAGGGGGAGAACTTGCGCACCGCAACATCGGTGCGTGAAACCGTCACCTCTTCCCGCACCCTGCCGGACCGGTAGTTCAGCCAGAAGGCACCATAAAGCAGTAGGAAATCCAGGCCGAAGAAGAAGCCGATCGGCCAGGCGCCGGTCGCGATGAAGAACATGCCGTACATGAAGCAGATCGCGCCGGACATGCCGAGCAACACCTTGAAGCCCTTCCGCCCGAGCGAACGGTAGGGAAAGAGTTCGGCTGCGAAAACAGGCTGATCGTTGCTGCTGTCGGCGTTGCTTTCCATCATGGCCGCCGAGTATAGATTTTCCATGGCGAATCCGAAACTCAAATCCGTTACCAAACCGTCGCAAAACTCGAATGTGATCGTCCGCCGCAAGCCGGCGGCGGTGAAGACCGCCTATTCGCTCGCCGAACGCGAGGAGATCTTCCGCCGCTTCTCCATTCAGCGTCCGGAGCCACGGGGCGAGCTGGAACACACCAATCCCTTCACCCTCGTCGTGGCGGTGGCACTCTCCGCCCAAGCGACCGATGCCGGCGTCAACAAGGCAACGCGGGCGCTCTTCAAGGTCGCCGATACGCCGCAGAAAATGCTCGATCTCGGCGAGGAAAAGGTCCGAGACTACATCAGGACGATCGGGCTTTATCGCAACAAGGCGAAGAACGTCATCGCGCTCTCGCAGATGCTGGTCGACGAGTTCGGCGGCAAGGTACCGGAGACGCGCGAGGAGCTGATCCGCCTGCCGGGCGTCGGCCGCAAGACCGCCAATGTCGTACTGTCAATGGCTTTCGGCCAAGCGACGATGGCCGTCGACACCCACATTTTCCGCATCGCAAACCGCACTAAGCTCGCGCCGGGCAAGACACCCGACGAGGTGGAAGAGCAGCTGATGAGGGTCGTGCCGAAGCACTACCTCTATCACGCTCATCACTGGCTGATCCTGCATGGCCGCTACACCTGCAAAGCCCGCCGCCCGGAATGCGAACGCTGCGTGATCGCCGATATCTGCAAATCGCCGGAGAAGAGCTGCGATATCCCGGCACCGCTGGTCGAGCTACCGCCGCAGGTGATCGGCGAGGCCGTCGAGTAGGGCTGCACCCCCTGTTGCGTAATCCTCAGGTGTGGAAACCGGGATCGCGCGCCGAGATCAGCTTGTGCAGATGCACCATCATGCCGGCAGCAAAGAGTGGTGTGAGCAGGTTGACGATCGGGATCGCCAGGAAAAGTGCGATCACCAGACCGCCGAGAAAGACGGTCGGACCATGCTTGGCGCGAAACAGCCGCGCCTCCGGCGGCGAACGGAAACGCATGGCCGCGAACTCGAAGAATTCCCGCCCGAGCAGGTAGCCGTTCACCAGGAAGAAGGCCACGAGATTGATGCCGGGAATGAAGAGCAGGAAGAGCGCGATGATATTGCCGACGATGACCACGCCGAGGAATTTGAGCGAGCTTGCCATTGCAGGACCAAGCGGCATGGCCTTGCCCGGCGCCTCCTGCGGATAATCCCGCTTTTCGATCACCTCCGCGACGTCGTCGAGAAAGAGGCCAGCTATCAGAGCGGTGACCGGCGAAAGCAGCAGCGCCAGGCCAAGCGCAAGGCCGATGCCGGCGGCGACAAGGAAAACGAAGCTGAGCCAGCCGGCCCAATCAGGCATCTCGGGAAAGAACCCGGCCACCCAGGGAAAAGCGAAACTGATGAACAGACCGCGCAGCGCAAACCATAAGCCGATCAGCACCAGCACCGTCAGTCCCAGAACTTTCCAGAAAGCCGACCGGGTCTCTGGCGCAAACAGGTTGGCAAGTGAAAGGCGAGCGGCCTCAAGGATCATTTCTCTGGCGTCTCCGTTACGCAGCGTCATGTAGGAAACCTGCGTCCTTCCGGCAAGTCAGTTGAAAATTACATGCATGAATAGAAAACTTGTCGAAAATTATGTGCTAATATATAGTTCGTAATGTTCGAAATACGTGTGGGCCATAAGAAGAGCTTCCGGACAATATTAAGAAACAAGGATTCGGCTCTGCATGAATCCACGGAAAGCCTCTGAGGGAATGGGGGAGGCTGCGACGTGGAAGACTTTGTAGAGAAACTTAGGCAATACGCGAAGTCCGGCACGCCTGCCGAACGACGCATCGCGAAATATTTCACAGAACACTTGAACGACCTGCCGTTCGAAACCGCCGCGTCGGTTGCCGATCGGCTTGATCTTTCACCCATGACGGTTGGCCGTTTCCTCCGTGCACTCGGCTATCAGGGCCTGGACAGCGTCAAGGTGGAGATCCGCGAAACGGCAACGACCTCTCCCGTCCAATTCCAGAGCGCGATGACGGAATTGCAGACGGATGCATCGGAGGGCAAGGCACTCGCCGTTCTCGTGGCCGAACAGATACAGGCGCTGCATCATATCTATCATCTGACTGCGCAGCCGCACTGGGGCGAAGCCGTCGCGATGATCGGCGCCGCCAAAGAGGTCTTCGTCGCCACCCATGCCAGACTTGCCGGCTTCTCCAATCATTTTTGCCAGCGATTGACCCAGGCCCGCGACGGCGTGCGTGCGATCGACGGCGCGGGAAACCGCTTCACGGAGCTTTTCGCCCGTTCCTTCGTCGACGATGCCGTGCTCGTCATCATCGATTGCCGGCGCTTCACCAGGTCGCGGCTGCTTGCGCGGACTGCCCGACGCTACGGCTACAAGGTAATCCTGATTTCCGCTCAGCATGCGGACTGGCTGCCCGAACAGTCGAACGTCGTCCTGCCTTTGCCGCCTGCCCGCGCGCCCGACACGGATAACCTGCCGCCGCTGATCGCCTTGCTCGACTGTCTGTCCGAGGCGGTCATATTGAATGCCGGCGAGGAGGCGAGCCAGCGCCGTCGACGCATGGTGGAATTTGCAACGATCCTCGGCGAAGCGGCAAACCGCTGAACTATTCCACGGCTTCCAGTTCTGCCCGGTGACGATACATGGCAAGAAAGCGGCGATAATCGCGGTCGTAAAACGCCTGCTTGCTCCTGTCGGGAAGCCGTTCAACGCCGCCGGGATACATGGCCTTGCCCGCCGCCGCCAAATCCCTGTGTAAGCCGCAGGCAACCGATGCAGCGATCGCGGTGCCGAGCAGTACCGCCTCGTTCATGTCAGGCACGATGACTTTGCAGCCCGTCACATCAGAATAGAGCTCCATCAAAACGGGGTTCTTCACATGCCCGCCGGCCACATGCAGCGTATCCGGCACGTAGCCGTGATCTCTCATCTTTTCGAGGATATGACGGATGCCGAGCGCAATTCCGACTGCGGTCCTCCAATAGAGCGCGCAGAGCCCGTCGAAGGACGTATCGAGCGTCAGACCGCTGACGACGCCGACGGCATGCGGATCAGCCAGTGGCGACCGGTTGCCGTGAAAATCAGGAAGGACGAAGATCCGTGCACCGAGCGCGTCACCCTCTTCTGCCCTGAGTTCAGCGATGCGGGCGACGATCCTCTGATGCAGCACCGTAGTCGGCTCACCGCCGGCCGCATGCATGCGCACGATATGATCGAGCAGCCCACCGGCCGCCGATTGGCCAGCCTCGACGAGCCATGATTGCGGAAAGACCGCCTCGTAATAAGGTCCCCACATTCCCTGGCTTGGCTTTCGCTCGTGGGAAAAGGCGACAACGCAGCTCGATGTTCCGGCAATCAGCGCAAGCTGATGCTCGAGCTTCGCCGGATCGCCGGCATAGCCGCTGAGCGTACCAAGCGCGCCGGCATAGGCATCGATCATTCCGGCCGAGACATAGCAATCGGTGGTCAGGCCCAACGCTTCGGCAGCCTGCTGTGTCAACTTACCGATACTCTCGCCGACTGCCACCGTCTCATCCGGCAGATGGCCGCGCGCCAGCAGATCCTCAAGACCGATCTGCTGCAGGAAATCCTGCCGCCAGCCCTTTTCCTTGTGAGCCAGATAGTTCCACTTGGCTGTCAGCGTGCAGCGGGAGCGCGCAAGCGAACTGGTCGCCTTCCAGGTCAGGAAGTCGGCGAGATCGAAGAAATAGCCGGCCTTCTCCCAGGTCGCCGGCAGGTTCTTCTTCAGCCACATCAGCTTCGGCATTTCCATTTCCGGTGATATGACATTGCCGGAATGTTCCAGCACTTCGTGCTTGGTCGCCGTGCAGAAATCGGCTTCCTTCAGTGCCCGATGATCGAGCCAGACGATCGTGTCGAAACGCGTCTCTCCGCCGGTGGAAACGCTGATCTGCCCGCCCTCGGTGTCACGCACCACAAGCGAACAGGTGGCGTCGAAACCGATCGCGCCAACAGCGGCGGGCTCAATGCCGGACTGGCCGATCGCGGTGCGCACCGCAATGCAGACGGCCGCCCAGATATCCTCAGAATCGTGCTCGGCATGGTTCTCGCGCGGCCGATTCATGACAACAGGATGTTCAGCCTTGGCAAACAGATGGCCATGCGCGTCAAAGACACCGGCGCGTGCGCTACCCGTGCCGATGTCCACCGCAACCACATGATCACGCATCAATGCTGAGTCCCGTCCCGCTTTTGTTTGCGGACAAGGTGTATCAATTCCGGCATGGCGTCAAACACCACTTCCGGCGAAAGCCGGTCGAGTTCTTCCCGGTATCCGGCGAAGTTGGCATGCGAGCCACCGGTGAAGGCGAAGACCGTCATGCCCGCCGCTTTTGCTGCGGCAATACCGGCCGGACTGTCCTCGATGACGATGCAGTCGCGCGGCTCGACTTGCATTTTGTTGGCCGCGTAGAGGAACAGATCGGGCGCCGGTTTGCCGCGCTTGACCATGCTGGCGCTGAAGATATTCGGCAACTTCGGCAAGAGCCCGGTGACCGAAAGCGACAGCCTGATCCGCTCGACCTGGCTCGACGAAGCCACACAGCAGGGAACATCAAGCGCATCGATCGCATCGCCAATGCCCGCCATGGGTTTCAGCTCGGTGCGGAAGCGGGCGTAGAGATTGGTGCGGATACCTTCGAGAAACGCCTCGTTGGCATGCACATTGAACTCCGCTTCCAATATGTCGATCAAGGTTGCGAGGCTGCGACCGAGGAAACGCTCATAGGCCTCGTCCTCAGTGATCGTCACCCCGAGATCGGCCATCGCCTTGACGAGAACGCTGATCGAAATTGGCTCGCTGTCGACGAGTACACCGTCGCAATCGAAAATGACCAGCCGTGGTTCAGCATCAGACATGGAAGACCCAACCTGAGTTCAGTTCGGACGTGACCGTCCTGCTTTGTCCGCAAGGCCGGGATGGCGGCAAAAGCGCCGCCATCGGGATTTCTTACACTGCGAGCTTGCCGTCGAGATAGAGCTGCAAGGTTTCCTTCGTGCCTTTTTCCCACAGGGTTTTGAGCGCATGGGCGAAACGCTTGCGGAAGAGCTCGGATTTCGCCGCTTCGCCGAAAATGTCGTCGAAAACGAGGAAGGCTGCCGGATCGTCCTTTGCCTTTACCGCCGCCTCGTGCAGACGCTCGGCGCTGGCATCGTTGAAGATGATGTCCTTGCCGCTGTCGCTTTTGCCGAAGAAGTAACGGCACCAGAGCGCCGAGACGAGCGCGAGGCCGACGACATCCCGGCCCTGGCGCAGATTGTCCAGCGTCGAGGGCAGGATGAATTTCGGCTGACGGTTGGAGCCGTCCTGTGCAAGCCGCGGGATCGTGTCGGCGATCTTCGGGTTGAGGAAGCGCCGCTCGATCAGCTTGAAATAATCGGCAAGCGACGTATCCGGCACCGGCGGCACGATCGGGATGATTTCCTCGTTTTCCAGCTTCGCGAGGAAGGCCCGGATGAGGTCGTTTTCCATCGATTCATGCACGAAATGAATATCCATCAGCGCCGCCGGATAAGCGATCGCCGCATGGCCGCCGTTCAGGATGCGGATCTTCATATGCTCATAGGGCGTGACATCGGGTACGAAGGTGACGCCGACCTTTTCGAGCGCCGGGCGCCCCATCGGGAACTTGTCTTCCAGCACCCACTGCTTGAACTCTTCGCAATAGACCGGCCAGTTGTCCTCGATATCGAAATTGTCTTTGAGGAAATCGATCTCCCGCTGGCTGGTCGCCGGCGTGATGCGGTCCACCATGCCGTTCGGGAAGGAGACGTTGGCCTTGATCCAGGCGGCAAAGGCAGGATCGGAAAGCCTGGCCGTTCCGACGACAGCATTTGCGGTGACGACGCCATTATGGGGAATGTTGTCGCACGACATGACGGTGAAGGGCTCGATGCCCTTGTCTTTGCGCGCCTTCAGGCCGGCAACGATCAGACCGAAGACCGTCTTCGGCGCAGAGGGGTTCTGCCCGTCGGCGGCGATCGCCGGATGCGCCGGATTGAACTTGCCCGAGGCATCGATGAAATAGCCGCCTTCGGTGATCGTCATCGAGACGATACGGATCTCGGGATCGGCGAGCTTGGCAATGATGACATTGAGTTCGCCGACCGGCAGGATATCGATCATCGGCGCGGTCACGCGCGCCGCCGTCTTGTTGTTGTCCTGCTCGACGACGGTCGTCAGGAAATCCTGCGCCGCAAGCTTGTCGCGCATGGCCGCATCCGAGGGCAGGACGCCCGCGCCGATGATGGCCCAGTTGTGGTCGCTGCCGGCATTGAAGAGATCGTCGAGATAAATCGCTTGATGCGCGCGATGGAAGTTGCCGACGCCGAAGTGCACGATGCCGGCTTTCAGCGACGCCCGCTCATAGGCCGGAATGGCTGCAGTCTTTGCTGCCTCGGCGAGCGTTGCCAGCGATAGTTTGCACGTCATGTTTCAGTCCTCTTGAAGGTCTTGCGAAAAGGCTTCCGCCCCTCCGGTAGCGCTGGCCGGACGAAGCCGCCCGGTCCGCATGTCTGCCCCCAGCCGGCGGCCGCCTCAGATGGCGAGACCGCTCTCGTTGAATTTATGGATGCGTGTCTTGTCCGGCGTCAGGTAGACCGTATCACCGGCCTTGGACGCAAAGTCGCCGTTGCTGCGCGCCGTCACCATCCCGATACCTTCGACATCGACATGCAGGAACGTATCGGAGCCGAGATGTTCGGCCACCATGACCCTGCCCTTCCAGTCGCCGCTTTCGGTTGACAGCAGCACATGCTCGGGACGGATACCGATCGTATGCGCATTGAGCTGCGCGGCATTCTGCCCCTTGATGAAGTTCATCTTGGGCGAGCCGATGAAACCCGCGACGAAGAGGTTCCGCGGGTTACGATAGAGCTCCAGCGGCGAACCGACCTGCTCGATATTGCCCCTGTTCAGAACCACGATCTTGTCGGCCATGGTCATGGCTTCCACCTGGTCGTGGGTGACATAGACCATCGTCGTCTTGAGCTGCTGGTGCAGCTCGCTGATTTCGATGCGCATGTTGACGCGCAGCGCCGCATCAAGGTTCGATAGCGGCTCGTCGAAGAGGAAGGCCGAAGGCTGGCGCACGATCGCACGGCCGATGGCGACGCGCTGACGCTGACCGCCTGAGAGCTGACGCGGCTTGCGGTCCAGATAGTCGCCGAGGTTCAGCACGCGCGCGGCATCGTTCACCTTGCGGTCGATCTCTGCCTTGTCCATGCCCGCCATCTTCAGCGGGAAGGCGATGTTGTTGCGCACGCTCATATGTGGATAGAGCGCGTAGGACTGGAAGACCATCGCCAGACCCCGTTCGGACGGGGCCTTCTCGGTCGCGTCCTTGCCGTCGATGACGATCTTGCCGCCGGAGACATCCTCGAGGCCGGCGATCAGGCGCAGAAGCGTGGACTTGCCGCAGCCGGAGGGGCCGACGAAGACGACGAATTCGCCGTCCCTGATATCGAGATCGATCGAAGGGATGACCTTGGCTTCGCCGAAGACCTTCGAAACCTTTTGAAGGGTAATGCTGCCCATGTTTCTCTCCCTATGATCTTATTTCACCGCGCCGAAGGTCAGGCCGCGGACAAGTTGTTTCTGGCTGAACCAGCCGAGGATGAGGATCGGCGCGATCGCCATGGTCGAAGCCGCCGAAAGCTTGGCGTAGAACAGGCCTTCCGGGCTCGAATAGGAGGCGATGAAGGCCGTCAGCGGCGCTGCCTTGGAGGCCGTCAGGTTCAGCGTCCAGAAGGCTTCATTCCAGGCGAGAATGATGTTGAGCAGCAGCGTCGAGGCAATGCCCGGCACCGCCATCGGCGTCAGCACATAGATGATTTCCTTGGCGAGCGAGGCTCCGTCCATGCGAGCGGCTTCGAGGATCTCGCCGGGGATTTCCTTGAAGTAGGTGTAAAGCATCCACACGATGATCGGCAGGTTGATCAGCGTCAGCACGATGACGAGGCCGGTGCGCGTATCGAGCAGGCCCGAATTGCGGAACATGAGGTAGATCGGGATGAGCGCGCCGACCGGCGGCATCATCTTCGTCGACAGCATCCACATCAGCACGTCCTTCGTCCGCTTGGTGGGAGCGAAGGCCATGGCCCAGGCGGCGGGAATTGCGATGATGAGGCCGATCAGCGTCGAGCCGAAGGAGATCACCACCGAATTCATGAAGTGGCTGAGATAGTTGGAGCGGCTCTGCACCTCCGCGTAGTTCTCCGTCGTCCAGTGGAAGAACAGGAACTGCGGCGGCGAGGCGATCGCATCTGCCTCCGACTTGAAGCTCGTCAGGAAAGTCCAGAGAATTGGGAAGAAGATCAGGATAGCGAGCGCCCAGGCGATCGCGGTCATGATGACCTTGCGTTGGGTGGTGACCTTTCTAGCCATCTCAAGCCTCCAGATTCTTGCCGACGAGGCGGACGAGGAAGATCGCGACGATATTGGCAAGCACGACCGCCACGATACCGCCCGCCGAAGCCCCGCCGATATCGAACTGCAGCAACGCCTGTACATAGACGAGATAGGTGAGGTTCGTGCTCTGTGTGCCCGGACCGCCATTGGTGGTGACCAGGATTTCGGCAAAGACCGACAGCAGGAAGATCGTCTGGATCAGGATGACCACGGTGATGGCGCGGGCCATGTGCGGCAGGATGATGTAGATGAACTTCGAGATCGGGCCGGCGCCGTCCATTTCGGCGGCTTCCTTCTGCTCTTCGTCAAGCGACTGAAGCGCCGTGAGCAGGATCAGCGTGGCGAAGGGAAGCCACTGCCAGGCGACGATCAGAATGATGGAGAACAGCGGCACGCTGGCCAGCCAGTCGATCGGCTGCAGGCCGACAGCCTTTGCCATATAGGCGAAGAGGCCGTTGACCGGGTTCATGAACATGTTCTTCCAGACAAGCGCTGCCACCGTCGGCATGACGAAGAAAGGCGCGATCACCAAAATGCGCACGATCCCCTGACCGTAAATGTCCTGGTCGAGCAGCAGCGCAAAGAGGATACCGCCGACGACGGTGATCAGAAGCACACCGGCGACCAGCACCAGCGTATTGATGAGCGCTGCGAAGAAGGCCGGATCGGTGAGGAAATATTGGTAGTTTAAGAGACCGACGAAGGTTTCCATGCCCGGGCTGAGCAGATTGTAATTCAGCAGGGAGAAGTAAATCGTCATCGCCAGCGGGACGATCATCCACGCGAAGAGCAGCACCACGGAAGGTGCTATCATCAGGCGTGCTGCGGAGCGAGTGTGGAACGTTGCCATAGCAATCACCGGTCTGATCTGAAGCGAAAATGGCTGCGAAACAGCTTTGAAAAAAGCGGCCGCCGATGCAGTTCGGGCAATCGGCGGCCCAGAGGTGCGGAATGTCAAGCATTCCGTACGTCTCAGGAGGTTTTACTTGATGTAACCCGCCTTGGTCATTTCGCGGGTGGTCAGCTGCTGCGCGCTCTGCAGAGCCTGGTCGACCGAGATCTGGCCGGCAAGGGCTGCAGAGAATTGCTGGCCGACAGCCGTGCCGATACCCTGGAATTCCGGGATCGCCACGAACTGGACGCCGACATAGGGAACCGGCTTGACAGTCGGCTTGGTCGGGTCAGCGGAGTTGATGCTGTCGAGCGTCATCTTCGCAAAGGGAGCGGCCTTCTGGTAATCGGCATTCGCATAGAGCGAGCTGCGGGTACCGGGAGGTGCATTCAGCCAGCCTTCCTTTTCGGCAACGAGATTGGTGTAATCCTTGCTCGTTGCCCAGGCGATGAACTTCTCGGCTGCTTCAGACTTCTGAGAGCCTGCCGGGATGGCGAGGTTCCAGGCCCAGAGCCAGTTGCCGCGCTTGCCGAGGCCCTTGTCCGGAGCCAGCGCAAAGCCGACCTTGTCGGCGACCTGCGACTGCTTCGGATCGGCTACGAAGGAAGCAGCAACCGTTGCGTCGATCCACATGCCGCACTTGCCGGTCTGGAAGAGCGCCAGGTTTTCGTTAAAGCCGTTGGAAGAAGCACCGGGAGGGCCGGCTTCCTTCATCAGGTTGACGTAGAAAGTCAGCGTGTCCTTCCACTCAGGCTGATCGAACTGCGGCTTCCACTTTTCATCGAACCAGCGGGCGCCGAAGGAGTTCGACATAGCCGTCAGGAAGGCCATGTTTTCACCCCAGCCGGCCTTGCCGCGCAAGCAGATGCCGTAGATTTCCTTGTCCTTGTTGGTGATCTTCTTCGCAGCATCTGCAATGAAGTCCCAGGTCGGCGCGTCGGGCATCTTCAGGCCGGCAGCGTCGAACAGGTCCTTGCGGTACATGACCATGGAGCTTTCGCCGTAGAACGGAGCTGCATAGAGCTTGCCGTCCTGGCTGATGCCGCTGCGGATAGCCGGCAGCAGGTCATTCACGTCGTAGCTGTCGCCGAGGTTGTCGAGCGGCAGGAGCCAGCCCTGCTTTGCCCAGATCGGAACTTCATAGGTGCCGATCGTCAGCACGTCATACTGGCCGCCCTTGGTCGCGATGTCGGTCGTGACCTTCTGGCGCAGTACGTTTTCTTCGAGGGTTACCCATTCAAGATCGATGCCGGGATTCTTCGCCTTGAAGTCATCCGTCAGCTTCTGCATCCGGATCATGTCGCCGTTGTTCACAGTCGCGATTGTCAGCGTCTCGGCCGAAGCCATGCCGGCAAACGCCATTGCAGAGCAGGCGCCCAGCAGAATAGTTCTCAATGTCATATCTTCCTCCCAGAAGATGAGTAGTGAGCATTCGCTTTGCTCATGGGCAATTACTCATCAGCCGGGAAAATTTGTCAATTGGCAATCGTTGCTGCGATGCCGAACAAGCAAGCTATAGTATTGATTCAGAAGGGTAATATTTTTGCTCAGCTATTGAGCAAAAACTCGGCCGTCTCTTCATCGGTGATCAAACCGTTCACTTGATGGCCGCTGATGGCAGCCCTGATCGCCTTGAACTTGCGCTTGCCCTTGGCAATTCCGATGACTGTGGACGAATCGCGCGGCGGGATGGGAGCGGAAGCGACACGCTCGTTGATCGGGTTGTCGAGCAGCCTGCCATCCACGTCGAAGATCCAGCCGCAGATCTCGCCAACGGCGCCGCCGCGCATCAGTTCCATCATCTCGTCTTTCTCGAGGAAACCGTCGACGCAAAGCGGGCCGTCGATGCCGAGCTCGCCGATACCGACGAAGGTCACATCCGCCTGCGCGCTGATCGCCAGCGTCGAGCGCACGAGCTGCTGGCCGTGCAGAAGCTCCCGCTCCTCCGCCGAGGTGACGAGAACCGGCAGCGGCATCGGATAGTGCCGCGCCTTGACGGCATCGGCCATGCTGAAAATGACGTTATAATAGGCGGCCGAACCATCGGGCGCTATATTGCCCGTCAGCGAGACGATGCGGTGATTGGGACATTCGATCGCCGGCAGCTGGTCGACGGCCGCCTTCAGCGTTCGCCCAGTGCCGACCGCGAGCACGATCGGATCGGGGCGCTTCAGCCAGCGCTCGATTTCGGAAGCTGCCGCCTCCGCAATGCCGACCGTCGTCGAGGAAGAACCCGGATCGCTCGGAACGATCTCGACATGCTTGAGGCCGAATTTCTTGCGAAGCTGATTGCCGAGCTCGAGGCAGGCGGCAATCGGATGGTCGAGCCGTACCTTGATCAGCCGCTCGGCCACGGCGAGCGAGACGAGCCGCTGCGCCGACTGGCGCGAAATGCCCATGGCGGACGCGATTTCATCCTGCGTGCGGCCGGCAACATAATAGAGCCAACCGGCGCGCGCCGCATCATCCAGCCGTCCGGAAGTCTCCGATCTCTTTACCATCTATCGCCGCCATTGATTTCTTTGAGTCTGTCTGGCGTCAGATCAAACCAAAAATCGGGCAAATGTCGAGGGCGTTGAAAAAGTGAGCAGCCAGTTCTTTATCCGAACCACTGCATGACGATATAGATGGCAGCCTTGGCGAGACCGTAGATCACCCCGCCGGCAACAGCGACGGAAACCGCCGTCATGACGAAGCCGAGAAGCGAAAACAGCCCGTCCCGGCCGAGAATTGCAAAGGCGAAGACGGAAATCGCAATCGCCGGCAGGATATTGCCGAGCGGCACCGGCAGCACGAGAACGATCGCCAGCACCAGGCAGCAGAAGCCCGCCAGATATTCCGCAGGCGGCTCCACGAAAATGCTGAGCCGCGGCTGCAGCATGCGCTCCGCCCAGGCGAGCCAGGGATGGATGCGCCCGATGATCGTCTCGAAATCCTCCCGTCGCATGGAACGTGCCGCAATTGCCTTCGGCAACCACGGCTTCAAGCCGAAGGTGAGCTGAGCAGCGAGGAATACCAGGGGAGCGCCGAGCAGCGAGGAGGTGCCGGGCGGCGTTGGAAAGGCGTTCGGCAATGCGAAGATCAGCATCAATGCGCCGATCGCCCGGTCGCCCATCGTCTGGAACAGGTCTCCGATCGAGACTCGTTCGCGGCTTCGATCCGCTGCCATCTGACGTAGAATGGAGGAGAGCCGCCGGCCCTTTGGTCGCGGCCTGCGAGTGGTCGTTCTATTGGCTTCGGTGTTTTCGATGGTCATGAATCCGGCATCGGCAGGTGAATAATGAAAAGCTTGCCCGTGCAATATGCCATTAGCATGACCCCGCCGGATGAAAATTTCGGCGCGTGCATGCCAGTAACTTAGTTCATTTATCGAATAATCCTTGTAATTCCCCGCCAGGAGTGCGAGCAGACGCCGACACAGACAATTGGCAGACATCAGATGATCATTTCATTCGATATCGGTGGCTCCGCCATCAAAGGCGGGATTGCACGTTCGGAATCCGACATCGTGCCACTTGGCCGCCGCCCGACCCCCAAGGACGATTTCCCGGCTTTCGTCAAAACGCTGAAGAGCTTTATCACCGAGGCCGGCGAACGACCCTCCCGCATTGCGCTCTCGATTGCCGGCGTCGTCGACCCGGACACGCAGCGCCTGATCGTCGCCAACATCCCTTGCATCCACGACCGCAACCTCGCCGCCGATCTTGAGGCCGCGCTCGGCCTGCCCGTGCTGATCGCCAATGATGCCGATTGCTTCGCCATGGCGGAAGCCGAGCTCGGCGCCGGTCGCGGTCACCGCATCGTCTTCGGCGCTATCCTCGGCACCGGTGTTGGTGGCGGCGTCGTCTCCGATGGCCGCCTCATCAATGAGTCGGGTGGCTTTGCAGGAGAATGGGGCCACGGCCCGATCATCGCGTCGCAGGCAGGCACCCCGCCGGTCGCCATTCCCGCCTATGCCTGCGGCTGCGGCCAGAAAGGCTGTGTCGATACGGTCGGCGGCGCGCGCGGCCTGGAACGCCTGCACAAGACGCTGCACGATCTCGACCTCTCCAGCGAAGAAATCATCACCGACTGGCGCAAAGGCGAGGAAAAGGCCAACCGCACCATCGACGTCTATGTCGATCTCGTCGCTTCGCCGCTGGCGCTCGCTATCAACATCACGGGCGCAACCATGGTACCCGTCGGCGGCGGCCTCTCGAATGTCGAACCGCTTCTCGCCGAACTCGATCAGGCAGTGCGCGCCCGCATCCTGCGGAAATTTGACCGGCCGCTGGTGGTGCGCAGTGAATGCCGCATCGAACCCGGCCTGATCGGCGCAGCGCTTCTGGGCCTGAAGGCCGAAGCGGCTTAAAGCTTCGGCCACATCCTGACGATCGCGGCGAAGCGCAGCCAGTCCTTTCGCAGCATCGGGGTCCAGGCAGCTTCCGCAACCGCCGACAGCCGTGGGAAGACCAGCCGGTTGAAATAGGCCCTCGAGACGAAATTCTCGCCCCAGATGCAGGCCTGGATACCGCGCATCCGCTCTTTCAGCTCCTCCGGCAATTCGCCTTCGGCTTCGTAAGCATAGATCTTTTCCGATGGCGTGAAGCCGGCCCAACTCGCACCCGGCTCTCCCCAGTCTTCGGCCTGCGCCATATCGAGATAATAGGCCTGACGCGGCGTCATGACGATATCATAGCCCTCGGCTGCCAGCTCGATGCCGACTTCAGGTTTTTCCCAGGCCATCAGCAGCGTGCCCACGCGATCGACGCCGCCGCCCTGAGAAACCTCGTTCCAGCCGGCAAGCTTCTTGCCGCGCTCGGCAAGCATGGCCTTGATCCGTCGGAGGAAATAGGATTGCAGTTCAGCCGTACCCGCAAGCTTCTCACGCTCCATCAACGTTCTGCAAAGCGGCGAGGCAAGCCAGGAGCCATGTGGCACCTCGTCGCCGCCGATATGAATATATTCGGACGGAAAGAGCGGGAGCATTTCGTCGAACACCTTGCCGAGGAACTCATAAGTGAATTCGACCGCTGGATTGAGCGCATTGTTTGGATATCCCTGCACCGACCCGTAGCCGTCCGGCGCCTCCTGTCCATCGACGAGCTGCGGTAGGGAGAGGAGTGCGGCGGAGCTGTGACCGGGTATATCGATCTCCGGCACGACTTCGACACGCAGCATGCCTGCATGAGCAACGATCCCTTTGACATCATCCTGGCTGTAAAATCCTGAACGTGGCTCCGCGCCATCGCCGAGCTGCGGCAACAGAACTTCGTCAGGCCCGCGCTTCGCACCGATCTCCGTAAGCTCGGGATAGGCCTTGATCTCCAACCGCCAGGCTTCATCGTCGGTCAGATGCCAGTGAAAAATATTGAGCTTGTTCCAGGCGAGGATATCGATCAGCCGTTTGATATCAGGAACCGGATAAAATTGCCTGCTGACATCGAGATGACAGCCGCGCCATGTGTAGCGGGGCTGATCGGCGATAGTGCCGAAGACCGGAAACTGGAAGGTTTCCGGATCATGGCGCGCCCCATGCAGCAGTTGCGCAAGACTGATCAACCCATAAAGCAGGCCACCCGCATCGTCGGTGCCAAGAATGATCTCCTGCGGCGTGAAACGCAGTTCATAAGCCGCCTCCATGATCGAGGATTCCCCTTTGAAGCGGATCTGCCGTCCCCCCTGAACCGGCTGCAGCGCGAAAGGCACGCTGTCGGCAGGGAAGAGCCGTTGGTAAAGCGCGCGCACCTTCGTCACGGCCCTGATATTCTTGGCACTGGTGCCAGCTGCCGGATAAAGTGCGACGGGCGGTACATCGCTCGGCCGCAACGCTAGGTGCAAGGGCCAGGGCAGCAGTGAATATGGCTCGCTCACCTCGCCTTTCGGCAGAAGCTCCGGCAACGCGACCAAACGGTAATCGGCCACAGTCATATCCTCCCTCCGACGAATATAGGGCGATCTTTACTCCCGTTTAGCGCCATCGTCTTCTCGCACGCTTCGCGACTTTACAATTTGCGGCCTCGATGAGAGACCCTTCAAGAACCCCTTACCTATCTCCGATGACGCGATGCATGCCCTGGCAGACACTCTGCTACCGCCGTATACGTCAGAGCCGCTGGAAGGCACGGCTGCCTGCCGAACCCGATGGCCTGAAACAAAAGATGAGTGAAACAAAAATGGCGCGGCCTCGACCGCGCCATTGCCTCATTCGGCTGCCAATGCCGGCGGATGATGGATATCCCCATCCGCCTCTTCCTGGTTGGCATTGGCATGTTCGTCATTCCTGGCCTTCGGCTCGCGGCCGAAGAACAGTGCATAGCCGGCCGGCAGCACGAGGATGGTCAGCACGGTGGCAACCAAGATACCGCCCATCATCGCGTAGGCGAGCGGCCCCCAGAAGACGCCGCGCGAGATCGGGATCAGCGCCAGCACGGCTGTCAGCGCCGTCAGCATGATCGGCCGGAAGCGGCGGACGGCAGCACCGACGATCGCCTCCTGCCTGTGCATGCCCGCCTTGATGTCCTGATCGA
>Ga0102588_1000252_pt1 | contig 69566 bp, 63 predicted proteins | sample AraplaMF_Col_mMS_FD_76854 | JGI IMG/M metagenome (GOLD analysis project Ga0102588, IMG submission 76854) | Arabidopsis root microbial communities from the University of North Carolina, USA - plate scrape MF_Col_mMS (SPADES assembly) (version 2) | ecosystem: Host-associated > Plants > Roots >...
GATGCCGAACTCCCGGCACACATCGCTCATGCCTTCGCCCTCAAGCAGCCGGGCGACAAAACGTAGACGTTCCTCCATCACCGAAGTCTCTCTCCACGGCATCAACACCTCCCGCAAAAAGCGAAAATTGTTACCCATGTCTCCGGTACAAAACGTCACCTATCTCTCAGGCCGGGCATTTCATAGCCCTTATGAAAAATGCTTTTTTCAGTTCGGATGGCGTGATACCTGTTGCTTACCCTAATCCCAATTCCGCCAATAAGGTCGATTTCCGTTCGCAGGACGTGATCGGCTAGCGGGACATGCTTACGAGTCAATGCTCTAATGGGCGGTGATGTGGCGCCACTATGTCGCTGATAATTAAAGGCTTTTCATAATGTTTATTTCAGCCTGAAGTCGGCCGCGTCGAAACAATATGCGGAACCTGCCGATGTCACAGATCAAACCTGCAGCGCGCTCACAACATCCGTTCTGCCCAGCGATCATTTATTCTTCAGGAGCCACATCTTGCCTGCCATGGTAATGCCCTGCGCGGAGGTCTCCGGGGTCGCATCTGCGTACAGGCTCTGCAGAAAGCCGTAGTCTCGCAATTCGTTCAACGTGGCCGTTGTCAGGAATTTCACCTTGATTGGCCGCTCCTTGAAACGGTCGGTCCTGGCATAGGTGACGGTGGCGTTCAGATGGGTCCATTTATTGCCCTCCTGGGCAAACAGGTCACCGTCCTTGGCGAGCTTTAAACCCCTGATCTGAGTCGGCGTCAGTGAGACCAGTGGCGCCGGCGCGGTGTCTTTGGTGCTTTTTTCGGTCGTAGTCAAAGTTCGGTCCTTGAATGGTGTAATCGTTTTGAAATGCGGGTCTGTGACATTCTCTGCAGTCGCCTTTTATCGCCGCGCGCAGCACGGATATGGCAGGCCTGGCAGCGGGTTTGCGACCGGCATCTGCGATTTCGACCCGGTACGGTTGGAAGCCGGCGGTGGCAGCTCTTCGGCATGGGCAGATTGCGGATCGGTGGCAGTTCAACACCAACGAAAAAGGCCAGACATCCGCCTGGCCTTCCATGCCTTCGTCACCCATGCCAGTACATCCGTGGTCATGGGGAGTTAAGCCTTAAGCAGCCTTAAGCTGGCCTGCGGACATTTTGCCCGACCTTTGGTCCTGCTCGAGCTGAAAGCCAAGCTTCTGACCTTCAACGATTGAGCTCATACCCGCGCGCTCGACTGCGGAGATGTGAACGAAGACGTCCGCACTGCCGTCGTCAGGCTGAATGAAGCCGAAGCCCTTGGTGGCGTTAAACCATTTAACTGTGCCGGTGGTCATAACAAACCCTTTCATAGCAACGATTAATCTGCCGCCGGGCGACGCACGGCGGTTGTTTCGACTTTTGAGAGGGAAAGTTGATCAAGAAGCGCAAAGCGCAGCAAAAACAAATAACGGCAAACAAAGTATCGATGGCGCTTTATATCCATCATGGGCTATCGCGTCAACCTTTGTTCCTCAAAGTTTTGGATTTGCTACCAATGGGTGTATTTCTGCGTCGTTGATCTGGATCTCACTCTAATCGACTTCCTCGGCGGCAGCCCCATTGCCCATAACCGGGTCACCAATGCCTTCATGCTGACATTCGGCAGCACATTGATGGCCGCCGGCGCGCTGGCGGACAGCTATGGCCGCAAGCGTATCTTCCTGTGTGGCCTCGCAGCGTTCATCCTGTTTTCCGGCGGGTTAGCCTTTTCGCCTGACATTGTTTGGTTCGACAGCGAGAACTGGAGCTCATTCATGCCTATAACAATGCCTTCAGCCTGCTTCTGTGGCTGCTGACCGGCATCACGATCCTGACGGCAATCGTCATTTCACATTCATGGGACGAGGCACCGGCGAGGCCGGCGAGATGGCGGAAGAGTCTATCGCTGCCTGAAATATTCGCGCTGCCTGAAATATTGGGGCGGATCGACGTTTCCGCCCTTTTAACTATAGCTGCCGAAAACTACTCCGCGTGACGCAATTTATCCTGCAAAATTACATCCCGCAGTAACGACTCCTAAAGTCCCGTTTGGCACTTTATTCCTATTGATATTGTTTTCGCGTATTTACTCGCTGGGGTTTTCTAATGAGTCGTAATCGGGATGATTGGGTCAGCCAGCGGGCTTATGCCATCTGGGAAGAGGAAGGCCGGCCGCATGATCGGGGCGAAAGCCACTGGGCGCAGGCGCTGAGGGAATTCGAGCAACTCGAAGCCACCAAGGCTTCCGCCGACGGAAGCGATCTCATCGAAAAGCTTAAGGCAGCCGGGCGCTTGATGCGTGCCTATGACGAAGCTCAGGTGCAGGACAATCGGCACAGCCATCACAAGACAGCCGCTCGCTAGGCTCGGCTGAGGCCGGCGTAGCAGAGGCGCTTTTATATACTGATGTTAAAAGCCGTCAGCCGTCGGCTTTTTCGTTGTCAGGCCGGCTTGTTCGCAAGCATGATGTGAACGTTCCTCGGCTCGGTATATTTATCGAAGCCGCCCGGCCAAGTATCGCAGCTCATTCCGGTCCTACCCCTCACTACTGGCGAGCGGCCCAGCTGAGGCCGCGCCGGAGAATGAGGGGCATGTAGGGGTGGCTGAATTCGGCGGCGACGTGGCCCAGTGCGGAGTAGAAGACGCGGCCCTCGCCGAAATGTCGCTTGAAGACGACGGGCATCGCGATATTGCGCGCGGCAGGATCGTACTGGCCGGTGAAGGTCGTGGTGGCCAGGATTTCGACCGAGGGATCGTAGTGCAGATAATACTGCTCCGAGCGGTAGTCGAAGTCCGGAATGCCTTCCATTAACGGATCATCCTGCCGCGTTATGGCAACCTGGAAGTCAATGATATTGCCGGGATGGGCAACCCAGGTGACGCCGGAGACGTAGCGGAAGGGTGCGCTTTCCTTGAAGGAAGTAGCAAGGCAGCCGTGATGGCCCCCGAGGCCGAGGCCGCCGCGAACAGCTTGGACCAGGGCATCTGCGTGCGGCTTTTCCAGCTTCTCGCCGGTAATGACCGGCACCAGAAGATCGGCATTTGCGAGAAGCGGCGAGCCGAAAATGCCGAAGTCATTGGTGATTTCGACTGCAAAGCCGTCCTCGCGCAACAATTCGCCAACGATGTTTGCGCAGGGCTCCGGCTCGTGGCCCTGCCAGCCGCCCCAGACGATGATCGCCTTTTTCATATTTTCTTCCTTAAACTATGCAGCAGGCTTATCGACGATAAACATTATAGCGCTAAGGCTGACCGGCCAGATGTCGACCGATCTCTTCGACCACGGAAGAGCCGAAATGTCGGCGCCCATTCCGACGGCGTTAGCGATATAACGAATGTTTTCGATGCAAAAGGCGTCGGTGTGGCCGGCAAGCCGATCGCGCTGCCCAATGCGCATTCCGTGTGTAAGGCATCTCTAATCTTCTTCTTTTTGCAAATATGTAACCGAGATAACTTTTTACTGACGTGTAACTTGGCTAAGGTCCAGGCATCTGTAACTTGTAAGGGATAGATGCATGGCAGGTGAAACGGTACTGGTCGTCGGCGGCGCTGGTTATATTGGCTCGCATACGTGTCTCGATTTGGCGAACAAGGGCTACAAGCCCGTGGTGTTCGACAATTTTTCCAACGGTCATCGCGAATTCGTCAAATGGGGACCAGCGGAAGAGGGCGACATTCGCGATCGCGCCCGTCTCGATGAGGTGCTGGCAAAGCATAAGCCGTCGGCGATCCTGCATTTCGCGGCGCTGATCGAAGTCGGCGAATCGGTCAAGGATCCGATCTCGTTCTATGAGAACAATGTCATCGGCACGCTGACGCTCCTCTCGGCGGCGCAGGCGGCGGGTATCAATGCCTTCGTCTTCTCCTCTACCTGCGCGACCTACGGTCTGCCGCAGAGCGTGCCGCTCGATGAGACGCATCGTCAGGTGCCGATCAATCCCTATGGCCGCACCAAATATATCGTCGAGCAGGCTCTTGCCGATTACGACCAGTACAAGAGTCTTCGCTCTGTCGTGCTGCGTTATTTCAACGCCGCCGGCGCCGATTTCGAAGGCCGGATCGGCGAATGGCACCAGCCGGAAACGCATGCGATCCCGCTGGCGATCGACGCGGCTCTGGGTCGCCGCCAGGGCTTCAAGGTCTTCGGCAGCGACTACGAGACGCGCGACGGCACCTGTGTGCGCGACTATATCCACGTTCTCGATCTCGCCGATGCGCATGTGCGTGCCGTCGAATATCTGTTGAGAGGTGGCGAGTCTGTCGCGCTCAACCTCGGCACCGGCACCGGCACGACGGTGAAGGAACTGCTCGGCGCCATCGAAGATGTCTCCAGGAAGCCGTTCCCGGTCGAATATATCGGCCGTCGCGAGGGCGATTCACATACGCTGGTCGCCAATAACGACAAGGCGCGGGACGTGCTGGGCTGGGTGCCGCAGTATGATCTCTCGCAGATCATTCAGTCGGCCTGGAACTGGCATGCGAGATCAAATCAGCACTGAACGCGGCTCAAAGCCCAACGTTCTCATCATCACTGCGGATCAATGGCGCGGCGATTGCCTCTCGGCTGTGGGGCACGCCTGCGTCAAGACGCCAAATGTAGACGCTTTGGCGAAAGAAGGGACGCTCTTCCGGCGGCACTATGCCGGTGCGGCTCCTTGTTCACCGGCGCGCGCCACGCTTTATACCGGCCTCTACCAGATGAACCACCGCGTTTGCCAAAACGGATCGCCGCTCGACCGGCGGTTCGATAATCTGGCGCTGGTGGCAAGGCGGGCGGGTTACGATCCGACGCTGTTCGGCTACACGGACACGGCGCCCGATCACAGAGATATGGATGCCAATGATCCGCATCTGACCACCTATGAAGGCGTGCTGCCGGGTTTCACGGCTCGCCAGCTCCTGCCGGAACATGAAAGACAGTGGCTTTCCTGGTTGCGTTCACGCGGCCGCAAGGATGCCGTCAGTCGTGATATCCACATTCCAGTCGGCGCTGCAGCAGGGGAAATCTCCGACGCGGCGCCCGCCTATTCACGTGAAGAAACGCAGACCGCCTTCCTAACCGGCGAATTCATCCGTTGGATGGGAGAGCAGGATGCACCGTGGTTCGCGCATATTTCCTTTTTGCGGCCGCATCCGCCTTTCTCCGTGCCGGAGCCGTTCAACCGCATGTTCAATCCGGGCGAAGGCCCGGCTTTTGCGCGTGCCACAGACTGCGAAACGGAACAGCAGGGCCATCCCTATCTTGCCTATGCGATGCCGCGCGCCGGCAAGGGCAGTTTCATCCACGGGGCGAAAGGGCCGCTCAGCGACTGGAACGTCGCTGATTTCGATGCCATCCGGTCGATCTACTACGGCATGATCGCCGAAGTGGACGACCAACTCGGCCACATCTGGCAAGCGCTGAAAGATGCCGGTAAATGGGCCAACACGATCATCGTCTTCACCTCCGATCATGCAGAGATGGCGGGGGATCACTGGATGCTCGGCAAAGGCGGCTATTTCGACGGCAGCTACCATATTCCGCTCGTCATCCGCGATCCCGGTGCGGCCGCAGCCGGTGGTATCGTTGATCATTTCACCAGTGCTGCCGATGTGTTTCCGACGCTTTGCGAACGGCTTGGCGTTGCGCCTGCCAACGGCATCGACGGACGCTCGCTTGCGCCGTTCCTCGACGGTATCGAAGCGTCGGGCTGGCGGGATGCAGCTTTCTGGGAATTCGATTTCCGCGATATCGCCTATGGCGAGGCGGAGCGGCATTTCGGCCTTCGGTCGAATGAACTGAACCTTGCCGTCATCCGCGACAACAGGTTTAAATATGTGCATTTCACCGCATTGCCGGCGCTGCTCTTCGATCTCTCGGAAGATCCGATGGAATTGCGCAACCTTGCCGACGATCCGGCCTATGCGTCGGTACGGCTCGGCTATGCCGAACGGCTGCTGTCGCTCCGGGCGCGACATCTCGATCAGACACTTGCCTATACCGAACTGACGGAAAAAGGGCCGGTGACGCACCGGCCCTGATCGGGCATCAGAAGTTTCCGAGGAAATCCCGCTTACCGACCGGCGCACCCTGGTTGCGCAGGATGGCGTGTGCCGTCGTCACGTGGAAATAGAAATTCGGCAACGCGAAGAGGGCGACGTATTCGAGGCCCGGCACGACCAGACCGTTGCGGCCTGGTACCGTGATATCCTTGACGTCGCTACCTTCCAGAGCCTCCGAAGAGAAGGTGGCGAGATAGGTTTCGGTCTTCGCCATACGCTCGCGCAGTTCGGCGATCGTCGTTTCATTATCCTCGAATTTCGGCGCGTCGGTCGCCGTCAGGCGGGCGAGCGTAAATTTCGCGCTGTCGCTGGCGCGCTGGTACTGACCGGAAAGCGGCAGCATGTCCGGTGCCAGACGCGCGTTTACCAGAATGGTCGGATCGATCTTCTTTTCCTCGGCATAGGCTTCGGCCTTGTCGAGATAGGTTTTCAGGCTGGCAATGCCGCGCTGGAACATGGGTACGGTAAGGCGATACATCGAAATGGACATCTGTCCTGTCTCCAAAATCTTCAAAAAACAGCCGATGTGCGCAGGCTGTTGGGGCCTCGACTAGATGGGGATCTCTACGGCTTTCACAATAAGCGCCTGTGACGGTTCCTTGCCCATCATGGCCGGATTGCAACAGGCCGGTCATGCACATTCACCTCAGCAGAACACAGTCCGCTCGGCAATCACGGAAATCGGCAAAGAGACTTGACGACGTTCGGATAAAATGGAATGAATATTCCGCGAAACAAATTTTACGGTTTGTTTGTTCCGTTTTACGGAGCGCCACGGGAGAGGCGGCGCGGATTGAGGTCTGCAGACGGAGGTCTGGGACCCCGGCGTGAGGAGGGTGCAGCCGGGCACCGTTTTGTGGAGGAAAATGCAATGAAAAAATTCATCCTGGGCACTGCGATGGCGCTCGTCCTGTCGACAGCCGTACACGCGGAAACCGTCGGCGTCTCGATGGCCAAGTTCGACGACAACTTCCTGACTGTTCTGCGCAACGGCATGACCGATTATGCGAAGACTTTGAGCGGTGTGACGCTGCAAGTCGAAGACGCACAGAACGACGTATCCAAGCAGCAGAGCCAAATCCAGAATTTCATCGCCTCCAAGGTCGACGCAATCATCGTCAACCCGGTTGATACCGATGCGACCACGGCGATGTCCAAGCTGGCGGCCGATGCCGGCATCCCTCTGGTTTACGTCAATCGTCAGCCGGTCAATGTCGACACGTTGCCGGATAAACAGGCTTTTGTCGCGTCCAACGAGCAGGAATCCGGCACGCTGGAAACCAAGGAAATCTGCCGTATTCTTGGTGGCAAGGGCAAGGCCGTCGTTATCATGGGTGAGCTCTCCAACCAGGCGGCCCGCATGCGAACCCAGGACGTCCATGATGTCATCAAGACGGACGAGTGCAAGGGGCTGGAAATCGTCGAAGAGCAGACGGCAAACTGGGAGCGCACCCAGGGCTCCGACCTGATGACCAACTGGCTCTCCAGCGGCATTGAATTCGATGCCGTGATCTCCAACAACGACGAAATGGCGATCGGCGCCATTCAGGCGCTGAAGGCGGCTGGCAAGGATATGACCAAGGTCGTCGTCGGCGGTGTCGACGCCACGCAGGACGCGCTTGCCGCCATGCAGGCGGGCGATCTCGATGTGACTGTATTCCAGGACGCCGCCGGCCAGGGCAAGGGCGCGCTCGATGCCGCACTCAAGATTGCCAAGGGCGAAAAGGTCGAGAAGAAGGTCTACATCCCCTTCCAACTCGTCACGCCTGAAAACGTCAAGGACTTTGTCGCCAAGAACTGAGGCGACGAACCGGATGCGGGCCGGAACGCCCGCATCCTCCAAACCTGTTCGTATCCGGAGGAAACCAGATGGCTGTCAGCCCGACCACCATGGCCGCGGTTCGCGCAAGTGGCGCAATTCCGAATGCGGAATATCTCCTGACCGCCGAGGGCGTGCGCAAGGAGTTTCCGGGCGTCGTGGCGCTTGATGATGTACAGTTCCGGCTGAAGCGCGGCTCCGTGCATGCGCTGATGGGCGAAAACGGCGCGGGCAAATCCACGCTGATGAAAATTCTTGCCGGCATCTATATTCCCGATAAGGGTGACGTCCGGCTGAAAGGCGTCGAAATCCGGTTGCAATCGCCACTCGACGCGCTGGAAAACGGTATCGCCATGATCCATCAGGAGCTGAACCTGATGCCCTTCATGACGGTGGCGGAAAATATCTGGATCCGCCGCGAACCGAAGAACCGCTTTGGCCTCGTCGATCACGGTGCGATGTATCGCCAGACCGAGGAATTGTTTGCGCGGCTCAATATCGCCATCGACCCCGCGATCGAGGTCCGGTATCTCTCGGTTGCCAACCGCCAGATGGTCGAGATCGCCAAAGCGGTCTCCTATAATTCCGACGTCTTGATCATGGATGAGCCGACCTCGGCGCTGACGGAGCGCGAGGTCGAGCATCTCTTCCGCATCATCCGCGATCTGAGAGCGCAGGGTATCGGCATCGTCTACATCACCCACAAGATGAACGAGCTCTTTGAGATCGCCGACGAGTTTTCCGTTTTCCGCGACGGCAAATATATCGGCACGCACGCTTCCACCGAGGTCACCCGCGACGACATTATCCGCATGATGGTCGGCCGCGAGATCACCCAGATGTTCCCCAAGGAAGATGTGCCGATCGGCGACGTGATACTGTCGGTCAAGAACCTCAATCTATCAGGCGTCTTCCGCGACGTTTCCTTCGATGTGCGTGCGGGCGAAATCCTCGGAGTGGCGGGCCTCGTCGGCTCGGGTCGGTCGAATGTTGCCGAAACGCTGTTCGGCGTGACGCCGGCGAGCTCCGGCACGATCGAGCTTTTCGGCAAGCAGGTTGAGATCACCTCGCCGACGGTGGCGATCCGCAATCACATGGCCTTTCTTACCGAAGACCGAAAGGACACGGGCTGTCTTCTCATCCTCAACGTTCTCGAAAACATGCAGGTCGCCGTGCTGCACGACAAGTTCGTCAAGGGCGGCTTCGTGCAGGAAGGCGCCATCGAGGAAACCTGCGAGGACATGGCGCGAAAGCTGCGCGTCAAGACGCCGAACCTTTATGAGCGTGTCGAGAACCTCTCGGGCGGCAATCAGCAGAAGGTGCTGATCGGCCGCTGGCTGCTCACCAATCCGAAGATCCTGATCCTCGACGAGCCGACGCGCGGCATCGATGTCGGGGCAAAGGCGGAAATCCACCGGCTAGTCACCGAGATGGCGCGCAACGGCGTCGCCGTGATCATGATTTCCTCGGAGATGCCGGAGGTTCTCGGCATGAGTGACCGCATCATGGTGATGCACGAGGGGCGCGTCACCGGTTTTCTCAATCGCGATGAAGCAACGCAGATCAAGGTGATGGAGCTTGCCGCGCAGTGATTGCGCGTGAGCCGGGATCGCTGAAGGGAGGTTTGACATGACTATCAAGGCAGCAGAGGGCGCAGCCCCGCTCGCAACTAGGCCGAGGCGACGGCGCGTGCCGCCTGAACTCAGCATCTTCCTCGTGCTGGTCGGCATTGCGCTCATTTACGAAATCCTCGGCTGGATCTTCATCGGTCAGAGTTTCCTCGTAAATTCACAGCGCCTGACGATCATGATCCTGCAGGTCTCCGTCATCGGCATCATCGCCGTCGGCGTCACTCAGGTCATCATTACCGGCGGTATCGATCTTTCTTCGGGCTCGGTCGTCGGCATGACAGCGATGATCGCAACAAGTTTTGCCCAGTCCTCAACCTGGGGGCGGGCTGTGTTTCCCTCGCTGACTGATTTGCCTGCCCTCGTGCCCATCGTCGTGGGGCTGTTGATCGGGGCAGCTGCCGGTCTCCTGAACGGTACACTCATCGCCTATACGAAGATCCCTCCGTTCATCGCAACGCTTGGAATGTTCGTTTCGGCCAGGGGGGTGGCCAAGTGGTATACCAAGGGACAGCCGGTTTCGGGGATTACCGAACAGTTTCATTTCATCGGAACAAAAGCATGGCCGGTTGTCGTGTTCCTGGTCGTTGCGCTGATCTTTCACATTGCGCTGCGCTACACCCGCTACGGAAAGTTCACCTATGCCATCGGCGCTAATCCGCAGGCGGCCCGCGTTTCCGGCATCAACATCGAGGCGCATCTCGTCAAGGTCTATGTGATCGCGGGATTGCTTGCCGGACTCGCAGGTATCGTCACGGCGGCGCGGGCAGAAACTGCGCAGGCAAGCATGGGCGTAGGATATGAGCTTGATGCGATTGCTGCGACCGTCATCGGCGGCACCTCGCTGACAGGTGGTGTCGGGCGGATCACCGGCACGGTCATCGGTACGGTCATCCTCGGTGTCATGACGTCGGGTTTCACCTTCCTGCGTGTCGACGCTTATTATCAGGAGATCGTCAAAGGGTTGATCATCGTCGCGGCTGTCGTCATCGACGTCTACAGACAGAAGAAACGAACCAAGCACTGAACTGAAAAAGAGGGGGCTCTGGCCCCCTCAATTGATTCTGGCGCCGTGGTCGCGGAGATCGATCCCAGGCCTCTAATTCCAGCAAATGCCTTTCAAGCTTCCGGCGATCTCCTAAAATCATCTCGGAAGGAATATCTGTCGGGTCGAAGAGCGCGACCTCCAGCCCCTCCGCGACCGCGTCCTCTGTTCGCCCGGGCAGTTCTTCCTCAGGCATTCGGGCTCCAAAAACAGCGAGCAGGAAATCGAAGGTATCGCCTTGTGGCGAGACGAACTTTTTCCGCTCAAGCTCGATCAGATCGGGCGCAACGACAGAAATGCGGATTTCCTCGGCTATTTCCCGGCAGAAGGCTCCCGAAAAATCCTCGCCTCCTTCAACCGTTCCGCCCGGTAGCGCCCAGCCCGCATGCATGCCGCTTCGCTTGACTAGGACAATCTGACCTCTGACGTTCCGAATGACGCCGATAGCTCCACCCAATGTCCGGCGGGAGAAATACTTGTGTTTTTGCGCCTGAAAATCTGTCTCCGATAATGATTGATCGGCACTGGTCAGTCGGGCACCCGGATATCGCCGAATAAGTTCCTCCAAAATTTCTTCGTCCATGTCGATACCTTTTGGGGTTGGTGGAAAAGCATGTTCCGCCGAGGCTGAATCGCAGATTGCAAAGGGGAACAACATCATTGATGTCGACCCTTTTGCATCGCAAAATTGCAGTGCATTCATATTGCGCATAGGTGAAAAAATAGGTGGCGCTTTCCGTCAGCTTTTCTATTCTTGCCGCTTCGATCCGCCCGTTCGGGCAGCGCAGGAAAGCAGATGCAACTCGTATTCGACGGCCATAACGACGTTCTCCTTCGACTCTGGACCCATGCGAAAGACGGTAGCGATCCGGTTGCGGAATTCGCTGTTGGCACGACAGCAGGGCATATAGATGCTCCCCGGGCGAGGGTGGGCGGTCTGGCTGGTGGCCTCTGCGCCATCTATATTCCGTCGGGCGATCTGGTCTTTGCCGATCCCGATGCGAACGGCCACTACGCGACGCCGCTTGCCGCCCCTCTCGATCCGCTGCCGTCGCTCGCGATCGCCACGGAAATGGCGGCGATCGCGCTCAGGCTCGACCGTGCCGGCGCCTGGCGGCTCTGCCGCTCGGTCAAGGATATCCGCAAAGCGATGGCATCAGGCATTTTCGCCGCCGTCATGCATATCGAAGGCTGCGAGGCGATCGGCGCCGATCTCGCCGCGCTCGAAATCTTCCACGCCGCTGGCCTGCGTTCACTGGGGCCGGTCTGGAGCCGCCACAACATTTTCGGCCATGGCGTGCCCTTCGCTTTCCCGAGTTCGCCGGATACGGCGCCGGGCCTGACGGAAGCCGGCTTCGCGCTGGTGCGCGAGTGCAACCGTCTCGGCATCATGATCGATCTCGCTCATATCACCGAAAAGGGTTTCTGGGATGTAGCGGAGACGACCGATCAACCGCTCGTGGCAAGCCATTCCAACGTCCACGCGCTGACGCAGGTGGCGCGCAACCTCACCGACAGGCAGCTCGATGCGATCCGCGAGAGCCGCGGTCTGGTCGGCGTGAACTATGCCACCGCCATGCTGCGACCGGATGGCCGCTCCGAGGCAGACACGCCGCTCTCCGACATGATCCGCCATATCGATTACCTCGTGAACCGCATCGGGATCGATTGCGTGGCACTCGGCTCGGACTTCGATGGCGCTACCATTCCGGAAGAAATCGGCGATGCCACCGGCAACCAGAAGCTGATTGCCGCTCTCCGGCAAGCTGGCTATGGTGAGGAGGAATTGACAAAAATGGCCAGCGAAAACTGGCTTCGCATTCTGGCTTCGGCGTGGAGGGAAGAGGACGTCTGAAACCAAATAATACTTAGTAATCAATCAAAACAGGGGAACAAATCAAGATGATTGCCAAACTCAACCGCAGCTTCCGCCTTCTTTCCGCAGGAGCGGCCCTTTCGCTCCTGATGGTAGCTGCGCCTGCTGCTTTCGCAGAGACGCCGAAGGATACGCTCGTTGAAGGTTTTGCCATCGACGACATCATCACGATGGATCCGGGCGAGGCTTTCGAGCTTTCGACAGCAGAAGTCACCAGCAATACCTACAGCCTGCTCGTTCGCCTCGACATGAACGACACGTCAAAGATCAAGGGCGATCTTGCCGACAGCTGGACCGTTTCCGATGACGGCCTGACCTATACGTTCAAGCTGAAGCCGGGCCTGAAGTTCGCCTCTGGCAACCCGATCACTGCCGAAGACGTGGCCTGGTCCTTCGAGCGTGCCGTCAAGCTCGACAAGAGCCCGGCCTTCATTCTTACTCAGTTCGGTCTGACCGGTGACAATGTCACCGAAAAGGCAAAGGCTGTCGATCCGAGCACCTTCACCTTCACCGTCGATAAGCCCTATGCGCCGAGCTTCGTGCTGAACTGCCTGACGGCAACGATTGCTTCCGTCGTCGACAAGAAGCTGGTGATGGACCATGTGAAGCCGATCACCGTAGATGCCGACCACAAGTATGACAACGATTTCGGCAATGAGTGGCTGAAGACGAATTATGCCGGCTCCGGCGCTTACAAACTGCGTGAGTGGCGTGCCAACGAAGTTGTCGTCATGGAGCGCAACGACAACTATTACGGCGAGAAGGCAAAGCTCAATCGCGTCATCTACCGCTACATGAAGGAAAGCTCGGCTCAGCGTCTGGCGCTTGAGGCCGGCGATATCGATATCGCCCGCAACCTGGAGCCCGGCGACCTCGACGCCGTGACCAAAAATGCGGATCTCGCGACCACCAATGCGCCGAAGAGCACGGTCTATTACGTCAGCCTGAACAGCAAGAACGAGAACCTGAAGAAGCCTGAGGTCCAGGAAGCCTTCAAGTATCTGGTCGACTATGACGCGATCGGCGCGACCCTCATCAAGGGCATCGGCGAGATCCACCAGACCTTCCTGCCGACCGGTCAGCTCGGTGCGCTGAACGAGAATCCCTACAAGCTCGACGTCGCCAAGGCGAAGGAACTGCTCGCCAAGGCGGGTCTGCCGGATGGCTTCTCGGTCACCATGGATGTGCGTAACACGCAGCCCGTCACCGGCATTGCCGAATCCATGCAGCAGACGCTCGCCCAGGCCGGCGTGAAGATGGAAATCATTCCCGGCGATGGCAAGCAGACCCTGACGAAGTTCCGCGCCCGCACGCACGACATGTATATCGGCCAGTGGGGCTCGGACTATTTCGACCCGAACTCCAACGCCGACACCTTCACCTCCAACCCTGACAATTCCGACGCGGGCACGGTGAAGACGCTCGCATGGCGCAATACCTGGGAAGCGCCCGAGCTCGATAAGGAGACGAAGGCTGCCCTGCTCGAACGTGACGCTGCCAAGCGCGCCGCCATGTACGAGGATGTCCAGAAAAAGTTCCTGGCCAACAGCCCGTTCGTCATCATTTTCCAGCAGATCGAAGTGGCTGGCTATCGCAAAAACCTCAAGGACTTCAAACTAGGGCCGAGCTTCGACACAAACTATGTAGGCCCGATCGCGAAGTGATGAGAGCCGGCTAGGCTGATCCAGTGAGCATCGTCGAAACCCGACAGGAGGTACGGCCCCGCAAGGGCCGTGCACTCTCCTTTGCGAAGGCGCTGGGGCGTTTCCTCTTCGCTGCCGCCACCACCTATCTCGGCCTTCTGGCCGTCACCTTCTTTATCGGCCGTGTCGTGCCGATCGATCCCGTGCTCGCCATTCTCGGCGATCGCGCGCCGAGCCATGTCGTGGAGCGCGTGCGCCGCGAGATGGGTTTTGACCTGCCGCTCTACGAGCAGTTCTATATCTACCTGAAAGGCATCCTTTCCGGCGATTTCGGCACTTCAGTCCTGACGACTAATCCGGTCATGGTCGATATTCGCCGTGTCTTTCCAGCGACGCTGGAGCTTGCGACTGTCGGCACAATCATCGGTTCCGTCATCGGCGTGCCGCTCGGGGTGCTGGCCGCTGTGCGGCGCGGCAGCATTGCCGACCAGATTGTCCGCGTCATCGGCCTTGTCGGCTATTCGGTGCCGATCTTCTGGCTGGCACTGATCTCGCTCGTTATTTTCTATGCGCAACTGCGCTGGGTGGCTTTCCCCGGCCGCATCGATATCGTCTACGAATACAGTTTTACGCCGGTCACCGGTTTCTATCTTCTCGACAGTGCGTGGCAGGGGCAGTGGGATGTCTTTTATGATGTCTTCCGCCACATCATCCTGCCGGCCTCGCTGCTCGGTTATTTTTCGCTCGCCTATATCAGCCGCATGACCCGCAGCTTCATGCTGAACGAACTGTCGCAGGAATATGTGGTGGCGGCCCGCGCCAAGGGCCTGTCGGAAACACGTGTGATCTGGGGCCATGCGCTCAGAAATGCGGCGGTGCCGCTGGTGACCGTCATCGCGCTCTCCTATGCCGGCCTGCTCGAAGGCTCGGTGCTGACGGAGACGGTCTTTTCCTGGCCCGGCATCGGCCTCTACATCACCAATTCGCTGCAGAGCGCCGATATGAACGCCGTGCTTGGCGGCACGATCGTCATCGGCACGGTCTTTGTCGGCATCAATCTCATTTCCGATCTTCTTTATCGGATACTCGACCCAAGGACGCGCAACCGATGATGGTTCCGACCACGCCTATCAGCCGCCGCGAGTGGCTGCTGTCCGATCGGCCGCAGTCGCGCATGCAGGCCCGGCTCGGCCGCGCCTACGTTACCTGGCGGCAGTTTACGGCAAACCGGCTTGCCGTCGTCGGCCTGCTGATCATCGTAGCGCTGCTGCTGATTGCTGCCTTTGCCAATCTGATCGCCACCCACAATCCCGTTGTTGGCGATCTCATGAATGCCCGCCTGCTCCCGCCCGGCAGCGCCGGCTATCTTCTCGGCACCGACGATCAGGGCCGCGATATCTTCTCGCGCCTCCTCTACGGTTCGCGGCTGACGCTGCTCGTGGTCGTGCTGGTCGCCATCATCTCCGCGCCGGTCGGCCTCATCGTCGGCACTGTGTCGGGTTATGCCGGCGGATGGGTGGATGCGACGCTTATGCGCATCACCGATATCTTCCTCGCCTTTCCGAAGCTGGTTCTGGCGCTCGCCTTCGTCGCAGCGCTCGGGCCTGGCATCCAGAATGCCATCATCGCCATCGCCATCACCTCCTGGCCGCCTTATGCGCGCATCGCCCGCGCCGAGACGCTGACAGTTCGCCGCTCCGATTACATATCGGCGGTTAAACTGATGGGCGCCTCGCCGTTGCGGATCATCGTGCGGCACGTCATGCCGCTCTGCATGTCCTCGCTGATCGTTCGTGTGACGCTCGACATGGCGGGCATCATCCTGACCGCTGCCGGCCTTGGTTTCCTCGGTCTCGGTGCTCAGCCGCCACTGCCGGAATGGGGGGCGATGATCGCTTCCGGCCGCCGCTTCATCCTCGATCAATGGTGGGTCGCGGCCATGCCCGGCATCGCCATCCTCGTCGTCAGCCTCGGCTTCAACTTTCTGGGTGATGGCCTGCGCGATGCCCTTGATCCCAAGGAGGCCGGCCAATGAGTTCGCTTCTGACCGTGAAAAACCTGCGCGTCAGCTATCCGACCCGCACCGGTGTGATCGAAGCCGTACGCGGCGTTTCGTTCACGCTCGGCAAGGAGCGGCTCGGTATCGTCGGCGAATCCGGCTCCGGCAAGTCGCAGACCGGCCGCGCCATCATGGGCCTGACGCCAAAGCACGGCATCGTTACCGCCGACACCTTGGATTTCAGTGGTATCGATCTTCTGAAGGCTTCGGCAACCGAACGGCGCAGGCTGCGCGGCAAGCGCATCGCCATGATCCTCCAGGATCCGAAATATTCGCTCGATCCGGTCATGACCATCGGCAAGCAGATCTGCGAAACGCTGCGCACACATGAGAAGGTTGGCAAGGGTGAGGCGCGCGACCGTGCGCTTTCCATGCTGGAAGCAGTGCAGATCCGCGACCCCCATCGCGTCTTCGATCTCTATCCGCACGAGGTTTCGGGCGGCATGGGCCAGCGCGCGATGATCGCCATGATGCTGATCGCGGGGCCGGAATTGCTGATTGCCGACGAGCCTACCTCGGCCCTCGACGTTACGGTCCAACTCGACGTGCTCAGGATCATGGACCGGCTGGTGTCGGAACGCGGTATGGGGTTGATCTTCGTCTCCCACGATCTGAGGCTGGTCTCCTCCTTCTGCGACCGCGTCATCGTCATGTATGCCGGCCGGATCGTCGAAGAGATCGCTGCATCCGAGCTTCGCAACGCGAAGCATCCCTATACGCAGGGGCTGCTCAACTGCATGCCGCAAATCGGTGAAAACAGGCATCCGCTGCCCGTCCTCGACCGCAAACCGGAGTGGGCTGCATGAGCACAGCGCTATCTGCAGACCATCTCGGTGTCGTCTACGACCATTTTTATGCGCTGAAGGATGTGAGTGTCTCCATCGAAAGTGGCGAATCCTTCGGGCTCGTCGGTGAATCCGGTTCGGGCAAGTCGACGTTGCTGCGCGCCGTTGCAGGGCTCGCACCCGTCAGCGAGGGTATCGTCCGCGTCCACGGCGAGGTTCTGAAGGGTGCAAAGCGCAGCAGGAGCTTTTACCGAAGCGTCCAGATGGTGTTTCAAGACCCCTACGGCTCGCTGCATCCTCGCCAAACCATCGACCGGCTGCTTCTCGAACCGCTGGCGATCCATGGTATAGGCGACAGCGAGAAGCGCATTGCCCGCGCGCTCGACGAGGTCGGGCTCGGCAATGGCTTCCGCTTCCGCTATCCGCATCAGCTTTCCGGCGGCCAGCGGCAGCGTGTGGCGATTGCCCGTGCACTGATCGTCGAACCGTCGATCCTGCTGCTCGACGAGCCGACATCGGCGCTCGATGCCTCCGTGCAGGCCGAAGTTCTCAACCTTCTGGAACAGATCCGCCGCGACCGGAACCTGACCTTCGTCATGGTCAGCCATGACCTCGGCGTCATCACCCATATGTGCGGGAGGCTTGCCGTGATGCGTGGCGGTGCCGTCGTTGAACGGCTGACATCGGCTGAACTTGCCGCCGGCAGCGTTCACGAAGAGTACACGCGAAATTTGATGATCGCGAGCAAGGGTTTCGTGAAGGCTTGAAAGCCAATGTTTTCAAACCTTTGAAAAATCTCGCACGGCGTCGGCGTTAAGGATAATGGTTCCCTAAAACACGACCATTCGACTAGACTATTGACAGCTGCCTTGGTTCTGTCATGATCCCGTTAACGACCGTTAGCTTTCGTGATCGATGGAGGTTGAGGCATGTTCTTTCTCGGTGGGATGACCATGGGTTACCTCGATCCACCTGTTAAGGCCGAGCGTAGGGAAACCGCTTCCCTTACTATCCCGGCGGAAAAGGATCGCCGGTTGATCGAAACATCCCTTAACGCACCCCAGGGCGACAACGCTGCAGAGCGCTCCTGGATTTGGGCATGGCGCACGCTCTGCTGAGCTGAAGCCTGGGTAGATTTTCTCTTTCGTCCGCTCTGGACGGAAATTTATCTCTACCTACCTTATAGAGAATATAAGAATATAAATGCGAGCTGGCAGTCCAGCCGCAAAACAAACAGACGGAGGCGACACATGGCAAATCTGGGTATTTCGCATACTCATGTGAACCAGTACGGATCCGTATCGGCCAAGAAGCCGGTCACCGCGCGGCACAAGATTCAGACCGCGATCCATGCAACGATTTTCACGGCGGCATTCCTTTTCGTCGTCGCAATGGTCTTTGGCGTCGTCGGCTGAGACGGCTCGTTTCGGGCGCTACCTGATGGCGCTCGCCTGATCGTTCATTTCTCTATCTGGAACAATTGGGATGCAGCGGCATTCTCCTGGCACTTTGGTGTTCGACTTGGAGAATGGTCATGAGAGGCATCCTGCTGTGGTTGCTGGATATCCCGATCCCGTCCATCATCCATCTTCAGCTGTTCCGCGAAATCCAGTTCATCCCGGAAAGTGGGCGTGAGGCGCTGATAACGCCGTCCAGCCGCATGGACGTCATCCATGCGGCTTTTCATGCCCGTGAGTCGGGCGACTTACGGAAAGCCTGATGCGTAGATTCAAAGAGCAAGGGCGTCCTTAGTGCGTCGGCATGGACGTACGGCGCTCTGGAAACAGGTCTCACGACTTGAATTATCGCAAACCTGTCCAACTTTCCCGAATGGCCCTTGCAGGGAGGGTATCGGGCACCCATGACCATCGCAAAGTCACGGCTGAACGCGGTCGCTCCCTTGCTGCAATGCTCTCGGACCGCTCGTTTATCTTGGTTTTTCCGACCTTCGACGAGGATCGGTCCGTTCATGCGAGAGGCATCACAAGCAATGTAGAAAGCCCGCCCACATTCAACAACGTCGTTTGGATCCAGAACCGAACCTATGTCCGTTGCCAATCCGTCTCCGAACCTGCAGCGCGAGCCTGAGAAGAAGCAGATCGACCACAGCGATTCGATCCGCTCGACCTATCTGTCCAATGAGGACATCAGGGCTATGGGTGAAAGCGTTGCCTGCCGCACGGTGAGTGAGTTGCCAGGCTTCGCACCGTTCGATTTCTTCGCGCGTCACAGGGAGAACGAGAAGGAGATCCTGCGCGTCTACCGCACGACCGCGACCAACGCCGCGGCCGGGGGGAGGATCACGCCAGCCGCCGAATGGCTGCTCGACAATCATTACATCGTTGAAGAAGCTATCCAGGAAGTCCGTCGTGATTTCCCGCGCCGCTTCTATCGCGAACTGCCTTTGACTGATATCGGCGATGCCGAGGTGCCGCGCACGCTCGTACTGGCCTGGCTCTATGTCGCCCATACCCACAGCACCATCTCTCAGGAAAGCCTGACGGCGCTCGTCGATGGCTTCCAGCAGCGTGAGACGCTAAGAATTGGCGAGCTCTGGGCGCTGCCGTCTCTGGTGCGGTACGTGCTGGTCGAAAACCTCCGCCGCATTTCGAGCCGTGTCGAGCGCAGCCGCCGCATGCGCCTCCGCGCCAATGAGGCCGCCGACGTACTGGTTCGCTTGGCCGACACCGCAAAGGCTGCCACCTATCTGAGGACGCTGGAAGAACTTGCCGAGGACAACACTTTCTCGACGCAGTTCCTCTACCGCATGCGTGATGGTTCGCAGACTTCGAGCCTGGCGATCTCCTGGTTGGACCAGCGGCTGGAGCGGATCGGGCGTGACAGCGAAGAAGTGACGATGGCGGAGCATAGCCGCCTATCTGCCGGCAATGTCACAATGGGCAATATCATCCGCAGCCTGCGCGAGATCAACGATGCGGAGTGGTCGGTCTGGATCGAGCAGGTCAGCCATGTCGACAGGTTGCTCTGGGATCAGTCCGACTACGGTGATCTCGATCCCGGTTCGCGCAACAGCTATCGCAGGCAGATCGAAAAGCTGGCCAGGCGCTCGCCGCTGAGCGAGGTGCAAATCGCCCAGCTCGCCATCGATATGGTGACCGAAGTCAGGCATTCCGACGAGGCGCAGCCGCATGAGCCTGATATCGGCGGCTTCATTACGGGCGCTCAACGCCTGAAGTTCGAAGCGCGCGCGAACTACCGTCCAACGCTGGCGCAGCAGGTCTTCCGCGCCATACGCAAGTTCAATTGGATGGCGATCGCCGTTCCGGTCGTGCTGATCACGATCATCGCCACGGCTGTTGTCGGCGGGTTCATGGCCAATGCCGGCATGGCGTCGATCGAAATCGCTTTGCTGCTCATCCTATTCTCGCTGCCGGCGTCGGAAGGTGCAAGCGGCCTCTTCAGTACCGTGCTGTCCTTCTTCGTCACGCCGGCGCGACTCGTCGGTTATGAGTTCAAGCAGGGTATCCCGGAGGATGCACGCACGCTCGTCGTCGTGCCGTGTCTGATTTCCAATCGTGACAGCGTTGACGAGATGGTGCGCAATCTCGAGGTTCATTATCTCGCCAATCCGCGCGGCGAAATCCATTTTGCGCTGCTCAGCGACTGGCCGGACAGCGATGTGGAGGAAAGCTCTTCCGATCTGGAAGTGCTGGAATACGCACGCCGTGAAGTTGCCAATCTCTCAGCTCGTTATGCCTATGACGGCAGGACGCGCTTCCATCTCCTGCATCGCCGCCGCCTCTACAATCCGTCCGAGGGTGTATGGATGGGCTGGGAGCGCAAGCGCGGCAAGTTGCATGAGCTGAACTTGCTGTTGCGCGGCGACCGCGACACGACCTACCTGCCAGGCGCCAATACCGTGCCTGCCAATATCAAGTACGTCATGACACTCGATGCCGATACCCGCCTGATGCGTGATACCGTCACCAAACTCGTCGGCAAGCTCTATCACCCGATCAACCGGCCGGTCATCAACCCGGAAACTGGTCGAGTCGAAAGCGGTTATGGCATTCTGCAGCCGCGCGTGACGCCGTCGCTGACGACGGGCAAGGATGCGTCGGTCTTCCAGCGCGTCTTTTCGATCAACCGCGGTCTCGATCCTTATGTATTCACGGTTTCTGACGTCTATCAGGATCTTGTCGGAGAGGGTACGTTCACCGGCAAGGGCCTCTATCATGTCGATGCTTTCGAGGCTTCGCTAAAAGGCCGCATCAAGGAGAACTCGGTGCTCAGCCACGACCTGCTCGAAGGCTCGATGGCACGCTGCGCGCTCGTCACCGATCTCGAACTCGTCGAAGATTTCCCGGTCCGCTATGAGGTCGAGACCTCGCGCCAGCATCGCTGGTCTCGCGGCGACTGGCAGCTCCTGCCCTACATGTTCAATCCGAAATACGGCGTCACCGCGCTCGGCCGCTGGAAGATGTTCGATAATTTGCGCCGATCCCTGACACCGATCGCCTGGTTCTTCGCTTCCGTGCTCGGCTGGTATCTGATGGAGCCGTTCGGCGCACTGATCTGGCAGATCCTGCTGATCTTCTGCCTGTTCGTGGCACCCGCTCTGTCGCTCATCAACGGCATCATTCCGCGCAGGAGCGATATCGTCGCCAGCGCTCATCTCCATACCATTTGGTCGGATATCACGGCTGCCAATGCGCAGGTCGCGCTGCGCATCATCTTCATCGCCGACTCCGTCTGCATGATGGCGGATGCGATCAGCCGTTCGCTGTACCGCCTGTTCGTCAGCCACAGGCTGATGCTCCAGTGGCGTACCGCGGCCAGCGTCCAGGCCGGCAAGCAGGGCACCATTCTTTCCTATTACGAAGCGATGTGGCATGCGCCGGTCCTCGCGGTCCTGGCGATAGGTTTCGCGGCGCTATCAGGCGACGACGCTTTCTTCGTCGGTATTCCCTTCGCGCTCCTCTGGATCCTTTCGCCAGCCGTCGCCTGGTATGTAAGCCAGTCGGCCGAGACGGAAGATCGTCTCGACGTGCCGGATGACGTCTCCTGCGAGTTGCGAAAGGTCGCGCGTCGCACCTGGCGATACTTCGAAACCTTCACGACGGAGGAGCAGAACTATCTGCCGCCCGACAACGTGCAGGAAACGCCGCATGTCGTCGTGGCGACGCGCACTTCGCCCACAAATATCGGCGTCTATCTCCTGTCCGTCATTTCCGGCCGCCACTTCGGCTGGTTCTCTTTCGAGGAGACGATCGAGCGCCTGGAGCAGACGATCGCCACGGTCGACCGCATGGAAAAGTTCCGTGGCCATCTCTTCAACTGGTATCACACCGATACGCTGCAGACGCTGGGACCTCGCTATGTTTCGGCGGTCGACAGCGGTAATCTCGCCGGTCACCTGATTGTTATTTCCTCAGCCTGCCGCGACTGGGCGGAGGCGCCCTCGGCACATGTCCAGGGCAATCTCGACGGCGTCGGTGACACGGCCGGCATTCTCGGTGAAGTGTTGGACGACCTGCCTGACGACCGCAAGACCGTGCGGCCGCTGCGCCGCCGTCTGGAAGAGCGCATCGCCGGCTTCCAGAACGCGCTTGCTGCGGTCAAGCGCGAGCACGAGTTTGCCTCGATCCGTGTCATCAACCTCGCGGTCCTGGCGCGCGACATTCAGAACCTCGCCGGCAACCTGCATCATGAGGTGAAGTCGAAGCAGACAGAAGAGGTCGCGTTGTGGGCGGCTTCGCTCGTCAAGGTCTGCGAGGCACATATCTCCGATAGTACCTTCGACCTTTCCAATATCGATGCCTTGCGTCCGCGCCTCGTCGCACTTCGCGACAAGGCGCGCGATCTCGCCTTTTCGATGGATTTCGGCTTTCTGTTCCGCTCGGAGCGTCGGCTGCTGTCGATCGGCTTCCGTGTTGAAAGCGGCGAACTGGATGCTGCCTGCTACGACCTTCTCGCGTCCGAATGCCGCCTGACCTCACTCTTCGGCATCGCCAAAGGTGACCTGCCGACGGAGCATTGGTACAAGCTTGGCCGCCAGGTCGTGCCGGTCGGTTCGCGTGGCGCGCTGGTCTCCTGGTCCGGTTCGATGTTCGAATATCTGATGCCGCCGCTCGTGATGCAGGAGCGCAGCGGAGGCATTCTCAATCAGACCAACAATCTGATCGTTCTCGAGCAGATGAACTATGCGCGCAGCCTCGGCACGCCTTGGGGCATCTCGGAAGCGGCTTTCAATGCCCGCGACCATAACCTCAACTATCAGTACACGAACTTCGGTGTGCCGACGCTCGGCCTGAAGCGCGGTCTCGGCCACAATGCCGTCATCGCGCCCTATGCCTCGCTGCTCGCCAGCCAGTATTATCCGGCGGCGGCGTTCGAAAACCTGCAGAGGCTTCGCAAGCTCGGTGCTCTCGGCAAGTTCGGTTTTCATGACGCCGTCGATTTCACGCCGACGCGTGTGCCTGAGGGCAAGAAATGTGTGGTGGTCTACAACTACTATGCGCACCATCACGGCATGTCGATTGCGGCTGTCGCCAACGTCGCCTTCGACGGGCTGCTGCGCGAACTCTTCCACTCGGATCCGGTCATCGAAGCGGCCGAACTGCTGCTGCAGGAAAAGGCGCCGCGCGACATCCCGGTCATGAGCGGCAAGGACGAATCCGTTACACCCGCCGCCATCCAGGACGAACTCATGCGTCCGGTCATCCGCAAGCTTGCCGATCCGGCATCGCGCGACCGCGAGCTCGTCTTCCTGTCGAACGGTCATTATTCCCTGATGCTGACGGCGACGGGCGCGGGTCATGCCCGCTGGAACGGTCTTTCCGTCTCCCGCTGGAAGCCCGATCCGACCGAGGATCGCTGGGGCAATTTCATCTTCCTGCGCGACATGGCGACCAATGAGTGGTGGTCGGCGACCGCGGAACCGAAGAGCGTTGAAGGCGAAACGGTCAGGGCGGAATTTGCTGATGAGAAGGCGGTCTTCAGCAAGGTGCTGGGCGAGCTCACGAGCGAGGTCGAATGCATCGTCGCCACCGAACATGATGCGGAAGCCCGCCGCCTGACGCTGTTCAATACGGGCGCGGAAGACCGCTTCATCGAAGTGACTTCCTACCTCGAACCGGTGATTGCATCCGACGATATGGACAATGCACATCCGGCTTTCGCCCGAATGTTCGTGAGGACGGAAATCGACAAGCGCGGCGACGTCATCCGCGCCGAGCGCAACAAGCGCGATCCGAACGAGGCGAACATGAGCATCGCGCATCTGATCGTCGATAATGCCGGCGATACGCGTCACACGGAATTCGAAACCGAGCGGCGCAGGTTCCTCGGCCGCGGTCGCAGTCTGGCGAACGCTGCCGCGTTCGATCCGGGTGCGACACTTTCAGGCACCGACGGTTTCACGCTGGATCCCGTCCTGTCGCTGCGTCGTACCGTCCGAGTTCCGGCCGGAAAGAAGGTCAGCGTGATCTTCTGGACGATCGCGGCGCCTGATCGTGCCGAGGTGGACAAGGCCGTCGACCGCTATCGCCATCCGGATGCTTTCAACCACGAACTCGTTCAAGCTTGGACGCGCACACAGGCGCAGATGCGCCATGTCGGTGTCAGCTCGCAGCAGGCGGCCGCTTTCCAACATCTCGGCCGTTATCTTGTCTATCCGGACATGCAGCTTCGCGGCGACCACACGGCCGTCCGGACCGGCATGCAGTCGCAGTCAGCGCTCTGGCCGCTGGCGATTTCGGGCGATCTCCCGATCTTCACGCTGCGCATCGATGACGACATGGATCTCGAGATTGCCCGCGAAGCGTTGCTGGCGCAGGAATATCTGCGCTCGCGCGGCGTGACCGCCGATCTCGTCATCATGAACGAACGGGCCTCTTCCTATGTGCAGGATATGCAGCATGCGCTCGACGCGATGTGCGAAAACGTGCGCCGCCTGGGCCAGGCTGACGGCCTGCGCCAGCACATCTTCGCGGTCCGCAGGGACTTGATGGAAGAGAGCACCTATCAGGCACTGATTGCTGCCTCGCGCGTGACACTGCATGCCAGGAACGGCAAGGTGGTCGATCAGATCAACCGAGCCCTCATGCTGTTTGCGCTCGGCAAGGAAGAGTTTGAGGACACGGAAAAGACCGAGCGTCCGGGGGCGCCGGTCAAGCGCATACCCCCCCTGCCGGCCCCGGCTATCAAGAGCATCGCCATCGCGGAGGAAGGCGATCTCGACTTCTGGAACGGAATCGGTGGCTTTACCCGGGACGGCCGTGAATACGTCACACGTCTGCCGGGCGGGCAGGCGACGCCGCAGCCATGGATCAACGTCATCTCGAACGACCAGTTCGGCTTCCATGTGTCGGCGGAAGGTGCGGGTTTCACCTGGAGCGTCAATTCGCGCGATTATCAGCTCACCTCCTGGTCGAACGATGCAGTCATCAACCGTTCCGGCGAAGCCCTCTACATAGCGGATCTCGAAAGCGGGGCGGTCATGACGCCATTTGCAGCGCTTTCCCGTCGCAACGACATTCGCTTCGAGGCGCGGCATGGTCTCGGCTATTCCACTTTCTCCAGCATGCAGCATGAAATTGCGCTGGAAGTGACGCAGACGGTGTGTCGCGAGAAGCCGGTGAAGCTGCAGCGCCTGCGGCTTCGCAACACCGGCTCGGAAAGCCGCAAGCTTCGGCTCTACGCTTATGTCGAATGGATCCTTGGGAACAATCCGCAGAAGACCGCCTCCTTCATCCTGTCGAAACGCGACGAGGAGACAGGGGCGCTGTTTGCTACGAACCCCTACAGCATCGATTATTCGGGCCGTACCGCCTTCTTCGCCGCGAGCGAGACGGTTTCGAGTTTCTCGGCAAGTCGTCGTGAGTTTCTTGGCAAGACCGGGACGATTGAGGCGCCTTTCGCTGTGACCGCAGCGGCGGCTCTTTCCGGCTCCACGGACCTCGACGGCGATCCAGCAGCGATCCTTGCGATCGATATCGAGCTCGGCGCCGACGAAGAGCGCGGCGTCACCTTCTTCCTGGGGGATGCGCCCACGGAAGAGGCCGCGCGCGCCCTGCTTGCCGATATTCGAAAGGGCTCGTTCGATGAGGCGGTGCAGGCGAACAAGGGCTTCTGGCAGGAATTCACCGGCAAGCTGCAGATCTCGACGCCGGACCAGGGCATGAACAATCTCGTCAATACCTGGCTGCCCTATCAAAGCCTCGGCTGCCGCATCATGGCCCGCACCGCCTTCTATCAGGCGAGTGGTGCCTTCGGCTTCCGCGACCAATTGCAAGATGCGCTCGCCTTTGTGCTGCAGGAACCTGCGCTTGCGCGGCGCCAGATCGTCAACGCCGCCTCGCGTCAGTTCCGCGAAGGCGACGTGCAGCACTGGTGGCTGCCGGGAACGGGCGCCGGCGTGCGCACTATGATCTCCGACGACGTTGTATGGCTCGCTTATGCGATCGATCATTATTGCAGCGTCAGTGGCGACAGGAGCGTGCTTGAGGAGCAGCTTCCCTTCCTTGAAGGCCCGGCGCTGCTGGAAGGTCAGCACGACTCCTTCTCCAAGCCGGAGATGTCCGAGGATACGGCGAGCGTCTACGAACATGCGGCCCTGGCGCTCGATCTCGCCATTGCCCGCAAGGGCACGAACGGCCTGCCGCTCTTCCTCGGCGGCGACTGGAATGACGGCATGAACCGAGTCGGCATCGATGGCCAGGGCACGAGCGTCTGGCTCGGCTGGTTCCTTGCCGGCACACTGCGCTCTTTCGTCCCATATGCCGAAGAGCGAGGCGACAGGGTCCGTGCCGAACGCTGGAGGACCCACCTCATCGAACTCAAGAAGGCGCTCGAAAGCGCTGCGTGGGATGGCGGTTATTATCGTCGCGGCACATTCGATGACGGCACGCCGCTCGGATCGAAGGAAAACCTGGAATGCCAGATCGATTCGATCGCCCAGTCCTGGAGTGTGCTCTCGGGCGAAGGCGATTCGGAGCGGGCCGCCAAAGCGATGGATGCGGTGCTCGCCCAGTTGGTGGATGAGGAGGCGCGGGTCATCCGCCTCTTCACGCCGCCTTTCGAGAAGTCGTCAAAGGATCCGGGCTATATCAAGGCCTATCCGCCCGGCGTTCGCGAGAACGGTGGCCAATACACACATGCCTCGACTTGGGTGGTCATGGCACTGGCGAAGTTGAAACGGGGGGACGACGCCCTGCGTTGCTTCCAAATCCTCAATCCGATCACCCATTCGCTGAATAAGGCGGCGGCCGAACGGTACCGCGTCGAGCCCTACGTCGTAGCGGCCGATGTCTACGGGGACGATCCCTATATTGGGCGTGGCGGCTGGACCTGGTACACGGGTTCGGCCGGCTGGCTCTACCGCGCGGCGGTAGAAGGCATCCTCGGTATCCGGCTAAAGGGTGGACAACTTTTTGTGAACCCGTCGCTCCCTTCCAATTGGGACGGGTTTGCGGCAGAGATCGAACGCGACGGAAGCAAATACCGCATTTCGGTCTCAAAAGCGTCCAATGCTGACGGTTACACTCTGTCTATAAACGGCAGCGAAGTCGCCAATCCCCACGAGGGATATCCGGTCGGATCCCAGCAATCTCCAAGCTGATTTTCCGGCGATTCGCGCGGCCAAGGGGGGAACCCTTTTGGCCGGCGTAGCGTTTGCAAAACGGATAACAGGAGAGACACCATGGCAGGTATGCCGACCAAAGCCATTGGCGCCCAACGAACTTCCATATCAGTGGCGGCGTCCAAGCGCGATACGAGGCTCGATGTGATTCGTGGTCTTGCGCTCATCACGATCTTCATCAATCACGTTCCGGGGCAAATTTTCGAATATATCACGACAAAGAACTTTGGCTTTTCCGATGCCGCCGAAGCCTTCGTGCTGATCTCGGGCATTGCGGTCGGTCTTGCCTATGGTGCGCGCTTCAAGGCGGGCACGCGGCTGGAAATGGCGATCAAGGCGGCAAAGCGCGCCTTCACGCTTTATCTCGCCCATATGATCACCACCTTCGTGACGCTGGCGCTCTTCATCTGCGGCGCCTGGTTGTTCCACCGGCCGGGGCTGTTGGTCGAGATCAATATCTTGGCGGTGCTGATGAACCTGAAGGAAGGCATTCCAGCGTTGCTCCTGCTCGGCCACCAGATCGGCTACAACAATATCCTGCCGATGTACGGCGCGCTGATGCTGATGGTGCCGCTGATCCTGCTTCTGAACGAGAAGAGCACGCTGCTGGCGTTGGCCGTTTCCGGCACCGTCTGGCTGCTTGCGGGCATCTATCAGATTGCGCCGCAGAACATGCTGTTCGAAGGAGACTGGTTCCTCAATCCCTTCTCCTGGCAGTTCCTGTTCACGATCGGCATCGTCTCGATGATGCATGTCAAGCGCGGCGGCACGCTTCCCCGCCATCCGCTGCTTTTCGCGCTCGCACTGGGCTATGTCGTGCTCTCCTTCATCTGGGTGACAGCCCGTCTCTGGGATCTTGGAAACCATCTTGCGGCGCTCGGCCTGCCGGCGGTGCTGACCGGCTTCGACAAGACCTTCCTGTCGCTGCCGCGCCTTCTGCACGTGCTGGCTCTCGCCTATCTGGTGGTCAATATTCCGGCGATATCGCAGGCTTTCCGCCGCCCGGCCGATCATCCGCTGACGATCCTTGGCCGGCACTCGCTCAATATCTTCGTCGCCGGCACCATCCTGGCGATGGCCGGGCAAGTGCTGCTCTACATCACCAATCGAGACCAGATCATCGGCCCGATCTTCGTGCTTGCCGGTATCGCCGCCCAGTTCGCCTATGCCTATTATCTCGAATACAAGCGCGAACAGGAAAAGGCCCGGCCTCTTGCCGGCGGTGCCATTCCGGTGCCGGTCCGGGTCAACCGGGCGGCGGATATTCCTACGGCCAAGGCAAGCGTAAATAGACAGGCTTCCTCAACGAAATACTGAACCGGCGGTCGAAGAGGCCACCGGCTCTTCTTTTCGCCATGCGTGGATGGCTACGCCTTGATGCAGTTGTTCCGGGCGGATTTTGCAGCCGCAAGTGGGAGGACAAGACCTCAGAGATCACTATGAGATTTTGATTTTTTAGCCGTTTATCACGAATGGAACGGCTATGCGCCTCGCTCCATTTTGGCTTCCTGAGGCAATGCCAATGATAAGGAGCACGAAGATGTACTTCGAACTCAAGGACGCCACAGCCGATATCCTGGCGAAGAGCCGTCGGCATAATGAACTCTGCGATCTTCCGCTCGATCTGATTTCCTCCAATCGGGAGGCTTATGACATTCAGGCGATCGCGCAGGACGCGCTGGGTTTTGAACGCAAGGGCTACGCGCTTGTCGGCACGAGCGAGGAATCGCGCCGCATCCTCGGCCTTGCAAGGCCGATCTATTCCGAAATTCCTGCTTCCGCATTGCTTGCCGGCACGAAGGAATTCCGGCTGCCGCCAGGCACCATCGGTGTCCAGTGCGAACTGGTTTTCACGATGTTGCGGTCCTATCCGGATGCAGGAAAGCCGATCAACCTCGACAGTGCCGCTGATGCAGTGCTCGATTGTCGTCCTGCCATCGGCATCATAGGGCGGCGGACACGGCGAGTCTTCACGGGAGACAATGCAACGATCGCCGATTTCGGTCTGCATGTTGCCACCATCTGTGGCGATCATACCGGAACTTTCTCGCCCGCTGGTCTCGCCGACATCGACATTACGGCCTTCCTGTTCAAGCAGACGGTCTTTGCCGGAACAGCGGCTTCGGTGATGGGCAATCCGCTCAATGCCGTCGTCTGGCTGGCAGATCAGCTCTCTGTAAGCGGCAGGCAGCTTCAGGCCAACGATATCGTCGCGACGGGATCGTGCACGACCGTCCTTCAGGTCTGGCCCGGCCAGCATCTGGCGGCCGATTTCGGACCACTTGGACAGGTCGAATGCATTTTTGCGTGACACGCATTTCAAACTGAAAGGACAGATTATGAGGCCGCAGCGAAAGCCGTTCGTTGTCGAGATCAGGAAGACGAAACAGTTCTGCAGCAAGCCGGCTTCCATTAAGGTCAATCGCGCCGATGCCGTCGTGCAGACCGGAGCCAAGAAGGCCGTGGACATGGCTCTTCGGATCGAGGGTCGCGCTTAATGGTCAGCAGAAACATCCCTCATGAGTATTTCCTGCTCAACGCCACGAAGGCAGACGGCCCGGTGGTCTGCCATCTTGGCGGCAAACCGATTTCTGCCGTAGTCATCGACCGGAATGGCGACCGCTATCGCTTCGTTGGCGTTGCCGCCAGAGACGGCCGCGGCAGGCTTGATGTGCTGTCGCTCAAACAGGGCGAATGGATCGTTGCGCCCGATCTCGTTTATGAGGAAGCAGCCTAGAGCAATTCCAGCAAAAGTGCGCAGCGATTTTGCGTCCGGAATTGCGTGAAAACAAAGAGATAGAGCATTTCCGTGATTCGGAGATAAACGGAAATGCTCTAGGCCAATTCCATGTCGCGATCGATAATGCAGACGACAAGTGGGCCTGCTGTCAGCGTTTCACGTGGAATTCCATCCAACAAAAAAGCCGGAAGAGCGATGCCTCCCGGCTTTTCATCGTGTCCTTGCGAAGCCGATCAGGCAGCTTCGGTCGTATGGGCCTTGCGGACTTCATCGTCCGTCAGGATGCCGCTGGCGCGCAGCAGAGCGGCGAAGCGGCCGTTGGAGTGGCTGAGCTCATCGAAGCTGCCGTGCTCGACGATGCGGCCATTGTCGAGGAACAGCACCACATCCGCCTCGCGGACCGTCGAGAGACGGTGAGCGATGATGAAGGTAGTGCGGTTCTGGCGCAGGTTGTCGATCGCAGCCTTGACGCGGGCTTCGGTCTCGACGTCGAGCGCGGACGTCGCCTCGTCCAGCACCAGGATCGGCGCATCCTTGAGGATGGCGCGGGCGATCGCGATACGCTGGCGTTCACCGCCGGAGAGTTTATTGCCACGTTCGCCGACATGGGTGTCGTACTGCTCGTCGCGGTTCTCGATGAAGTCGGACGCGGCGGCGGCTTCGGCGGCGCGACGCATATCCTCTTCCGACGCGTTCTCGCGGCCGAGGCGAATATTGTCGCTGATCGAGCGATTGAGCAGGCCGGCATCCTGGAAGACGGTGGCGATATAGCGGCGCAGCGACTTGCGCGTGACCTTGCCGATATCGGTGCCGTCGACGAGGATCTGGCCGCCCTGCGGATCGTAGACACGCTGCAGCAGATTGACGAGCGTCGTCTTGCCGGCACCGGTCGGGCCGACGATCGCGACCGTCTGGCCGGCCTTCACCTTGAAGGAGACGTTGTGCAGGCCCTGCGAGCTGTTGGCGAAGCCGAAGGAGACGTCATTGAACTCGACGTCGCCCTTGACGTCCTTGATCTCGCCGTTGCCGGCCGGCTCTTCGCGTTCGCGGACGGAATCTTCCAGATTATAGAAGTCTTCCAGTTTCGAACGGGCCTCGAAGATCTGCGTGGCGAACTGGCGCATCAGGTCCAGGCGGGCGATCAGCAGGTTGGCGAAGCCGATGAAGGCGATGACGTCGCCGACACGCAGTTCGCCGTTCTGGACCAGCACGGTACCGATGACGAGCACGATCATCATGGCGATCGTGGAGGCCATGCGGTTCAGCGCGCTCGCAAGCGCCCACCAGTCGAGCACCGGATACTGCGCCTGCAGCAGCCGGTCGGCGAAGGACTTCAGCGCACGCGTTTCGGCATCGATACGGTTATAGCTATGCAGCACCGAGACGTTGCTGATGGAATCGCTGACGTGACCGAAGACGGTATGATAGTGGTTCTCGACCGAAGCCTGGCCATCCTTCGTGCGGCTCATGACCACGCGGCCGATGATCCAGTAGGCGATGCCGAGTACGATCAGGACTGCGGAGAGACGCAGATCCATGGATATCGCGGTCGGGATGAGCAGGCCAAGCGCAATGACTGTCGAAAGATGATTGCGCATGAACTCCAGCCACAGGCCGAACAGGGTTTCGCAGGCGCGCAGCAGCGTGTGCAGCGCGTTGGACGTACCCCGCTGATGGTGCCAGGCGAGCGGCATGGAGATAATGCGGCCGAAGGCCTCCGTCAGAAGCGTCGCACGGCGGCCGTGGGCCAGCCTGTCTGCTTCGCGTGCCACGAGGACGAAGGCGATGGTATTGAAAACCGCAAAGGCGGCCCACATCATAAGGATTGGCTTGACCTCGCCCTTGCCGGAAATCGCATCGATGATACGGCCGAACAGGATCGGCTCGGCGATGGTGATGGCCGCCAATACGATGTTCGCGATAACGACGAGGGATACGCGGAGCTTGTAGGCGCCGAGATAGCGCAGAGCCCTTGCATAGACCTTAAATAACGACACGTCGGAACCTCTTTTTGCATCTGCGAAAAACGGGATGGTGCGATGCTACAAAAACCTACCTGAACCGACGATTAACAGGATCTCCGGGTTTGGAATCCGGCTTCGAAATTTGTGATCGTAGAGTGCGATAAGTGACCATGGTTTTGAAATTGTTGCTTAGCTATACATCACGACAATTTGCGCTTGCATTCGCTGGAGCGTCTAGCGCACCATCCAATTTGCGAACTGCAATTTTTAGGAAAGACCGTTCAGCGGCGGGTTAACAGGCCTGCTCCGGCGGCCTCGTTGGTCCGGGCAAGGGGCATTTGTGTGAAAATTCATTCTTTAATTCAATTACTTGTCATTTTGGAGGAAAGTTCCGATAGCCAAAGCGTGGTCGACGAACTTGAACAGGTGATCCGCGTGAGCGGATTCGATTTCTACGGTCTGCTTCGCCATCCCAAGCAGGGAGACAACCCATGGGGTGTGACTATGGCCAGCCGATGGCCGGAGAGATGGTCGCACGTCTATACGGTGAAAAAATACGTGCTCGTCGATCCGACCGTGCGGTATCTTGCGCATGCGCAGCGGCCCTTCCGCTGGCGCGACAGCATGGCGGCTTTCCGGGATGACCCGCATCAACGCCGCATGGAGCAGATGATGGTCGATGCTTACGGCCACGGGCTGGAAGACGGCTATATCTTCCCGATCTATGGGCGAAACGGCATCCTCGGCAGCCTCAGCGTCGGCGGCAAGCCGATTGAGCTTTCACCGGCGGAGATCTCGCTTTTCGAGGCGATCGCCCGCAAGGCTTTCTGGCGGCTGCTTGATATGCAGGGCGAGGCTGCGACGCTGGAAACGATGCCGATCAGCGATACGCAGTTGACCAGGCGCGAAATGGAAATCCTGCATTATCTTGCCGAGGGCATGACCTCGATGGAGATCAGCAAGCATCTGAAGATCTCCAATCATACCGTCGACTGGTACATGAACGGCCTGCAGGACAAGCTGAAGGCCAAGAATCGGCAGCAGGCGGTGGCTCTGGCTTTCCGGCACGGGCTGATCACCTGAGATCTAGAGAAATTCTATTTCGTCACGGCAAGGGAAATTGAACTTTCTGTAACAGCGCGTTAAGAATTCTCTTCGCGGGTGCAGCATGGCCCGTTTCCGTGCTTTGAGGAGAGTACATTGCCCATATCGAAGATTCTTGTCGCCAACCGTTCCGAAATCGCCATCCGTGTCTTTCGCGCGGCCAACGAACTCGGGATAAAAACGGTCGCGATATGGGCTGAAGAAGACAAGCTGGCGCTGCATCGCTTCAAGGCCGACGAGAGCTATCAAGTCGGCCGCGGCCCGCATCTCGCCCGCGATCTTGGGCCGATCGAAAGCTATCTTTCGATCGACGAAGTGATCCGTGTCGCCAAGCTTTCCGGCGCCGACGCCATTCATCCGGGTTACGGTCTGCTGTCGGAAAGCCCCGAATTCGTCGATGCCTGCAATGCCGCAGGCATCACTTTCATCGGTCCGAGAGCCGATACGATGCGTCAGCTCGGCAACAAGGTTGCGGCGCGAAACCTTGCCATTTCCGTCGGCGTTCCGGTCGTGCCGGCGACCGAGCCGCTGCCGGACGATATGGCGGAGGTCGCCCGCATGGCGGCCACGATCGGCTATCCCGTCATGCTGAAGGCCTCCTGGGGCGGCGGCGGACGCGGCATGCGTGTCATCCGCTCCGAAGCCGATCTCGCCCGCGAAGTGACGGAAGCCAAGCGTGAAGCGATGGCCGCCTTCGGCAAGGACGAGGTCTATCTCGAAAAGCTTGTGGAACGTGCTCGCCATGTCGAAAGCCAGATCCTGGGTGATACGCACGGCAATGTCGTGCATCTCTTCGAGCGCGACTGCTCCATCCAGCGCCGTAACCAGAAAGTCGTCGAGCGCGCGCCCGCGCCGTATCTTTCGGAGGCACAGCGACAGGAACTCGCCGCCTATTCGCTGAAGATCGCCGAGGCGACGAGCTATGTCGGTGCCGGCACCGTCGAGTACCTGATGGATGCCGACACCGGCAAATTCTACTTCATCGAAGTCAATCCACGCATCCAGGTGGAGCATACGGTCACCGAAGTCGTTACCGGCATCGATATCGTCAAGGCGCAGATCCACATTCTCGACGGATTTGCGATCGGCACTGAGGGATCCGGCGTACCGAAGCAGGCGGATATCCGCCTCAACGGCCATGCACTGCAGTGCCGCATCACGACAGAAGACCCCGAGCACAATTTCATTCCGGATTACGGCCGCATCACCGCCTACCGCTCGGCATCGGGTTTCGGTATCCGCCTCGACGGCGGCACGTCTTATACCGGCGCGATCATCACCCGCTACTACGACCCTTTGCTGGTCAAGGTGACGGCCTGGGCGCCGAACCCGCTGGAGGCCATTTCCCGCATGGACCGCGCGCTGCGCGAATTCCGTATCCGCGGTGTCGCCACCAACCTGACCTTCCTCGAAGCGATCATTACGCATCCGAAGTTCAAGGATAATTCCTACACGACGCGCTTCATCGACACGACGCCGGAACTCTTCCAGCAGGTCAAGCGCCAGGACCGTGCCACCAAGCTACTCACCTATCTCGCCGACGTCACCGTCAACGGCCACCCGGAAGCGAAGGATCGCCCGCGACCATCAGAGGATGCCGCCAAGCCTGTCGTACCCTATATCGACGGCGGCAAGATCCCCGATGGTACGAAGCAGCGTCTCGACCAGCTCGGCCCGAAGAAATTCGGCGAGTGGATGCGCGAGCAGAAACAGGTGCTGCTGACCGATACGACGATGCGCGACGGCCACCAGTCGCTGCTCGCCACCCGCATGCGCACCTATGACATTGCCGGGATCGCCGGCACTTATGCGCATGCGCTGCCGAACCTCTTGTCACTGGAGTGCTGGGGTGGGGCTACCTTCGACGTCTCCATGCGCTTCCTGACGGAAGATCCGTGGGAGCGTCTGGGGCTGATTCGCGAGGCGGCTCCCAACTTGCTGCTGCAAATGCTGCTGCGCGGAGCGAACGGCGTCGGCTACAAAAACTACCCGGACAATGTCGTGAAATATTTCGTCCGCCAGGCGGCCAAGGGCGGCATCGATCTCTTCCGCGTCTTCGACTGCCTGAACTGGGTGGAGAACATGCGCGTGTCGATGGACGCCGTTGCCGAGGAAAACAAGCTCTGCGAAGCGGCGATCTGCTACACGGGCGATATCCTCAATTCCGCCCGACCGAAATACGACCTCAAATATTATACGGACCTTGCCGTACAGCTCGAAAAGGCCGGCGCGCATATCATCGCACTGAAGGACATGGCTGGCCTGTTGAAGCCTGCCGCTGCCAAGGTGCTCTTCAACGCGCTGCGCGAAGCGACCAGCCTGCCGATCCATTTCCATACGCATGATACGTCGGGCATTGCTGCTGCCACGGTTCTTGCTGCCGTGGACGCCGGCGTCGATGCCGTCGATGCGGCGATGGATGCGCTCTCGGGCAATACCTCGCAGCCCTGTCTCGGCTCGATCGTCGAGGCGCTGCGCGGCTCCGAGCGCGATCCGGGCCTCGATCCGGAATGGATCCGCCGCATCTCCTTCTATTGGGAAGCGGTTCGCAATCAGTATGCGGCCTTCGAGAGCGATCTGAAGGGTCCGGCATCCGAAGTCTACCTGCACGAAATGCCGGGCGGCCAGTTCACCAACCTCAAGGAACAGGCCCGTTCACTCGGTCTTGAAACCCGCTGGCATCAGGTCGCGCAGGCCTATGCCGACGCCAACCAGATGTTCGGCGACATCGTCAAGGTGACGCCGTCTTCCAAGGTCGTCGGCGATATGGCGCTGATGATGGTCTCGCAAGATCTGACGGTTGCCGATGTCGTCAGCCCGGACAGGGAAGTCTCCTTTCCGGAATCGGTGGTCTCGATGCTGAAGGGCGATCTCGGCCAGCCTCCGTCGGGATGGCCGGAAGCGCTGCAGAAGAAGGCGCTGAAGGGCGACAAGCCCTATACCGTGCGCCCCGGCTCGCTGCTTGACGATGCCGATCTCGAGGCGGAGCGCAAGGCGATCGAAACCAAGCTCGAGCGTGAGGTGAGCGATTTCGAGTTCGCCTCCTACCTCATGTATCCCAAGGTGTTCACCGATTTTGCGCTGGCTTCGGATACCTACGGCCCGGTCTCGGTGCTGCCGACGTCCTCCTATTTCTACGGCCTCAAGGATGGCGACGAACTCTTTGCCGATATCGAAAAGGGCAAGACGCTCGTCATCGTCAATCAGGCGATGAGCCAGACCGACAGCCAGGGCATGGTCACCGTTTTCTTCGAGCTCAACGGCCAGCCGCGCCGCATCAAGGTGCCGGACCGGGCGCATGGTGCGTCGGGTGCCGCCGTCCGCCGCAAGGCGGAAGCCGGCAATGCCGTCCATGTCGGGGCGCCGATGCCAGGCGTCATCTCGCGTGTCTTCATTGCAACTGGCCAGGTAGTCAGTGCCGGCGACGTACTCGTCTCCATCGAGGCGATGAAGATGGAAACGGCGCTGCATGCGGAAAAGGACGGCACGATCTCGGAAGTCCTGGTCAAGGCCGGCGACCAGATCGATGCCAAGGATCTGCTCGTCGTTTATGCCGGTTGAGCAGAAGGCGACGGTGTCTCCGATATCACCCGATTGTGTCCGATAGGCTCGTTAAAAAGCTGATTTTTCTGGGAGTTAGCAGCCTTCTCGCCTTGTCGGAGGAGAAGGCTTTCTCATAGAATTCCGCTCTAACCACTAGCCCCCAAAGACCAATCAGGAAAGCATCTCTATGAGCAAGTTGAAGATTGCCGTCATCGTCGGCAGCACGCGCATTGGCCGTTTCGCCGAGCATCCGGCCAAGTGGATCGCCGAGCTCGTCGGTCAGCGTTCCGAACTCGAGGTCGAAATTCTCGATCTTCTCGACTACCCCATGCATTTCTTCGGTGAAGCGCGCGCCACCACGGCGGAAAGCGAAACCGCCGAGCGCTGGAAGAAGAAGCTGCGCGAATTCGATGGTTTCATCTTTACGGCCGCCGAATATAATCATGCCCCGACGGCTGTTCTGAAGAACGCAATCGATCTCGGCGAATTCATCCAGAAACCGGTCGGCTTTGTCGGTTACGGCGGCGTTGGCGGCGCACGCGCGGTCGAGCATCTTCGCCTGGTCTTCGTCGAAATGAGCGCGGCTTCCGTCAAGACGGCCGTTCACATCTCGTTCGGCGAATATCTTTCGGTTCTCAAGGAAGGCAAGAACCTCGGCGACTACGCGCATCTGAACGAAGCTGCCAAGAACCTGCTCGATCAGCTGATCTGGTGGGGCAATGCGTTGAAGGCAGCACGCGCTGTTGTCACTGCCGCCTGATCGCAGTTTCGGCAATGCCGGGTTCCCGGCATTGCCTCAGATATCGTAAGTGTGCGCCGCATTGATGGTGGAGATAAAGCGCTTGGTGCGCTCCTTCTCCGGCGTATTGAAAATCGCCCTGGCGCTGCCCGTTTCGACAACATTGCCGGCCTCCAGAAAGACCACGTCATTGGCGATCTTGGAGGCGAGGCGGAGATCATGGGTCGCCATAACCATGGTCGTTCCCTCACGGGCAAGCTGGCCCAGCACATCGACCACTTCTGCCGAAAGCTCGGGATCGAGTGCCGATGTCGGTTCGTCGCAGAGCAGGACGCGCGGCGAAGGCGCAAGAGCGCGGGCGATCGCCACACGCTGCTGCTGGCCACCCGAGAGCGTCGAGGGCCAGGCATCGGTCTTGTGCGCCATGCCGACCTTGGTCAGCAGTTCCATCGCGCGTTCGCGCGCCTTTTCCTTCGGCCATTTCAGGACTGTGACCAGACCTTCCATGACATTTTCGATCGCCGTCTGATGCGGGAAGAGCTGGAAGTTCTGAAAGACCATACCCGTCTGGCGACGGATCTTCTGGATTGCCTGCCAGCCGACACGCTTGCCGGGTGCGAAGGAAAGCGTTTCTTCGCCGAGGTGGATTACGCCTGCGGTCGGGATTTCCAGGAGATTGATACAGCGAAGCAGCGTGCTCTTGCCACCGCCGGACGGGCCAACGAGAGCGGTGACACTGCCTTCCGGAATGCGGATGCTGATGTCCTTCAGGATGACGGCGTCACCGAAGCGCTTTTCGATATTGGAAAGCTCGATCATGCATTTGCCTCCAGCATGCCGCCATAACGCGCAAAGCGGCGTTCCAGCCTTTGCTGCAGCGTTGAGAGCACGGAGCTCAGGGCAAGATAGATCAACGCCGCTTCAATATAGAGGATCAGCGGCTCATAGGTGGTGGCGACGATGCGTTGTGCGGCCTGGAAGAGCTCCGGCACGGTGATGGCGGCCGCGAGCGAGGTATCCTTGACCAGCGAGATGAAAGTGTTCGACAGCGGCGGCACCGCAACGCGGGCGGCCTGCGGGAGGATGGTGCGGCTCATGGCCTGGCGCCAGTTCATGCCGATCGAATAGGCTGCTTCCCATTGGCCCTTGGGCACGGAGGAGATGACGGCGCGGATGATCTCGGAGCTGTAGGCGCCGATATTCAGCGTGAAGCCGATCAGGGCCGCCGGAAAGGCATCGAGCAAGATGCCGATGCTCGGCAGGCCATAGAAGATGACGAAGAGCTGGACGAGCAGCGGCGTGCCGCGGATAACCCAGACATAGAAGCGGGCAATGGCGGCAACAGGCTCCGGCCCGAAGAGACGGGCAATCGCCGTGATCAGGCCCATGATCAGGCCGAAGGCGAAGGAAAGCAGTGTGAGGGGAATGGTGAAGATCAGCCCCGCCCAGAGGAGCGAAGGGAGCGATTCCGCCATCAGTTGAAGCCAGTGCGGCAAGGGCGTGTCCTCAAGAAAAGATGCGTCCGGCGAGGGTTCGCCGAACGCTTTCTCCTGCAGCTATAAATGATATGGCGGCGGCGCGAAACCGCCGGTATCAGGGCTTACTTGGAAACGTCCTGGCCGAAATACTTGTCGGCGATCTTCTTGTAGGTGCCGTCAGCCTTGATGTCGGCGAGCGCCTTGTTGATTGCTTCGAGCAGTTCCGGCTCACCCTTGCGGATGATGATGCCGGAATAATCGGCATTTTCCTGCTGGGCGACGATTTTCACCGGAGCGTCCGGCTTGTGCTTCTTGAAGTCGAGGAAGGAAAGGCTGTCGTTGATCGTCGCATCGGCGCGCTTCGTCAGGACGAGCTGGATCGACTGGTCGAAGCCGTCGGTGCCGACGAGTTCGGCGCCCGCTTCTGTGGCGATCTTGCCGAAGTTGCTGGTCAGCGACTGGGCGGACTTCTTGCCCTTGAGATCGGCGAAGGTCTTGATGCTGTCGTCGCCGTCACGGACGATTAGAACGGCCTTGGAAGCGATATAGGGCTCGGAGAAGTCGTACTTCTGCTTGCGCGCATCGGTGATGCCGACCTGGTTGATGACCGTGTCATAGCGGTTGGCGTCGAGGCCAGCGATCAGGCCGTCCCACTTGCCTTCAACGAACTCTGCCTTGACGCCGAGCTTGGTGGCGACTGCTTCGCCGATCTCGACGTCGAAGCCGACGAGCTTGCCGCTTTCGTCATGAAAGGTGAACGGGGCATAGGTGCCTTCCGTGCCGATCTTGAAGACGCCGGCAGACTTGATGGCGCTGAGGTTTTCGCCGGCATGGGCAGGCAGAAAGGCTGCAGCCTGAATGAGGGCAGCAGCGGCGACGGTTTTCAACCAGTTCATTGTTCTATCCATCCTTGGGAAGAGTGTGTTCGGATGGCTGATACATCGCAGAAAATTGCGGCATCGGAAGCGTAGAAAACTGCAAATAAAAGCGGCAACTGCGAATATTTTTCTCAAGCTGCCATTCTGGTTACGAATCCGGCTGAAACCGGTATCATGCCGTGGCGCGATGGCGCAGTCTCTCGCTGACGATAATGATGAAACCCGCTCCAAGGATCATGACCGCGCCGACGACGACATTATGCGTCGGAATGTCGGCCCAGATCAGGTAGCCAAGGATGAAGGCCCAAACGAGCGAGGTATATTCGAAGGGTGCGAGCACCGAAACCGGCGCCTGACGCATGCCTTCGAAAAGCGCGAACTGGGCGCAGCCGGCAACGACGCCGGTGCCGATGAGCAGGCCGAGTTGTGTGAGGGTCGGCGTCTGCCAGGTGTAGATCACGGCAATACCGGTCATGATGAGGAAGAAGACGTTGGAGACCACAAGCTGGATGATAGTCTTCTCATGCAGCGAGGTCTTGCGCAGCAATACCATGGCGGAAGCCCAGAGCACAGCTGCCTGCAGCGCCAGATAGACCGGCCAGGAGATCGTGAGCCTGACCGGATTGCAGGCGATGAGCACGCCGACGAAGCCGACACCGACCGCAAGCCAACGGGCGGGGGTGACCTCTTCCTTCAGGATGAACCAGGCGAGCAAGGTGCCGACGACAGGCGCTGCGTAGTAGAGCGTCGTGACTTCGGCGAGCTGCAGATGACTTGCGGCGGTGTAGTACGAAAGCCAGGCACAGAGCAGAAGGATACTGCGGGCAATCATCGGCTTGATGATCGGCGAGGTAATCGCCTGATGCACAAGCTTGCTGCGGCCATAGGCGAGGCAGCCGAGAAGGATGGTGAGACTGCGGAAGAACAGGATCTGCCAGACGGGAATGCTCGCCGTCAAAACCTTGACGATCGCATCATGGAAAGTGAACGCCATATAGGCGGCGGTCGTGAGCAGGATGCCCAGGCTGACGGAGTTTTTCACGGGGGATGTACCAGAGGCGGGCTATGCCGGCGGGAATCGGGAATGACTGATCGATAGTCCTGCCCCTGAAGCCGGTCAACATGCGAGATTTCGCCCTGATCGTAGGAGCTTTGTTTCAGAGCGTCAGAAAACGTGTGATCGTGCATGTTGCGTGCACGGTCTTCAGTGTTTATGCATGTTTTCAGATTCTGAAGGATTGATCCGGTATAAACATGCAAGATTTCTTGTTGCGAGAACGCCAGACCGTCATTTCCGAGCGGCTCAAGACGCATGGCCGCGTGCTGGCTGCGGAACTGGCAGTCGAATTCGGGGTCTCGGAGGATACGGTACGGCGCGATCTGCGCGAGATGGCGGCAGCGGGGCTCTGCGAGAGGGTATATGGCGGAGCGTTGCCGATTTCGCCGGCGCACGGAAGCCTGACCCAGCGCATGAGCTTTGCTGCCGACAGGAAACAGGCGCTGGCCCGCGCCGCAGCAGAGGAAATCGTCGCAGGTACGACGGTATTCTTCGATGCCGGCAGCACCAATCTGGCGATTGCCAATGCTCTGCCGGCGGATCTTCCGTTGACCGCTGCTACAAACGCGCCGGCGATTGCTGCGGCCCTGATCGAGAAGCCCGGTGTCAACGTGATCCTGATCGGTGGTCTGGTCGACCGCCAGACCGGCGGATCGCTTGGCGCAAAGGCCTTGCGGGACATGGAGCAGCTTTCGCCCGACCTTTGCATCCTGGGCGCCTGCGGCGTCGATATCGAGGCGGGACTGACGACTTTCGGCTTCGAAGACGCGGAGTTCAAGCGGTTCGCCACGTCGAGGAGCAAACGGGTTCTGGTAGCGGCGACATCGGAAAAATTCGGTACGGCTGCGCCACACAGCGTTCTGCCGGTCGCGCATTGCGAATGCCTTGTCGTCGAGCACGATGCGGATGCCGCCATGCTCGAACAATACCGTGCACGCGGGTGCCGGACGATCATTGCGGGCAAGACGGCTTGAGACCGTTCCGCTTTTTACGGGGATCGGGCAGGCAAGCCTGATCAAGAGGAAAGACAAGGAAATGGATAATAACGTGAGCGTGGCTCCGAGGGTGCGGAGCAGCTTCATCACCAGGAACAGAGCGGCGGTCTCGCTGCTCTTTCTCATGAACGGTTTCGTCATCGGCGGCTGGGCGCCGAAGATTCCGGAATTTGCCGAACGGCTGGCACTCTCCAAGTTCGAGCTCGGGCTGATGATCCTGGTCTTCGGCCTCGGTTCGCTCGTCATGATGCCGATCGCCGGCGCGCAGATCGCCAAGCATGGCTCGCGGGTTGTCGTGCAGGTACTGGCCGTTTGCCTGTTGCCGATGCTTCTGGCGCTGACGCTGGCTCCCAACGTCATCACGGGGGCGATCTCGCTCTTTCTGTTCGGCGGTTTCATTGGCGCGATGGACGTAGCAATGAACGCCAATGCCGTGGCAGTGGAAAAATCCATGCGCCGTGCCATTATGTCGTCCTGCCATGCCTTCTGGAGCCTTGGCGGCCTGATCGGCTCCGGCCTTGGCGGCCTGGTGATCTCCAGGCTCGGCATTCTCGGCCACGCAGAACTGGCGACCGTGCTTGCCGCGGCCTTCCTTGCCATCGCCTGGCCGATGATCCTGGCCGACCCGCCGCATCCTGATACCAGGAAGGAGAAGACGAAGCTGCCGATGGTGCCGCTGCCGTGGCTGCTCGGTATTATGGCGCTATTCTGCATGGTGCCGGAAGGTGCGGTGCTCGACTGGGGTGCGCTTTATCTCCGGCATGAAATGGGTGCGTCGGTCGCGCTGTCCGGGCTTGGCTATGCGGCCTTCTCGGCGACCATGGCGATCATGCGTTTTGCCGGCGACCTGGTTCGCGACCGTCTCGGCGGCGTCAAGACGCTGCGCATCTGCACCCTGTTTGCGATTGCCGGTATGCTGCTTGCAAGCCTTGCGCCAAATGCGGAAATTGCCATCCTCGGCTTCGCACTTTGCGGTATCGGTATTTCCAACATGGTGCCGATCGCGTTTTCGGCGGCGGGCAACATCCCTGGCCTGAAGCCCGGCATCGGTATCTCTGTCGTCACGACCATAGGCTACTCCGGCATGCTGGTGGCGCCTTCGGTGATCGGCTTCGTGGCTGAACATGTCGGCTTTGCGGCCGTCTTCATGGCGCTGCCGGTGTTGCTGCTGGTGGTTCTCGCATTCTCCAAGCTGGCGCATTATGCCGACGGGGTCTCCGGCGGCGGTCACTGAGCCGCCTCCAAACAAAAGTGATATACGGGGCAGTTGACAAGCCTGCGGGCTTGATCCACCTGAAAGGCTCTGTTTTCCGGGTGTAAGAGCTCTTCATGTCTGCTTTCGATTTCGATCCGAAACCGCGCCGCGCCTCCGTTGCCGTTGATGTCGGCGGCGTCATCGTCGGCGGCGGTGCGCCGGTCGTCGTGCAATCCATGACCAACACCGATACGGCGGATGTGGATTCCACCGTCGCCCAGGTGGCCGCACTCCATCGCGCCGGTTCTGAGCTTGTCCGCATCACCGTCGACCGCGACGAAAGTGCTGCCGCCGTGCCGAAGATCCGCGAGCGCCTGCTGCGCCTCGGCATGGATGTGCCGCTGATCGGCGACTTCCATTATATCGGCCATAAGCTGCTTGCCGATCATCCGGCCTGCGCCGAGGCTTTGGCGAAATACCGCATCAATCCGGGCAACGTCGGCTTCAAGGACAAGAAGGACAAGCAGTTCGCCGAAATCATCGAGATGGCGATCCGCTATGACAAACCGGTGCGCATCGGCGTCAACTGGGGTTCGCTGGACCAGGAACTGCTGACGCAGCTGATGGACAAGAACCAGGCCGAGGGATCGCCGCTTTCTGCCCGGCAGGTGACGCATGAGGCGATCGTGCAGTCAGCGCTGCTGTCTGCCCAGCTTGCCGAAGAGATCGGCTTGCCGCGCAACCGCATCATCCTGTCGGCCAAGGTCAGCCAGGTTCAGGACCTGATCGCCGTCAATTCCATGCTCGCCGAACGCTCCAACCATGCTCTGCATCTCGGCCTCACCGAAGCCGGCATGGGTACGAAGGGCATCGTCGCCTCTTCAGCTGCCATGGGCTATGTGCTGCAGAACGGCATCGGCGATACGATCCGCATTTCGCTGACGCCGGAGCCGAACGGTGACCGCACCCGCGAGGTGCAGGTGGCGCAGGAATTGCTGCAGGTCATGGGTTTCCGACAGTTCGTGCCTGTCGTTGCGGCCTGTCCGGGCTGCGGGCGCACGACCTCGACGGTGTTCCAGGAACTCGCCCAGAACATCCAGAGTGACATCCGCAAGAATATGCCGATCTGGCGCGAGAAGTATCCGGGCGTGGAAGCGCTCAATGTCGCGGTCATGGGCTGTATCGTCAACGGACCGGGTGAAAGCAAGCATGCCGACATCGGCATTTCGCTCCCGGGCACCGGCGAGACGCCGGCTGCCCCCGTCTTCATCGATGGCAAGAAGGCCCTGACGCTGCGCGGCCCGAATATCGCTTCGGATTTCGAGGCGCTCGTCATCGACTATATCGAGAAGCGCTTCGGCCGGAAGACGGCGGCGGAGTAATCACTCCGCTTTTCGATGACCTCTTGCAAAGAGGCGAACGGCGCCGCCTTTCCTCAGCCTCAGCCTCAGCCTCAGCCTCAGCCTCAGCCTCAGCTCTTGCGCTCGGCTATGAAGTGGGCTGCCGTGATCAACAATGCAGCGTGCTCGCCATAGGAGGCGAGCAGTTCTTCCGCGTCCGCGACATGCTGGCGCAGCTGTTTTTCTGCCCATTCCATGCCGTGAAGCGCCACGAGCGTTCCCTTGCCGCGGGCCGCATCCTTGCCGGTCGCTTTGCCCATCGTCTGGGAATCGGAAGTCAGGTCGAGAATATCGTCGGCAAGCTGGAAGGCGAGGCCGATTTTTTCGCCGAAGCGGCGCAGGCGCTGACGGTCCTCTGCAGACGCTCCGGCGATGATGGCTCCTGCCTCGCAGGCAAAGCGGATCAGCGCGCCTGTCTTCATCGCCTGCAGGCGGACGATGCCTGCTTCGTCTGGCGTCTGTTTTTCCGCGGCAAGATCGAGCGCCTGGCCGCCGGCCATTCCGCCGAGGCCAGCCGCGCGGGCAATTGCCAGAACGAGTTCCGTTTTGCTGCGGTCCGGCAGATCCGTTTCCGGTGCGGCGACGATGTCAAAGGCATAGGTCAAAAGGCTGTCGCCGGCCAGAATGGCGGTCGCCTCGTCGAATTTGATGTGAACGGTCGGCTTGCCGCGGCGCAGGTTGTCATCATCCATGGCCGGCAGGTCATCGTGAACAAGCGAATAGCAATGGATGCATTCGAGGGCCGCGCCGACGCGCAGCGCCGCCTGCCTGTTGCCGCCGAGAAGCGTGGCGCTTTCGACGACAAGAAAAGGGCGCAGTCGCTTGCCGCCATTGAGCACTGCATAGTGCATCGCGCTACGCAGCAGGTCCGGGCGGGCAATCTCATCGGATAGCACGGCGGGAGAGAGCAGGAGATCGAGCAGCGCCTCGATCTCGGCGGCGCTGTTTTTCAACCGTGTCTCGAATGTTTCCCGTTTGGCGTCCATGCGCGCTCTTTGGCACGGCGGAGCGGCTGCTGGCAACGGAATTGTCGATCACTGAGCCAAGATTTCCGCTGCACTCTGGCAATGCTGATTTTCAGGCGGTATGACAGCGAAGAGGGCGAAAACGGACTGGGACATTGGATATAGCGCCGGAGACAGAGGAAAGCGTCGAGGCGCCGGTTCACCGGCGTTGGCTTGGAGACCGCCAGGTGCTGAAACGCATTGTTCTTGCCGTTCTGGCGGTGCTGCTTTTGCCCTATGTGCTGATTTTTGTCTATCTGCTGCCCTTCATCCATCCGGTTTCGACGCTGATGCTGCGCGATCTCATGCTTCTGCGCGGTTACGACCGGCAGTGGGTGTCGATCGACGACGTCGCGCCCGTTCTCGTGCAGTCGGTGATGATGTCGGAAGACGGGCAATATTGTTTTCATGGCGGCGTCGACTGGGGCGAGATGCGCATGCTGGTCGAAGACACGCTGAAGGGCCAGGAGACTCGCGGCGGCAGCACGATCCCCATGCAGACGGCGAAGAACCTCTTCCTTTGGAATAGTCGCTCCTTCATCCGCAAGGGATTGGAACTGCCGCTGGCGGTCGGCTCCGATTTCGTCTGGTCCAAGCGGCGGCTGATGGAGATTTATCTCAATATCGCCGAATGGGGGCCGGGCATCTACGGCATCGAGGCGGCTGCGCAATATCACTTCAAGGTGCCTGCCTCGAAGCTTACGCGCCGCCAGGCATCGTTGCTTGCGGTTTCGCTGCCGAACCCGATCGATCGCAATGCCGGAAAACCCGGACGAGGGCTGCGCAGGCTTGCAGCGCTCATCGAACGGCGGGCGCAGGGCTCGGGCGATTACATCAAGTGCATCTATGATTGACATCAGAACTTGTCGTTGGAAGCGGCAAGCGTCATCTGACATTCTTGGTTTTGCCATATGGGCCATGCATCAGCAACCAAAGCCCCGAGACGCCCATGACATCTACGACGCTTTCGCTCGAGCTTCTCCACTATTCGAAGACCCACAATCCCGCTCCGCCAGCGCATCTCGGCAACCGCTACCGCAAACTCGGGGGCTTCCTGCCGGAGCAGGGCAACACGATCGTCTGCCATCCCCCGAAGGGCTCACAAACGCTGCAGGTGCTGATCGAAGCGCGTGAGAAATATCTGGCGATGCCCGAGGCTGCGCAATTCATCTTCACGCCGATTACCAGCCTTCACATGACGCTTTTCGAAGGCGTGATCGAGACCAGCCGCAAGAAGAACCACTGGCCCGATGATATTCCACTCGATGCGCCGATCGATGACATGACGGAGCTCATGGCGGCGCGGCTCGAAGGTTTCACGATGTTCGATCCCTTCAAGGTGGCAATCGTCGAAGCCCGTCCGTCCGGTCTGCTTCTCGAGGGCGCGACAGAGGGTGACCGCAAGGTGGTGCGCGCCTGGCGCGACGCATTCGCAGATCTCCTGGGTTATCGTCAGCCCAACCATGAGAACTACAAGTTCCACATGACCTTTGCCTACCCGATCGAGCGGTTGGAAGATGAGGCGCTGCCGCGCTGGCAGGCAATGCTTGACGAGGTGACAGAGTATATCCGCACCAAGGCGCCTGTGCTGGAACTCAATCCGCCGGCCTTCTGCGTGTTCGAGGATATGAACCACTTCCACGAAGTGCTGATTTTCGATTTCGAACCCTGACAGGAAAACACCATGGACAAGCTGAGGCTTTACATCGCCAACAAGAACTACTCTTCCTGGTCGTTCCGGCCGTGGATGGCGCTAGCGGGCGTCGGCATCGATTTCGAGGAGGTGTTGATCCCCTTCGACTATCCGGGTGGCAATCCCAACATCAAGGCGGTCTCGCCGAGCGGCCATGTGCCCCTGCTGCAGCATGGTGCGCTGAAGATCTGGGAATCCTACGCGATTATCGAATATGCCGCCGAGCTTTATCCGGATGCGGGCCTCCTGCCCGCAGATCGCGCCGACCGGGCGCTCGCCCGTTCGGTTTCGATGGAGATGCTCTCGAGCTTCCAGGCCCTGCGCAACGCCTGCCCGATGAATATCCGCAGGCCGAAGAGCAAGATCGTGCTGCCGGAAGGCGTCGAAGCTGATATCGGCCGTATCGAGGCGATCTGGCGCGATCTTCTGCAGAAATCCGGCGGACCGTTTCTCTTCGGCGCGTTCAGCGGCGCGGATGCGATGTTTGCGCCTGTGGTCAACCGCTTCGATGTCTATGATCTCGTCAGCCAGGATGGTACGCTCGCCTATATGAAGACGATGAAGGCGCATCCGGCCTGGCGGAAATGGGAAGAAGCGGCCCGCGCCGAGCCCTGGATCGTCGCGGAAGTCGAGGTCTGAGGCTCGAATCGTCGGCTTCGCAAAAAATACGCATGGGGACTGGTCAAGCCCGCCCCTTGCATGTATAAGCGCGCAAAATTTCCGAAATCGCGACATGTCCGTTTCGGCCGCCAGTCTGGCCGTGGGAGTGTTTTGCCCGCAAGTGGAGTAAGAGAAATGGCTGTACCGAAGAGAAAAACGAGCCCGTCCAAGCGCGGCATGCGCCGTTCGGCCGATGCACTGAAGGCTCCGACTTACGTCGAAGACAAGAACTCCGGCGAACTGCGCCGCCCGCACCATATCGATCTGAAGACCGGTATGTACCGCGGCCGTCAGGTTCTGACGCCGAAGGAAAACGCATAATTTCCATGCGGCTTGTCCGATGAAAGTTTTGAGGGCCGGCTCGATGCCGGCCTTTTTCTTTTCAAGATATTATAATTTTCGATGCCTTGAAGTGAGACGGTGATGTCAGGCAGTATTCCCTGGAGGCCAGGGAGATTTTTCTGCATGATTACCACAATACCGCTGATGGTTATTCCATTTATTCTTTACAATCTAGCGATGCTGGGCCTGATGGGTGGTGGCGGAATTCCCTCGCTCCAGCACGACGTGATCGTGCTGTCGATGCTCTCAGGCGCGATGTGGAGCATGGCGCTCGGCGATCTCTTCATCGTCGTGGCGCTCGTCGTGCTCTTCTTCGAGATCCTGAAGGCGACCCGGAACGGTTCCGGCAACCTGATCAATCACATGCTGTCGATGCTGGTTTTTATCGCCTTCCTGGTCGAGTTTCTTCTCGTCCAGGACGCGGCGACCCAGGTCTTCTTCATCCTGATGACCATTGCGCTGATCGACGTGATCGGCGGCTTTGCAGTGTCGATCCGCAGCGCCGGCCGGGACGTCTCGATCGGTCTATAGGCTGTCGAGCTTGTTCTGCAGCGCGCGAAGCTGCTCCTTCAGCTCGTCGATGTCCTTGGCCTCCGCCTTGCGGGTTTCCTTGGGCGGCGGCGTCATGAAGGGCGAGAACATCTGCATGGCCTTCTGGAACATCTCGGTGTTCCGGCGCACCTGGTCCTCGATCATCTGCATGGGAAGCTGAAGATTTTTCCCGAGCGGCGTTTCGCCGAAGGCGCGGTTCACCTGCTCGCGAATCTGCGACTGCTGCTCTGTGAAGGCGCGCATGGAATGTTCCAGAAAGCTCGGAACGACCATTTGCATCTGGTCACCGTAATAGGTGATCAGCTGACGCAGGAAGGAGATCGGAAGCAGTGTGTTACCGGTTTTCGATTCCTGCTCGAAAATAATCTGGGTCAATACCGAATGCGTGATGTCGTCACCGCTTTTGGCGTCCTGAACGACAAATTCCTCCCCCTTCTTCACCATCTCCGCCAGGTCTTCCAGCGTCACATAGGTGCTGGTGCCTGTATTATAGAGGCGGCGATTGGCATATTTCTTGATTACGATCTGACCCTCGGTCTTCGCCATATCAGTCTCCCGAACCCCGTCTGATTGTATGGATACTCCTCCACTTGTGACTGTAGACGCAAAAGAAGGGTGGTGACAATCTCTTTGTGCGATGCGGCAAGCCCTTTACCTGTACGGATAAATCCATTCGAGGGCGCTGCAGCAAATGCCGGGACAGTCTTGGCATTTGACTTGCGCCTGCAGCTTTGTCAGTTTCCACTTATATGTGTGACGAGAAACGAGGAAACCACCCCATGAGCAGTTCATCCGTCGTCATAGCCTCTGCAGCGCGCACCGCTGTCGGTTCGTTTAACGGTGCTTTCGGCACAATTCCCGCTCACGAGCTCGGCGCGGCCGCCGTCAAGGGCGCGCTGGAGCGGGCAAATGTTTCCCCTGAAGAGGTGGACGAGGTCATTCTCGGCCAGGTCCTGCAGGCCGGTGAAGGCCAGAACCCGGCCCGTCAGGCCGCAATGAAGGCCGGCGTTCCCAAGGAGGCGACAGCCTGGAGCGTCAACCAGCTCTGTGGCTCCGGCCTGCGTGCTGTCGCACTCGGGATGCAGCAGATCGCGCTTGGCGATGCGAAGATCATCGTCGCCGGCGGCCAGGAATCCATGTCGATGGCGCCGCATGCAGCGCATTTGCGCGGCGGCGTGAAGATGGGTGACATGAAGATGATCGACACCATGATCAAGGACGGTCTCACCGACGCATTTTATGGCTATCACATGGGCGTTACCGCAGAAAATATCGCACGCCAGTGGCAGCTTTCGCGTGATGATCAGGATCAGTTCGCCGTCGGTTCGCAGAACAAGGCCGAAGCCGCGCAGAAGGCTGGCCGCTTCAAGGACGAAATCGTTCCCTTCATCATTCAGGGCCGCAAGGGTGACGTGACCGTTGATGCCGACGAATATATCCGCCACGGCGCGACGCTGGAGGCCATGGCCAAGCTGCGGCCGGCATTCGACAAGGACGGCACGGTGACTGCGGCAAATGCCTCCGGTCTCAACGATGGCGCTGCTGCAGCCGTGCTGATGAGCGAAGCGGAAGCGTCGCGACGCGGCATCCAGCCGCTTGCCCGCATCGTTTCCTGGGCAACAGCCGGTGTCGATCCTCAGGTCATGGGCACAGGCCCGATCCCTGCCTCACGCAAGGCGCTGGAAAAGGCCGGCTGGTCTGTCGGCGACCTCGACCTTGTCGAAGCCAATGAGGCCTTTGCGGCCCAGGCCTGTGCCGTGAACAAGGATCTCGGCTGGGATCCCAATATCGTCAACGTCAATGGTGGCGCGATCGCGATCGGTCATCCGATCGGCGCTTCGGGTGCACGCGTCCTCAATACGCTGCTCTTCGAGATGAAGCGTCGAGGCGCCAAAAAGGGGCTGGCTACACTGTGCATCGGTGGCGGCATGGGTGTCGCGATGTGCTTTGAGGCAATATAAATAGCGTACGATGCATGTTTCTTGAGACCTGCCTGAGAGCAGGCTGACAACAACAGGGGAGCGGAACATGAGCAGGGTGGCTCTGGTCACTGGTGGTACGCGCGGCATTGGCGCGGCAATTTCGATGGCGCTGAAGAATGCCGGCTATAAGGTTGCCGCCAACTATGCCGGCAATGACGAAAAGGCCAAGGCATTTCACGATGTTACCGGCATTCCGGCCTTCAAGTGGGACGTGTCGGACTATGTCGCCTGCGGCGAGGGTATCGCGAGGGTCCAGGCCGAGCTCGGCCCGGTCGAAATCCTCGTCAACAATGCCGGCATCACGCGTGACGCGATGTTCCACAAGATGACGCCGCAGCAGTGGCACGAGGTGATCAATACCAACCTCACCGGCCTCTTCAACATGACGCATCATGTCTGGAGCGGCATGCGCGACCGCAGCTTCGGGCGCATCGTCAATATCTCCTCCATCAACGGCCAGAAGGGCCAGATGGGACAAGCGAATTATTCCGCCGCCAAGGCCGGTGACCTCGGCTTCACCAAGGCGCTCGCTCAGGAGGGCGCTGTCAAGAACATTACCGTCAACGCCATCTGCCCCGGTTACATCGGTACGGAGATGGTGCTGGCTGTGCCGGAAAAAGTGCTGAATGAGAAAATCATTCCGCAAATCCCGGTCGGGCGCCTCGGTGAACCCGAGGAGATCGCGCGTTGCGTGACTTTCCTCGTTTCGGACGACGCCGGTTTCATCACCGGTTCGACGCTGACGGCCAATGGCGGTCAGTTCTTCGTCTGAGCCTGTTTCTTCTGATTGTGGGCATAGCTGCCGGTGCCGTCATAGGGCCGGCAGATGCACCATAGGCCGGGAAGGCAGTGGTGATGAGGGCGGCGATTACGATGATCCTGTTCATGGTCGTGTCTCCCGCGGACGGCCGCTCAAACAGTTGCCGTCACCCGGTTTTCGGTTTCTTTGATGGTGTCAGGCGTTTGGATGATGCCGTCTGTTGGCCTTGACGGGCATCTTCTGAAGGGCGCGGTCCTGGCTGCGGAGAGCGGCGATTGCTGTAGTGAGAAAGGCCGTGGCAATCAGGACGGCGACGGCGGAATTGAGCAGAATCTGGGCCATGATGGCGTTCCTTTCCATTCGCGGGCGGCATGTGCCTTGCCCTTGCTATCTTGAAAGGAATATGCGCCTGGCCTCAGCGGCACGGTAGATTTGACTTCAGCGACCAATCGTCAACGCCATGTTGACGATAAAAGCGGCAAGAAAAACGGGCACCGAAGCGCCCGTTCAAAATTTCCGATGGACCGGGGTCGATTAGCGGCAACGCGCTTCGTACCGGCGGCCGTAACGGTCGCGATAAATGCAGTAACCCTGGCGCTCGACCGAATGGCCGATGAGAGCGCCGGTCAGACCGCCGGCGACTGCGCCGACTGCTGCGCCACCCCAGCTGTTGGTGACGGCGCCGCCGATGATGGCGCCGGTACCGGCGCCGATCGCCGTGCCCTGCTCCGTCGGGGTGCAGGATGCGAGAGCGCCGATGAGAGCGCAGCTAAGAACAATCTTTTTCATGTCTAACTCCCCAGGTTGCCGGCCTTTTAAATTCGGCCCATCAGCACAAGAATGATGATGATGACGAGAACTAACCCTAAACCACCGGAAGGTCCATAGCCCCAGCCGCGGCTATAACCCCAATTCGGCAAGGCGCCGATCAATAGCAGAATAAGGACAATAAGAAGTATCGTGCCCATGGTGTTTGTCCTGTCTCATCCTCATTTCGATTGGACTAGAAACACGCATCTTCGATTTTTGTTCCCGGCTAATCTCTCGGAATGTCACGGCGGCGTTATCGTTCATTTCTCCAAAGCGGAGCTTAGCCGGTTCGTCAAAAGCCAAGTCGGCAAAGAACTCTGCGGCCTTTTATTCGTATGGTTAAAAATATGTTTAAATACAATAGGTTGCGGTGAACAAAGCATGAAAACGGGGATGTCTCCGATTCGTCAGCGATTCGTTCCGGCTTTGATCGGTGTCGATCGTCCATCGGTTTGCGCGCGCGCGATTAAGGCATCGTAAATTCGGCATGTACAGAGATTAACGCGATCTGGCGCTTCAGGCCGGCTCAGCCGAGTTGGTGGAACCGTATCTTGGTGCCGGCGGCAAAAGGCTCACAACATCTCGCCGTGAACAAAAAGGGAAAGTCTCGATATCAGCGATTCGTCTCCGATTCGTTCCGGGTTTGGTCGAAGCGTTAATTCTGGATCGGATCTTGCGGTCTTTACGGTTCAGCAGGAAGCGTTAATCGCGGTTGATGAAATCTCTCCCCCGATGAATTTATCGATTCTGCATCTAGTGTAAAAAGACGATTCAAAATCAATACTTAGCCGTGAACAAAAGCTGAATCAGCCGGAGTCGGCGATTCGTCTCCGATTCGTTCTCAAGCTGTTCCGAATCTTAAATCAAGGACTTAGCAGACTGTGACTTCCATGCTCAATCCAAAGTCTATTTCAAATCTGCCCTTGCGTTTGGAGCTTCGGCTGTCCATGTGTTCTCTGCCTTACCCGCAGGAGCCGACTTGACCCGGGGCGTCCCCGCCTCACTTGCATGGACCATGACCCTGACTTCGCAGCCGATGATACTGAGCGGGCGCGGCGTGACCGCGGTGCTTGGGCCGACCAATACCGGCAAGACCCATTATGCGATCGAACGCATGGTGGCGCATGGCACAGGTGTTATCGGCCTGCCGCTCCGCCTGCTCGCTCGCGAAGTCTACACGCGGGTCGTGGAAAAAGTCGGCGCCCAGAATGTTGCGCTGGTAACCGGGGAAGAAAAGATCTCGCCGCCGAATGCGCGCTTCTCCGTCTGCACGGTCGAGGCGATGCCGCGGGAAACCAAAGCCGCCTTTGTCGCTATCGATGAGGTGCAACTCGCAGGAGACCTCGAGCGCGGCCATATCTTCACAGACCGTATCCTGCATCTGCGCGGCCGCGACGAAACGCTGCTGCTTGGCGCCGGCACCATGCGGCCGATCCTGCAGCAGCTTCTGCCGGGGATAACCGTTACGGAGCGGCCGCGGCTTTCTCACCTTCTCTATGCAGGACAGAAGAAGATCACCCGGCTGCCGCAGCGTTCGGCTATCGTCGCCTTCTCGGCGGACGAGGTTTACGCGATCGCCGAATTGATCCGTCGTCAGCGTGGTGGAGCGGCCGTGGTGCTCGGGGCGCTGAGCCCGCGCACCCGCAATGCGCAAGTTGCGCTCTACCAGGCGGGCGACGTCGAATATCTGGTTGCGACCGATGCGATCGGCATGGGTCTCAATCTCGATGTCGATCATGTGGCCTTCGCGCAGGATCGGAAGTTCGACGGCTATCAGTTCCGCAATCTCAATCCTGGTGAACTCGGCCAGATTGCCGGGCGCGCGGGACGTCATGTGCGCGACGGGACCTTTGGTGTAACCGGCCAGGTCTCGCCGTTCGACGAGGAGCTGGTGCAGCGCATCGAGGGCCACGAATTTGATAATGTCAAGGTTCTGCAGTGGCGGACCAAGGATCTCGATTTCTCCTCGATACAATCCCTGCGGGCAAGCCTTGAGACCGGACCCCGCGTGCCGGGTCTGACGCGGGCGCTGCCGGCGGTCGACCAGCAGGCGCTCGACCATTTATCGCGCTATCCGGAAATCACCGATCTCGCTAACACGCCGGCGCGCGTCGAAAAGCTCTGGGAGGCTTGCGCTCTACCGGACTATCGGCGCATAACGCCTGCGCAACATGCCGATCTTATCTCTACCCTCTTTTCCGATCTGGTGCGCTATGGCACGGTAAACGAGCAGTTTCTCGCGGAGCAGGTTCATCGCTCGGATCGGACAGATGGAGAAATTGACACGCTTTCGGCGCGAATCGCGCAGATAAGAACCTGGACTTATGTATCGAATCGGCCCGGCTGGCTTGCCGATCCGACACACTGGCAGGAAAAGACGCGGGAAATCGAAGATCGATTGTCCGACGCGTTGCATGAAAGGTTGACGAAACGCTTTGTTGATCGCAGGACATCTGTGCTCATGAAGCGCCTGAGAGAGAATGCGATGCTGGAAGCTGAAATCAGTGTGAATGGCGATGTCTTTGTTGAAGGACATCATGTGGGGCAGTTGACCGGGTTCCGTTTTACGCCTGTGGGTGGAACGGATGGGCCGGACGCCAAGGCGGTTCAGTCTGCGTCGCAGAAGGCGCTCGCGCTTGAATTCGAAGCCCGTGCCGCGCGCCTGCATGCGGCAGGCAACGCCGATCTGGCGATCGGCTCGGACGGTCTTGTGCGTTGGCTCGGCGACCCTGTCGGACGTCTTTCCGGTAGCGATCACGTGATGCGTCCGCGCGTCATCCTGCTTGCCGACGAGCAGCTTACGGGCAATGCGCGCGATCATGTCGCCGCCCGTATCGAACGTTTCGTCAACCATCATATCAGCACGGTGCTGAAGCCGCTCGACGATCTGTCGCGCGCTGAGGACCTGCAGGGCCTTGCCAAGGGGCTAGCCTTCCAGCTCGTCGAGAATCTCGGCGTGCTCTTCCGCCGCGACGTGACGGAAGAGGTGAAGTCTCTGGATCAGGATGCGCGCGCCTCCATGCGCCGTTACGGCATCCGCTTCGGTGCCTACCACATTTTCGTTCCGGCGCTTTTGAAGCCGGCGCCAGCAGAGCTCATCACACTGCTCTGGGCGCTGAAGAATGACGGGCTCGACAAGCCAGGTTATGGCGACCTCATTCCGGTGCTGGCCGCCGGCCGTACCTCCGTCGTCACCGATCCGAGTTTCGAGCGCATGTTCTATAAGCTCGCCGGCTTCCGTTTCCTCGGCAAGCGCGCGGTGCGTATCGATATCCTCGAGCGTCTGGCCGACCTCATCCGTCCGCTCTTGCAGTGGAAGCCGGGTCAAGCCAGCCGTCCGGAAGGCGCTTATGACGGCCGCCGCTTCACGACGACGACGGCGATGCTGTCCATTCTTGGCGCGACGCTGGAAGACATGGAAGAGATCCTCAAGGGTCTCGGCTATCGCGCAGACGCCGTGAAGGCCGAAGAGGCCGCAGCATTCCTCGCGACTCAGGATGTGGCATCGGCTCCCGCGGCGGCGATTGAGACCGTGGCAGAGGAAACGGCTGAAAAGGCCGATCATGACGACGCAGATGGCGCTTCGGAAGAAACGCCCTCTGTCGAAATCGCTCCTTCGGCCTCGGAGATGCCTGTGGCAGCCGAAGGTTCGGCTGAAGTCGGTGCGGCTGAAGCTGAGGCTGCAGAGCCGAAGCCGGTTCTCCTGTGGCGTCTCGGTGGCCGCAACGAGAACCAGCGCCAGGCGCGCGGCCATGGCGACCGCCGCGGCGGACAGGGTCAGGGCGAACGTCATGGCCAAGGTCAGGAACGTGGCGACCGTAATCGCCGTCCTGGCGGCGGTGAAGGCGGCGAGGCCCGTGATGGCAACCGCCACAACAACCGCAACCGGGATGGCGGCAACCGCGAAGGCGGGAATCGTGATGGCGGCAGGCCGCAGCAGGCGCGCAACGAGCAGCGCGGCGACCGTCAGGACCGTGGTGATCGCAAGGATCGTGGCGACCGCAACGATCGTAACAACAACCGCGGCAATTCGCAGCCGCTGCGTTTCGAGGCCAAGCCGCCGCGCAAGGAGAAGCCGATCGATCCGGATTCGCCCTTTGCCAAGCTTGCAGCGCTCAAGGAGCAGATGAAGAAGTAATCATGGGCGGAGAAACACAGCCAGGAAACGGTTCGCGCCAGCGCATCGACAAATGGCTGTTTTTCACGCGCATGGTGAAGTCACGCTCGCTGGCGCAAAGCCACATCCAGTCAGGCCATGTCAGCATCAACGGCTCACGCTGCGCGCAGCCTAGCCAAATGATCAAAGTCGGTGATCGCATCGAGCTGAAGCTGGAGCGGCGAGACATCATTCTCGTCGTTCGGCTGCCCGGCGACAGACGCGGCCCCTACGAGGAGGCGCGGCTGCTCTATGAGGACCTCTCGCCGCTTCCGGATGAGGCAAAACGCCTCACCCCATACGAACAGGCAATCCGGGCGACAGGTTCCGGCAGGCCGACGAAAAAGGAACGACGTGCAATCGACAGGCTGATGTCGGACGAGGATTAGAAAACTCTTCCTGCCATGAGCCTTTCGAAGATCGTTTGTCCTTGAAATCCTGCTGCAAAGTCGATACGTCACACACAACCTGCCGGGTAGTGTGCTTGCCTCCCAAGCCTGTTCACGCTTTCTCTCCGGCTCAGGGGACAGGCGCGACGTTCCAGGTTGCCCGGCCCCGCCCGCATGGAAAATCCTGGAGTTCTTCATGACCTATGTCGTGACCGACAATTGCATTCGCTGCAAATACACCGATTGTGTTGAAGTCTGCCCCGTCGACTGTTTCTACGAAGGCGACAATTTCCTCGTCATCCATCCCGATGAATGCATCGACTGCGGTGTCTGCGAGCCGGAATGTCCGGCCGAGGCGATCAAGCCCGATACCGAACCAGGTCTCGACAAGTGGCTGAAGATCAACGCAGAATATGCGAGCATCTGGCCGAATATCACTGTCAAGAAGGAGCCGATGCCGGAGGCCAAGGAGCTGGACGGCGAGACCGGGAAATTCGAGAAATACTTCTCGGAAAAGCCCGGTAGTGGCGACTGAAATTTTCGACGTGCAGCGCCGCTGAAACCGGGTTCAGCCTCAGGTTAAACGTTTCAGATTACGCGTGAGTCACATGGGGGCTATGTGTTGCCCACATGACTCACGTTAAGCAAATTATTGATTTCCTCATATTTTTGTGATACGTTCACCACACTGTTCCATTTGTGGCATGGCGCATGCCCAAAACCATCACGAAAGTAAAAGCAAATCCGCACGCGGTTTCCGTGACATATCAATAACTTGAGCTGTCGGATCCCAAGATCGCGCGCAAGGATATCGTTTGCTTCTGTCTGGTGGAACCAGAGTGAAGTCACCCGACGGATATAACCGTCTCATCCGGGCCTGACTGACCCGGCTCCGGCTGCTGCCGGAAGCGTAACAGGGAGTTTTTGATTAGAATGACCACCCAGCAGAAAAAACCTTCTACCGCACGTCACGGCTTCAAGACTGGTGAATCGATCGTGTACCCCGCACATGGCGTCGGTACCATCACGGCTATCGAAGAGCAAGAAGTCGCCGGCATGAAGCTTGAACTTTTCGTCATCGATTTCGAAAAGGACAAGATGCGTCTGAAGGTTCCGGTCGCAAAGGCCATGAGCATCGGCATGCGTAAGCTTTCCGAAACCGACTTTGTCGAGCGCGCCCTCAAGGTCGTGCAGGGCAAGGCTCGCGTCAAGCGTACCATGTGGTCTCGTCGTGCCCAGGAATATGATGCCAAGATCAATTCCGGCGACCTGATTTCCATCGCAGAAGTCGTTCGCGATCTCTACCGCGCTGAAAACCAGCCGGAGCAGTCCTATTCAGAACGTCAGCTTTATGAAGCTGCCCTCGACCGGATGGCTCGCGAAATCGCTGCCGTCAACAAGATGTCTGAAACGGAAGCCGTTCGCCTCGTCGAGACCAACCTCAACAAGGGTCCGAAGCGCGGCAAGGCAATCGAGGAAGACGATTCGCAGGACGAAGCAGCTTAATAGCGCATTGTTTTTGTTGATGAAAAAACCCGGCCTGGTGCCGGGTTTTTTATTGGAACTTTTTCGCCGCTGCGACGTTCATACACAGTAATGCGGACTTAACCGGAGCCCATAAGCTCGGTTTGACTTCCGCTAAAGCTGTCGATGTTCGATGAGGAGCGGATCATGATTTCCAGAATTTGCCTTTCCGGCAATCTCAAGAAACCGATCCAATCCCGCCGCTTCAGCGACATATGAAGAGAGATAGGGCCTCCTCCTGAAAAGTCCAGGAGCGAGGCCTTTATGCATTCAAGAGCCTAGTTTGCTCCGGCGCAGCGGTGTTCCGGAAACGGTGTTTGCTTGTTTATTTTTAGGCACGTGGCCTGTTCAGGAGAGCGATATGAAGAACATGTCTGCAGATCGGCGCATGATTAAAATAGCAATGGCGGCTCCCTATCTCGCCCGTGAAGAGGAACATAATCTCGCCATCCGCTGGAAGGATCACGAGGACCGCGGCGCCCGCAACCAGATCGCCATGGCGCACATGCGCCTCGTCATTTCCATGGCAGGAAAGTTCCGCAACTTCGGCCTGCCGATGAGCGATCTCGTGCAGGAAGGCTATGTCGGGCTTTTGGAGGCGGCCGCTCGCTTTGAACCGGCGCGCGATGTACGCTTTTCCACTTATGCAAGCTGGTGGATCCGTGCTTCGATCCAGGACTATATCCTGCGCAATTGGTCGATCGTGCGCGGCGGCACGAGTTCGGCCCAGAAGGCACTGTTCTTCAATCTGCGGCGCCTGCGCGCCAAGCTCGCCAAGGGCGACACGCAGCTGACGCTGCAATCCATTCATCAGGAAATCGCCGCTGCCCTCGGTGTCAGCCTTGCCGACGTGCAGACCATGGATGCGCGCCTTTCCGGCAACGATGCGTCGCTGCAGGCGCCTTCCGTCTCCGGCGACGCCGATAGTGCAGAGAAGATGGATTTCCTCGTCAGCGACGAGCCGCTGCCGGATGAGCAGGTCTCCAACATGATCGACGGCGAACGTCGCCGCGTCTGGCTTGCGTCTGCCCTCAAGCATCTCAACGAGCGCGAAATGAAGATCATCAGCGCGCGCCGGCTCGCAGAAGACGGAGCTACACTCGAAGAGCTCGGTGCCGACCTCGGCATTTCCAAGGAGCGCGTGCGCCAGATCGAAAGCCGGGCGATGGAAAAGCTTCGCACGGCGCTCGTCAGCGCCGATCCGCATATGGCAGCCTATGCCTGACCAGGAATTACTCCCCAGCAGCACAGACTGGCCCGGCATAAGCCGGGCTTTCTTTTATTCGGAGATGATCTTCACGCGGTCGCCGGGAGAAACAGCAGCGCCCGTCGGCAAGGCGTTGATGAGCTTGAAGAGATCAAGCTTGCGATCGGTACCCATCATGCGGGAGGCGAGCGTGGTAATGTTGTCGCCAGAGCGAACGGTGACGACACGGACGCGCAGCGGCTTCAGCGAGGCGGCTTCGTCCGGCGTCATACGGCGGAAGCTGGCGCGCAGGACGTCTGCCGTCGGCTCCAGCGAAGGGCTGCCCTTCGGCACGGCTGTCAGGAAGCGGAATATCTGGTTGTTGTTTCTGACGACCGTAACATCGAAATCCCAGCGGTCGGCCGTGGCGCGGGCGGTCGCAGCTTCCATACCGTTGACGTTGATCGGCCGGATGCTTGCGGGATCAAGCCCGGTAACCCAGCCGCTGGAGATATAATTCGTCAGGCTCTGGTTCTGGTTGTCGGCGACGCCATCGAAGCGGATGGCGATATCGTTCGGGCCGGTCGCCATGACCGCTTCGACCTTGTTGTCGATACTGAAGTCCGGCGGTACGTCGAAGCGTATGCCGAGACCGCCATGCAGAAAGGTCTGGCCGCGCACATAGCCTTCTTCCGGGCTGTCGCCATAAAGAAGACCGTCGATGCCGTCGAGATAGTAATCGCGGCCCTTGTCTCCGACCGAACCTTCCTGACCGAAGGCGCGGGCATGGCTGCGGGCAAGCTCGATGCGCTGGGCGGAATTCGGATGGCTCGACAGGAAGTCCAGGCTCTGGTCGGCTTCCGGATCGACCGACATGAAGCGGCTGTAGGCGGCCATGGAATCGAGAAAGCGGGCCGCGGCATAGGGATCGTAGCCGGCTTCGCCGAGCATGCGCACGCCGATGACATCAGCCTGCAGTTCCTGTTGGCGGGAGAAGGCGGCTAGGCGCAGCTTGCCGCGGGCAAGCGCCTGCTTGCCGGCTATATCGCTCGACAGAACCTCAGCCACGACGCGGCTGGCAATGACTTCGGCCTCCTCACGCTTCTGCCGTTCGATGCCGTGGTTTGCGGTGACGTGGCCCATCTCGTGCGACAGTACAGCCGCCACTTCCGAGGCGTCGTTGGCGAGCGCCAGCAGGCCGCGGGTGACATAGAGGTAACCGCCTGGCAGCGCGAAGGCATTGATGGCGGGCGAATTCAGGATGGTGATGCGATAGGACTGGCTCGGATTTTCCGACACGGCCGTCAGCGCGCCGGTAATGCGGGCGACGAGGCGCTCGGTCTTGGCGTCCTTATATTCGCCGCCATAGCTCGCGACGATGCGCGGATGCTCGCGGGCGCCCATGGCAGCGCGCGGGTCATTTTTTTGTACTTCGTCGACGATCTGTGGATTGGACGATGGGCCGACGGTCGGCTGATAGGATTGTTCGATCAACGTCTCGCAGCCGTTCAGCGCGACGGCGCAGGCTGAAAGCAGCAGGAGACGGCGCGCCCAACGGCACGGCGCAAGAAGGGCATCACTGGAAAGCGCGGGCGATCTCCACGTCGTCATGCTGTCCAGTCTGTCTCTTCGCATCATTTTAAGTCGCCGGTCTGCCGCATCTTCGGGCCGGCCGCTGTCAGGAAAATTCAATAGGCTTCCGCCTCGGTTCTCGCGCTGCACAATCGGCCGATCCAAGTCTTTGCTGTAGCTGATTTCCGCGTGGGTTGCATAGCGAGACTCTATCTAAATGTGGTGCCGTTGCATTTCGGCAATGCCTCGCCTGCCGAGGCACTTTCTCGCTCCGATGAAATTATGGCGAAAGTTCCATCGCAAGTGCAGATTCCGGCTGCACTGCGGAAAAAATAGGTCAGCACGGCGACCGATGCGGGCAACCATAACGTCCGCGCGAAGAATACAATTAACAGTGGTGTTTCTGCTTAATCAAAATGAAGAGGCGTGCGGGCCGTGCGCCTGTGCTTATTCCGCAGCTTCTGCGATGGCGCTGGTCGGGCCGGTCTTTGGTTCGCCGGCGCGGGGCAGCTGCACCGGTTTCAGCATGATGGCGGCAATCAGGCCGATCAAAGCAATGCCACAAGAGGTCATGAACAGCGGTGAGAAGGCGGCGGCATAAGCATCCGCGACGGCCTGACGGCTGGCTTCGGGAAGTGCGGCCATCATTTTCGGCGTCAGCTCCTCGATATTGGCCACGCCCGGGATGGAGGAACCGAGCTTGCCGAGCTGCGACGCGATGATCGCACCATAGATGGAGATGGCAATCGAAGCGCCGCCCATGCGCGACAGCGTGACCGAGCCGGTCGCCGCACCCACATCGCGGGCTGGCGCGGCGTTCTGCACGCCGATGACCGGAACCTGTTGGGCAAGGCCGATGCCGATGCCGTGCAGCAGCATGATCGCGCCGATGAAGGCGATCGGCGTGCCGGCATGGACCTGCGAGATCAGTGCGAAAGCAATGGCGCTGCAGGTGAGGCTGGCGATGGCGAAGGGCTTGTAGCGACCGGTCTTCGAAATGATGCGGCCGGCGTTCAGGGAGCCGCAGACGAGGCCGCCTGTCAGCAGGATGAAGAGCAGGCCTGCGCCAGATGGCGAAAGACCTGTGGTCGTCTGAAGGAACAGCGCGAGGTAATTGACCATGCCGATGGCGATCGCACCGCCCATGATCGAGATCACCAGCAGCAGGCTGAAGGTGGAATTGCGGAAAAGCGGCAGCGGGACAATCGGTTCCGGCGCGCGGCGTTCAACGAAAACCCAGGCGATGGCGCAAACCACGCCGAAGGCGACGATGCCGATGCTCTGCGGGGAGATCAACGCACCGAAAAGCTCGCTGCTGTCGGTCGCAAGCACGATGCTGGTCGTCGTCAGCGCCAGCAGGAGTGCGCCGGCATAATCAATCTTCGGTCGGCGATGCGGTTTGCGGTAGGGCAGCATGAAGGCAAGGCCGGCAAGCACGATGAAGCCGATCGGCACGTTGACGAGGAAGATCGAGCGCCAGCCGAAGAGATCGCTCATCGTGCCGCCGAGGACCGGGCCGATGGCGCCGGAGGCCATCAGCACGAGGCTGGAATAGCTCTGGTAGCGGGCGCGCTCGCGAGGCTCGAAGAGGTCGGCGTTGACGGCAAAGATCGAAACCATGATGCCGCCGCCGCCGAAACCCTGCAGCACACGGGCGGCGATCAGCGTGTTCATGGAGACGGCGAGACCGCAGACGGCGGAGCCCACGGTGAAGATCGCGATCGCTGTCATCATCACATATTTGCGGCCGAAGAGATCGCCGAGCTTTCCATAAAGCGGCATGACCGCACTCAGCGCCAGCAGATAGGCCGAGCCGATCCAGCCGAAGCGGTCCAGATGGCCGAACTCGCCGACGATGGTCGGCAATGCGGTGGAGACGATCTGATTATCCAGCGTCGCCATGAACATGGCGGTCATCAGGAAGAAAAAGAGAATGAGCCGCCGACGGGGATCCGTCACGAGCGGCGTGGGGGCAAGTTGCATATCCATGGGAGGGCCGATTTCGTTATGTTGATGCTTTATGTGCTGATAGCATATACTTGTCAATGGCACATTATTGATATTGGCATATTTTATTTTCGATTCCGGTCTGTTATGGTTCCGTCATGAACGAGACGCTGACTAAGACAAGAACGACAGAGATTGATGAGCCTCCCATGGACAGCGTGCCGCGCATCGGCCGCACCATGACGCGCATGCGAATGATGACGGGCCGCCGGCTGATTGGCCGGCTGGCAATCCAGAGCGTGGCTCCGGATCTGGAACTCTCGCATCTCGATGTGCTGGATGCCGTAAGGCGGGCGCAGGCAAACGGCGAGGTGACCGTTGGTGCCATTGCCGAGATGCTGCGCATCGATCCGTCGCGGGCCAGCCGGGTCGTGTCCGACATGGTCAGCCGTAATGTTCTGCGCCGCGAGGCATCGCAGGCGGATGCGCGGCGTATCGTCGTCGTCATGACTCCGGTCGGACAGAACCTGCTGGCGGAAATCCAGGCCCAGAAGCTCGCCTTCGTTACCGAGGTTGTGCGGGACTGGCCGCAGGAAGAGATCGACACTTTCTCCGTCTTGTTCGAGAAATTCATCGGCGGCTATGAGGCAATCTTCCTGTCCCGTGACAAGGATACGCCAGGCTGAAGAAAATAGTCTGAGCGTTTGATCTCGCTCAAGCCGACCCGCCTAAGGCAGGCCTAAGTCTCTCCCCGTTCGACGACATCAGGAGAGATTCACATGAAACATCATCCGCTTCGGTTGAGGGGTATTTTTGCCGCAATCGTCTTCGCATCCTTCGGGCATGCGGCGCTTTCCGCCGACCTGGCGCCTTCGGCGAGTTCGCCCATCGCCACGCAAAGCCCGTGGCAGGTACGCCTGCGTGCGCTTGGCGTGGTGACGCGCGATAACGGCTCGGTTGACGGCATTCCCGGATCCGGTCTTTCCTATTCGGACACAATGGTTCCGGAAGCGGATATTTCCTATTTCTTCACCGACAATATTTCCGCGGAGCTCATTCTCGGCACGACCTATGCCAATGTGCATGGCGAAGGCTCGATTGCCGGCCTCGGCGAAATCGGCAAGACGTGGCTGCTGCCGCCAACGCTGACACTGCAATATCACTTCACCGATTTCGGTGCCTTCCAGCCTTATCTCGGTGCCGGCGTGAATTACACGGTCTTCTACAATCAGTCGGGCAAGAGCGCCGACAGCCTCGATGTGAAGAATACATTCGGCGTCGCGCTGCAGGCGGGTTTCGATTACATGTTCGACGAGCATTGGGGTGCGAACCTGGATGTGAAGAAGATCTTCCTGTGCCCGGATTTCGATGCCACCGTCGGCGGTGCCGATGTCAGCGGCAAGGCGAAACTCGATCCCTGGCTGATCGGCGCCGGTGTGACCTACCGCTTCTAGGAGAAAGGCGCCGGATCTTCGGCGCCTCTTCCCCTTCACCCCCGGTTTGCGCTATGGGCAATGTCCATGAGCCAATCCACCTTCACCATCCTGCTCGGCGGGGTACTCAGCCTGACGGATCGTCTGCGCGAAGCCGTGCGGGACAGCCGGTTCATCGCGGCCGACGGGGGCATGCGCCACGCAGCGGCGTTGGGCGTGGTGCCGGAATTGTGGGTCGGCGATTTCGATTCGACGCCGCCCGATCTCGACGGCGCCTTTCCCAATGTGCCGCGCCAGCCCTATCCGGCTGCGAAGGCAGCGACCGATGGCGAGATCGCCGTTTCCGAGGCAATCGAGCGCGGCGCAAAACGCCTGATCCTTGCAGGCGCATTGGGTGGCGAACGCTCCGACCATGCGCTTCAACATCTGCTCTATGGCGTCGAACTGGCGCAAGAAGGCTTCGACGTGCTCTTGACCTCGGGCAGCGAAGAGGCGGTACCTTTGCTTCCCGGCTCGTTGGAGATCGATCTTCCGCCGGGTAGCCTGTTTTCCGTACCGGGTTTCAGCGAACTGACCGGGCTCTTCATCGAGAATGCCCGCTATCCGCTCGCCGACTTCCATTTGCCCTTCGGTTCGTCGCGCACCATTTCCAATGTGGCGGAAGGCCCCGTGCGCTTCTCGCTTGCCAGCGGCAGAGCCATCGTGCTCGCGCGGCCCTATGATCTTTCCGGAGTCTGATTCTTGGCGCCTCCCATTCTGAAACTCGATGATATTTTCCTGAGCTTCGGCGGTACGCCGCTCTTGGCCGGGGCTGCCCTGCAGGTGGAAGCCGGCGACAAGATCTGCCTTGTCGGTCGCAACGGCTCGGGTAAATCGACGCTTCTGAAGATTGCTGCCGGTCTCGTCGATGCCCAGTCCGGTGAGGTTTTCCGCCATCCGGCATCAACGGTGCGCTATCTGGAGCAGGCACCGGATTTTGCCGGCTTTGAGACTGTGCAGGCCTATGCCGAAGCGGGACTCGGGCCGGGCGACGATCCTTACCGGGTCACATACCTGCTGTCGCATTTGGGGCTGACCGGCGAAGAGGACCCGAGGAACCTTTCCGGCGGCGAGGCGCGCCGCGCAGCACTTGCCCGTGTGCTGGCGCCGGAGCCCGATATCCTGCTGCTCGACGAGCCGACCAACCATCTCGACCTGCCGACCATCGAATGGTTGGAAGGCGAATTGCAGAAGACGCGTAGCGCGCTGGTGCTGATCTCGCACGACCGCCGCTTCCTCGAGAAGGTCTCGACAGCGACCGTCTGGCTCGATCGCGGCACGTCGCGTCGGCTCGACAGGGGCTTTGCGTTTTTCGAGGCCTGGCGCGATCAGGTGCTGGAAGCCGAGGAGATGGAACAGCACAAGCTCGGCAAGGCGATCGAGCGCGAGGAGCACTGGCTGCGCTATGGCGTGACGGCACGGCGCAAGCGCAATATGCGACGGCTTGGTGAGTTGCAGACCATGCGCTCACAATATCGTGGCCATAAGGGGCCGCAGGGAACCGTGCAGGCGACCACGTCCGACGCACAGGAATCCGGCAAGCTGGTGATCGAGGCCGACAAGATCACCAAGAGCTATGACGACAGACCGATCGTCGCGCCGTTCTCGATCCGCGTGCATCGGGGCGATTGTATCGGTCTGGTCGGTCCCAACGGTGCCGGCAAGACGACGCTTCTGAAGATGCTGACCGGCCAGCTTGCGCCTGATAGCGGCACGGTGAAGCTTGGCACCAATCTCGAAATTGCCACTCTCGACCAGAAGCGTGAAGACCTGAACCCCGAGGATACGCTTGCCAACTATTTGACGGATGGGCGTGGCGAAAACCTGTTGGTCAATGGCGAGCAGCGGCATGTGACCGGCTACATGAAGGAATTCCTGTTCCAGCCGGAGCAGGCGCGCACACCGATCAAGAACCTCTCCGGCGGCGAGCGTGCCCGGTTGATGTTGGCGCGCATCCTGTCGCGGCCGACCAACCTGCTGATCCTGGACGAACCGACCAACGACCTCGACATCGAGACGCTGGATCTGCTGCAGGAAATTGTCACAGGTTTTCCCGGCACCGTCATCCTCGTCAGCCATGATCGTGACTTTCTCGACCGGACAGTGACCTCGACGATCGCGCCTGCCAATCCGGAAGCGCCGGACGGACGCTGGATCGAATATGCCGGCGGCTATTCCGATATGCTGGCACAGCGCAAGGGTGCCGCCGAAGAGCGCCGCAAGGCCGAGAAAGCGGCGGAGAAGCCGAAGTCGCAGGAGGCTGCGGCTGCCGCTCCTTCCGTCTCGAAGGGCAAGCTCTCCTACAAGCAGAAATTCGCGCTCGAAAACCTGCCGAAGGAAATGGCGAAGGCGGAGGCCGAGATCGCCAAGCGCGAGGAGAAAATGGCTGATCCGAACCTCTTCACCAAGGACCCGGCGACGTTCAGCCGGCTGGCATCGGAGATGGAGAAGCTGCGCGAAAGCCTGACCAAGATGGAAGAGGAATGGCTGGAGCTCGAAATGTTGCGGGAAGAGCTGGAAGGTTGATCGGAATAAAAGTTTCCTGAAATGTCGGATCGGGTGGCTATTCGCCGTCCTTGGGCCGAGCGTGATCAACGGCATGGTGCCGCCACGTCACAAGGGAGATTTTCATGCGCATGATTTTCGTAAACCTGCCGGTCAAGGACCTCGTCAAGTCGAAGGAGTTTTTCTCGGCACTCGGCTTTTCCTACAATCCGAATTTTACCACCGACGACGCTGCCTGCATGATCGTCGAGGAAAATATCTACGTGATGCTGCTGACCCACGGTCAATTTCAACAGTTCATCGAAGGCGATATCGCCGATACGTCGAAGGGTAAGGAAGTGCTGACCTGCCTTTCGGCCGGCAGCCGCGCCGAGGTGGATGACTACCTGAAGAAGGCACTGGCGGCAGGCGGCAAGCCCTGGAAGCCGATCCTCGACATGGGCCGATGTACGGATGCAGCTTCCAGGATCTCGACGGTCATGTCTGGGAAATCATGTATATGGATATGTCAGCTGCCGGCTGAGCCGGTATTTCCAAAGATCTGGTGTGGACTTCCGGTATCTGGGATCGAGTTGCCGGAGTCCATTTTCTCTCACTTTTCCTTGATTCGTCAGTGTCGCGTCATGCGGCATAGAGTGCCGTACCGGCAGCCGGGGACCGTGCCGACCAGAGGCAAGAAGGAAGAGTCATATGTCTCCCAAATCCTATACCGGACTATTCATGGCGCTTGCCGCCAGCAGTTCTGTCGTGCTCGGCCTTTCGCAGGCAGCGAACGCGCAGGAAACGCAGCGCATGCGCGTGCGTGGCACGATCGAGAGCCTCAGCGGCGATGCACTGACCGTCAAGACCCGTGAGGGCGGCGATACGACGGTGGCACTCAAATCGGGCTGGAAGGTCGCTGGCATCAAGAATGCGTCGGTCGACGACATCAAGGTCGGCGATTTCGTCGGCGTCGCCTCCCTGCCGAAAGGCACAGGTCCCGATGGTGCCATCGAGGTGCTGATTTTCCCGGCAGCGATGAAGGGCACCGGCGAAGGCAACCGTCCGTGGGACGTGCAGCCAAACAGCTCGATGACGAATGCGACCGTCAGCAATGCAGTCAAGGCCGTCGACGGCCACATGATCACGCTCACTTATCAAGGCAAGGAAAAGACCATCTCGATTGCCGATGGCACGCCGATCGTCACCTTTGCGCCGGCGACGAAGGACGACCTGAAGCCGGGTGCAGGCGTCATCGTCATGGCGGAAAAGGCAGCTGACGGCAGCATCTCGGCCGCGCAGGTCACCGTCGGCGTCCACGGCGTGATGCCGCCAATGTAAGAGACACAGTTCCGGACGCAAAACCGCTGCATAATTTTACGGGAATTGCCTTACAGCGCCGAGGCGCGAGCTGCCGCGGCGCTCGACCCGAGAACCGAAACTACCGGTTCTTCCTCGGATTTCGAGGGTAGCGCCTGTAGATGCAGTGTGCGCGGGTGCAGCGCTTCCAGATAGGCTTCCGAGCGGCCGATATAGATCATGCCGGTGTCCGGCATAGTGGCGAGCAGCTTCGTCATCGTATGCTGCCATTCCGGCTCCATGCCCTCGAGCACTTCGTCGAAAACGACCCAACGGGGCTTGGCGAGGAGCAGGCGGGCAAAGCCGATCGCCTTCTGCTCGTCGGCATCGAGAAGCTTGTCCCAGCGCGCGCGGCTGTCGAGGCGGGCGACCAGCGCATGCAGTCCGGCGGCCTCAAGCGCGGCTTCGATCGACGCCGTGTCATAAGCCTCGGGTTTTTCGGGGAAGGAGATTGCCTCGCGCAGCGTTCCGCCCGGCACATAGGCGACTTGGGGGATGAACAGGATGTCGTCAATCGGCGGCAGGCCGATCGTGCCTTTGCCGCACGGCCAGAGGCCGGCCATGGCCTGGAAGAGCAGGCGGCGGTTCACGCTGTGATCGCCGTTGATCATGACCTTCTCGCCGGCCTTGATCGTCACATTCGTCTCGCGTACCCGGAAGCCGCCGCAATCCTCGATGTCTTCGCCAAGCTTGGCGAAGATGACGACATCCTTCAGCGTCAGCGTATCCGCTGCGGTTTCCTCATAAACGATGGCATCCTTCAGATCGAAGTCGTCGTCCATTTCCTGCAGTGCCTGGCGGAAATCGGTGACGCGCATCAGCGTGGCGCGCCATTCGGCGATCGGGCCGAAGTTGGCGACATACCAACGCAGTGCCGTGTTGACCTGGTTGAAGGCCCCGACCGACATCATCAGCTGGCCGAAGGTGAGGCCGCCGGAGAAATAGGCGGGTGCTGCAATGATGATCGGAATGACGATGACCAGCCAGCCATAACCTGCCGAAACCCAGGTGAGGTTGGTATTGGCCATGGCGAGACGCTTGATAACCGCGAGAACGTTGCCGATGTCGATATTGATGCGC
>Ga0102588_1000111_pt1 | contig 69154 bp, 62 predicted proteins | sample AraplaMF_Col_mMS_FD_76854 | JGI IMG/M metagenome (GOLD analysis project Ga0102588, IMG submission 76854) | Arabidopsis root microbial communities from the University of North Carolina, USA - plate scrape MF_Col_mMS (SPADES assembly) (version 2) | ecosystem: Host-associated > Plants > Roots >...
TGGCGCGCGAAGGGTGCTTGCGGCGAGCACCCATTCGCGCGCCAGCGCGCTTCCCACAGGGTCGCTTTTCTGAACGTTCGCAACGCCGCTACTTCGGCAACGCCGCCAGCACGATGTCCCTGAAAATGCCCTGCGACTGCGGGTGCGCGAAGCTCTGGTTGTACGCCTGACTCGTCACCACCGCCACGAGGGCCCGCTCGGGCAGCACGAAGACGTAGTTGCCGCCGTTGCCGCTCATGGCCCACACCTTCGTCTCCACGCCATGCACCGGAAAGCGGAACTGCCACCACTGGTAGCCGTAGTCCGCGTCGTCGCGCGCTTCGGCATGGACGGTGAGCATCGCGCGCACCCAGCTCGCCGGAAGTACCTGCGTTCCCTTCCATTTGCCATCGTCCACGGCTAGCTGCCCCAGCTTCGCGAGATCACGCGAGCGGTACCGCGTGCCACCGCCGCCCATGCCGATGCCTTCGCTCGACGTGTTCCATTGCACCTTCGCGATACCCAGCGGTGCTTCCAGCGCGTCGTGCGCGAAGGTCGCGAGCGGCTGCTTCGTGGCGCGCTCCACCACGGCGCCCGCGACGAAGCTGCCGACGGTGCAATAGGCGAAGGTGCGGCCGTGCGGCGAGTCGGCCGGGCGCTTCACCCAGGGGGCGTACCCGCGAATCGGCAGGTTCAGCGCGAAGTCGAGCCAGCGCTCGGTGACGTACATGCGTTCCTCGTTGCCCGAGGAAAATGGGTTGTCGTCGTCGCACTCCCAGATCGAACTCATCGTGAGCAGGTCTTCCAGCGTGATCTCCGCGAGGCGCGGATCGGGATGCGCGATGCGGACCTCGGGGAAGAACGCGTAAACGGGCGCCTTCACGTCGCGGATGGCCCCACGCTGGATCGCGGCGCCCACGAGCATCGCGGTGACGCTCTTCGTCGCCGAGCGCGCGTCGTTCAGCAGATCGACGGCGCCACCGTTGAAGTAGCCCTCGTAGACGAGGCGCCCGTGGTCGGCGACGACGACGCTGGTGATCTTCTTATATGTCCCGGCAGCCACCCTGTCGCCGAGCGAGCCGAGCAGGGTCGTGTTCCACCCGAGCTTGCTGGCGTCGGCGACGGCCCAGCCGTCATCGCTGGCTTTCGGGGGTTCGTAGTGCCCCGCGACGGCGGGTAGCGCGGCGAGGGAGATGGCGAGGATCAGGGCGCGGCGGGCGATCGGGTGGCGCATGGCGTGGGCTCCGTGGATGGAGGCCCGAGTTCACCGGAGTGCCGGCTGAAGCGCCTGAAATGCGGATGAAGATTTATGAAGGTTGGCGCGAGCACCCATTCGCGCGCCAGCGCGCTTCCCACAAGACGGCCCAAACGTCGCTGCTGTGATGTGGGAAGCGCGCTCGCGCGCGAAGGGTGCTCGCGGAGTCGGCCCGATCAGGCGACCGCCGCGATCTCCGGCTCGGCCACCCCGGCCGCGCGCAGACGCGCCAGCTCAAGCTGCTGCATCTGCACGATCTTGCATTGGGGGTCGCTGGTACGGGTGAACAGCTCGGTCGTCCACTCGATGAACGCCTGCACGCGCGCCGACAGATGCCGCTTCTGCGGATACACGATCCACAGGTTGGAGCCGGTGGAGATCGTGTCGGTCATGATGATTTCCAGCAGGCCCTTTTCCAGCGCCGTGGCCGCCAGGCAATGCGGTGCCTGGATGACGCCCAGACCGGCGATCGCCGCCTGGATCACGGACTCGCCGTCGTTGATCAGCATGTGCGCGTCGACGTCCACCGACACCCGGCCGCCCGGCGAGTCGAACTGCCACTGGTAGGGCTTGCCGGTGCTCGGGTGGACGAAGTTGACGGTCTTGTGCGTCTTCAGGTCCTCGATCGACACGGGCATGCCATGCCGTGCGAGGTAGGAGGGCGCGGCGCATAGGACATTGCTGAAGTGGCCGATCTTGCGGGCGATCAGGCTGGAATCGGCCAGCTCGCCCATGCGGATGGCGCAATCGAAGCCTTCCTCGTTCAGATCGAACGGGAAGTCGCACATCGTCAGCTCGAGGCGGATATCCGGGTAGCGGCGCTCGAATTCGGCGAGATTGGGGATGATCGCAGCGCGGCCCACGGCGGACGACGCGGCCACGCGCAGCTTGCCCGCCGGCTTCGTCTTCGCGTAGCCGAGCGCCTCGGTCGCCTCGGTCAGATCGGCGAGGATCTCCTTGCAACGTGCGTAGAACGCGGATCCATCGTCGGTCAAACGCAGCGATCGTGTCGATCGGAAGAACAGGCGCGCGCCGAGGCTTTCCTCGAGGCGCGAGATGGCGCGGCTGACGCCCGAGGGGGTCATCTGCAGGTGCTGCGCGGCCGACGAAAAGCTCTTGGCCTCGACCACGCGAACGAAAACGCTGATAGCGGAAAAGTCTTCCATCGCCGACTCCGGGGATCTGGATTGATGACTGCACGGCAAAAGCGGAGTGATTGTAGACCCATTTTTCGCTTGACGGGCAAGACCTAGATTTCGCCACCTGCGACGGACCGACTTGACCTCAACCACGGTTGAGGTCGCAGGCTGCGCGCCGGCCGTCCCTCCGCTTCCCCATCGAAACTCCAGGATCTCCCATGAAGAAGAAACTCCTGTTCGGCTCGTCCGCCCTGGCGGTCGCCATCGTCTCGGCCCTCTGGCTGAGCGCGGCCGGCAGCTCCGCCAGCCACGCCGCCGAGCCCGCCGCGGCGCCGCCGGCGCCGGAAGTGACCGTGGCGCAGGTCCTGCTGCGTCCCGTTTCCGATGCCAACGCCTTCACCGGCCGGATCCAGGCCGTGGACACCATCCAGATCAAGCCGCGCGTCAGCGGCTACGTCGATTCGGTGCACTTCCGCGAAGGCTCGGCGGTGAAGAAGGGCGACCTGCTCTTCACCATCGACCCGCGTCCGTACCGCGCGGAGTCGGATCGCCTCGCCGCCAACCTTGCCCAGGCGAAGGCCGAGGCGAAGAACGCCGAGGCCAACGCCGCGCGCGGTGCGAAGCTGATCGAGCAGCATGCGGTGTCGCGCGAAGAGGCCGATCGCCTCGACACCGCGGCCGCCAGCGCAAAGGCGCAGGTCGCCTCCGTGCAGGCCGCGCTCGACAACGCCCGCCTCAATCTCTCGTTCACCGAGGTGCGCGCGCCCGTCGACGGTAAGGTCAGCAACGCACAGATCACCGCGGGCAATCTCGTCACGCCGTCCGACACGCTGACCAGCGTGGTCACCGTCGACCCGATGTACGTGTACTTCGATGTCGACGAGCAGACGTTCCTCAAGCTCGACCGCCTGCGTCGCCAGAACGGCCGCGCACCCGATGTGGAAATGGGCCTCGCCGACGAAGAGGGCTATCCGCACGCCGGCAAGATCGACTTCGTCGACAACCAGGTGCGCGCCGGCGCCGGCACGATCCGCCTCCGCGCCGTGTTCCCGAACGCCGATGGCGCCTATACGCCCGGCCTCTTCGCCCGCGTCGAACTTCGCAGCGGTAACAACCAGCCGCGCGCGCTCATCGACGACAAGGCGGTCGGCACCGATCTCGGCAACAAGTTCGTCTACGTGCTGGGCAAGGACAAGAAGATCGAATACCGCCGCGTGTCGACCGGTGCGCTCGTCGATGGCCTGCGCGTCGTCGACAACGGACTCAGTGCCGACGACGTCGTCGTGGTCAACGGCCTGCAGCGCGTGCGCCCGGGCGTGGAAGTGAATGCGAAGCGTGTCGCCATGGCGTCGCTGGTGCCCGACAACGCACGCAACGTCGCGTCGCGTCCGGCCGGTGTCGACAGCGTGGCGCAGAACCAGGACTGATCCACCCATGAAAATCGCCCAATTCTTCGTCAACCGCCCGATCCTCGCGGGCGTGCTGTCGGTGCTGTTCCTGATCGCGGGCGGTATCGCCGTGTTCAAGCTGCCGATCAGCGAATACCCCGAGGTCGTCCCGCCGACCGTCGTGGTCAAGGCGTCGTACCCCGGTGCGAATCCGAAGGTCATCGCCGAAACCGTCGCCACGCCGCTGGAAGAACAGATCAACGGCGTGGAAGGCATGCTCTACACGTCGTCGCAGGCGACCAGCGACGGCACGATGACCCTCACCGTCACGTTCGCACTCGGCACCGACCTCGACAACGCGCAGGTGCAGACGCAGAACCGCGTCGCACAGGCCCTGCCGCGTCTGCCCGAAGAGGTGCAGCGTCTCGGCGTGACCACGACCAAGAGCTCGCCCGACCTGACCATGGTCGTGCATCTCACGTCGCCGGACAGCCGTTACGACATGCTCTACCTGTCGAACTACGCCCGCACGCGCATCAAGGACCAGCTCGCCCGCCTCGACGGCGTCGGCGACGTGCAGCTGTTCGGCGCGGGCGAGTACAGCATGCGCATCTGGATGAATCCGGAGAAGCTGGCGATCCGCAACCTCACCACGGGCGACGTGATCAAGGCCGTGCGCGAGCAGAACATCGAGGTCGCGGCCGGTTCGCTCAACGCGCCGCCGGGCCCGAACAGCAACGCCTTCCAGGTCAACATCAACACGCGCGGCCGCCTGGTGACCGAGGACGACTTCCTCAACATCATCGTGCGCAGCGATAGCTCCGGTTCCGTCACGCACCTGCGCGATGTGGCCCGCGTGGAGCTGGGCTCGAACAACTACGCTCTTCGCAGCCTTCTGAACAACAAGGAGGCCGTCGCCATTCCCATCTTCCAGCGCCCGGGTTCGAACGCGATCGCGATCTCGGACGAAGTGCGCAAGGAAATGGCCGAGCTGAAGAAGGATTTCCCGCAGGGCGTCGATTACTCGATCGTCTACGATCCGACCGTGTTCGTTCGCGGTTCGATCGAGGCGGTGGTGCACACGCTGTTCGAAGCGATCGTGCTCGTCGTGCTCGTCGTGATCCTGTTCCTGCAGACGTGGCGCGCATCGATCATCCCGCTGGTCGCGGTGCCCGTCTCGCTCATCGGCACGTTCGCGGTGATGTATCTGGCCGGGTTCTCGCTCAACGCGCTGTCGTTGTTCGGCCTGGTGCTGGCGATCGGTATCGTCGTGGACGACGCGATCGTCGTCGTCGAAAACGTGGAACGACACATCGAGCATGGCCTCGAACCGAAGATGGCGACGCGACAGGCGATGACCGAAGTCACCGGCCCCATCGTCGCGACTGCCCTCGTGCTGTGCGCCGTGTTCGTGCCGGCCGCGTTCATCAGTGGCCTCACCGGCCAGTTCTATCGTCAGTTCGCACTGACGATCGCCATCTCCACCGTCATCTCGGCGTTCAACTCGCTGACGCTGAGCCCCGCGCTCGCTGCGATCCTGCTCAAGGGTCGCGACGAACCGAAGGACAAGCTCACCGTCTGGATGGACCGTGGCCTCGGCTGGCTGTTCCGTCCCTTCAACCGCACCTTCGAACGCGCGGCGAACGGCTACGTCGGCGGCGTGAAGAAGATCCTGCGTTTCTCGGCCGTGGTGCTGCTGCTCTACGCCGGCCTCGTCGCGCTGGGCGTGTTCGGCTTCATGAAGACGCCGACCGGCTTCGTGCCGCCGCAGGACAAGCAGTACCTCGTCGCCTTCGCGCAGCTTCCGGACGCGGCGTCGCTCGATCGCACCGAAGCCGTGATCCGCAAGATGGGCGAGATCGCCATGAAGGATCCGGGTGCCGAAAGCGCCGTGCAGTTCCCCGGTCTGTCGATCAACGGCTTCACCAACAGCACCAACTCGGGCATCGCCTTCGTCACGCTGAAGCCGTTCGAGGAACGCCGCTCGGCGGACCTGTCGGCCGATGCGATCGCGGCACGCCTGAACGCGCAGTTCGCCGGCATCCAGGATGCGTACATCGCGATCTTCCCGCCGCCGCCGGTCAACGGCCTCGGCACGATCGGCGGTTTCCGCATGCAGATCGAGGATCGCGGCGACCTCGGCTTCGAGGAGATGTTCAAGCAGACGCAGAACATCATCGCGGCCAGCCAGAAGACGCCCGAGCTCGCGCACTTGTTCACCAGCTATCAGGTGAGCGTGCCGCAGTTCGATGCCGACGTGGATCGCGAGAAGGCGAAGTCGGAAGGCATCGATCTGGGCGACGTGTTTCAGACCATGCAGGCGTACCTCGGTTCGCTCTACGTGAACGACTTCAACCGTTTCGGCCGCACCTATCAGGTGAACGTGTCCGCCGAGCCGTCGTTCCGTCACGAGCCGTCGGACATCGTCGGCCTGAAGACGCGTAACGCCGCGGGCGATCTCGTACCGCTGGGTTCGTTCCTCACCGTGCGCCAGACCAACGGCCCGGATCGCGTGCAGCACTACAACGGATTCCCCACCGCCGAAATCAACGGTGGCGCGGCGCCGGGATACAGCACCGGTCAGGCCCAGGCGGCGATGGAAAAGCTCGTCAAGGAAAACCTGCCGAACGGCATGACGTACGAGTGGACGGAACTCACCTATCAGCAGATCCTCGCCGGCAATACGGCCGTGCTGGTCTTCCCGCTGTCGGTGCTGCTGGTGTTCCTGGTGCTCGCCTCGTTGTACGAAAGCCTGAGCCTGCCGCTGGCCGTGATCCTGATCGTGCCGATGGTGCTGCTCTCCGCGATCGCCGGTGTGATCGTCACGGGTGGCGACAACAACATCTTCACCCAGATCGGCCTCATCGTTCTCGTGGGCCTGGCGTGCAAGAACGCGATCCTTATCGTGGAGTTCGCGCGCGAAGCCGAGATCGAAGGCATGAATCGCGTCGACGCGGTGCTGGAAGCGGCTCGTCTGCGACTGCGCCCGATCCTGATGACGTCGTTCGCGTTCATCATGGGTGTCGTGCCGCTGGTGACCTCGCACGGCGCGGGTGCCGAGATGCGACACGCCATGGGTGTGACGGTGTTCGCCGGCATGCTGGGCGTGACGTTCTTCGGCCTGATCTTCACCCCGCTCTTCTACGTACTGATCCGCGGCTGGAACGAACGCTCGGAGGCACGCCGCCTGGCGCGTCGCGAGCGCCGCCTCCTCGAACACGCGGCCCGGGAGTCCTGATCCATGAAAACCGTGTTCCGTAGTACCGCGTTGTTCGCCGCCCTCGTGCTCGCCGGCTGTGCGAGCGTGGGGCCGGATTACCACGCGCCGAAGGAAGCGCCGGTCGTGCTGCAGGGCGTCGACGCCTCCGCGCAGAACGCCGGTGATTTCCAGGCGCAGTGGTGGAAGCAGTTCGGCGACCCCACGCTCGACGCACTCGTGGTGCGTGCGGCGAAGAACGCACCCGACCTCAAGATCGCACTGGCGCGCCTGAATCAGGCGCGCGCCGCGCTCGGTACCGCGAAGTCGCAGCAGATTCCGGATATCGAAACCGGCGTGGCGTATTCCCGCAGCCGCCAGCAGCAGCCGGGCTTCACCGACCAGCGCACGACGATCACGTCGTATCAGGCGGGCTTCGACGCGTCGTGGGAGCTCGACCTGTTCGGTGGCATCCGCCGCTCGGTCGAGGCCGCGCGCGCCGATGCGGGTGCGGGCGAAGCGTCGTTGCAGGATGCGCAGGTCACGTTGTTCGCCGAGGTGGCGCGCAACTACTTCGACCTGCGCGGCACGCAGCTGCGCATCGATGTGGCGAAGCGCGACATCGACAACCAGCGCGACTCGCTGAAGGTGATCTCGGCGCGCGTCGAACTGGGTACCGGTGCCGAGCAGGACCTCGCGAGCGCGAAGGCGCGCCTCGCGTCGGTGGAGGCGCAGCTTCCCATACTCGAGACGCAGGCGAGCGCGGACCAGTTCCGTCTCGCCGTGCTGCTCGGCGAGCGGCCGGGCGAGCTCGACATCGACCTGTCGCCGGCGACGTTCAAGCCGATCGATACCGTGCTCGCCATCGGCGGCGCGGACGAGGTGCTGCAGCGGCGCCCGGACATCCGCATCGCCGAGCGCGAGCTCGCCGCCGCGAACGCGCGCATTGGCGTGGCGAAGGCCGAGTACTTCCCGCACATCTCGCTCGGTGGCTTCATCGGCTTCCTCGCCGGTCGCAGCAACGATTTCGGCGGTGCGGATTCGCGGGCATGGTCCGTGGCGCCGAGCATCTCGTGGTCGGGACTCAATGTGCAACGCGTGCGTTCGGGTGTGAAGGGTGCCGAGGCGCGCGCCGACGAAGCACGCGCTAGCTATCAGCGCACCGTGCTCACCGCGCTGGAAGATGTCGACAACTCGCTCGTCGGCTACAACCGCCAGCGCGAGCGTGTCGAGAAGCTGATCGTGCAGGCCACCGAGAGCCGCCGCGCCGCGGATCTCGCGAAGCTTCGTTACGACGCCGGCCGCACCGACTACCTCGAACTGCTCGACGCGCAGCGCACGCAACTCTCGGCGGAAGACCAGCTCGCCGAGGCCGAGGCGGGCATCAACGTTCGCACCGTGCAGCTCTACAAGGCACTGGGCGGCGGCTGGCAGGCCTGCGGCGACAACGCGTGCAACGAGGTTGCGAAGGTGCCATGAGCACGAATGTCCGTCGCCTGCCGGTGCAGGCGAAGCGTCGGCACGCCATGGCGCTTGAACCGCCGCTTGGCCAGCGCGTCGCGCTGGTCAGCGGCGCCAACCGTGGCATCGGCCTCGAGGTCTCGCGCCAGCTGGCCTCGGTCGGCGTCACGGTGTTCATGGGCATGCGCGAACCGGGCAAGGGCGAGAAGGCCGTCCGGTCGGTTCGCGAGCTGGGGGGCGACGCGTTCGCCATCCGGCTCGATGTCACGAAGCCCAAGGACATCGACGCGGCGATCGCACACATCGACGAACGCTTCGGCCGGCTCGACATCCTGGTAAACAACGCGGGCGGTTTCTTCGATCCCGCGGGGCGCGCGTCGGAGGCGGATATCGACACGCTGCGCGGCGCGCTCGACGTCAACCTTATCGGTGCGTGGAGCCTTGCCGGCGCCGCCATTCCGCTGATGAAGCGCCATGGCTACGGACGCATCGTCAACGTGTCGAGCGAATGCGCGGTGCGCACGAAGTGCGGCGACAACAGCCCGGCCTATCGCGTGTCGAAGGCGGCGCTCAACGCGTTCACGCAGGTGCTCGCGCAGGAAATGACTGGCAGCGGCATCGTGGTGAACGCCGTCTGCCCCGGCTGGACGGCGACGCAACTCGGCGGCAGCGGCGGCAGACCGGTCGCGGAAAGCGCCGAAGGCATCGTCTGGGCCGCGCTGCTCTCCGACCGCGAAAGCACCACCGGCGAGTTCTTCCGCGACCGCATGAAACTGGCCTGGTGATGCGCCCCCCAACGTAGGAGCGCGCCTTGCGCGCGACAGTTTTTCGCGAAGAGCTCAGGCCATGTGGCTCACGGCCTCAACGGCGTCGCGCGCGGGGCGCGCTCCTACAACGGAGGGCGCGGCGTTGCCTCAGCGCGAGATGATGTGCGCGAACCACTGCCACCCGCGCAGCTTCGCGGTGATCAGCTTCACGCAGGTCAGCATCGGTACGGCGAGCAGTGCGCCGGGAATGCCCCATAGCCAGCCCCAGATCAGCAGCCATAGCAGGATCGCGACGGGGCTCAGGCGCGAGCGGCGGCCCTGCAGCATCGGCGTGATCAGGTTGCCTTCGATGGCGGTGATGCCGGCGAAGGTCGCGGCGGGCAACAGCGCGGGGCCGAGTTCCTGGAAGTGCAGCGCACCGACCACGGCAAGCACCGTCGTGGTGGTGATCGCACCGACGTACGGAATGAAGTTGGCCACCGTGGCGACCGTGCCCCAGAGCAGCGGATCCGGCACGTCGTACAGATACAGCATGCCCGCGGTGACGAGACCCAGCGTCACATTGATGGCGGCGGTGAGCAGGAGATAGCTCGATACCTCCGTCTGGATACTTCGCACGATGCTGACGGTGTGTCGCTTGTACGAGAACGTAGGCGATATCTCCACGGCCCGCCGCAGGATCTCGTCGCCATACACGAGAAAGAAGAACACGAGCAGCGCGACGGTGAGCACACTGGCGATGACCTTCGGCGCTCCCGCCACGATGTCCCATGCGGTGAACGCGAAACCGTTGGCACTCTGCGGCGCGTTACGCGCGACCGTGCCGCCGACCAGCGTCTGCGTGGCGCGACTCGCCGCCTCGATCTGCTGCGTCATGGGTTTGATCTTCGGCGCGAACGAACGCATCGCCGTCGGCGCCTGATGGAACCAGTTGAGCGCGGGTTCGGAAAGTGTCGTCACCGCCGACACGAGCCCGACCCCGAGCAGGATCATCACCGTGCAGGCGGCCAGCCAGCGCGGAATGCGCAGACGCGCGGCCGACGCGACGATGGGGTTCAACGCCAGACCGATGAATGCCGCGAGCACGAGCGGCACGAGGATCGATTTGCCGATCGCGACCGTATAGAGGATCGCGAGAAGAATGATCCCGGTGAGCGAGATGCGGATGGCGCGAAGGTGACGCGAGATACGTCGCGTGCTGCGGCTGCTGCCGGACTTGCGACGCGATCGCACACCCAGCGTGGAAACGGCGACGCCTGGCGCCGCCGTCGACGGAAGCGGCGTGGGGATGGGACTGGGAAAATCGCTCACGGCGCGGGTTCGGCGCCGTCGGCCGCTCCCACCGCGAGGTCGCCGAGCACGCTGCCGGCGGCCATCGAAATCACGCGCGTCACCAGGTCGGCCGCGCCGCCCGCGACGATGCCACTGACACCGGGCACGGCGAGCGGATTGACCTTGATGTTGCTGAGCAGGAAGCCCGAACCGGCCGCCACGCCCAGGACGGTGAGCGGATGCTCGTAACCGCGGGCGATGAGGGCCGCGGCAGGACGCACGGTTTCCTCGCGCGCGATGGCGACGCGTGCACGGGCCTCGGTGACCTTTGCGATGTTGCTGAAGATGCCCATGCCGTTACTCCCCCGCTCTCTCGCCCTCGGCCTTGCCTTGTCGCGCGGCTTCTTTCGCCAGCGTCGCCAGCTCCGCGCGTGTGGCCGGAAGGGTAAGCCAGTGCATGCCGCGACGGAAGACAAGGATCGATCCCACCAGCAATACCAGCTGCAGCCCCGCCAGTGCGGTCAACGCCCACGCCCACGAGCCGAACCATTGCGCGAGGCCCCAGCCGGCAAGCGCCAGCAGCGTGAAACCCAGCGCCACCGCGAAGACGATGGCGGCGAGTCCCATGAACAGCATCAGCACAATGCCGCTGCGCGCGAGGCCGATCTCTGCAGCGGCCAGCTTCAGCTGCGCCGCGAACAGATCCTTCAGGCCCGCGCCGAGGCGACGGACATCGTCCAGCCAACCGGGGGCGGCGGGTGGCGGGAGGCCAGCCGGCGCGCTGTCTTCCGGCGGCTCTCCACTCCCTACCCGCTGCCCCGAGGGACCGTCGTCAAGCATGCTTCGAGCCCCTTGGGAACCGTGGATCAGTTGCGGAGGATGCGGCCAGCCAGCCAACCCGCGGCGAGCGCCAGCGCGATGGACTGTACCGGCTTTTCGCGCACGTATTCGCGTGCCGTATCGAGCCAGTCGTTGGCCGTATCCACGGCCTCGCCATACGCTTCCTTGCCGCGGAGCTTGGCTTCTTCGGCCTTCTCGGCAGCGCGCGTGGCACCGTGGGCGGCCTTGTCGGTGGCGTTGTGCAGCGTGGATTCGACGCGGTCCGCGGCGCGATCCACCGCGTCCCTGGTGCGATCGACGGCCTCGGATGTGGCGGTCTTCACTCGCTCGGCGCGTGCGTCGATGCGCTCGGCGGCCGATACGGTGTTCGCGGCGGCTGTCGCGGCGTTGGCGACATGGTCGGCGGGCTTGTTCATGGACTTTTCTCCGAGGTGCTGGGGTCGGACACGATAGGCGATGGAAAGTGACGCCGGGGTAACGGGTATCGGTGCTGGCGAATGCGTCGCCCGGAGCCCGGACGATACGACCCGTCGGGGCTCCCGGGCGCTTGCGGCAGCGGCGAGACTAGACGCTTCTGCCGCGGAAGAACGAGATGATCGCCAGGATCAGGAAGATCACGAACAGGATCTTCGCGATGCCGGCCGCCGTACCTGCGATACCGCCGAAACCGAAAACGGCCGCGATGATCGCGATCACGAGAAAGACAAGGGCATAGTGCAGCATGGTCGGGCTCTCCTTGGATTGGCGCGGAACCATTTAGTCCCGCGATCCGCGCATGCCGCGTGAAGCTCCGCACGCCCGCTCAATACCCGTTCAGCCAGAACGGCAGGCTCAGGCCTTGACCCTTGGATTGAGGGAGTACGTGCCGGTGATGACCGCCTCGTCGAGCACGTGGCCCTTGATGACGTCGCGAAACTCATCCAGCGAGAAGCCATTCTCCAGCTGCACGCTGGCGACATCGAGCGCGTAGACCCGGAAGTGGTAACGATGCGGAATCGAGTCGTTCCACGGCGGACAGGGGCCATCGTAGCCGTGGTAGTGGCCTTCCATCTCCGGATCGCCCTTGAACCAGGCGGTGTAGCCGTTGAGGCCCTGCACCGCACCCGGCGGCCCCACGAGATCGGTCTTGATCTTGCCGTTGCCCTTGCCACGCGGCACCACGCCCTCGCCGCAGGCGCCCTCGCCCAGTTCGCGGCATTCCAGCGGAATGTTCGCCATCAGCCAGTGCACGAATTCCACGCGCGGCAGGTCGTGGCGCACTTCGCGTCCTTCGACGTTCACGTCGTCGGGCTTCGAGGGCACGTCGGTGTCGATCACCGCGATGGCGAACGACTTCGCGGTGGCCGGCACTTCCGTCCACGCCAGATGCGGCGTCATGTTGCCGCCGGGCCTCAGCCTCTCGGCCGGGTTTTCCGGATCGCCGGGGCCCATGAAGGCGAAGGTCGCGGGGATCGGTTTACCGTTCTCGATGCTGTCGCTCTTGAGTCGCATGGAAGATCTCCTGCTGGGTTCTCGAAAGTCTCGCGATGGCCGGGTGACCCGACGTGCGAACCCCACTTCAGCATGGACGGTGTGTAGCCCTTGCAACAGGGGGCGGCGATCGTCAGCGGGCGATGGCGTCGAATCGGGCGGCGATGTAGTCGTCGGTGAAGCTGGTCATGCCGTAGTCGCGGATGAAGCCGCAGTGGCCGCCGAAAGGCGCGATATCCAGTTCCACGTTCGGCGGCAGGCGCAGCTGGTGGAACGCCGCCACCGGAATCACGGGATCGTCCTGCGACGTAAGGATCGTGGCGGGCACGTGGAGGCCCATCAGCCGGTCGCCGGCGACGGAATATCCGTCGAGGTAGGCCTCGAGCGAACCGAAGTCGGTGTGGCGAAGCACCAGCGACCGGGTGAGGTCGCGCATGTTCTGCCGCAACTCGTCGAGCTCGAAATAGGTCTGCTGCGGGAACGCCTGCTGTTTCATCCGCAACGAGCGGCGCCACTTCTTCATGAAGTACGCCTGGTAGAACCACGGCGCTTCGCTTTCCAGCGAAAACAGGCCTTCGCTGGGGTCGATGATCGGGCACACGGCGAGCACGTAGTCGATGCGCACGCCTTTTGCCGGCGCCAGCATCGCGGCGCGCAGGGCGAAGTTGCCGCCCAGCGAGAAGCCGGCCACGCCGATGACGTGCGCGGGGAACATCGTGGCGATCTCGCCGAGCGCCACCACCACCTCGTCGATGCGGCACGAATGGAACAGCGCTTCGTTGAGGCCATGGCTGTCGCCGTGGTCGCGGAAGTTGAGCCGGAAGATGTCCCAGCCGTCTTCGAGCAAACGGCTGCCCGTCTGCAGCACGTACGTGGAGTCGACGCTGCCTTCCCAGCCGTGGAACAGGATGGCCAGGCCGCGGGACGGGCGACCCGTGCGCTGCGCGGTGAACCGGCCGCTCAGGCGATCGCCGTGGCCGACGTCCACCAGCACTTCCTGTGCGTCTTCCTGCACGCGATGCGCGCGCCGCGGAAGCAGCTGGCGGCGGATGCCGCTGGACGAGAGCATGGTCTGGATGTGCCCGCTGCGCAGCGGCCACGGAGGATGGAAGTCGGCGCCCCGGGGCAGGCTCATGCCGGCGTGTCGGTATCCAGGGCCTGCGCGATGCGCTCGCGCGAGGCCTCCGCCATGCGGCGGCGACCGTCCGGCGACACCGGAACCGGCTCAAGGAAATGCACTTCCACGTCGAGCGGCGGCTCGCCGAGCAGGCGCACGAAGTTGCCCATGAAGGTCTCGCCTTCGCGGAAGCCGGCATCGACCACGCGGCGGCCGTGGCGCGCGAAACGCAGCGCCACCGGTTGCACCGGCACCTCCGCGTCGAGCGCGGCCTGGAAGATGCGCGCGTGGAACACGCGGAGCACGCCGTTGTGCCCGGTTCCGCCTTCGGGGAACACGGCGACGGAACGACCTTCGCGCAGGCGCTCCACCATGGCGGCCATCACGGACGCCAGCGAATGGTTGTTGCCGCGGCGGTGGAAGATCGTGCCGCCGCGCGCGGCCATCCAGCCGACTAGCGGCCAGCGGGCGATCTCGGCCTTGGCGACGAAGCAGGCGGCGCGCTGCGAATGCAGGAGTTCGATGTCGAGCCACGAGGTGTGGTTGGCGACAAACAGCACGGGATCCTGCAACGGCCGGCCGAAGCGCCGGCTGCGGAAGCCGAACACACGCAGGAGCAGGGTCGACCACATGCGGATCGTCCGATGGGCCAGTGGCTCGCGCCCGTTCTTCATCACGCCGCCCGCCCAGCTCAGGATGAGCGCGCAGACGAGGATGCCGAACAGGATATGGAGCAAAAGCAGGGGTACCCGCCAGACGTAGCGAAGCGGACGCAGGCGGTCGCGAGGTGTCGGGTTGGCGGTAGCGGCTTCCATCGAGCGCACAAGATTAACGAGGGCCGTCGCCTGCCGCTAGAGGAATGTTTCTTTATCGTTAGAAGACACAGGCTTGCAAATCCTTACGGGCGCCTCTCACCCAGAGGCAGCGCCGTGGATGCCTTGACGGTGCGCAGCACGAAGCTCGTATTGACGTCCGCGACGCCCGCGGCGTTGAGCAGCCTGTCGAGAAGGAAGCGGGAGAACCCGTCGAGGTCCGCGACATATACCTGCAGCAGGTAGTCCATGTCGCCCGTGAGCGCGTAACAGGACACCACCTCGTCCCATTCCGACACCCGGTCGGTGAACGAGTCGATGGCTTCCGACTCGTGCCTCGACAGCTGCACGCGAACGAACGCCTGCAGGCCGAGGCCGAGCGCCCGTGGGTCGAGCCTCGCGCCGTATCCCGCCACGACACCATCGGCTTCCAGCTTCTGCACCCGCCGGAGGCAGGCGGAGGCCGACAGGTTCACTTCGGCTGCGAGTTCCGCGTTGGTGATCCGGCCCTGCGTCTGCAGGATCGCGAGGATGCGCAGGTCGGTCCGATCGAGTGTGACTTGCATGATTATTCCGTCTCAAGGCGTCGGCACCGCTGATTATTGCTCTCAACCCAGCCGGACACGCAAGATCGCAAGCCTATTGCGCCATCCTGCGGCTAACCTGTTGTTCGGATAAGCCCATCGTCAACAGGAGAGCGTCATGGACACCCCCCGTCGCGTCGAACACCAGCAGACCGACCGCGGATACGTGCCCGTGTATGCCACCGGCACGGTGGAGCAGCCGTGGGCGAGCTATTCGAAAACCGACCATGAGGTGTGGGACACCCTGTATCGCCGCCAGCGCGAACTCCTGCCGGCGTACGCCTGCCAGGAATTCCTCGATGGCGTCGAGCGCTTCGGTCTGGGCGACGGCGGCATCCCGCGTTTCGCCGATCTGAACAAGGTGCTGGGCGACGCCACGGGCTGGGAGCTCGTCGCCGTGGAAGGCCTGCTGCCGGACGAGGTGTTCTTCGACCACCTCGCGAACCGGCGCTTCCCGGTCAGCTGGTGGATCCGCAAGCCGGACCAGCTCGATTACCTCTCCGAGCCGGATCTCTTCCACGACCTGTTCGGCCACGTGCCGCTGCTGCTCAACCCCGTGTTCGCCGACTACATGCAGGCGTACGGCAAGGGCGGCATGAAAGCGCACGCCATCGGCCCCGAGGCGCTCATGAACCTGACACGCCTCTACTGGTACACGGTGGAGTTCGGTCTCATCCGCACGGACAAGGGCCTGCGTATCTACGGCGCCGGCATCGTCAGCTCGAAGGGCGAGTCCATCTACTCGATCGACTCCGCGGCGCCGAACCGCATCGGATTCGGGCTCGAGCGGGTGATGAATACGAAGTACCGCATCGATACCTTCCAGCAGACCTACTTCGTCATCGACGACTTCCGCCAGCTGTTCGACGCCACCGCACCCGACTTCACCCCGATCTACGAGCGCCTCGCTAAAGGATCGGCCGTGGCCGCCGCCGATGTGCTTCCCACCGACACCGTCTACCAGCGCGGTACCCGGGAAGGCTTCGTTTCCGGCGGAGACAACTGAAACTCAACGGCGGCCTAACGATTGGCCCCCTAGGATGGCCCCACTCCAGCAGCAAACAGGGTGGGTCCATCGTGGTCGTCTTCGATATTCCGTTCGAGTCCGTCGGTCCGGGCCTCTGGGCCCTTCAGAAAAACGAATGCGAGATCGGCGAGTTCTGCTCGCGGGACGACGCCCTTGAATGCGCCCTCGCCGAGGCGAAGCGCATCGAGGCGCTCAACGCGGCGTCGGACATCGTGCTGAACATCGAAGGCAACGATGGGGTCTGGCGCGCCTTCGACACCTCGATCCGGCCGTACGCCGCGCGCACGCACCACGTCTGACTCCAAAGGTTCCGGGTTCCCCGCGGGCGGGTTGGCCAGAAGGCTGACCCGCCCGTTTTTCGTTTCTGGTGGGAGCCAGCCTGCTGGCGATGGGTGCTTGCCGCGAGCACCCATCGCCAGCAAGCTGGCTCCCACCGAATTCCGGGCAAAATAAAACCCCGGTAGCCAGGGGAGGAGCTACCGGGGTCGCGTCGGGTCCAGGCTATCAGGGGAAATAGCGGGACCCGGGACAATCGTTCGATCCGAGGATCGTCGCTTGCCAACAGGTCGCCTCTCGGCGATCGAATACTTAGATAAGGGCGAACCCGTGAAGTTCCCGCATTACGGGGAGGGCGCGTTTGGTTGCCGTTTATCTTCGGAGCTCGCGACGTGGTCTTCGAGCCACGGCCGCACCTGCGCCACCCACAGCGCGTAGCCCGCCGGCGTCATGTGCAGCCCGTCTTCCCGGAACAGTTCCGGCTTCGGCTGGCCCTGCGCGTCGAGCATCGCGGGCGCCACATCGAGGAAGGCGACGTTCTTCTGCGACATCGACCACGTGCGGATCAGCGAGTTGGCGCGCTCGATGTTCGGCAGCAGCGCCAGGCGGGCGATGCTCGGCTTGATCGAGATGAAGGCGATCGGCACACCGGGCTGCTCCTGGCGCGCCTTGGCGACGAACGCGGCGAAATCGTCGCGGACCTGCTCCGGCGTGTCGCCGTTCTGCAGATCGTTGTCGCCGGCGTACATGACGATGGCCGCCGGGTGATACGGAGCGAGGATCCGGTCGGCGAAGGCCGTGGAATCGTCCAGGTCGGAGCCGCCGAAGCCGCGGTTGATCGTGCGGTAGCCCGGGAAATCGCTGGCGAGGGTGCTCCACATCCGGATCGACGAGCTGCCGATGAAGAGCACGCCGTTGGGCGCCACCGGGCTGGCCTTGTCCGATGCCTCGAAGGCCTGGATGTCGTGTTCCCACTGGCTGTGATCGGGGCCCTTCGCATGCGCACCGAAGGAAAATACGAGCAGGGTGAGGAGGATAGTCAGCGTCTTCATCCGTCCGACCGTAACCCCTCAGGCGCGTGGAGGCAAACCCTGCCGTTCCACCGGCGTGACCTTGAGTACCGCCTCGATCCGCGTGCCGTTCCAGCGATAAATGAAGTGCTCGGCCTGGATGCACGGGGCCACGAGGTCGGGATAGAACACCGCGACGCACTCGCCGCCGGCATGCCGCGCGCTGTCGTATACGATGCCGTTCGAGCCCTGCTCGCGCAGCGCGCGGGCGAGTTTCACGCTGGCCGCGTAGGAGTCGGGGTCGTGTTCCGCGCCCCAGCCGCCGCGAATGTCGTGGAAGCGGCCCGCGATGGCGGTGCGATAGCAACGCACCTGCACGTCCATGGGCGGCTCGTGCGTCGCCGCGAGAAAGGCCTCGCGATGGAACACGGTTTCCTCGATCGCGGTCGGGATGCTGTGCGCCGCGTAGAACACGCCCCAGTGGCCGTCGCTGAAGCGGCTGCCGTCGGGCGGGATATGGGTGAAGGCGGCCATGATCGGCGTCGTGCCCTGGCCCGACACGCGGCGCTCCGGCGGCACCAGCCGCAACGCGCCCATCTCCTCGCGCAGGCGCGGGTTGGTCAGCGACTCGATCGCCATCACGGCGTCGATGTCCTTCGGATCCGCGATGCGGTCGAACAGGCCGACGGGCGGAAAGCGACTCGGCACGATCCGGTAGGCCTGGCTCCAGCGGATGCGGTGGAGCGGCGGTTCGGCGCTCATCCGTTCCAGCCGCGCTGCGCGTCCAGGTACTGGCGGACGACGTAGAGGTCGGCGACGTTGCCGGAGAGCATGCGATCGAGCGCGGAGCGGCCGGCGAAGAGCGGCGCGTCGTTGGGTTTGCGCACCCACGCGTCGGCCTGGGTGGCGTCCGGGAAAAGGATCTGGAGGTCTTTCCAGATGCCGAGCAGGTAGCTGATGCGCTCGATCACATCGCGGGACGGCGTGCCGTCCTGCTGTTTCTTCCATTTGAAGTACGTCGACTCCGGCGGCTCTCCGAGCAGCGTGCGCTGCTCGGCGGTGCGGAGTTTCCAGCGCTCGGCCAGCGCGAAAAAGGCGCGGAGCGCGGGGCCGCCGAGATCGGCGGTCTGCTGGGGTTCGGCATGGATGGCGGGTAGCATCATCGCGGCTTCACCTGTGGAGTTGTGATCTAGTCTACTCCATTGGTAGAGTTATCGGTGTATGGGTGCGAAACGGCTGCTTCGGTGGGGAGCCAGCCTGCTGGCGAAGGGTGCTTGTCGCGAGCACCTTCGCCAGCAGGCTGGCTCCCACCGGGTCACTCACTTTCGCGAATCGATCCACTCGTTCACGTGCTGCTCCAGCACCGGCAGCGGCACCGAGCCCGGCGCCAGCACGGTGTCGTGGAACGCGCGCAGGTCGAATTTCTCGCCCAGCTGCTTCTCCGCCCGCTCGCGCAGCTCGCGGATCTTCAGGTAACCGAGCTCGTACGACAGGGCCTGCCCCGGCCAGCTGATGTAGCGGTCCACCTCGTTGGCGATCTCCCGATCGCTCAGCGCGGTGTTCTGCGTGAGGAAGTCGATCGCCTGCTGCCGCGTCCAGTTCAGGTGGTGGATGCCCGTGTCGACCACCAGGCGGCAGGCGCGCCACATCTGGTAGGTGAGATAGCCGAAGTGCTCGTAGGGCGTGTGGTAGATGCCCATCTCCTCGCCGAGATACTCCGAGTACAACGCCCAGCCCTCGCCATAGGCGGAGATGTAACCCTCGCGCCGGAACGCCGGAAGGCCCTGCTGCTCGGCCGACAATGCCAGCTGCAGCGAGTGGCCCGGCATCGATTCGTGCAGCGTCAGCGCGGGCATGTTGAACAGCGGGCGCGACGGCAGGTCGTACGTGTTGACGAGATAGACGTCAGCACCGCCGCGTCCGGACGTGTAATACGGCGCGATGTCGGCGGGCACGGGCTGGATCGCGAAGCGCTGGCGCGGCAGCAGGCCGAAGTACTTGTCGAGCTTGCCGTCGACCTGCTTGGCCACCCACGCCGTGCGCATGAGCAGTTCGTCGGGCGTCTTCGCGTAGAACTGCGGATCCTTGCGCAGGAACGTCAGGAACGCGGGGAAATCGCCCTTGAAGCCGGTTTCCTTCATCGTCCCGACCATCGCCTTGTGCAGGCGATCGACCTCGCGCAGGCCGATGGTGTGGATCTCGTCGGGCGACAGATCGAGCGTGGTGTATTCGTGGATCTGCTGGCGGTAGAAGGCCTTGCCGTCGGGCAGCGATTCGGCGGCGAGCGTGGTGCGCGCCTTCGGCACGTATTCGCCGCGGAAGAACGTGAGCAGCTTGCCGTAGGCCGGGATCACGCCCTCGGCGATGGCCTGGCGGGCCTCCTTGCGCAGCGCGTCGGCTTCGGCCGCGGGCAGCGTCTTCGGCATCGCTTTGAACGGCGCGTAGAGCGCGCTCTGTTCGGGGTCTTTCAGGTCGGCCACCGCGGCGATGGACACGTCGCGACCGTCGAGCACCGCGCGTGGCACGGTGAATCCGCGCGCGAGGCCGAGCCGCATGTTGGCGATTTCCTGATCCATGTAGCGCGGGATCTGCTTGAGGCGGTCGACGTAATGTCGGTACTCGTCGCGCGTGCGCAGGTTGTCGCCGTGCATCACGTAGCCGATGTCGGACCAGAACGCGGAGTCGCTGTTGAACGGCATCTGCCACTGCGCGAAACGCTGCGCGGCCGCGAGGTTGCCGATCTGCTCGCGATACACCGCGTAATCCACCCGCACCGTGCCGCTCAGCGCCTTGGGGTCGATACGGTCGAGCTGCGCCAGCACGTCGTTCCAGTAGGCCAGGCGCGCGGCCTGGCTGGCCGCGTCCACCGTATCCAGCCTGCCGTCGCCCGGCTGCGCCTCGCCCGAGGTGAGGATCCCCGCCTGACCGTTACGCCACGTCCATTCCTTCGTGTAGATGGCCTTGAAGGCCTCGTCGGTGGTGTTGGCGGCGTGCGCGGTGCCGGCGAACAGACCGGCGAAGGCGATGGCGCGGATCCAGGGGGACATGCGGGCTCCGGGGATGGGGGATGGGGAAACCCCGATCATCGCACGCGCACGTTTCGTAGGAGCGCGCCCTGCGCGCGACAGCTGTCAGCGAGGAGCAACAGGCCCTGCTGCTCAAGGCCTCAAAAGCTGTCGTACCCGGAAGGGCATAAACGCGCGAGGCGCGCTCCTACAGGCCGGCGTAGTGGCCGCGCATGGTCTGCAGGTAAGCCTCGAGGTCGCGTCCTGGCATGTCGACGAACGTCTCGCCCGATTCGCGGCAATCGGCGATGCGGTCGGGGCGGAAATTGCGAAAATCACCGCGGTGCCGGCACCACGCGCCGAGCGTCCAGGCACCACCCCAGAACGCGAGGCACAGTGGTTCCACCTCGCGCGTGCTGGAACGACCCTCGGCATCGCGATAGTCGAGGCACAGCACCCGATGGCCGAGCACCGCTTCGTGCAGGCAATCGAGCATCGTCGCGATGTGGTTCTGGAACGGATCGCGCCAGATCGGCGCGAAGATCTTCGACTTCGCCGCGCGTTCCCGCAGGTCCGGCGGCAGCACGGCTTCGATCTTGATCAGCGCGGACTGCGCCTCTCGCGCCAGCCGCTCGCCGGCGAACGAGCGCACGAAGCGCGTGCCGGCGACGAGGGCTTCGAGTTCGTCGGCGGAGAACATCAGCGGAGGGATGTCCGAGCCCTTGCGCAGGAGGTATCCCACGCCGGCCTCGCCTTCGATGGGAACGCCCGAGAGCTGGAGGTCCGCCACGTCGCGATAGACCGTGCGCAGGGAAACCTCGAGCGTGCTCGCCAGCTGGCGCGCGGGCAGCGCGGTGCGCCGCCCGCGCAGGGCGTTGATGATGAGGAACAGGCGGTCGGCGCGGCGCATGCGCGGATCATCGCCTCCCGCGGGCGGCACGGGAAGCGGCGATGGTCATGGCCGGCCATCGCCCGGTGCTCAGGCGGCGGCCAGCGCGTGCGAACGGGCCAGCGCCGCGTCCTGCGCCACCGCGCGCACGATGGCCGGGCGCACCATGAAACGGGCCACGTAGGCTTCGAACACATCGCGACGCGGCACGATGCCGAACTTCATCGTCCAGTCGAGCGAGCTCGCCCAGAGGATGTCCGCCGCCGTGAAGCGGTCGCCGAAGAGCCACGGGCCCGCGGTGAGCTGCGCTTCGACCTGATCCATCACCATGTCGAAGCTGCCGTAAGGGCACGTGGACACCGGCGCGGCGGGGTTCTTCATGAAGCGGTCCATCACCGCGGGCTCGAAGCACGAGCCGTAGAACGACAGCCAACGGAGGTAGGGGCCACGCAGCGGCTCGCCGATCGCGGGGGCCAGCTTCGCCTCCGGGTGCAGGTCGGCCAGGTAGGCGAAGATGGCCGGGCGCTCGGTGACGAGACCGCCGAGGTGCTCGATGGCCGGCACCTTGCCCATGGGGTTCACCCGCAGGTACGTCGGCTCGCGCTGCTCGCCACGGGTCAGGTCCATCACGTGCATGTCGTACTGCGCGCCGAGTTCTTCGAGCAGCATCAGCGTGCTGCCCGAGCGGCTGTTGGGTGCGTGGTGGAACGTGATCCGGCTGGTATTCATGCGAGCGATTCCCTTGTCGTGGAGTGCGGTCTGGTAGAGCCCGTCCATCAGCAGCCCGCGAAGGCGGACCGGTGTGTAGAGGTCGGCGATCCGTTCGAGCAGGCGATGCATGTCGTTGGCCCTTCCCGTGTCGGTAGGGAGAGTTTGCGCGGGGGCTGCTGACACCGTTCTGTCAGCAGTCCCTCTGGCGCCGTTCACCCACCATCGGGACAATGCGTGTTCCCGTCCCAGAGCCCGGCCGATGACGAAACCGATTTCACTGATCCAGTTCCTGATCGAAGAGAAGCGCGCCGGGCACATCAATGCCCAGCTGAGCCTGCTGATCGAGGTCGTGGCCCGCGCGTGCAAGCGCATCTCCGTCGCCACCGGCAAGGGCGCCCTAGGCGGCGTGCTGGGCAACGCCGGCTCCGACAACGTGCAGGGCGAGGCGCAGAAGAAGCTCGACGTCATCTCGAACGAGATCCTGCTCGAGGCCAACGCCTGGGGCGGCCACCTCGCCGCCTGCGCGTCCGAGGAAATGGAAGATCCCCAGCCGATTCCCGACGCCTACCCCAAGGGCAACCACCTGCTCCTGTTCGATCCGCTCGACGGCTCGTCGAACATCGACGTCAACGTTTCGGTAGGCACCATCTTCTCGGTGCTGCGCTGCCCCGACGGGGTCACGGAACCGAAGGTCGCCGACTTCCTGCAGCCGGGCACCGAGCAGGTCGCCGCGGGTTACGTGGTGTACGGACCGAGCACCCTGCTGGTGCTCACGTTCGGGCACGGCGTGCACGAGTTCACGCTCGACCGCGAGCACGGCAGCTTCGTGCTGACCCGCCGCGACATCGCCATCCCGGCAGATACGGGCGAATTCGCCATCAACATGTCGAACCAGCGTCATTGGGAAGCCCCGATGCAGCGCTACATCGGCGAACTGCTGGCCGGTGCCGAGGGCCCGCGCGGCCGCGACTTCAACATGCGCTGGGTCGCCTCGATGGTGGCCGATGTGCATCGCATCATCACGCGCGGCGGCGTCTTCATCTATCCGCTGGACGCGAAGATCACCGCCAAGGGCGGCACCGGCAAGCTGCGCCTGATGTATGAAGCCAATCCCATGGCCTTCATCGTCGAGCAGGCGGGCGGCGCGGCCACCACGGGTCGCGAGCGGATCATGGATCTGCTTCCCACCGCGTTGCACCAGCGGGTGCCAGTGTTCCTCGGCTCGAAGAACGAGATCGAGGTCGCCACTCGCTACCACACGGAAGCCGACCAGACCCGCGGTTGATGCCTTCCCGGCCGGGCGGCCCCGCCGCCCGGCTTCCGCCATGAACCGGACACTCGGCCGTCGCCGCCGTGCCCGATGATCCGTCAGCCTCCGACACGGTAGTCCCCCATGCGTCTTCGCCCTTCCCGCTCCTGGCTCCCGTTGGTGCTGGCCACGCTTCTCGCCGGCTGCTTCGGCGGCACGAAGCCGGACACCCGTCCCGACACCGCGCTCCCCGTGCTCGCCGCCAAACCGCGGATCGGACTGGCGCTCGGCGGCGGCGCGGCCAAGGGCTTCGCGCATATCGGCGTGATCAAGATGCTCGAAGCCAGCGGCATCCATCCGGATGTCGTCTCCGGCACCAGCGCGGGGAGCGTCGTGGGCGCGCTGTATGCGAGCGGCATGGACGCGTTCCGCCTGCAGGAGCAGGCGTTCTCGCTGGACGAAGCGAGCATCCGCGATATGCGGCTCTTCTCCGGCGGCCTCGTGCAGGGCCAGAAACTGCAGGACTACGTGAACCAGCTCGTGGGCAACCGCCCGATCGAGAAGCTGCGCATTCCGTTCGCCGCCGTGGCGACGCAGCTGGAGAACGGCGAGCGCGCCACCTTCGTGCGCGGCAACACCGGTCAGGCCGTGCGTGCGTCGAGCAGCATCCCGGGCGTGTTCGAGCCCGTGGATATCTCCGGCCGGCATTTCGTCGATGGCGGCGTGGTCAGCCCGGTACCCGTGGATGCGGCACGCCAGCTCGGCGCCGACATCGTCATCGCGGTGGATATCTCGGCGCGGCCGGACGGCAAGAACCCCGACAGCATGGTCGGCATCGTCGGCCAGTCGATCACGATCATGGGGCGCAAGCTCGCCGAACAGGAACTTGGGCGTGCCGACATCGTGATCCGCCCGAAGGTCGGCCAGATCGGGCCGACCGACTTCGATCAGAAGAACGTGGCCATCCTGGAAGGCGAGCGTGCGGCGCTCGCCGCGATGCCCGCCATCCGGGCGAAGATCGCCGAGAAGACGGCCGCCATGGGCAAGCCGCCTGTCCCGGCGCGCTGACTACCCCGCCTGCACGAGCTCCAGGGCCGACTGACGGCCCAAGGAGAGGATCTCGTCAGACAGGCGCTCGTCGGCTACCGCGCGCGACAGCGACAGCGAGCCCACGAGCGAAGCAAACACCGCCATCGCGAGCGTGCGACGGCGCTTGCCGCGTACGCTGTCGGGAAGCGTCGACGAGATGAGGTCGACCATTTCGGCATAACCATCGGTGAACACCTCGCGGGTCTCCACCGGACGGCGTGCCATTTCCGCCGACAACGCGGCGGCCACGCAGCCGCTTTCCGGCGTGTCGCGATGGTCGGCCGATAGATACGCGTTGATCAGCGCCTTGTAACGCTCGCCGCGCGACGCCGCGACTTTTGTGGCCATGCGCTCCATGGCGCACGTGGCGGCCATGGTCACGCTTTCGCGCACCAGGTCTTCCTTCGACGGAAAATGGTTGTAGAAACCGCCCTGGGTGAGACCCACATCGCCCATCAGGCTGACCACGCCGACGGCGTCGATCCCGTCCGCGCGAAAACGCTGTGCCGCCGCCTCGACGATCTTCTGTCGGGTCTGTTCTTTATGACCTTTCTCGTAACGCATGCTGCTTTCGCTCCCACGGGGAGTTCCCCCTGCCCGGGACCGATTGTAGCGAATCCTTGCGTATTGAAATGTCGGTATTTCGGCTATTGCCATGATGGTTCGTCATGTGCATCGGTTGCGAATTGCCTCATGTGACCACCGTGCGTAAGGCGACGGCCGGCCTTCGCAAAAGTGCGTTTTTCAGGGCATTTCCTGAATGATGCGGCGAGTCGCGGCAAGCGCCATGCCACCATCCGCGACCGGATGGTAGGTAAGGAAAAGGCATGAAGCCTTGGTGGTGGCGCCGCGTCGCGGTGCTGATAGGCGTGGGCGCCATTGTCGTTTCACCGTGGCTGGCAGGCACGTGCATCCTGCTGTCGATCGGGGTGTCGCTCGACGAACTGCGCTACGGCATCGCGTGGGATTACGCGCAGGTGCTCGACCGGGCGAATTTCCGGCCCTATGCCACGCGCATGCGTGTGGCCGGTGCATGCGGCCTGCTCGCGCTACCGGCGCTCTGGGCCTTCTGGCTATGGCGCGAGCGCGAAAGCTGGCGGCTGGTACGTCCCCGCCCCCGCTCACCGCATTTCCTTCGCGCCGACGAGGCCCCGCGTGACGGCACGTGGTCGTATCACGGGCAACCACCGCTCGCCGTGCATCGCTTCCGGCGACTGCGCGTTCCAGCCGAAGCCTCGTTACTGGTCGTCGCCGATCCCGTTGGCCGCACGCTGCCGACGCTGATCGAGGCCGTGCACGCGGCCGCCGGCCCGCTGCTGATCGTGGACCTGGACGGCGCGCTGTTCGAGGCCACGGCGACGCGTCGCGCACGACGACACCCGATCGCTCGTATCGCACCCTTCGGTAGCGGCCTGCCGTGGAACCCGCTGGCGGCGGCCTGGACGCCCCACGGCATCGACGATCTGGCGCTGAAGGCGCTGGCCGAATGCTGGTTCCCGGAGCGCCGGCGGATGGATCGCGCGTTGCTCAGTCAGGTGCACACCGCGTTCGCCGCGCTCGTGCACGCGGTGGACGACACGCTGCGTGCGGCCGGAGAACGGGTACCGCCCGCGCCCGGCGATCTGTGCCGCCTGCTCGCACCGTGGGACGGATTGCATGCGTCGATGCTGACCGCGCTGGCCGAGACGCCGGTCTTGCGGACGGTCACCCGTGATGCCCTGCGCGGGCTCGCCGCGCTCGACGTGGCGCAGCTCGCAGACATCGACGCCAGGCTGGCAGAGATTCTGGGCCTTTTCGCCCGCAGCGACCTGGAAACCGGCACGCGTGGCCACGGATTTTCGTTTGCCGCCCACCACGCCCACACGATCTACCTGCACGTTCCGTATGCCCGGCGCGCCGACGCCGTGCCCGTGATCGAGGCCTTTATCGCCCAATGGCGCGCGGCGGTGCGCTACGACGATGTCGCGGTCGTCGTTCACGGGCTGGACCACTTTCCGCGCCTTCCATGCGTCACCGCGCCGAACGACGAACTGCGATACATCGCTTCCGCCACCTCGCTCGCCGCGCTGCTCACGCGCGAAGGCGATGCCGCCGCGATCAGCCGGCGCTTCGCCTGCGTGGCGTGGCAGGCCGGCGACGATCTCAAGCGGGCGCGCCGCGAAGCCGGTGCGCTTGATGCGTATCTGGGCCATCGGCGCGCGTCGCGCAGCGCGACGTGGCCCGCCTCGCCCGGTCCCGACGACCTGCGCAAGCTGCGTCGCGGCGAACAACTCATCGTCGGCCCGGGCCTGTCGCACGGCGTGCGCTGCCCCGTGCTTACGAGCTACCGCCGTCGCCTGCCGCCGCCGGCCATCGATCAAGGAGACGCCATGCCCGTACCCAAATCACTCATCGCCCTCGTGGCATCGCTGCTCGCCGCCTGTGCCGAGCCGGCGCAGACCGAGGCGGCACCCGAAGAGACGGCGCCGCTCGCCTTGCAGCAGACCGATCCGTGTCCCGGCGTGCCCTTCGCGCAGCGCACGCCGATGTCGATGCGTGGCGCTAATCTCGGGCCAAAACGGTTCTGTCTGCTGGAGCGATTGTTCCATGGCGAGTACAGCCCGACCGGCAACAAGATCGGCTTCGTGCTCGACTGGCCGACACTGGAGCCGCTGCCGCTGGACTTCGACTACGAGACCAGCCAACAGTCGTTTCTTTCGACGTTGCGCATCAGTGTCGATTGGGTCGAGCGCTTGTCCGACGAGGCCTACCGACAGCTGCCACGGCGCTGGGTCGAACCCTTCAACACCGACAACCCCGAGTACCTCAGAGAACCCGACGAGAACCTGCACCTGCGGATCAAGGGAGCGCCGGTGCACGGACTGACACCGTACTACGCCGACCTGCCGGCCATCCGGGCGTACTACGAACATAGGGATGGACCGGATACGCGCGCCGGCGCGCCGGAGGATCAGGTCGACTGGTTCGTCGATATGGGCAATGAAGGCATCCCGCGCACGGTCATCAAGTGCTCGGTGCCGGCCGTGCCCGATGGCGTGCGTCTCGAACATGGCCGGCTGGTTCATCTGCCGGAGGTGTTTCGACGAGGGACCTGCGAGCACGATTTCATGCTGCCGGAATACAAAGCCACCGTGAACCTGAGTTATCAACGGCTGGTAATGCGTGATTGGAAGCGCATCGAAGAGCGCATCCGCGCCATCTTGCATAACGGAGAACTGAACTGATGCATGGACGCCCCGGATTGACCCCGAACGGTCTGGATATTCTCAAGTACTACGCGCAGCGCGGGAACCGCGAACTCTACTGGAACTATCTGGCCCAGCAGCCGGGCAATGATGGGTACGGCGAGCTCGCGCTCGGCGTGGTCCGCAATGACAACATGCCCGGTGCGACAGCTAACCGCTACGCGCAGAATTATGCGCGCGAGAGCCACCGACAGACCTTCAGCGAACGTGAGTGGGACAACTTCGGCATCGATCTGATCCGGCGCGATCTCATGTTCCGCCAGCAGTACATGGACAAGGGTGAAGCCGAGAAGGCACTTAACCTCCCCGGCGACAAGGTGCAGGAGGCGCACAAGAAGGCGTTTGAGAACCTCGGCATCGACGCAGACGCCTGGACGCCGAACAAGCTCATGAACGCCGCGAGACGGGCCGGCGAAGCTGACGCAAGTCGCCAGATCGCAGCGATCGAGAGCCATGGCGGGCGCATCCCCGATATCGGCGCGTTCAAGAAACGGATCATCGACGAGCACGTCGAGAAAGTCTGGTCGAGCATGCTCGACAACGGCGGGAAGGGTATACCTCGCGCGGCGGAGACAATGTGGGACGCGCTGACGTCACAGGACGTGCCGTGGAGTGCGCGCGGTGCCTATGCCGCGGATATGACGAGCGCTTACTTTGGCTCGTTGCTTCAGGACCGCTCACACATCGATCCCCACACGATCGGCTCGACGGATCACTACTACGTGTGGAAAGAAGGCGATAAGTGGTCGGAGGTGCGCCATCCGCAGCCGGACATCGGCGTGCGCGTCGATCTCATGACGCCTCCTGACGAGGCGACCCGCATGATGCTGGAAGAAACGCACCGCTTGCGCCACGAACGCGAAGCCGCGCACGACGCGTTCCACCCCGACGATCCGGGCAAGCACATCCCGTCGCCCCATCCGATTTCCTCGGCGCGACCACGCTCAACCCTGCCCATGCCGGGCGACGACCCGATCTACGCCGCCATCCGCAGCCAGCTGCCCATCGAGGTCACCGACGACAAAGCAGCGGAAGCCGCGCTGGAAGCCCGCCGCGCCGGCATCCACGACGCCGACCGCCTGCCGCCGGTCGATCTCGACGCCAACGACATGATCGTCTGCGGCTGGGCGCATCGCCGCCCGCTGTTCGAAGTGGACGCCGTCACGCCCGCACCGCCTCGCGAGGAAAGCCTCGATCTGGCCGTCGAACTCGATGCGCAAGCGGCGCAGAGGCAGGTCGACATGCAGACGCAGATGGACATGCAGCAGGCCATGGTGCAGGACGGGCCATCGATGAGTATGAGCCTGTGACGCCCCGATCATGGAACGAGCCGATGACGACAGCGCGGGATACGACCCCCGCGATGGCGTCGAGATCGCGATTTTTCCTTGCGCTCATACTCACTCCGATCCTCACACCAGGAGTCGGGATGAGCCTGCTCTTTCTTCTGCCGCTACCCTTCACCTTCGATGGCGAATGGAGGAAGGTCGTCGAAACGATCGCCATGCTCCCCGCCTTGGCATTTGTTTCATCGCTGATCGGATCCACGGCCTCCATTCCGGCTATGCTTTTTCTTGGATGGCCGTGGCTAGCCTACCTACGCTCGACAGGAATACTGATGGGGCGCTATGTCATCGCTGGCGCGTGCGTCATTGGCATCCTGAGCTTTTCGATACTTTTAGAGCTCACCGGTTCACACCTCGGCCCACATACGCTTCGCGACCTCGGATTCATTCTGTTAGTTGGAACCTGCTGCGGAGTGGCCGGCGGCGGCATTTTCTGCGCCATCGCCGGTGTGCCCTTCCGAAGGCGCGGGAGTTGATAGATCGGTCGACGTCGAACCGTTCTCGCGTAGCCACCTCTGGCGGGCCCTGCGCAGAGCGGCGCCAGTCGCCCCCCCTTACCACTCAGCGAGCGCGCTCATTCGCCGCGCCGCTTCGCCACATCCGCTGGCGTCACCTCACCCTGCTTGCCACCAAAATGGCGGATCACGTAATTCGCGAGTGCCGCGACTTCGGTATCGCTGTAGGCGTGCCCGAAGGCCGGCATAAAGACGTCGTTGTCGCCGATGCGCATCTTCACGCCTTCGAGGATCGCTTCCGTCACGTTCGCGCCCTTCGGGTCGTTCACACCGCGCGTGCCCGCCAGGCTCGCGTAGGCCGTCTGCTGTCCCGCACCGTTGAACTGGTGGCAACTGGCGCACGCGCCCTCGAACAGGCGCAGGCCGTCGGCGTCCGCGGTGGCATCGTCGGCGCCCGGCGCCACCGCGCTGGATGCCGCCATCGTTTTCGGTGCCGCATCGACGACGATCGGATCGTCGCCTTCGCGCGCCGGCACGGTCCGTAGCCACGTCACCAGTGCCGCCGTGTCTTCGGGTTTCAGGTATTGCAGGCTGTATTCGATCGCCTCACCCATGGGGCCGGCGGCCGACGCGTGGCCCTGGGTGTGGCCTGTGCGCAGATACTCCGTGAGCGCTTCGTCCGACCACTTGCCGATGCCGTGCGTGGGATCGGACGTGATGTTGTACGCGCGCCAGCCCTGCACGACTTCGCCCGCCAGCGCTTCGCCATGCTTCAGCGCGAAGCCGAAGTTGCGTGGCGTGTGGCACTCGGCGCAATGTCCGAGCGGACCCGCGAGGTACGCGCCGGCGTTCCATTCGGGCGATCGCGAGGTATCGGGTTCGAAACGCTGGCTGCGGAAGAACGCCGCGTTCCAGAATCCCATCGCCCAGCGCTGGTTGAACGGAAAGCCGAGCTCGTTCGGCCGTTCGGGCTGGCGCACGGGCGGCAGGCTGAAGAGATACGCCTTGATCGCCAGCACGTCGGTGCGGCTCAGCTGGGTGTAGGCGGTATAGGGAAACGCGGGATAGAGGTGCTTGCCGTCCTTGCGGATACCCTCGCGCACGGCGCGCACGAACTCGTCGTCGCTCCAGTCGCCGATGCCGGTTTCCTTGTCGGCGGTGATGTTCGACGAATAGATCGTACCGAACGGCAGCTTGAACGCGAGGCCGCCGGCGAACGGTTTGCCGCCATCGTGCGACGTATGGCAGGCGACGCAGTCCGCCGCGCGCGTGAGGTATTCGCCGCGTGTCACCGGGTCCGCATTCGCCGGCGCGCCGGCGAGGACGGGAGCCGTACCGTCGGCGTGGTCGGTGCGGTTGAGGAACAGGTACAGGCCAGCACCCACCACCAGCAGCACGATCACGAGGATGAGGAAGCGTTTCATGCGACGTCCTCCTCGCCGGAGCGCGTACCCGCCACGCGCTCGAGCGCCTCGGGTGACGCGGCCAGCTGCGCGAGTGCCACCGGGAGCCGGCGCAGGCGGATGCCCGTCGCGGCGAAGATGGCGTTGGTCAGTGCCGGTGCCGCGATCGCGGTGCCCACTTCGCCGATGCCACCGGGCACTTCGTCGCTGTCGATCGAATACACCTCGACATCGGGCACCTCGTTGATGCGCAGGCTGCGGTAATCGTGGAAATTGCTCTGTTGCACGGCGCCGTTCTTCAGCGTGATGCCGTTATAGAGCGCGGCGCTCAGGCCGAACAGCACGCCGCCCTGCATCTGCGCCTGTACCGAACTCGGATTGATGGTGATGCCGTTGTCGATGGCGACGACGACCTTGCGCAGCCTCACCTGCCCCTGGGCCGTCACTTCGGCCTCAACGATCGCGCACACGTGGCTGCCGAACGGCGAGCCGACCGCGATGCCCCGGCCTGTCCGCGCGGGCAACGGCTGGCCGCCCCACCCGATTTTTTCGGCCGCGAGGTTCATCACGGCGAGCGCGCGCGATCCGGGCTTCATCAGCGAGCGCCGGTACTCGAGAGGATCCTTGCCCGCCGCGTGCGCGAGTTCGTCGACGAAACTTTCGACGACGAACAGGTTGTGCGTGGGACCGACGCCGCGCCACCAGCCCACGATGAGGCCCGGCGGCATCTGGTAACGCACCCACTCCACGAGCATGTTGTCCATCTCGTACGGGGTGTCCGCCGCCGATTCGATGGCGTCGCTGTCCATGCCGTCCTTGCCCATCGCGGCCGGCAGCCAGCGACCGAGCACCGTACCGCTGGTGATGCGGTGCTTCCACGACGTGGGCTTGCCATCGTCGCCGAGCGTGGCGGAGATACGATCGAAATACAGCGGCCGCACGCGATCGTGCTGGATGTCTTCCTCGCGGCTCCAGATCACCTTCAGTGGATAGCCCACCTGCTTCGCGAAGGCCACGGCCTGTTCGACCTGATCGGTTTCGAGACGGCGACCGAAGCCGCCGCCGAGGTACGCGCCGTTGAGCACGACGGCGTCCGGTGCGATACCACAGATCCGCGCCGCTTCGGTCACGCAGCGCGTGGGTACCTGCGTGCCGGTCCACATCTCGCAGCGTCCGGGTGTGACATGCACCGTGGCATTGAGGGGCTCCATCGGCGCGTGCGCCAGCATCGGTGAAATGTACGAAGCCTCCACCAGCTTGCCGCCCGCGGCGGCTTCGCCTTTGGGCTTGCGGCCGATCAGCGCCGGGCCTTTACGGGATGCTTCTTCGAGGCCCGCGATCAGCGTTTCCGTGTCGAGCTTCGCGTTCACGCCCGGAGTCCACGTGATGTCGAGCGCCTCGAGGCCTTTCTGCGCCAGCCAGTAGTTGCTCGCGACGACGGCCACGGCGTTGTCGAGTCTGAGCACATCCACCACACCCGGAATCGCTCGCGCTTTCGTCTCGTCCACGTGGCCGAGCGTGCCGGCGAGCTCGGGGCTCGTCTTCACCGCGGCGAACTTCATGCCCGGCACCTTCGCGTCGATGCCGAACTGCGTGCCGCCGTTGACCTTGTCCGGCGAGTCGACGCGACGCATCGGCCTGCCGATCAGCGTGAAGTCCTTGCGCTGCTTGAGCGTGACCGTGGCGGGCTGCGGCAACCTGCCCGCCGCGTCGGCGACCGCGCCGAAGCCGAGCGTGCGCCCCGACGGCGTGTGCGTGATGACGCCGCGCGCGACGGTGCAACTGGTCGGATCGACGTTCCATTGCGCCGCGGCCGCCGCGACGAGCGTCTCGCGCGCGACGGCGCCGGCTTCGCGCAACGCCTGCCACTGGCCGCGCGTGCTCGTGGAGCCGCCCGTGATCTGGCCGCCGCCCAGCAACGGTTGTCCGTAGAGCGCGTCGCTCGGCGGCGAGTGCTCGACGCGGATCTGGTCCATACCGACACCGAGCTCTTCGGCCAGCATCATGGAAATGCCCGTGTAGATCGCCTGGCCCATTTCGACCGATGGCATCACGAGGCGCACCGCGCCATCGGCATCGACACGGATGAACGCGTTCGGCGCGAACGGCGGATTACCGTCGGCGGCGGCGGCCGCCGCATCGGCCGCCTGGCGACGCGCATTCATCTGCGCCACGGCCGGACCCATGCCGGCGGTCCAGAGAAAGGCGACGGCGAGGCCGCCACCGGCGAGGCGCAGCGCGTTGCGCCGGCCTTCGTCGATCGTGTCGTCGCTGACGCGGGCGTTCATGCGTTACTCCCGTCGACGATCACCTGCAGGCCGTGCGCGTCGCCCGTGGCCGCCTGCTTGATCGCTTCCCGGATGCGCACATAGGTGGCGCAGCGGCAGATGTTTCCCGACATGGCGACGTCGATGTCGCGGTCGGTGGGGTTCGGCACGCGTGCCAGCAACGCGGCGGCGGCCATGATCTGGCCCGACTGGCAGTAACCGCATTGCACGACGTCGACCGCGAGCCACGCCTGCTGCACCTTCGCGCCTTCCGCGGTCTGCCCGATGCCTTCGATCGTGGTGATCGCGCGGTCTCCCACGGCGGACACGGGTAACTGGCACGAGCGCACGGGTTGTCCGTCGAGGTGCACCGTGCATGCGCCGCACTGGGCGATGCCGCAACCGAACTTGGTGCCGGTGAGACCGATGATGTCTCGCAGGACCCACAGCAGGGGCATGTCGGCGGGCACGTCGGCCTGCCTGTCCTCACCGTTGACGCGCAACGTGACCATGTCGACTTTCCTTGGGCTGGGCGGCGCGTCGTGCGCGTCGCTGGCGTGATCGTGACAAGGGCAGCTTACGACGGTCCGGCGCCCGCGGGTTTTGCCGGAAAGGGCGAACTTGAAGAAATCGATTGCGGATTCTTTCTGCGGAAAGCGGCGGATGTGGTGAATTCGCTTCGTGTCGGGTTTCACCTGCACGGATAGCGCACTTTTTCAGATCAGTCTGATATCCGCCTACCCACGCGATCGATAAGTTCCGGCTTGCCGCATCCGCGGCCTCGCACTCACACACGGCCATGGAGGCCCTATGACATCGATCCCTCTTTTCCGCCGCGTACGCCTGGCGCTCGCACTCGTCGGCACGGCCACCGCGCCGTGTGCCTTCGCACTCGACTACGATCCCGCCGCCACGTACACGGCCGAATGCGTCGTCACCTATAAGCAAGATGTGTTCAGGGCCCGCTGGTGGGCCGGTCCCGGCGATTCCCCGGCCGCCGTGGATAGCGTCGCCAATCCGTGGGACACGCCGTGGGAACGTGCCGCGGCGGGCACGCCGGTGGGTTGCCCCGATACGGGCGGCGGCGGCGGCGAACCGCCTGGCACGCCCGGCGACGTACTGCTCAGCACGCTGCTCGCCGACGAAGCGCGGCTGACCTCCGATCCGCTGATGGCCGCGGTGCGGCAGTCCATCCGCACGCTCGACAACGCGTCGGTCGAGGCCGTGGCACCCGGTCGCCCGCGGAACCCGTCCAATGTGAAGCGGGTCGAGGCCATCGTCGATAATGCGCGTTTCGAGTATCTCTTCCCGCTGCGCGCGCCCGAGTACACCTATCGCGGGCTGCTTCAGGCGGTCGCGAAATTCCCGGCGGTCTGCGGCGATTACACCGACGGGCGCGACGCCGAAGCGATCTGCCGCAAGACACTGGCGACGATGTTCGCCCACTTCGCGCAGGAGACCGGGGCGCACGAGGCATGGCGGCCGGAAGAAGAGTACCGGCAGGCGCTCGCCTATGTTCGCGAGATGGGCTGGAACGAAGGCGACCGCAACGGTTACAACGGCGAGTGCGGCAGCGCGGGCTGGATCAGCGAAACGTGGCCGTGCGGCACCTACCCCGATGGCTCGTACAAGAGCTACTTCGGTCGCGGCGCCAAGCAGCTGTCGTACAACTACAACTATGGCCCGTTCTCCGAAGCCATGTATGGCGATGTCGGCGTGTTGCTGGAGGCGCCCGAACGCGTTGCGGATACCTGGCTCAACCTTGCCAGCGCCACCTTCTTCTTCTCGTACCCGCAGCCGCCCAAGCCCTCGATGCTTCACGTGATCGATGGCACCTGGGTACCCAACGCGGCCGATCTCGCCGCCGGCCTCGTACCCGGTTTCGGCGTCACCACGCAGATCATCAACGGCGGCGTGGAATGCGGCGGCAGTGCCGAGCACGCGCAGTCGGCCAATCGCATCGCCTATTACCGGGCGTTCGCCGCCACCCTCGGGGTACCGGTGCCCGCCGATGAAGTGCTCGGTTGCAAGGGCATGAAGCAGTTCGCCGAAGGCGGGGCGGGCGCGCTGCCAATCTACTGGGAGAACAACTGGACGGCGACGCCGGGGTGCAAGCTGGTGGGTTACCAGACCGCGTTCTCGGGCCTGAAGACCGGCGACTACGTGCAGTGCGTGCGCAAGTCGTTTCCCGATGTCGAGATCATCGACGACGTGAATCCGTAACGAGCCCCGGCACGACACCGTCGTCCAGCAGACGATCGACCTCCGCCACGAACGTGCGCAGGCGCGGCACGTGGCGGAGGTCTCTGTGGTAGCCGAGCCACATGTCGCGGCCGGGCGGCGTCGCGCCCAGATCGATGCGGCGGATGCCCGGCGTGGCATCGCCGAGCGGCGCGGGCAGTACCGCGATGCCCACGCCAAGCGCGCACGCGCGGGCCTGCGCCTCGCGACTGTTGCTGCGGAATGCCACGGGTGCGTCGGGCCTGCGTTCGCGCAGCCACGCGACATCCGGCATCGTGCCGAAGGCGGTATCCATCGTGATCAATGCCAGCGCGTCGTCGCCCATGTCGTCGGCCACATAGGTCGCGTAAGGCATGGTGAGCAACAGGCGCTGGGCGATGTCGGGCTCGTCGAAAGGCGCGATGCGAAACACGAGGTCCGCCTCGCGACGCGCGAGGCTTACCAATCGCGAGTCCGTGACGAGCTCCACCGACACGCCCGGATGATTCAGGCGCATCGCCGCCACGGCGCGCGTGAGCACGTGCGCGCCGAACCAGTCGGACGACGACACACGCAACGTGCCGTCCAGCGCGCCGCCCTGTCCGTTCGCCTCCCGCGCGATACCCAACGCGTGCGCCTCCATCTGCTCGGCATGGGCCAGCACGGAGCTGCCTTCGTCCGTGAGCACGAAGCCCTCGCTGGTTCGCTGGAAGAGCGCCATGCCCAGCGACGTTTCGAGCGCACGAATGCGTCGTCCCATGGTGGGCTGCGTCTGGCCGAGTTCGCGCGCGGCGGCGCCCAGCGTGCCGCTTCGCGCCACGGCGAGGAATATCCGAAGGTCGCTCCATTCCATGCGCCAACTATGCATTTATGCATGGATGGCATGCAAATGCTGGCGTTCTCATGCGATCCGGCATGACCTATCGTGGTCACGTCCTTTCCGGAGTATCGCCATGACCACCAACGTCACCATGTCCGCCCTTCGCCTCGAACGGCCCGGCGCCCCGCTCGCGCTCGTCCACGTGCCGCGCCCCCGGCCCGCCGTCGGCGAGGTGCTGGTGAAGATCGCCGCCGCGGGCATCAACCCGCTCGACACCAAGATCCGCGCCGGCCAGGCCGGCCACGCGCGCCAGCCGGCGCCGTCGATCCTGGCCCTCGACATGGCGGGCATCGTGGAAGCCGTTGGCGAGGGTGTCGAGGGGTTCGCACCTGGCGACGCCGTGTATGGCATGACCGGCGGTGTTGGCGGCCACCCCGGCGCGCTGGCGCAGTATGTCGCCGCCGACGCCGCGCTTCTGGCGCATGCGCCGAAGGCCCTGCCGCTCGCGGACACCGCGGCTCTGCCGCTGGGCTTCATCACCGCATGGGAAGGCCTCGTGGATCGTGCCCACCTTGCCGCGGGCCAGACGCTGCTTGTACACGGCGGCGCCGGCGGCGTCGGCAGCATGGCGGTGCAGCTGGGCGTCGCGCTCGGCGCGCGCGTCGTCGCGACAGGCAGCGCGTCGCAGCGGTCGATCATCGAATCGTTCGGCGCCACCTTCGCCGACTACCGGGACACGCCGATCGACGCGCTGGTCGACGCGCATACCGGCGGCGAAGGCTTCGATGTGGTGTACGACACGCTGGGTGGCGCCACGCTCGACGCCTCGTTCGCCGCCGCCCGTCGCTACGGCGGCCATGTGGTCAGCAGCCTCGGCTGGGGCACGCATGCGCTCGCCCCGCTCTCGTTCCGCGCCGCGACCTACTCGGGCGTGTTCACCCTCATGCCCCTGCTCACCGGCAAGGGCCGTGAGAGCCACGGCCGCATCATGGCCGAAGCCACGCGCCTCGCCAACGCGGGCAAGCTGCGCCCCGTGCTGTCGACGCAACGCTTTCGCCTGGAAGACGGCGACGCCGCTCTCGACCTGGTCGAGAGCGGCCGTTCGGCCGGCAAGGTGATCGTCGACATCGATTGATCAGCGCAACGGGTGTGCTTCGACCCCGTCGGTGGTCATGACGACCGGGAGAATCTTCCCGTCCTTGTCGAACACCATCTTCTCGATGGCCACCTGCCGGTGATTGCCGACCTTGTCGCCCAGCGGATGGCGGTGGTACACGATGTACCACGCGTCGTCCTTCGCGACATGGAACACGGAGTTATGGCCCGCGCCGGTCGCCACCGTGGTGTCCTGCTCGAGGATCTTGCCGATGCGCTTGAACGGGCCCATCGGCGAGTCGCCGATCGCGTAGGCGACGGAGTAATCCGGACCCGTCCAGCCGCCTTCCGACCACATGAAGTAGTACTTGCCGTTGCGCTTGAACATCAGCGGACCTTCGACGTATTCCTTCGCGGGCGTGATCTCCTTGAACACCTTGCCGTCGGCCATCGGCTCGACGCCGGTGAAATCGGGCTTCAGCTTCACGATGTTGGCGTGCTTCCAGCCACCGTAGATCATGTAGTACGTGCCGTCGTCGTCGCGGAAAACGAACTGGTCGATCGGCTGCGCGCGATTGTGGAACGCGTCGATCAGCGGCTTGCCGATCAGGTCGCGGTAGGGGCCATCCGGCTTGTCGGCCACGGCGACGCCGATGCCGCCGACTTCCTTATCGCTCTGGATGTCGTTGGCCGCGAAGAAGAAATAGTACTTGCCGTCTTTCTCGATGACGGCCGGCGCCCAGAGGGCCTTCTTCGCCCACGTGATGTCCTTCATCGCCAGCACGTTGGCGTGTTTCGTCCAGTGGACGAGGTCGGGCGACGAGAACGCGTCGAAGCCGACCTGCTCGGAATACCGCAACGACGTAGTCGGGTAGATCCAGTACGTATCGTCGAAGATCGCGGCCTCGGGATCCGCGTACCACCCCGGGAAAACGGGATTACCCGCGTGGCCCGGCGGCGGCGCCGCCATCGCGGCAGTGGACATCATCGCGGCCAGCACCGCGCCCCCGAGCAACTTGCGAATCCCCATCGACATCGACCCCATCGCATACGAATGAAGGGTCGATCCTACCGGTTTCGGACGTCCAGATGCCAATGCGTGCATCGCACGCTCTGGTGGGAGCCGACCTGCTGGCTCCCACCCGAACGGCGTCAGAAACGGTAGCGCGCCGAACCGACGATGCTGCGACGCGGGCCGTAGAAGCAGTCGCCGCGCGCGAGACAGCTGGCGTTGTAGCGCTGGTCGGTAATGTTGGCCGCGTTCACCGCGAACCGCCACGGGCCCTGCGTATACGCCACCATCGCATCGAACAACGTCTTCTGCGGCACCTTCAGCGTGCCGGTCTCATCGTAGTTGGTGCCGATGTAACGCGCACCGGCGCCGAAGCTGAGGCCGTCGCTGTCCGCGTCGTTGACATGGTAGACGCCCCACACCGACCCCTGGTTCTTCGGCAGGCCCGCGACGAGCGTGCCGTCGTCCGGCCGCGCCTTCGTCCACGTGTAGGTACCGATCAGGTCGACATGGCTCGCGATGCGCGTGGAGGCTTCGAGCTCGACGCCGCGCGTCTTCGCCCTGCCGGCCTGGATCTGGTTGAGCGGGTTTTCCGGGTCCGGCGCGAGGCGGTTCTCTTCGCGCAGATCGTAGTACGTCGCCGTCAGCAGCGTGGAGGTGCCGACCGGCTGATACTTCACGCCCGCTTCGTACTGCTTGCCGCGCAGCGGCTCGTACGGACGGTTGTAGACGTCGAGGCTGTCGAGCGGCTGGAACGATTCGGTATAGCTCACGTACGGCACGAGCCCGCTGTCGAAGCGATACATCAGGCCGAAGCGCGACGTGGTCGCGTTGTCCACGGAACGATCGTCGCCGGTGGTCAGCGTGGCGCGGTCGTGACGCACGCCGACGGTACCGATCCAGTGCTCGCCGACGTTGATCTGGTCCTGTGCGTACAGGCCGGTCTGACGCGTGTGGCTCGACGCGATCGGCAGGATGTCCGGCGGCACGAAGCCGTTACGGTAGACGGGATCGAAGAGGTCGAACGGCACGTCGTCGAAACCGTTCCCCTGGCGGCTGTCGGTATGCGAATAGCCGATGTCGAGGCCGATCAGCACACGGTGGTGCATGCCGGCCACGTCGAAATCGGCCTCGGCATGCGTGTCGGTCACGAAGCGCTTGTGCCGGTCGATCGATACGTAGCTGTAACGAGCAACGGTGCGCTGGTCGTCGTCGAGGAACGGGTACGCCGGGTTCGAATAGACGTCCGGATAGAGCGTGCGGTAGTCCACGTTGTCATGCGAGTAGCGCATGCTCTGGGTGAACTTCCAGGTGTCGTTGAAGCGGTGCTCGAACAGCGAGGTGACCGATCGCTGCTGCGTGTCGTAGCGGTCGAAGCCGGGCTCGCTGACGAAACGCTGCGTGGGGATGTGTCCATTCGGATTCGGCAGCAGCGTGCCGGCGTGCGGCAGGAAGTTCAGCGACGTGCCGTTATGGTCGAACTGGAAGTTCGCCAGCAGCGTCCAGCGCGTGTCCTGATCCGGCATCCAGGTGATGGACGGGGCGAGCGCCTTGCGATCGTCGGCCACGTAGTCGATCTGCGAATCCGAGTCGCGGTATACGCCGATCAGGCGATACGCCCAGTGCCCCGCGGTGTCGAGCGGGCCGGTGAAGTCGAACGCCAGCTGCTTGCGCGCGTTGTTGCCCAGCTGGGCCTCGATCTCGTGCGACGCGGTGAACTGCGGGCGCTTCGACGTGAGCGCGATCAGGCCACCGGTGGTGCCCTGCCCATAGAGGACGGACGACGGGCCACGCACGATTTCGATGCGGTCGAGGAAATACGGCTCGGTGCGCGCGTACGCGTAACCGAAGTTCTGGCGCAGCCCGTCGAGGTATTGAGTGAAGGAGGTACCACGCACGAAGGCGTCGTCGCCGCGGCTGTCCACGCCATAGGCGTCGGCACGCACGCCCGCCGAGTAGCGCAGCGCGTCCTGCACGGTCAGCACGCCCTGGTCGAGCATCTGGGCGTTCGAGATGACCGAAATCGCCTGCGGCGTCTCGATGATCGGCGTATCCGTCTTGGTCGCGCCCGTCGCATCGCCGCGGGTGTAGCCACTGTCGACGCTCACGCCGCGGACGTCGACCGGGGCGAGCTGAACGGCCTTGTCGTTCACGGTGGTCTTATCGGACGGCGCTTCCTGAGCGGCCGTTGCGAACGGGAGCAGCGCGCTGACGAGCAGCAACGGCAGCGTTTTCCTGCGGATCATGATGGCGTTTCCTGTGAAGGGACGGCCGGCATCGCCCTTCCGATGCCGCGTCTTTGCGAATGACTCTCATTAGAATCATCGCCGAAAACGGTTACGGCGCGCAATATTGCGAATAATTCGCATTTGCGTAAACTCTCAACCGCATCCTTTCTGCGCTCCGCCATCCCGCCGTTTCCCGGGTAGCCAGTCGCGCGTCAACGACTCCAGGGGCTATCCCATGTCCACCTTCGCACCCGCCCCGCGCCCGCGGGCCGGCCGTCCTGCGCGCCATGCGTTGTCGGCCACCATTCTTTTCTGCCTCGTCACCACGGGCGCCCACGCCACGGACGCCGAGACCGCGCGCAAACGCAGCACCGATCTCGAAAAGGTGGCCGTCACCGCCAGCGTGATCGACGAAGCCAGCACCGCCAGCAAGATCGAACTGCCGGTGCTGGAAACCGCGCAGGCGATTTCCGTGGTGCCGGCTCAACTGATCCAGGAACAGGGCGACATCCGCATCGGCGAAGCGTTGCGCAACGTGGCCGGTGTGTCGCGTAGCGACGTCTACGGCTTCTTCGACGGCTTCAACATCCGCGGCTTCGACGCGTCGGGCGGCGCCACCTACCTCGACGGCCTGCGCATGGAAGACAACATGGCCACGACCGAACTCGCCGGGCTCGAGCGGCTCGAAGTGGTAAAGGGCCCGGCGTCGGGTCTCTATGGACAGGGGCCGCTGTCCGGCCTGGTCAATCTCGTCAGCAAGCGGCCGCAGGCGGATCCGTTCGCCACGGTCTCGCTGGGCGTCGGCACCGATGCCTTCCGCGAGGCACGCGTCGACGCGAACAGCCCCATCGACACCGCGGGCCACTGGCTGGGCCGGATCAACGCGGTGTGGCGCGACCAGGATTTCTTCGTCGACAGCTCGGGTGCGCGACGCGTGTACATCGCCCCGGCCCTCACGTGGAAGCCCGACGACGACACATCGCTGACGCTGCTCGGCACCTATCAGCACGATCGTCTGAATCCGTGGTCGCCCACGACGGCTTACGGGACGATCCTCTACAACCCGAATGGCAAGCTGCCGCGGAACCGCGCCGTCAACGACCGCGAGCATCCGGCCGAGCAGCTGCGCGAGCTGCGCGCCGCGGGCTGGCAGTTCGATCACCGGTTCAACGAGACGTTCGCGATCCATCAGGGCGTGCGCTACGAGGATTTCCACAACACGTGGGACCACTGGCTGTTCGCCAGCGACACGCTCCCCGACATGCGCACCGTCGATCGCTTCTACTACGGCCCATACAACGAACATGGCCACAACCTGCGGGTCGACACGAGCCTGTCGGCCGATTTCGCGACGGGCGACGTGCAGCATCTCGTGCTCGCCGGCGTCGACTACGGCCACCGGCAGTCGTCGGACACCAACAATTTCGACTGGGGCCCGTATCCGTTCGACATCTACGCGCCGGTCTACGGCGATGTGCCCGGCCCGCGCGTGGTTGACCTCACCCGCTCCGTCTACGACTCGCGACAGACCGGCCTCTATCTGCAGGACCATCTCCGTTTCGGCGAACGCTGGACGGTGACTTTGGGCGGGCGCTTCGACCGGGCGCGCGACGGGAACGGTGCCGATACGCTGAAGAACACCGCGTTCAGCCCGCGCGCCGGCTTTACCTACGCGCTTGGCGACGCGATGGCGATCTACGCCAACTGGTCGAAGTCGTTCAATCCACAGGGTGGCTATCCGCGTTTCGACGGCGGCAACGTGCCGCCCGAGCGTGGCGAAGACTACGAGGCGGGCTTCAAGATCGCGCGTCCCGATGGCTCGCTGCGCGGCCTGTTCACCGTCTTCCAGCTCACGCGCCAGGACATGGCGACGGAAGACTTCGTGCATCCGAATTTCTACGTCGTCACCGGTGAGCAGCGCAGTCGCGGCGTCGAGGCCGAACTCGGCTGGAACCCCACCGCCGCGTGGGACATGACGGTGGCCTATGCGTATACGCAGGCGGAGATCACGCGCGACAACGCGCTGCCGGTCGGCGCGCGCCTGGCCGGTATCCCGCGCCATAACCTCAACCTGTGGGGCCGTTACACGGTGCAGGGCGGCCCGCTGGCCGGTTTCGGCGCCGGCCTGGGCGTGAATTATCAGAGCGACCGCCTCGCCTCGAATTACGAGCCGGTCGATCCCGTCTACGGCCGTCCATTCACGATGAAGAGCTACGTGCTGGTCGATGCGGCGCTCTATTACGACCACGGTCCGTGGAGCGTTCGTCTCAATCTGAAGAACGCGTTCGACAAGAAGTATTTCGTCACGGCCTCGTCGACGCGCACGGCGTGGGGCTCGCCGCGCAGCCTCATGGTCAACGTGGAGCGCAGGTTCCGCTGATGTCACCGACTACCGGAGTCGCGACGTGAAGGGCGGGCTTCGTCAGTCGATGGCCTGGCTGCACACGTGGACGGGCCTGCTCGTCGGCTGGCTTCTGCTCGCCATCTTCATGACGGGCAGCACGTCGTACTTCCAGGACGAGATCACGCGCTGGATGCAACCGGAGATCGACGGCCCGCGCGACACGCTGGCGGCGGCCGACGGCGCGGTGGCCTGGCTCACCACGCACCAGCCCGGCGCGGACAGCTGGTCGATCACGCTGCCCGGCGCGCGCGCCATCGCCGGTTCGGTCTACTGGGAACCGGCGGGCGGCGCCGAGGGCGACTACGCCTCGCGCACCGCGGCCATCGACGGGCTGGGCCACAAGGTGGACGTGCGCGACACGCTGGGCGGATTTCTGCTCTACCGCCTGCATTTCGACATGCATTACGTGCCGGTGATCTGGGCGCGCTGGGTCGTCGGCTTCTGCGCGATGTTCATGCTGGTGGCGATCGTCAGCGGCATCATCACGCACAAGAAGATCTTCTCGGATTTCTTCACGCTGCGAACCGGCAAGGGGCAGCGCTCGTGGCTCGACGGGCACAATCTCGCCGCGGTGCTGGCGTTGCCGTTCCATCTCATGATCACGTACACGGGGCTGGTGACGCTGGCATCGCTGTACATGCCGTGGGGCATCGCCGCGGCGTATGCCAAACCCGATCAGTACTACACCGAGGCGTTCGCCATCGCCGATCCGCCCACGCGATCCGGGCGCATCGTGCCGATGGCTTCGATACGCGACATGGTCATCGACGCACGCAAGGCATGGCATGGCGCCGATCCGGGTTACATCGACATCGCGCTGCCGGGCGACGCGAACGGCACCGTCACCATGCTTCGCGGCGGCGGCGAAGCGATGAGCGCGCGTGGACCGACGTTGACGTTCAGTGCGTCGACGGGTCGCCTGCTGTCCCCGCCGCCCGTCGATGGCGGCGCGTCCGCGACCGAAAGCGTGATGATCGGATTGCACGCGGCCCGCTATGCGCCGACGGTGTTGCGCTGGTTCTATTTCCTTTGCGGGCTCGCGGGCACGGCGATGGTGGCGACCGGGCTGGTGTTATGGACGTCGAAGCGGCGCCTGCAGCTTCCGGATCCCGCGCGTCCACACATCGGCTTCCGGCTGGTCGAGCGGCTGAACATCGCGACGATCGCCGGTTTGCCCACCGGCATCGCCAGTTATTTCCTCGCCAACCGTTTGCTCCCGTCAGGTTTCGCAGGACGCGCCGACTGGGAGGCGCACTGTCTGTTCATCGCGTGGGGCTGCGTGCTTTTCGTCGCCTGCGTGCTACCCGTGCGACGCGCCTGGGTCGTGTGCCACACGATCGCGGCGATCGCGTTCGCCGCCGTGCCCGTCGTCAATGCATCGACCACGCAGCGCGACCTGATCCACAGCGCCCTGCGCGGCGATCTCGTCTACGTCGGCTTCGATCTCACGATGCTCGGCGCAAGCGCCGCCTTCGCCTTCATGGCGTGGAAAACCCATAAGAGCCCGCAAGGCCTTGGTGGGAAGCGCGCTGGCGCGCGAAGGGTGCTCGCGGCAAGCACCCATTCGCCCGCCAGCGGGCTTTCCACAGATGCTCAGGCGACCAGCAGATCCTCGTAAAACGCACCGATCGGCAGCGCCGGATGCGCGATCTGGATCTCGAGAATCCACAACCCCGCCACGGGCTCACCATCGAAGTCGCCGAGGTTGCCCGCCTTATGCACCGCATGCGGGTAATCCCCCACGCGGTGCCCCTTGGTCGCGTGATTGAGGCGCCAGCCCATCGCCATCGCCTGCGCGTCGGCGAAGTCGTAAAGCGCCTTTCCCGTCACACCCTCGCGCCAGCGCGCCGCGGTGACGTCGAAGAGATCGCGCGCCGCCTGTGCGCACGCGTGCATGATCGGGTCGTCGCCGAGAACGAACGTATCGCCGACATCGCCCTCGTGGCCATCGAACACGGGACCAAGATCGACGAAGAAAATGTCGTTCTCGCCCAGGCGCGTATCCGGCGCGGAACGCTGCCGGAACGTCTTCAGCGTGTTCGGCCCGAACCGGAGGATGCTCGGATGCCAGATCCGCTGCATGCCGGCGGTGGCAAGGCGTTCCGCGGCGATCGTCGCGGCATCCGCTTCGGTCATGCCCGGCGCGATGCGCGAGGCGATGTCGGCCAGCGCGGCCCACGATCGCTCGCGTGCGGCGAGCATGGCCTGCCGGGAAAACGTGGCGCCGACGTTCTGTGCCGTTTCGACGGTCATGGCATGTCTCCTGCGTTCAACGCGTATCGATCAGTTTGCCGATGTCCCGCAAGGCCTTGAAGCGGCGCACCAGGTTAAGCGGCTTGCGCTTCAGCGTGCCGAAGTCGCCGCGCTGGAAGGCGGCCACCGCGTCGAGCACGCGTTCGCTGGAACGACCGTCGCGATACGGATGGATGTCGTCGCCGTGCGCACGAATCGCCGCCATCAGCGCCGGCGGATGCGTGAGGGCGAGATCGATCGCCGCGTCGACGTCGTCCGGCGTCGGCACATCGAGCATGAACGGCTGCGGCACGCGGTTGGCGATGGTGACGACGGGTTTACCCATCACGGCGAACTCGTGCACGACGGACGACGTGTCGCAGACGAGCACGTCCGCGGCGCGTTCCATCTCGATCAGGCGCTCGGACGTGAAGAAGCGCGCGTTCGGCGCCTCGAGACCACGATAGGCGTCGAAGAGTGCTTCCGGGCATTTCGGATGCAGCGTGAGCAGCCACTGGCGGTCGCCACGCGCGATCATCCGTCGCAGCGGTTCAACCATCGCCGGCGCGCTGCTCAGCCGGTGGCTGAACGTGGACGCGTACATCACGACCGGACGGCCGTCGCGGGCCGGCATGTCGCTTTCCGTTTCGGGGCCGAACAACGGATCGAGCTTCGGCCAGCCGGTTTCGCGTACGGCGAAATAACCATGTTCGCGCGCGAGTTCGGTGAACGGCCCGGTCGTCGACGGCCCCTGCGTGGCATAGAGATCGAAGAAACCGCGTATGGCGAAATGGCCGCGATCCGGCTCGCGCTTCTGCGCGTTGAACCCGTGGAACACCTGCACCTTGAGGCCGGGCAGCGCGGGCGAGACCCAGTTGGCCGCGCAGTACACGGCGTCGGGTTTCATGGCCCGCGCGTCGCGCAGGCTGCGCACGCGCCGCTCGTCCGCGGCCAGGTGCGGTGCCATCGCCGCGGGCACGATCCAGCCGACATCGATACCGCGCGCGCGCGCCGCAGCCGCGAGCGGACGCAGGATGGGCAGGGCATAGGTTTCGGTGGCGAACATCAGGCACGCGGCCAAGGGCGGCACTCCGCGGTGGGTGACGTGGCATTATGACGGCTCGTTACCCTTTATCCGCATGCCCATGACCCGACGGCCCATTTCCCTGTGCGTGATCACCCAGAACGAGGCGGATCGCATCCGGGATTGCCTGGCTTCCGCGGCGCCCTTCTGCGACGACCTCGTGGTGGTGGACGGCGGATCGACCGATGCGACGGTGGCGATCGCGGAAGAAGCCGGCGCGCGCGTCGTGCATCGTGCGTTCGACGGGTTCCGCAGCCAGAAAGCCTTCGCCGTGGCGCAGGCGAAGAACGACTGGGTGCTCTGCCTCGATGCCGACGAGCGCGTGGGGCACGATCTTCGCGCGGCGATCGAGCAGGCGTTCGACGCGGGCTTCGCGGCAACCGGCTACCGGTTCCATCGCCGCAACGATTTCTTCGGCCGGTTCATGCGCCATGGCAACGCGGGCGCCGACAAGGTGCTGCGCCTGTTCGACCGGCGTCGCGGCGGCTGGCGTGGGCCGCGCGAGATCCACGAGTCGGTGACGGTAGACGGCGACGTGCGCATGCTGCCGGGCTTCCTCGATCATTACCCGTACCGCTCGTTGTCGGAGCTGATGGCCAAGCAGGAACGCTACGCGCACATGATGGCCACGGAGGAATTCGCCGCCGGCAAGCGCGCGACGCTCGGCCAGATCATCGTCAGCCCGATGTGGCGCTTCTTCCGCGGCTACGTGCTGCGCGCCGGCTTCCTCGACGGGTGGCGTGGCATCGTCTACGCGCTGCTGCGCGTGGAATACGTGCGCCGCAAGTACGTGAAACTCTGGCTGCTGCAGCACGGCCAGAAGGCCTGACTCAAAGCCTCAGTACGCGCGCCGCGCCGTCGACGATGTCGCGTGCGATGTCGAACGCCGACATCTCGCGTGCCATCGATGCCGACTGTCCGGCCCAGAGCGGCTGGAAATCGCCGCGCCCCTGCGCCTCGGTGACCTTGCGCAACGGCGCCAGCGGACCGCCCGCCAGCGGGAACGGCAACGCGTCGGCCGACATCGGCCCGAGCTCGCGCATCACCCGGTTCACGATGCCCCTGGCCGGCCGGCCGGTCAGCACGTTGGTGATCGCCGTGTTGTCGTCGCGCGCGGTGCGCAGGGCCTGGCGGTGCACGTCGACGCTGTTGGATTCGGTGGAGAGCAGGAACGCGCTGCCCACCTGCACCGCCGAGGCGCCCAGGCACAGCGCAGCCGCCATGCCACGCCCGTCGCCGATACCACCCGCGGCGATCACCGGCACGTGCAGCGCGTCGACGAGCTGGGGCACCAGCGCGATCGTGCCCGGTTGCTCGGACATGTCGTCGGTGAGGAAATTGCCGCGATGGCCGCCGGCCTCGTAGCCCTGCGCGATCACGGCGTCGCATCCGCGCTCTTCCAGCCAGCGGCCTTCGGCCACGGTCGTCGCGCTCGAGAGCACCACCGCCCCGGTGGCCTTCACGCGGGCCAGCAGGGGCTCGTCGGGCAACCCGAAGTGGAAGCTCACGACTTCGGGCCTCAAGGCCTCGACCATGGCGCACATCGTCTCGTCGAACGGCGCGCGGCCTCCCGCTGGCGGCAGGTTACCGGCGTCCAGACCGAACTCCGCGTAGTACGGCGCCAGACGCGCCTGCCAGCGGGCCTGCTCGTCGGCATCCGGCGTGCGCGGGCGGTGCGCGAAGAAGTTGAGGTTGATCCGCGCCCGCACCGCCGCGCGGAACGCTGCGACTTCCCCGGTGGCCTTCTCGACGCTGATCGACGAGCAGGCGATGGACCCGAGGCCCCCGGCACGCGCGACGGCGATCGCCATCGCGGAGAGCGCGGAGCCCGCCATGGGGGCGAGCAACAGCGGCTGCTCGATGGCGAGCAGGTCGAGCAGGCGGCGATCGGTCCAGGGGTGCACGGTGGTCTCGGGATGGGCTGCGGCGGGGAGTCATCAGCATAGTCCGACCGCCGCCGCGGTGCGTGGCCGTGTCGTTCGTCACCCCGGCCCCGCGTTTCGTCCCGCGTCGGCCGGCTTTCCTCCCATACCGCGCGACAACGGCCCCCGGGCGGGCGCAGGATCGGCCCATCCCACGAAGCGGACGCCTTTCCATGGACCGACGCACGCTGCTCAAGACCGCCCTCGTCCTGCCCCTGTTGCCCTATGCGCTGAAGACCGATGCGTTCGCCGCGGCGCCGTTCGTCCGGGTGCGGCCCGGCGCGGCGGGGTGGCCGTCCGCCGACGACTGGGCCGCGCTCGGCCGCGAGGTGGGTGGGCGCCTTTCCGTGCCGCGCTCGCCCTTTCTCGGCGACGCTGCCACACGCGCCGAAGCCATCGCCCAGGCGGGCAATCCGTTCTATATCGGCGACCAGCCCGCGCTGACCCAGACCAGCGGCTGGTTCGGCGCATGGGAGTCGCGACCCAGCGCCTGGGCCCTCACCGCTGGCAGCGCGCGGGACATCGCCGCCGCGGTCGACTTCGCGCGGCGCCACCGGGTTCGCCTGGTGGTGAAGGGCGGCGGCCACAGCTATCAGGGCACGTCGTGCGGCGCCGACACGCTGCTGGTCTGGACGCGCCGCATGAACGGGATCGAGCTGCACGATGCCTTCGTGCCGGCGGGCGCCCGTCCGGGCACGGCCCCGGATCATGCGGTGAGCATCGGTGCGGGCGCGATGTGGATCGACGCCTACGATGCGGTGACGACGCGCGGTGGCCGTTACGTGCAAGGCGGCGGGTGCACCACGGTGGGCGTGGCGGGGCTGGTGACGGGCGGCGGCTTCGGCAGCTTTTCGAAGGCCTTCGGCAGCGCCGCCTCCCAGCTGCTCGAAGCCGAGGTCGTGACCGCCGATGGACGCGTCCGCGTGGTGAACGCCTTCCGCGATCCGGACCTCTTCTGGGCGCTCAAGGGCGGCGGTGGCGGCAACATGGGCGTCGTCACGCGGCTCACGCTGCGTACGCACGAGCTGCCCACGCGTTTCGGCGGCGTGTCCGCCGAGATCGAGGCCGACTCCGACGAGGCGTATCGCGCACTCGCGACCGAAGCGCTGCGCTTCTATCGCGACGCGCTCTGCAACCCCACGTGGGGAGAGCAGATGCGCTTCGGCCACGACCGCAGGCTCACGGTGTCGATGGTGTTCCAGGGCATCGACAAGGCCACCGCCGAAACGACGTGGGCGCCGTTCGTCGCGTGGGTCGCCGCGCGCCCCGCCTATACGATGCGGCGCCCGCTGCAGGCGCTGGATGTGGAGGCGCGACACTTCTGGGACGCGGCGTTCTTCCGCAAATACGCGCCGCAGCTCATCGTTCCCGACGACCGCGCCGGCGCCCCCGAGCGGCATTTCGTCTGGAAGGGCGATCGGGATCAGGTGGGCTGGTACATCCACGCGTATGCATCGGCATGGCTACCCGGACGGTTGCTGGCCGACGCGACGGTCGACGCGCTCGCGACGGCGATCGTCGAGGCGGCGGGGCAATCGAGCGTCGAGCTGCACTTCAACAAGGGTCTTTACGGCGCGCCGCCCGAAGCCCTCGCCGCCTCGCGCGATACGGCCACCCACCCGGCCGTGCTCGATGCGTTCGCGCTCGCCATCGTGGGGCACAGCGGCGCGCCGCGATTCGAAGGCATGCCCGGTGCGACGGTCGACGACGCGGCGGCGACGCGCGGAGCCGCGTCCGTGAGGGCCGCCTACGAGCGGCTGTTACGCGCGGCGCCCGGGGCGGGTTCGTATGTCTCGGAGAGCGACTACTTCCAGGCGAACTGGCAGGAGGCGTTCTGGGGTGGCAACTACCGCCGCCTGCTGGCGACGAAGCGCAAGCACGATCCCGAGCGGGTGTTCGTGGTGCATCACGGGGTGGGGAGTGAAGGGACAGAGGTCTGAGCTGTCATGTGGGAAGCCCGCTGGCGGGCGAATGGGTGCTTGCCGCGAGCACCCATTCGCCCGCTAGCGGGCCTCCCACAAAAGCAATGGAACTGCCATCAACCCATCTGCGGCAGCTTCCCGATGATCTTGTCCAGCGTGACCGGATAATCCCGAACACGCACGCCCGTGGCGTTGTACACCGCGTTCGCCACCGCCGCGCCGACGCCGCAGATACCGAGCTCCCCGACGCCCTTGGCCTTCATCGGCGACGTCGTCGGATCGGTCTCGTCGAGGAATACGACTTCCTGATGCGGGATATCCGCATGCACCGGCACCTCGTAGCCCGCAAGATCGTGATTGACGAAAAAGCCGAGGCGCTTGTCGACCACCAGCTCCTCCATCAGCGCCGCGCCGACACCCATCGTCATCGCACCGATCACCTGGCTGCGCGCGGACTTGGGGTTGATGATGCGGCCGGCCGCGCACACGGCGAGCATGCGCTCGACGCGAATCTCCGCGGTGGCGGCGTCGACCCGTACCTCGACGAAGTGCGCACCGAAGGTCGACTGCTGGAAGCGCTTCTCCAGATCGCCGTATTCCATGGTGTCTTCGCCGACGAGCTCGCCATCGGCCGCGATCTTCGACAACGCGACCGTCTTGCCGCCGGCGACGACGTTGCCGTCCGCGAACGTGGCCTTCGACGGGTCGGCGCCGAGCTTCGTCGCCACCGCCTCGCGCAGCTTCATGCCGGCCGCGTACACGCCCGCCGTCGAACTGTTGCCACCCCATTGCCCGCCAGACCCGGCCGATATGGGAAAACGGGAATCGCCGAGCTTCACGTCCACGCGATCGAGCGGCACCCCCATCATCTCGGCGGCGGTCTGCGCGATGATCGTGTAGCTGCCCGTACCGATGTCCGTCATGTCGGTTTCGACCGTCACCCGACCGTTACGCTCCAGGCGCATGCGGGCGGCCGACTTCATGTTCATGTTGTTGCGGAACGCGGCCGCCACGCCCATGCCCACCAGCCAGCGGCCATCACGCGTCGAGCCCGGTTTCGCCACGCGCTTGTCCCAGCCGAACCGCGAGGCGCCCGTGCGCAGGCACTGCACGAGCTGACGCTGCGAGAACGGTCGCTCCGGCTTCTCCGGATCCACCTGGATGTCGTTGCGGATGCGGAACTCCACCGGATCCATGCCGAGCTTCTCGGCCATTTCGTCCATCGCGATTTCCAGCGCCAGCATGCCCGCCGCTTCGCCCGGCGCGCGCATGGCGTTGCCTTCCGGCAGATCGAGCACCGCGAGGCGCGTCGCCGTCATGCGGTTCGCCCCCGCATAGAGAAGGCGCGTCTGCTGCACCGCCGTCTCGGGGCCGCCGCCGGGCAGGTCGCCCGACCAGCTCTCGTGGCCGATGGCCTGAATGGTGCCGTCTTTCGACGCGCCGATACGGATGCGCTGGATCGTGGCGGGGCGATGCGTCGTGTTGTTGATCACCAGCGGGCGCTGCAGCGCGACAGCCACCGCACGCCCCGCCGCGCGCGCGCCGAGCGCGGCCATCACCGCATCCGCGCGCACGAACAGCTTTCCGCCGAAGCCGCCACCGATGTACGGCGACACGAGGCGCACGTTTTCCTTCGGGATGCCGAGCGTCTTCGCCAGGTCGCCCTTGCTCCAGGCGATCATCTGGTTCGCAGTCCACACCGTGAGCTTGTCGCCCTCCCACGATGCGATCGTCGCGTGCGGTTCCATCATCGCGTGCGACTGGTCGGGCGTGCTGTACGTGGCATCGAGCTTTACGGCCGACGCGGCGAAGGCCCCGGCGAAGTCGCCCTTCGCGCTATCGGGATCGCCGTCCTTCGGCTTGGCCGCCTTGTCTTTCGCCGTCTGCAGGTCAAAGGCGCCCGGCGTGCGCTCGTAATCGACCTTGACCAGTTGAGCGGCGGCACGCGCCTGCTCGAACGTCTCGGCCACGACGACGGCGACAGCCTGGTGGTAATGCTGGATCTCGGGCCCGCCGAGCAGAGCGGCCGTGTTGAAATTGCCTTTGCCGAGCTTGCCGGCGTTTTCGGCCGTGACGATCGCAAGCACACCGGGCGCGCTCTTCGCGCGCGCGGAATCGACGCTGCGGATGCGGCCTTTGCCGATGCCCGCGCCCACGATGTAACCGTAAGCATGATCGGGCGCCGCGTCGTGGCGCTCATAGGCATAGCGTGCCGTACCCGTGGTCTTCAGCGGCCCTTCGACGCGATCGACGGGCTTGCCGACGATCTTCAGCTGATCGATGGGATTGGTGGTGGCGGGCGTATCGAACTTCATGCCGACGTCTCCTTCGCTTCGGCGAGTGTCGCCGCGAGCGTGCGCTCCACCAGCGTCACCTTGAATGCATTGTCGTGTGTCGTCACCGCACCGGCGAGCAGCGCCGCCGAAGCGGCTTTCGCGCCATTCGGCAGGGCGGCATCGGCCTCGGCCACGCGCCACGGCTTATGCGCCACGCCGCCCAGCGCGACACGCCCGCTCCCGTCGGGCTGCACGACCAGCGCCACCGAGATCAGCGCGAACGCGTACGACGCCCGGTCGCGCACCTTGTGATAAAGCTGCGCGCCACCGATGGGCTTGGGCAACGTCACCGCCGTGATCAGCTCGCCGCGCGCCAGCACCGTCTCCACGTTCGGCGTGGCGCCCGGAAGCGTGTGGAAGTCGGCGATCGCGATACGACGCGTCGTGCCATCCGGGCGCACGGTCTCGACGGTGGCATCGAGCGCACGCATCGCCACCGCCATGTCGCTGGGATGCGTCGCGATGCAGGATTTACTCACGCCGACGATGGCGTGCTGCCGGCTGAAACCGCCGATGGCCGCGCAACCGCTGCCCGGCAGCCGTTTATTGCACGGCTGGTTCGTGTCGTAGAAGTACGGGCACCGCGTGCGCTGAAGAAGGTTGCCTGCGGTGGTCGCCTTGTTGCGCAGCTGGCCCGACGCGCCGGCGAGGAGCGCGCGCGACAGCAGCGGATAGTCGCGGCGGATGCGCGCATCGGCGGCGAGATCGGTATTGCGCACGAGGGCGCCGATCCGGACCCCGCCGTCGTCGGTCGGGTCGATGGTGTCGAGCTTCAGGCCATTGACGTCGATCAGGTGCGCCGGTTCCTCGATGCCGATCTTCATCAGGTCGAGAAGGTTGGTGCCGCCGGCGATGAATGTCGCGCCGGGCGTTTTCGCCGCCTGTGCGGCGGCCTCGTTCGGCGACGTGGCGCGTTCGTAGGCAAAGGGCTTCATGCCGTGCCTCCGGCGACTTCTTCGATCGCGTCGTGGATGTTGGAGTACGCACCGCAGCGACAGATGTTGCCGCTCATGCGCTCGCGCACCTCCATGCGCGTGATGGTGGCTTTCGCACCGAGGTCGCCCGTGACATGGCTGGGAATGTCGCGCTCGATTTCGTCGAGCACCGCGACCGCCGAACAGATCTGCCCGGGGGTGCAGTATCCGCACTGGTAGCCATCGTGCTTCACGAAGGCGGCCTGCATCGGATGCATGGCGTCCGGCGTGCCGAGGCCTTCGATGGTGGTGACCTTCGCACCTTCGTGCATCACCGCGAGCGTGAGGCAGCTGTTGATCCGCCGGCCGTCGACGATCACCGTGCACGCGCCACACTGGCCGTGGTCGCAGCCTTTCTTGGTGCCGGTAAGGTGCATGTGCTCGCGCAGCGCGTCGAGCAACGTGGTTCGCGTATCGAGATCGAGCGCCTGCGGTTTACCGTTGACCTCCATGGCCACCTTCGCCACCACGGGCGGGCTGACGGGTCCGCTGGTGGCGGGCGCGGCCATCACACGAGGGATGGCCAGCGCACTCATCGATACGGCGCCGAGCTTGAGAACCTCTCGGCGCGTGAATTTCCATTCGCTCGTGGCAGCCATGCGGCAATCCTCAGCGCTGTTGGGTTTGGCCTGGACAGGCGGGGCTCGAAGATTAAGCCACCACGGATGTCGAGGAACCGACATGGCTGCATGGAAAGTCGCTATTAAGTCGGGGTTATAGCGATGAACTTTATGTGGGAAGCCCGCTGGCGGGCGAATGGGTGCTTGCGGCGAGCACCCATTCGCGCGCCAGCGCGCTTCCCACAATCACATCCCGTTTTTTTTCAGTTTCCGAGGTATCCCTTGATGGCTTCCGCGATTTCCGTCGCGTGCGTTTCCAGTGCGAAGTGGCCGGTATCCAGAAGACGCACTTCGGCATTCGGGATGTCGCGCTTGTATGCCTCGGCGCCCGGCGGCAGGAAGAACGGATCGTGCTTGCCCCAGATCGCCAGCAGCGGCGGCTGGTGGTCGCGGAAGTATTGCTGGAACACCGGGTACAGAGCGACGTTGCTCTTGTAATCGCCGATCAGGTCGAGCTGGATCTCGTCCACACCGGGGCGGGCGAGGTAGTGGTTGTCGAGCGCGATGCCGTCGGGCGATACCTGCGACTCGTAGGGCACGCCGTGCACGTACTGCCAGCGCGTCGTCTCCGGCGTCTGCATCACGCGCAACGCGTCGCGATTCGCCTGCGTCGGCTCGCGCCAGTACGCCTGCACCGGATCCCAGTCGGCGCTCAGGCCTTCTTCGTAGGCGTTGCCATTCTGCGACACGATCCCGGTGATGCGCTCCGGGTGCGCCACGGCGATCCGGAAACCCGTGGGTGCGCCGTAATCGAAGACATAGACCGCGAAGCGGTCGAAGCCCACCACCTCGGTGAAGCGTCCGATCACCTTCGCCAGGTTGTCGAAGGTGTAATCGAAGGACTCGCGAGATGGCATGTCCGAGAGCCCGAAGCCCGGAAGGTCGGGCGCGACGATGTGGAAGCGGTCGGCCAGCAACGGGATGAGATCGCGAAACATATGGCTCGAGGTGGGGAAGCCATGGAGCAGAAGCAGCTTCGGCGCGCCGGGACGGCCTGCCTCGCGGTAGAACACATTGAAACCGTCGACATCGGCGGTGCGGTAGTGGATGGCCGTCATGGGGCACTCCTGGTTGAGTTATAGATAACCATCTCGTGGTTGATTGAGAGGTTACGAAGCACCATGTAACTTGTCAATAGTCGTTTTACTGGTTACCTTTCGATATCGCTTCCCGGACGCCCGCCATGACCCGCCCCTTCCCCGCCCAGTTCGTGGCCGATGCCGCCGGCCTCGACTTCCTGAACTCGATCGCCACCCCTGTGGACGAGCCGGTGGACGCCATAAACGACGGCGAGGGGCTTCTGGACTGGCTTGCGCAGTCGGGCATGGTGCCCGCCGATGTGCTCGTCGCCATGCGCGACCGTGCGATGCCGGGCGAGATGGACCGTCTGGCGGCTCAGGCGCGAAGCCTGCGAGAATGGTTCGCCGGCTTCGTTCGCGAGCACATGGGCGAGTCGCTTTCCGCGGGAGCGCTCGACCACCTCGATACGCTGAACCGGTTACTTGCCCGCGACGAGGCCTTCGAACGGATCGTGGCCGACGGGAATGCGCTGCGCGTCGAGCGGACGCGCCGCTGGGGCTCGCCGGAGTCGCTGTTGATGCCGATCGCCGAAGCCATGGCGGCGCTCGTGACCACGGAAGACTTCTCCCATGTGAAGGCCTGCGAAGGCCCGACGTGCACGCTGTTGTTCGCCGACCATACGCGGGGTCACGCGCGCCGCTGGTGCAGCATGGCGTCGTGCGGCAACCGGGCGAAGCAGGCGGCGCATCGCGAGCGCCTGAAGTCGCGAAAGTAATCCCGCGAACCGGGTTCGTCCAAGTCGGCGGTCCCGGCGGTCGGTCAGAATGACGTCCTTTCAGGAGACCCGATCATGGCCGCAGAACCCGTCGTCTTCGCCTGCCCGCACTGCGGTGCGATGAACCGCGTCGCGCAGGAGCGGCTTGCCGAGGGCCCGAACTGCGGTCGTTGCCACCAGGCGCTTTTCACCGGCAAGCCGTTCGAACTGAAGACCGACGCCTTCGACGCGTATGCACTGCGCAGCGGCGTGCCGCTGGTGGTCGATTTCTGGGCCACGTGGTGCGGACCCTGCGTCGCCATGGCACCCCAGTTCGAAGCCGCGGCGAAGCAGCTCGAACCGCGCGTGCGGCTGGCCAAGGTGGACTCCGATGCCGAGCCAACGCTGTCCTCGCGCTTCGGGATCCGCAGCATTCCCACGATGATCCTCTTCGCCGGTGGCCGCGAGGTCGCGCGGCAGTCGGGTGCGGTGAGCACGTCGCAGATCGTGGGCTGGGTGCGCGCCAACCTGCCCTGAGCTCAACCGGGGTCGTTGAACACCGGCAGTTCGACGACGAACCGCGCGCCCCATCCTTCGCGGCGTTCGGCAAGGCGGAGCATGCCGCCGTGTCCCTGCACGATGGACTGCGAGATCGGCAGCCCGAGACCCATGCCGTCGACCTTCGTCGTGTGGAAACTCTGGAACAAGGTGTGCGCGTCGGCGGCGTCGATGCCGGGCCCGGTGTCTTCCACCCAGAGCGCGACCCAGCCATCGACCGGTGCCCGCGTGGTGACGTGGAGGCGCCGAACGTCGCACGGCGTTCCCGTCATTGCCTGCACGGCGTTGAGCGCGAGGTTCACCAGCACCTGCTGCAGCTGCACGCCATCGCCGAACACCACCGGGTCCGTCGGATCGAGGCACGCCTCCACGTCGATGTCCCTCAGCAGGAACTCGTGGTGCAGGAAGCGGAAGCTGTCCTGCACGATGGCGTTGATCGACACGGGGTGCATCGACGTCTCGGCACGCGACGCCATCGTGCGGATGCGGCCGAGCACATCGGCGGCGCGCGTCGCCTGCTCCGCCGTGCTCTTCGCCAGTTCGCGCAGCTCGTCGAGGTTGGGCACGTCCCGTGCGAGCCAGCTGAGCATGCTCGCGCTGGTCAGCGCGATGGTCGACAAGGGCTGGCTCACCTCGTGCGCGATGGATGCCGTGAGTTGGCCCAGCACCGCCACGCGCGCGGCGTGCGTGCCGTCGAGGTGGCCCGCCTGGTCCGTCACGAATTCGACGACGAGTGTGCGTTCGCCATCGCGGCCACGCATCTTCCGGCGGATCACATGGACGAACCGCGGCGATCCGTCGCGCGCCTCGCGGCGCAACCAGCCCGACCAGTCGTCGAGGATGTCGTCGCGACGGAAACCCGGGGCGCGCACTCCCGTGAGGCGACAGGACAGCCGCTCCCCGAGATGTTCGCCCACCATGTCGCTCCTGTCCCAGCCGTACAACTGCTCGGACGCCTTGTTCCAGCCGATTACGTGACCGCTCGAATCGAGCAGGACCACGCTTTGCGGTGCGTGGTCCAGCAAGTCGTTGTCGAACGATTCCGCGCAACCGCTGCCCGTCGGGCGCGCATTCATCGTCATCAGTGCCTATCCCGTCGAAATCCTGCTCGCGGCGCGCCCATGGCGCTCCCGCGACGTCTATCGTGACGGGTAACGCCCCTCCCGTTCTTGCACGCTGCGGACAAATTGGCGTTTTCGCGCACGGGGTTCAGCGTGGCAACGGTAGCGACAACGCCTTCGCACGCATGGCCGCATCGAGCGCCGGAAACGGTGCGACACCGGTGGCACGCGTCAGTTGCTCGATGGACACCACTGCGCAAACGGGATTGTCCACATTCGTGCAACGCCACGCGGCCGCACCGCGACGCGAAGGCACATAGACGGCCTTCCAGGTGAAGTCGGGCACCGCGACATCGTTGGGGCCGATGCGACGACGGACGGCCGAATCGAAGCCCGGCCCGGTGATCACGAAGACTTCGCCTTCGCGCGTCGCCAGTTCGCGCAATCCGGATTCGATGCGTTCCCATTTGCGGCCGTTCAACGTGCGGTTCTGCGGCACCACGTTGGCGAGCGAGAAACTCTGCTGTTGTGCCGTGTACGTGGGCTGGTCGCCCGACGGCGCCATGTGGCCGCGATCGTAGCCACTGCGCTTGTAATCGGCGAGCTGCGACCGGTCTTCGTCGGGAATGCGCTGCTCGGGATGGAAGTTACCTTTGCGCGGCGTGCCTTCCGCCTGGCGTACCTGCTCGGCCGTGAGTCGCTCGGCGGACCACAGCGGACCTTTCGTCACGCCCGAGGCGGCGAGGGCGTACGCATCGAAACAAAGACGGGTGGTGCGTTGCGCAAGCTCCGCGTTCACGAAGTCGGGCGCCTTGCCCCCGAGGAAGAACTGCGGACATGCCGTGCCGGAAGCGTGCGCGGCACCGACGAGGAACGCAAACGCAAGGACGCACGAACGGCGCCCGGGAAGAAACATCATGGAGCTTACCGATGCAGAACGGGATCGGGCATTGTTCCCATGCCGGCCCTATCGTCAAGCCCCGACGCGTTCAATCGTTCATGCGCTCGACCCACTGTGCGCGCCATGCCGGTGCGTCGAACGGATCGGCGAAGTACTGCGTTTCGTGCACCACCTTGCCATCGCGAAATTCCATGATGCTCACGGTCTTCGCGATCTGCGTCCCGTAATCGATGGTGTACTCGGTGACCCAGAGATTTCCCGCGCCGACGATGCGGCTCACCGCGAAGCCCGATGGGCGGCCCGGATGATGACTGCGCAGCGCCAGCAGGTTCTTGCGTCCGCGGATCCGTTCGCCCGATTGGGGGTAGTCGCAGATCGCGTCGTCGGCATAGATCGCGTGCTCGGCCTCCTGATCGCCGCCCGTCGACGCGGCCCAGTGCTGGTCGATCGCACGCCGGATGTCCTCGTCGCTCATCGTCTTGTCTCCCGCGCATCGTCGGACCATCGACGATACGCCGATAGGCGACGGAGCGGCGATCAGGGTGCCTCGGCCTTCGCCACGCGCCGCTCGAAAGCGCCACGGGCGTTGCCGCCGAGCGCGACGGCGAGCTGCGTGGTGTCCAGGTATTGCGCGGTGCGCGCACGGATCTGCCCGATCAGCGCACGCTGGTAGGCGCGCTCCGCATCCAGCACCTGAAGCACGCTGGTTTCGCCGGCGCCGTATCCCGCACGGCTGAGCGAGGCGCCCGTATCCGCCGCTTCGAGGGCGCGGGTCTGGGCAGCGTATTCGTCGCCGTCATGGTTGATCGCCTGCAACACGTCCGCCACCTGGCCCAACGACACCACGACCGTCTGCTTGTAGTCGGCGAACACGGCCTTGTAGCCATCGATGGCACCGCGGCGGTTCGCCTGCAGTTCGCCGCCGTGGAAGATCGGCCCGGTGAGCGCCGCGGCGATACCCCAGAGCGATGCCGGCCCCGTCTGTGTCGGTGCGGCGGACAACTGCAGGTGTGGATAGAGATCGGCCGTGGCCACACCGATGGCTGCGCTCGCGGCGTGCAGCCGGGCCTCGGCTTCGAGAATGTCCGGGCGCGTGCGCGCCAGCTCCGATGGCAGGCTTACCGGCACGTTCGCGGGAAGCGTGAAGTCGGCCAGCGCGAAATCGGGCGGCGCCCAGTCCGCGGGGCCCTTGCCGGCGAGGATCGACAACGCATGGCGTGCGGTGTCGCGCTGCTGCGCCAGCGGCGGAAGCAGCGTCTCGTCCTGCGCGAGCTGGTTCGTCGCGAGTGCGATGTCGACCTGCGTGGCACTGCCGTAACGATGCGCGGTGCGGACGAGCTCCAGGTTGCGGCGGTCGTTCGCGATCAGCGCCTGCACGGCGTCGATCTGCGCGCGCGCCGAGGCGAGGAGGATGGCCTGCGTCGCCACGTCGCCCGTCACGGTGAGCCACGCGGCGTCGTAGCGGTGCCGCTGCAACGTCGCCAGCGCCTCGCGTTCTTCGACCTGCCGCTTCGTACCGCCGAACAGGTCGAAATCGAAACTGACGCGCGGGCCCACCGAGTACACGTTACCGGTGTGCGCACCGAGCGAGCCGCCGCGTTGTCGACCGGCCTGGGCGCCAACGTCCACCTGCGGTTTCAGTGCGCCGCCCGCCGCGATCGTGGCTTCGTCGGCCTGCGCGATGGACGCGTCGGCGGCATCGAGATCGAGGTTGCCTGCGATCGCGCGACGCATGACATCGTCGAGTGTCTTCGATCCGAAGACGGACCACCAGTCGCCGTCGATCGCACGATTCACTTCGACGTGCGGCTTGCCACCCGCGCCGGTGCCGCCAGCGAGGTCGTGTTCGGCCTCCACGTCGTAATGCGTCGACGTGGGCGCCGAGGGACGCGCGAAGTCCGGACCGACCATGCACGCGGCCAGCAGGGTGGGGGCAAGGGCGGCAAGCGCGGCTGTACGCACGGCGTGGCGGGTAAAGGAGGTGCGCCAGAATTTCATGGGTGTGACCTGCGGGTGTCGACTGCCCTGGGGTGATGCAGGAACAGCGCGAGTGGGCTGACAAGGAGGAGCGCCAGCATCAGCAGCTTGAACTGGCCGATGACGGCGATCAGCGCGGCCTGGCCGGTGACCAGTTCGTTGAGCGACGCGAGACCCGCGCCCGATAACGAACCGGCCGGGCCGTAGGGATGAAGATGCTGCGCGAGCGCGAGGTGCATGCTCTGCGTGTTGCCGAAGAAGAAGATCTGCACGATCGCGATACCGATGGTGCTGCCGTACAGCCGCGACAGGTTGAACAGCAGCGTGCCCTCCGGCCGCAGCGACGGCTCCAGCGTGCTGAACGCCGCGCGCGTGAGGCCCGGCATGGTGAGGCCCAGCCCGGCGCCCTGCAGCACGCCCGCCAGCACCACGACGTTCCAGTGCATCTGCGGCGAGTAGTCGAGCATCCGCCAGGTGCCGTACACCGCGAGCGCGGTGCCGGTCAGCACGAGCACGCGCGGGTCGAGCTTCGCCGGTGCGTGCCACGCGAGCAGCAAGGCGCCGATCAGCGCGATGCCTCGCGGGGTCATCAGGAAGCCCGTGGTGTCGGCCGGATAGCGGAAGATCTCCATCAGCATCGGCGACGTCAGTGCCAGTGTCGGCAGGAGCACGAAGCCGACCGCGAAGAAGATGATCGTCGACAGACCGAAATTCCTGTCGCGGAACAGCGCCTTGTCGAGGAAGTGCTTCTCGCGCGTGGCGATGTGCACGATGAAGAGCCAGATGCCGAGAAGCGCGGTGAGTCCTTCGATCCAGATCTCGGGCGATGCACTCCACTCCAGGCGTTCGCCACGGTCGAGCATCATCTGCAGGCCCGCCACGCCCATCGAGAACGTCGCGAGGCCGAAGAAATCGAACGTGGGTCGCTGCGCCGCTTTCTTCTCGGGCAGGAACAGCGCGAGCGCCAGCATGATCGACGCGGTAAGCGGAAGGCTCGCCTGGAAGATCGATTGCCAGCCGTGGTACTCCGACAGCCAGCCGCCGATGCCGGGGCCGCTCAACATGCCGGTGAGCGACGTCACCGTCCATACCATGCCCGTGCGCGCGTGGCGCCGCGGCGGCAGGATGTCGAGGAGGATCGCCAGCGACAGCGGACCGAGCGTGCCGCTCGCGGCGCCCTGCAGGATCCGCGCGTATACGAAACCGAGCGGTGTCGTGGCACGGGTAACGAGGATCAGCGCCGCCGCGAACACCGCCAGCGAAACGAGCAGCACGCGCTTCCGTCCGAAGCTTGCGCCGAGCCACTGCGCCACTGGCATCACCAGCGCCCCCGCGGTGAGGTACGACGAAAAGATCCAGCCGACCTGATCGTCGGACATCGACAGCGTGCCCTGCATGTGCAGAAGCGCGGCGTTGGGAATCGAGATGTTCACGGCCTGCATGAACGTGGCAAGCAACGTCGCCACGACGAGCATGCCCGTGTGCGAGCGGTCCAGGCCGTGATGGGTGCCTGCCACGCCGTTCACGGCCGCGACCCGTTCGTGGCGTCGCCTTCCGTGTCCACGCGCGCCACGACGCTGATGCCGGAGTACAGGGCCTTCCGGCCATCCGGCGAATCGAGCTCGAGCCGCACCGGCAGCCGCTGCACCACCTTGACCCAGTTACCCGTCGCGTTTTCCGGCGGCAGGATCGAAAACTGCGATCCCGTGCCGGGGCTCATGCTGACGACGTGCGCCTGGAACGGGTGGCCGGGGTAAGCGTCGACTTCGATCGTCGCCGCCTGGCCGGGGCGCATATGGGTAAGGTCGGTTTCGCGGAAGTTGGCGTCGATCCAGAGGTCGTGGCTCGACACCATGGAGAACACCGTCGAGCCGCCCGACACGTAATCGCCCACCTGCAGCTCGTCGACCTGCGTGACCACGCCATCGTCCGGCGCCACGATGTCGGCATAGGAAAGGTCGAGCTTCGCCCGCTCGAGCTCGGCGCGCGCTTCGCGCACCGCCGGATGCCGGTCGACATCGATATCGGGATCGCCGTTCAGCGCCGCCACCGTGTTCGCCGCTTCGTGCTGCGCCGACGCCACGTGCTGCCGGGACACCTTCATATCCGTTTCGGCCCGTTCGAACGTGGAGCGCGAAGCGAAGTCGGAGGCGAGCAACGCCTTCTTGCGCTCGAACTCGCGCTGGTCGAAATCGCCGGCATCCCGCGCCGACTGCAGCGCGGCCTGCTGCCGGCGATACGTCGCCTTCAGCGCTTCGATCTGGATGCGGGCCGTATTGAGCCGGGCTTCCGCACGATCCACGGCGATCCGGTACGGCGCCGGGTCGATCCGGAACAGCAACTGGCCCTTCGTCACCGACTGGTTGTCCTTGACCGCGATCTCGATCACCTGGCCGGACACCCGGGCGTTGATCGAATCCTTCGCCGCATGGACGAAAGCGTCGTCGGTGGACACGTAGCGCTGGTTCTTCAGGTGCTGATACGCCCCGCCAAGCGCCAGAAGGGCCGGGAGAGCGAGCATCAGGGGCCAGCGGAACCGGGCGCGCAGGGCCATGCCGTGGCTCGCGCTGGCGTCGGGAATGTCTCGGATAGTCATGGACTTGGAAGCGCTCGGTAGGGTGGGAAACGCCCCGGGAAAAGTTCACTCACGGGGCTTGATAATTTTGTTCGGGATCGCATAATATTCGGGCACACTTCACGGGTTCAAGCTTTTTTATGCAAGATCGAACAAAAACAGATCAGCCGGAAAAGAAGACCCGCGGCCGGCCGCGCGCCTACGACCCGAAGGAGGCGATGGCGCGTGCCGCCGATCTCTTCTGGCGGCTGGGCTATGCGGCCACGTCGCTCGACGACATCGCGGCGGCCACGGGCATGAATCGCCCGAGCCTGCGTGCGGCGTTCGGCGACAAGCACTCGATCTACGTGCGTGCGCTGACCGATTACTGGGCGGCTAAATTCCTCTCGATGCGCGCCGCACTCGACGAGGACGTGCCGTTGGCGGAGGCACTGATGCGCGCTTACGACGCGGCGCTGTCGATGTATTTCTCGCCCGAGGGCGAAGCGCGCGGCTGCTTCGTGGTCGGTACCGCGGTCACCGAGGCTTACGACGATCCCGAAATCCGCCGCATCGTGGCCGAGGGTTTCCTCCAGCTCGACGCCTCGTTCGAAGCGCGCCTCTCGTCGTCGAGGCATGCCGGCGAATTGCGCTCGGACAAGGATGCGAAAGGACTCGCGGTGCTCGCGTCGGCCGTCATGCATACCATCGCGCTGCGTGCGCGTTCGGGCACGTCGCGCGACGAGCTGCGCAAGCTCGCGGTGAGCGCCGTCGAGGTGATCTGCCAATGAGCGCCAACGGGCATGGGGTGCTGCGGGACATCGTCGCGCCCCGGCTCGACGTGCTCTTCTGCGGTATCAATCCGGGCCTCGTCGCGGCCCGCAGCGGCCACCACTTCGACGGTCGCGGCAACCGCTTCTGGCAGGTATTGCACCTCTCGGGGTTCACCCCCGAGACGCTGACACCCGAGCACGACGCGTCGCTCGTCCGCTTCGGCTACGGCATCACCTCCGTCGTCGAACGCGCCACGGCCGGCGCCGACGAACTCCACACGGCGGATTTCATCGCGGCACGCCCTGCCTTCGAAGCGAAAGTCGCGCGTCTCGCGCCTCGCTTCGTGGCGTTCCTCGGCAAGGCCGCGTACGCGGCGCTGTCTGGCCAGCGCGATCTCGCGTGGGGCCGGCAGGCCGCGACCATCGGCTCCTCGCTTGTCTGGGTGCTGCCCAATCCCAGCGGCAGGAATCGCGCCTTTTCCCTCGAGCAGCTCGTCGTCGCCTATGGCGAGCTGCAACGCACGGTCCGCCGGGACCTCGTACCCGCGGCCTGACACCCGACCACTTTCGTTATCGCGACTTCTCAACGCAGCCTGCTGCAGGACACGTCCCGTGAACGCCCTACCCCGCTCCACCCCGCTCACCGCATTCTTCTCCCAGACCTCGTACCTCGACGCCGGCAACGCGCCGTACATCGAGGACCTAGCGGATCGTTACGAGAGCGACCCCGCTTCCCTCCCCGACGAATGGCGACACGCGCTGGGAAACATCCCGCCCGGCCCCGCACGGGTGACGGACGGGGCACCGGCGCTCGCACCGAGCGACAGCGCACGTGCGATCAAGGATGCGGTGCGCGCGCAGGCGATGATCCAGGCCTACCGCACGCGTGGCCATTTCGGAGCGCAGCTCGACCCGCTGGGCCTGAAGGGACCGCTGCCGCACGCCGGCCTCGATCCCGCCGACCATGGCTTTGGTGTGGCCGATGCCGATCGCAGCCTGTTCGTGGATGGCGCGTTCGGCCGCGAGTCGGTCACGCTTCGCGAGCTGGAGCGCACACTGCGCGCCCGTTATACCGGCAGCATCGGCTACGAGTTCATGCACATCGTCGATCCGGCGCGCCGCGAGTGGCTGCGCCAGCGCATCGAGGACGCCGCGCCGCTGGGCACGCTCACGCGCGACGAGAAACGCGCCGTGCTGAAGCAGCTCGTGGAGGTGAAGGGCTTCGAGCGCTACCTCGACAAGAAATTCGTCGGCACCACCCGTTTCGGCGCCGATGGCGCGGAGGCCACGATTCCCGCGCTCGAGGCCATCGTGCAGATGGCCGCGCGACAGGGCGTGACGGATGTCGTGATCGGCATGGCGCACCGTACGCGCCTCAACGTGATGAGCCAGGTGCTGAAGAAACCGCAGCGCGCGATCTTCAGCGAGTTCAAGGGCGTCTCGTTCATTCCCGCCGGCATCGCAGGCTCGGGCGACGTGAAGTACCACGCCGGCGTCTCCGCCGACCGCGACTTCGGCGGCCGCACGATGCATCTTTCGATGGCGGCCAATCCGTCGCATCTCGAGATCGTCGATCCGGTGGTGCTCGGCAACGTGCGCGCGAAGCAGGACCGCAACGGCGATACCGTGAAACGCTCCAGCGTGCTGCCCTTGCTGATCCACGGCGACGCGGCATTCGCCGGCCAGGGCGTGGTGGCGGAAATGTTCGGCCTCTCGGGGCTCGAAGGTCACCGGACCGGCGGCTCCGTTCACTTCATCATCAACAACCAGATCGGCTTCACCACGAACCCCGGTGATTCCCGTTCGACGGCGCATCCGTCCGACCTGGCGCGTATGGTCGACGCGCCCATCTTCCACGTCAACGGCGACGACCCGGAAGCGGTGATCGCCGTGTCGCGCCTCGCTTTCGAATACCGGCAGACGTTCGGCATGCCCGCCGTGGTGGATATGGTGTGCTTCCGGTTCTACGGCCACAACGAAGGCGACGAGCCGGCGTTCACGCAGCCGGCGATGTACGCGGCCATCCGCGCCCATCCCTCCACGCTGGAAATCTATGCCGAACGTCTGCGCGGCGAAGGCATCGTGACCGACGAGGAGGTCGAGGCGATGAAAACCGCGTGGGTCGCACTTCTCGATGCGGAGTTCGAAGCGAGCGACACCTACCGTCCCCAACACGCCGACTGGCTCCAGGGCCGTTGGAAGGGCGTCCGTTCAACGCAGGATCCCGCCGCGGACGTCGTCGGCGACACGGCGGCCCGTAGCGACGCGCTCATCGACATCGGCAAGGCGCTCACGCGCGTGCCCGAAAGCTTCCATGTGCACCCGACCGTGCGGCGCTTCCTCGACGCGCGTCGCAAGGCGCTCGACGAACGCGAAGGTATCGACTGGTCCACGGCGGAAGCGCTGGCGCTCGGCACGCTGCTGGACGAGGGCACGCGCGTGCGGCTGGTGGGACAGGACAGCGAGCGCGGCACCTTCACGCAACGCCATGCCGCCATCACGGATCAGGCGACTGGCGACCGGCACGTGTCGCTCGCCGCGGTCGCCGACGGGCAGGCGCCGTTCGAGGTGGTCAACTCGATGCTCTCCGAAGAAGCCGTGCTCGCCTACGAATACGGCTACAGCACCGCCGACCCGCACGCGCTGGTGTTATGGGAAGCGCAGTTCGGCGACTTCGCCAACGGTGCGCAGGTGGTGTTCGACCAGTTCCTCGCCTCCGGCGAACGGAAGTGGCTGCGCATGTCGGGTGTGACCTGCCTGCTTCCGCATGGTTTCGACGGACAGGGCCCGGAGCATTCGTCGGCTCGGCTCGAGCGCTTCCTGCAGAACTCCGCCGAAGACAACTGGCAGGTGGCCAACTGCACCACGCCCGCCAACTACTTCCACATCCTGCGCCGGCAGGTGCGGCGCGACATCCGCAAGCCGCTCGTCCTGATGACGCCGAAGAGCCTGCTGCGCCACCGTCGCGCGAAGTCGGCGCTGGCCGAGATGGGCCCAGGCACGGCCTTCCAGCCGGTGCTCCGCGACGACGCGGATACCCGAGGCCGCACGGTCGACCTGCTGCCCGACGCCCGTATCCGCCGTGTCATCCTCAGCGCGGGCAAGGTGTATTACGACCTGCTGGACCAGCGCGAGAAGCTCGGCCTCAAGGACGTCTACCTGCTGCGCATCGAAGAGCTGTACCCGCTCCCGGCACAGCGCATCGCGGAAGAAATGGCGCGCTTCCCGAACGCCGAATGGGTATGGTGTCAGGAGGAACCGGAGAACATGGGCGCCTGGACGTACATGGCGCCCCGGCTGCGCAACCTGCAGCAGGAGCTCGGCGTCACGGAGGGCGTGCGTTATATCGGCCGCGCGGCCGCCGCCTCTCCGGCGGTCGGATCGAGCACGCGGCACAAGGAACAGACGCTGGCCATGCTGACGGAAGCCTTCGCGTGACCCCGCCGGCAACGAATCAGAACGAGGATGCGACGATGATCACAGCGGTTTTCATCTACAGCCCGAGCGATATCCGGAAGGAGCATGTCGACGAGGCGCCTCTCCTGATCGAGCGTGACGGTCTGCAGTTCTCGCTGCAGGCACCTCCCCGCGTACCCCAGCCTAACCCGCTCACGAGCGATGCGGTGGCGGTGTACGCGGTGGATAACGAAACGGAAGAAGAGTTTCAGGATCTCTTCGAACTCGCCCAGAAAAACGAGCCGCTGCTCCGACTGAAGTACTAACGACGCCGCGCGTCCAGGCTCCAGGCGCCGCTACCGAACGCGACGACCTGGAGCAGGCCGCCCGCGATCGCGAGGTTCTTCAGGAAGTGGATCAGCTGGTTCTGGTCGGCGAAATGGTTGTGGAAGAAGGCGGCCGCCGCCAGCGTGAACAGGCAGAGTACCGCCGCGACCGGCCGCGCGCGATATCCGACGAGAAGCAGTGCGCCACCCACCACCTCGACGAAGGCCGCCGCGCCGTAGGAGATAGCCGGCAGGGGAAGGCCCGCGGATGCGATATACGCGATGGTCGCAGCCGGCGCCATCAGCTTGCCGATGCCGGAAGCGAGAAAGAGCACACTCATCAGCAGTCGCCCCAGTGCGGGCGCCCACGTCATCGATACGTTGTTTCGGTTGTCCATCGTCTGTCCCCCGGCCGTCGTGTGGGCGCACTGTCGCACACGTACGGCGGGGGCGCTTGTAACGACCGGTGATATCAGCCCGCCCGCGTCGCCGCGACCGGCGGCACGTTGGAGGCACGCCGTGCGGGCGATAGCACCGACAGCTGCCCCAGCACGAGCACCGCCACGATGCCGACGCCGATCCAGGGCAGCGGCAACCGCGCCATGTCGAAGTTGCGCATCAGCCAGAAGTTGATGGCGATGGCGAGCAGCGTGCCGATGGTCGCGCCGGCTCCCGCGATGGCGAGGTTCTCCATCTGGAAGTACATCAGGATGTCGACCTTGCGCGCGCCAAGCGCGCGCCGCACGCCGATCTGCCGGTGGCGCTGCCCCACCCAGAAACTCGTGAGTCCGACGATGCCCGCGGCGGTGACGCCGATCAGGATCACGCAGACCGCACCCATCAGGATCGCCATGCTCAGATCGGATTGATACGCGTCGCGTCGCACGGCCGCGAACGATTTCACGCTGTACTCGTCGAGCACGCGCATCGGGTTCGCCTTGTAGAGAACGTCAGGCGTGGCTTTCATGGCCGCTTCGAGTCGTCCCGGTTTCGCACGCACGGCATACCGGGAGTAGAACGCGTTGATGCGGACCGGCATCAGCATCGTCTGCCAGGGCACCTTCCGGATGTGTGCGGCGGCCTGGAGGGTGTCGAGCACGCCCACGATGGTGATCGGGCGGGCCGCGCCGTCGACATACACCGGCTTGCCTACCGCGCTTTCACCCGGAAACAGCTTCTGCGCCAGTGCTTTCGACACCACGGTCACACCCGGCTGGCGTGTATCCGTGCCACCGAGGTTGATGACATCGTCAGCGCGAAAGAAGCGTCCTTCCACGAGTTTCGCACCGAGCACCGCCAGGGCCTGCTCGTCGACGTAGTAATACGAAACCTGCGCGGTACCGGGGCTGCTGCTGTCGTATTCGCCGTTGCCAGGGCTCAGCGCGGCCGTGCCGGTCCACGACGAATTGAACAGGGGCAGCGAGTTCGTCGGCGTCACGGCCGCGACATCGGGCATGTTGCGTAGTGCCGCCAGATCTTCGCGTTGCATCGCGTCGAGCTTCGCGATGCTCTTTTCGTCGTCCGGGTCGACCACGCCGACCCACTGCTGGGTGACGATGTAGACGTCGTTCTCGTTCATGCCGCTTGGGCGCCCGAGGTTGTGGACGCGCTGGCCGATGATGAAGATGGCGTTGCACACGATGGCGAGCGTCAGCGCGATCTGCAGTGCGATGAGGATGACACCTGCCTTGTGGCGGCGCAGGGCGGCGAACA